>Ga0224508_10004043_pt1 | contig 12049 bp, 9 predicted proteins | sample SF_Jan12_sed_USG_4_FD_170157 | JGI IMG/M metagenome (GOLD analysis project Ga0224508, IMG submission 170157) | Sediment microbial communities from San Francisco Bay, California, United States - SF_Jan12_sed_USGS_21 | ecosystem: Environmental > Aquatic > Marine > Sediment | place: USA: California...
TTTTCTTTCAGAAAAATCCCGACAACTTGCTGTTGGAAGGAAACGATTTCCCGTATCCGCCGATGACCGAGGATGTACACCACGAGATAGAAATGGCCGTCATGCTAAAGTCTGGGGGTGACAACATTCCAGTCGAAAGAGCGATGGATTGCGTGTTTGGATATGCCGTATCGCTCGATATGACGCGGCGCGACCTACAAGGTCAGATGAAAAAGATGGGCCGCCCATGGGAAATAGGCAAGGCCTTTGAGCAATCGGCGCCGATAACCGAAGTGGTTCCGGCCGAGGAAATAGGGCATCCGACTGCGGGGTCTGTCTGGTTAAAGATCAACGGTGAAACCAGGCAAGAAGGCGATCTAAACCAGTTAATTTGGAAAATCCCCGAAATGATTTCCTACCTGTCCGATCTCTTCACCTTGCATTCCGGCGACGTCATCCTGTCAGGCACGCCTTCAGGCGTTGGTCCGGTACAGAGGGGCGACAAAATACACGGACATGTTTCCGGGGTCGGCGATTTAGAGCTCAACGTCGTCTGATCATAACACGGGCGTCGCTCGATGCTTGTCGGTTCGCCCAATTCGCAAAAGGAACTTCAGTGACGCGAGACCTTCTTTTCGAAGTACGTGACGGTATTGGACATGTCACATTCAACCGGCCGAAGACCCGAAATGCCCTAACATTTGAAATGTACGAGAGCCTTGCCGAAATCTTCGGTGGGGTATCTGTCGGTGGGGGTGTCACCGCAGTCGTTATCGCCGGGGCGGAAGACTCGGCGTTTGCCGCCGGGACTGACATAAGCCAGTTCCGTACTTTTAGTGAGCCGCGGCATGCGTTGGACTATGAAGCGCAAATGGAAGACGTTTTGCAGGCGTTGGAGCGTTGTCCTGTTCCCACTATCGCCGCCATTACCGGCGCCTGTACGGGAGCAGGTGCTGCCATTGCAGCGGCTTGCGATTTCCGCATCTGCGATCAAAATATGAAGTTCGGATTTCCAATCGCCCGGACTTTGGGCAATTGTCTATCGGTTCGAAATCTGAACCGGCTGGTCGTATTGGTCGGCTATGGATCAGTCAAGGAAATGGCGATCAGTGCGAGTCTAATCGGTGCCGAGAAAGCGCTCCAGATCGGTTTAGTAAGTAAAGTTTGTTCCAGCGGTGAGTTAGTGCGAGAACGAGGCACCCAACTTGCAAATAGTCTAAAGCTTAATGCACCTTTGACGATGAAAGCAGCTAAGGAGGCGCTTCGCCGGCTGCGCGACGAGGGACCAGAAGCTGATGACACTGACCTGATCGAAGAGTGCTATATGAGCGATGATTTTAGGTCAGGTATTGAGGCCTTTCTTGCAAGAGAGACGCCAAACTGGAAGGGCAACTAGTTTACGGATCGCTGAATTGACTTTGTCAGAGGGTCACAAATCGCGGAGTCTGCCCAGGCTGACCCGCCAAAATTCACTCACTTAATTGTGGCGTCTTGCTTAGGAGGAAAGTGGATTTTGCCAGACGGAGCCTATTCCGATGTACCTTCACACTGGTTCCGCTTTGCGGACAATGCGGTCATACGCTGCGCGGCAGCACCCGAGGACCAAATGAATGACTGCTCCGCGGACGAACCCGCCGTTCGCCCCGATCTCCACCAATGTCCGCAAAGAGGCGCACACCTTCAATAGATCAAATAAATTGAACAGATCTAGATCGGAAAAATTGCCCCGAGCTTGGCATTGAAGCAACGTTGCGCCGGGCATAATGGCATTCGCAAAGGCCAAGGAGCCGGCGTTCCAGGCTCAAATTGGTTTCTCTGGCGGCGCTCTCTGGCGGCGGCGATTCTACTTCTCGATCAAACATTGCCAGTCTCTCAGACACTAGACTATTAATTCGACCTATATGGAGGCCGCGACGCTAAGTTCGCGGCGACAACGAAATGACAAACAATGCTCAATCTGGTCGTGAGGCTTACCCCGACCGGATATTTCGTCGGACAGCCATTGTTGACCCGCACGCAGGACTTGGTGCCATCGCACGCATCACGCGGATGGCGTTTGACTACCCAGTCCGCGCAGGTTTGGCGTTGGCCGCTACTGTGGCTGCGGTTCTGATGCAATTGTCGATCCCCGTAATCCTTGGTCGCGCGGTGGATCAGACCCAGGCGGTGGCAGCGGCAACGGCGGAACCACAAACGCTTTATCCGATTGCATCACTTTTGTTCGCAGCAAGTGTCGCACGAGGGATTTTCACGCTTGTCCAAAACTACACTGCGGAATCCGTCGGCCATTCGCTGGCGCGCGATATCCGAAATTCTGTTTATGGAAAAATCCAAAGTCTGCCTTTTTCGTTCCACGACCGGACCCACTCGGGCGATCTGATCACGGTCGGTATGCTGGATTTGGAAGGTGTGCGGATGTATTTTTCCACCGCGCTGGTGCGCACCGTTCTTCTTGGCCTGTTGATCGGTCTAGGGGCGACGCTGTTGCTGTCGACCCATCTGACTCTCGGCCTGCTGGCACTGTCATTCGTGCCTTTCGCGGGATGGCGCAGCACCGTCATGCGGCTGACTTTGCGCCGGACCTGGCTTGTCCTGCAGGAACGGCTGGGCGTACTCAGTCAGGTGATGGAGGAAAACCTTTCCGGTATTCGCGTGGTTCGGGCATTCGCTTCGTCAGAGCACGAAATGGCAAAGTTTGAAACTGCATCAAAATCAGCGCTAGAACTCAGCCATGAAAGGATTGAAACGCGAGTCAAGAACACCTCTGCAATGACGCTGGCATTCTTTGTCTCTATGGCGTTGGTCTTGTATTTCGGCGGTCGGCAGGTGGCATCAGGAGAAATCACGCTTGGCACTCTGGCCACTTTCCTGACTTTTATGACCATCTTGCAGATGCCAGTACGCCAGCTGGGCATGATGGTGAATGGATACGCGCGCGCCTCTACTTGTGGAGCGCGCCTGTTTGCCCTGATTGATCACGAGTCCGAAATCGATAACGCGCCAGACGCGCCAGACCTGAAGATCACCAACGGCGCGCTAAAGCTCGAAAATGTGAGTTTTGCATATGCTAGGGGCGCAGACCGACAGGCTGTGTCAGGCATCAGCTTCGAAGCACACAGGGGCGAGACTATCGGGATTGTCGGCCCGCCTGGTTCTGGAAAAACGACCTTGATGCACCTGATCCCTCGTTTCTACGATCCGACACAAGGTTCCATCAGCATCGACGGGCAAGACATTCGCGACGTGACGCTGTCGTCTGTTCGTCAGGCCGTGGCCGTTGTCCAACAGGACGGTTTCTTGTTCACCACTTCTATCGAAAACAACATCGCGTATGCTGATCCCTTCACTGAAACGCGCCAAATCCGCGGCGTCGCAGAGTCGGCGCAACTGCATGACTATATCCTTGGTTTGCCCGGCAAGTACGGCACAATCGTCGGCGAGCGCGGGGTGTCCTTGTCCGGCGGCCAGCGCCAGCGACTTTCGATCGCACGCACGCTTATGGTGGAGCCCGCGGTATTGATCTTTGACGATTCCACGGCTGCCATTGATGCCGGGACAGAAAATCGCATCCGCACAGCTTTGAAGGAATATGCCAAAGATCGGGTGACTCTGATCGTGGCCCATCGGTTGGCTAGCCTGATGCACGCCGACAGAATCTTGTTTCTGGAACAGGGGCGGATCGTTGAACAAGGCAGCCACGAGGAATTGCTGAAGCTGGAAGGGCGCTACAGCGACCTACACGAATTACAAATGCGCCCGAGCGCCGATATGTTGGCCGCGAAGGCAGGGTTGCGATGAGCCAGACAAAAACCGGTGAACCGCTCGACCCGCACGACGATGAAGGCCCGCGCATGCGAGCAGTTGTCGGATCGGACCGCATCGAGGAAGAAATTTTTGGACGCGTGTTCGACGGCAAGGTTACGCGGCGGATCTGGCAGTTTGTCCGCCCTTACAAGCGCAACGTGGCGATCTCCGTTGCCGCCGTGGTCACATTTACAGGCTCGCAGCTGACACTTCCTCTGTTGATCCGCTATGCAATCGACCACGGAATGGCACCTGATGCGCCGCCGTCCGTACTACTTGGACTCGTGGCAATATTTGCCATCATTGTCGTCATCAATTTTGCCGCCTCGCTGGTGCAAGAGCTTGTGACCGGCAGAATGGCCGAGGATGTTCTCTTTGATATTCGGCGTGCAATGTTCGGCCATTTACAACGCGTGTCGCTGTCATTCATGGACAAGACCGAGGTCGGCCGCCTGATGTCGCGCTTGCAAGGCGATGTAAACTCGATGCAGGAATTTCTTGAAACCTCAGTTCTGGCCATTGGTGATGTTCTGCTCTTGTTCGGGATCGTAGTGGTTATGCTTTGGCTCGACTGGCAACTGGCGCTGATGGTCCTGACCGTCATTCCGATACTGTTTGGCGTTCGCATCTTATGGCTGACCAAGGCTCGCGCCGCGTTCATGGCCGCTCACGAGGCGAATTCCATCACAAATGGTGCCTTGGCCGAGGCGATTCACGGCGTGCGTGCGGTGCAGGCTATGGACCGTGCCAATCTGAACGCGGAACTCTATGGACAACTTGTCGACAACACTTACAAAGCCCAATTGCGCGCCTCGAAACTGTCGCAAATCATGATCCCGATCGTCGACACGCTGACCGGCGGCGCGATGGCAATTGTGGCCTTGGCTGGTGGCCTGATGGTGGTGTCCGGCCGGATCGAGGTCGGCGTCATGGTGGCGTTCTTGTTCTACATCCAGCGGTTCTTTGATCCCATCCGCTCGCTGACGATGCAATATTCTGTGATGCAGCGCGCCATGGCCTCTGGGCACCGGCTGACAGAAGTTCTGGATGTTGATGTCGATGTCAAAGACGCGCCGAACGCCGTGCCACTCGGAGATAGCGACGATGGTTCGGTCAAATTCCGCAATGTGACTTTTGGTTACAACCCCGAAAACCCCGTGCTCAAAGATGTGAATTTCCAGGTGAATTCCGGTGAGACTGTGGCGTTGGTCGGACCGACTGGTTCCGGAAAGTCAAGCTCGATGGCGCTGATACACCGGTTCTATGATGTGCAGGACGGCGCGGTTCTAGTCGGCGGACGCGATGTGCGCGACGTCACGCAGAAAAGCCTTGGACGCCATATCGCGATGGTATTGCAGGAACCCTATCTGTTCACTGGAACAGTGCGCGACAACATCCGCTATGCATCCGACTGGGCCAATGACGAGGCGGTGGTTGACGCTGCGATCGCCGTCGGTGCCCATGAGTTTATCGAAGCTCTTCCACTTGGCTATGACACAATGCTGGCAGAGCGCGGAAGTAACCTGAGCCTTGGGCAACGCCAACTTCTAAGCTTTGCCCGTGCCTTGGTCGCTGATGCGAAGATTCTGGTGTTGGACGAGGCGACCGCCAATATCGACAGCTATACCGAAATGCAGATTCAGAGAGCGCTACAACGGTTGCTGGAGGGGCGTACTGGGCTGGTCATCGCACATCGTCTCGCCACTATACGGAATGCCGACCGCATCATTGTGCTGCAACAGGGGCGGTTAATCGAGGAAGGCGACCATGATGCACTAATCAAGCGCGGCGGCCTCTATGCGCAACTTTACCAACTCAACTATGCCAGTTTCGATGATCTGCCCGATGAGATGTCCGACGAAGACCGAGCGCTCGCCACCTGATTTGATACCTGCTTCGTTTTCAGATCATTCCCGCGCTGGTACGAGAAACAGAAGTAGCGCCGCTCACGCAAATCGCCGATTTTGGTCGCGACTTAGAACGCAGAGCTGGTGCTGATCGAGAAGGTCGGGTCAGGCAGGTAGTAAACTAAACTGGGCCAGTGGCAGCACATTCCCAAAAGTCATTTCTACCATTGAATCAGTCAGATTATCGGCACAAAGAAGCGAGAGCCGCCATTTTTGTGGCGTGGGTTACGTTCCAGATTGGGCTCAGAGCGGACATTCGCTACGCGGGTCGCCAAGGTCCGGATTGGGCTCATAGCCGTCGTTCGCCGCGGGTGCATAAGAAGTGAAGGAACTAACGTCCGCTCTGGGCTCAAAGCCGACATCCGACCAAATCCACCCAATGACCGCTTCGCGGGACGAAGCTGCCGTTCGCTGCAAGTGCACCAAAGGAAGGGCTTCCAATGTCTGCACTGCGGTACAAAGCGGACGTTCAACAGCGAGCTTTCTGCCTGCTGTCGCTGGTCAACTGCGGGCGAAAGAGATGTTGGTTTTCACAGGAAGTTCGCGGACGGCATAGGTGGGGTGTGCCAGCGAGGGTCCCGATCAAGGCGCGGCCAAAACTGCGGATTGAAGAGACGGGTGCCGGAGTGGCCGGACCTTAGCGCTGTGGCGCGAGCGGGGAATGATCAGATGGATGCCCAGTCGCTGAATTTAATTGGCTTCGGCTTTGCTGGGCGAGTCATGGGGCGCTTGATATCCCTAGTGCGGACCCGGCGGTGGGTGACCTGAGGCGGCGGTTGCAAAATGGGTTTCCTGGATTCTTCGGCCATATCAAGCCTCCGGTTCTGCGGCCAATTCCGGCCAACTCATGATGGACTCATTTAAGCCGATCGTTCCGGCCAAATGATGACGCGGGCCTGTCGATACTAAGGTCTTTCATGGCAATCGCGAGGAAAGCGGGCGAATTTGCCGCGGAACCGGCACGAACGTTCCCATATGTGGCCCAGGTGCGGCCGGATTGGACCCCGCCAGGATAGGGTGGCGGAATCGGGCCTGCGGTTCTGAGGGGGCGAACGACCGCTCTGCGGACAAAGTGAGAATTCGCTGCAGCCACGCCAATGTCCGGTTCAGGGACCAACTCTTACTCGTACGTCCAAATACTCTGGTCAAATCTTTCCCATGATCCGTCCGGCCGTTCGCGGGCTTCGAAATTATAAGGCGCCTCGTGCCAGAGAACTATGCCATTCGCCAGGTTGTCGAGCAGATAAGTGCCAGCCGTAGTTTCGACCAACAAGACAGCATGTGGGAACATGTCTCTGCGGTGATGGACTATGGCAACTGTCATGGCTCCGCGCGGAAGACCAAATCCAACCAACCGTTCGCGTTTGAATAGGGCAATGTCCTCACAATCACCTGCACCACGCGACGGGAATGCCCAATATTCTTCAAGATCATAAAGTTCTTTGTCACTGGCTTCGGCAACGGCATTGTTGGCACTGGCATTCTGCACCTGAAGAAGGCGAAGTATGTCTGAACTATACTCCACAGCGTTTGGCCCAGACAGGTCACAATGGTTCGGATAGCGGCGACAGTACGAAGCATATGGATCGAACGAATCTCGGAGCTCGATGACGGGCAACTGCATTTCGCGAGGAAGGGCCTGAGTGCTGCGTCCACTTGCAGCGAGCGCGCTCGAAGAAGACGCATGCGAGTGCCATAGCCCAACGGCCTCGGCGGCAACTGGACTAGCCGCAAAAATCAAACAACTGACAATACGAGGGATTTTCATTAAGCTTTCTCCCTATTGAGGAAGCTCAATTGAGGACGGCGCAGGGTTTGATGTCTCGAAATCGAAAAGAAATTGTCTTGAAATCTGCTGAAACCGCAGGGCAAGGGCGGGTATTTTCCCTGACCGAGCGCGTGCTACGGACGGACACCGGAGATGTCGTGGATTTGCGCCGGCAATCGGCCGATGTTCTTGCTGCTTTGATCGATGCGCAAGAAGAGGTGGTCTCAAAATCGCAGCTTATTGACAGTGTATGGGACGGAAAGGCGGTTACCGATGACAGTTTGAGTCAATGTGTTGGAGACATTCGGAAAGTGCTGAAAGACGACGAGCATTCGATTCTCGTCACACATCCACGCAAAGGCTATCAACTCTTGCGTCCCGTCGATCAGAAAAACCAAAGGGGAACGAGGCTGTTGCCGATGGTTGCAGGGATATTGGTCGCCGCCTTCGCATTGAGCGCAATCTGGTGGGATTCTCAGCCGTCGAGCGAAGGGACAAAGACCCGTGTCGCGATTCTTGCCTTCGATGATTTTAGTCCGGAACCGGATCAAGAATACCTGAGTGACGCGATTGCCGAAGGGATCATAACCGAGTTGGCGAGATTCCAGCAATTTGCCACGATTGCCCGAAATTCCAGCTTCTCTTTCCGAGGTGAGGACAGGGACATTCGGGAAATTGCCGAGGTTTTGGATGCAGATGTCATTCTGGAGGGCAGTCAGCAGAAGCTCGGCGAAAGGCTGAAGGTAACGGTTCAATTGATTGAGGTGGAAAGCGGCACTCATCTCTGGGCGGAAAGCTACGACGGTGATTTGTCCGAGCTGTTCGAGTTTCAAGCCGATATCATCCGAAAAGTGGCGTCCACCGTTGGCGGACAGTTGGCTGTTTACACACCTCGGAACGCTGGCCGGCACACGGTGACCGCAATGCATCTGCATGCCAAAGGGGTAGCTGAAATGCAAAAGGGCGGCATAGCGGGGCCCGAAGCAGCTCGTCCATATTTTGAGGCCGCCATCGAGGCCGATCCAAACGCTGCGTTCGGCTACATCGGAATGGCGACTTACCTTCGCAATGCAACGTGGCGCGAATTCGACACTCAGAAACGCCACGAGCTGTTAAATCAAGCGGCCGGCTTGGTGGAACGCGCTCTCGAACTGGAGCCAAACAACGACGTGGCACATTACTTGATGGGGCGTATTCATGAGCGCGCCAATGATCTGGATAAAGCCCGCATCTGGTTTGACAAAGCCAAAACGCTTAACCCGGGTTTGCCGAAGGTTTATGTAGGGGCTTCCATTGAAAAGATTTATCGGGGTGAGACCAAAGAAGCGATAGAAGACATTAAGTACGCGATGTCGATTGACCCGCTGTACCCGAGTTGGTTTCACGGGCCATTGGCGTTTGCATTGTGGCAAGCTGACGAATGTGGGGCAGCCCTGGCATCCCTGAATCGAATGCCAACAATTTCTGTCGGAAATCACAAACGGCTTGCGATATATCAGGTTTGTGTGGGTGACATTGGCGCAGCAAAGTCATCAATGGGGGTTTATATGGAAGTGCATCCGGATGCGACCCTTGCCAAGGAGATTGAAAGGCACGGAGGAAAATGGACAGCGCCTGGCCAGTTTGAGCGCTGGCTAGATGCGTTGCGCATCGCGGGCATGCCTGAATGAGCTTTAGCGGTATATTCCGCCCCGAGAAAATTGGAAAAGCGGCCGTTGGTGCGAAACGCAGCATTCGGCACTTTGGGCTCATAGCCGTCCTTCGTTGCGGCTGCACCGCAACTCGGGCGATCAACGTCTGCTCAGCGGACAAAGCGGACAGGTATTTCCGGGGTCTTCCGTGGCGACCTAGATCCAGCGCTCGTGCTTAGCGGATTATGTTCCCTCTCATCTCGAGCTTCCTAAATTCAGGTGTCACCGCCGTTTGTTCTTGTTGCGTCGCCGGCTTGCCCACCGCATTCAAGAGTGTGAGAAGCCCGAAACACAAGAGAAGAGCGACAAGAACTCCGAACGGTTGAATCCTGGGACGGGTGGCAGTTTCGGGCGGATAAACGCCATCTTTCCAATAGTCTGGTGTCTCCTCTGAGTCCGGAAGCAGAGTTTGGCCAACAGTTTCGGGGTCGAGGATTTCCAGCCGACTTGCACGCTCCTGACGGACTCGCTCTTGCTTTTTCAGAGCGCGGTCAACCCAGTTTGATGAAAGAGATTTTCCTTCTGGTGCGTAGCAGCACCCCGTGGCGCCGAGAATTGGGTCCGCGAAGTGCGGCACTTCGGGCTCTGTCTCCGCAGGCTCTGGATTTTCGACGGTTTCCTGGAACTGCTGGTTAAAATCATCGATCCATGCCGGTTTAGTTTCGTCTTCCGGTGGCGCGACAACCGGCTCCGGCTCGACAGCCAAACGGGTGGTCTTTCTCACCTCGTCATTTGTTTCTTTGACCAATCGAGTTAGCGACAATTCCAGGTCCAACGGGATCTCGGCAGAGCTCGTTTCGGTATCGGAATGTTCGACTGTATCCACCTTGGCGTCGGAGATCATGCTTCTCCACTTTGCGGCAGACTGCAATCTGTCGTCCGGATGAACTTCCATCGCTTCGTCGATGGCCTTCAAAAATGTCTCGTCATACCCCTCAATTCGTCCGGCAAGCGGCTCGCAAGGGTCTGGCCTGCGACCTGCGACCTCCATCAAGCGTGTCTGGCTGTAAGCGGGGATCTTGCCGCACAGCAAATGATAGAAAGTGGCACCAAGCGAATAGAGATCGCTGCATGGCGTCTGTTCGCTGCCATCCACGTAGAATTCATGTGGAGAGTACCCGTCCTTGACCACCTGAAAAGCCGACAACGCGCGGGTGTGACGGTGGGCGTCGGCGCGGGCTGCACCAAAGTCGATGAGGACCGGAGTGCCGGACTCCTCGATAAGGATATTGTCCGGCGAAATGTCGCGATGCAAAATACCCATTTCATGGATCTTTTCAATGGCATCAAGCAGTTGAATAAGGACGCTCTTGATGCGGGCGGGCGACAGTGGCGGACTCGACTTGATTACGTCGTAAAGCTCGCGGCCTTCGATAAGGTCGAGCGCCATATATGCGGTCTTGTTTTCCTCGAAAGCCCGATGCACTCCGACAATGTTGGGATGGCGCAATTTAGCAAGATTGCGGGCTTCGCTCATGAACTTCTCGACGGTCGAGTGCATCAGCTCCGCCATGGCATTGCTTCGCGCAACGGCGTTTTTGCCTTTTCGTGTGCATATGTCGTAGGGGAAGCATTCCTTGATAACTATGGTGCGCCCAAGAACGTTATCCTTGGCGCGATAACTTATTCCGAAGCCGCCAGCACCCAAAAAACCCGTGATCGTGAATTGGTCGCCCAAAAGCTTCGTGCCAATTGGCAACGCCTCATCGGCCAGCGAGACCGTTTTTCCATTTTTTTTATTCTCCATTGGCGCAACTACATACATTTCGGCGAACTTTCACGGTGTTCTTGTCGCACTTGAATGCGTTTAATTTTAGAATTTTATGGGGCATTGCGGCGAAAAATCAGCTATTGTCTTCAAATGCAACGGCAAGGAAATGTCCGCTTCGGGCTCGGACCGGACCTTCGCTGCAGGCATCCCGGAAGTCCGCTTTGTCCGCAAAGCGGAAAAACGTGAAGTCGCTTTGGGACTATACTTAGGAGCTTTCCGAACGTCTCGTCTTCTGCTTGCATGCGTTGCAAATCCACTCTGCAGTACCGTCAAGCGGCCGACCCGAGTTTTTCAGGTCAAAGTATGACATTGGACGCTTCTTTCTGCATTGCGGACAGGACACCAGTGCATGAAAATCGGGAATGTGAGTAACTTTCGTGGGCACCGGATTGCAGACCATTTCGCTATCTCCTTTACGTCGCCGACTGCTTTGCCATTGGCGCAACTCGTGACCGGATCATACGTCCTCTCGGTGAAAATCGCCAAGCTGGCACCTGGTAAATGACCTATTCGGGCTCGTATCGGCCGACAGTTCATCGGGAGATCCACGCGACTTTGCGCTCGACCAGCGTTCTTACAACGCCCAGATAGATCTCCACAAAAGCGTTCTGCGCGTTAAGTTGCGCGACAACGAGCCCGGGCTTGCGAAAACGACAACAATCGTTTGGTCTCTTCGTCCCACAAATGCAGGCGGGCGCTACAAATACTTTCACGGATCGTCATTCGATTGCCATCGGCGAGATCCGCGTGATCGCGCAGCACTTCCGGCAGCCGATAGAACGGGATGCGGCTATGAAGATGATGAACGTGGTGTATTCCGATGTTCGCGGTCAGCCATTGCAGCACTGACGGCAGCACATAGTGCGAGCTTCCCGTTAAAGCCGCGTCATGCAGTTGCCAGTTTTCCTCTTCCACCCAGTGCGTGGTTTCGAACTGGTGCTGCACATAGAACAGCCACATCCCCGCAGTTGCCGCCAGAAGCGTCGAAGGCAAGAAGATCAGCAGGATCGGCATCAGGCCGCCAAGATACATGATGAGGGCCAGCGCCACGAGAATAGCTGCATTCGTGCACATTGCACTGACCCAGTATCTGGCCTTGGCCATTAGCCCCAACGGCAACCGGTTCTGG
>Ga0224508_10004044_pt1 | contig 12046 bp, 9 predicted proteins | sample SF_Jan12_sed_USG_4_FD_170157 | JGI IMG/M metagenome (GOLD analysis project Ga0224508, IMG submission 170157) | Sediment microbial communities from San Francisco Bay, California, United States - SF_Jan12_sed_USGS_21 | ecosystem: Environmental > Aquatic > Marine > Sediment | place: USA: California...
TACGGTATCGATACACGCCGACAACGTTTCCGGATCCACCGGCTTGGCGAAACACCGCAGCGCACCGCACTCGAGGATGCGCGCTTCGATCTCCGGGGAGTAGAACCCGGTCATCGCGATCACCGAAGTGCTCGCCGATTCCGGTGCAGCCTTGATCGTGCGGCAGATCTGAAAACCATCAAGCCCGGGCATCCGCAGATCGAGCAGCACCACGTCCGGTTTGAAGGTCGCCACAAGCTGGCCGGCCTCGAACCCGTCCGCGGCGGTCAGGACTTCGTAGGACGGTGAGCGCCCCTTGAAGTGTTCGGCGAGGAGTTCACGGATGCTCTCCTCGTCGTCAACGACGAGCACCCGCTGCTTGCCCGAACCGTCCTGCAGATCGGCCGGTAGCGGGATGCCGTTGTCTTTCATGAAGCGGATCAGGTCCTCGCGCCGGATGCGTCGATGCCCGCCAGGGGTGCGAAACGCGGGTAGCCTCCCCGCGTTAACCCAATTGATGATCGAAAGCGGCGAAACATGGCAAAGCTTTGCCGTCTCAAAAGTGGTGAAAACGGGTTTACTCATTCAATCCGACCCTTAAGCTATTTAAGATATTGAAATATCTAGGGCCACGATACCAGATAAACGGGGGCCGTTGTCAAGCTGCGAAAACGGTCAAACGTTGAACCTGTAGCCGACCCGGTGAACCGTCACGATGTAGGCCGGATCCTGCGGAGTTTCCTCGATTTTCTTGCGGAGCTTGGCGATATGCATGTCGACGGTGCGCGTGAACGGAACGTTGTCGTAGTCCCATACCGCGTCCAACAGGCGTTCCCGGGCCAGCACCTCGCCGCGATGGTCGATCAGGAAACGCAGCAGTTTGAACTCCCGTGGCGAAAGCAAGAGTTGCTTGCCGTTCTTGAACGCCTGGGCTCTCCGGAAATCGACGCGGACATCGCCGAACTCGAATGTCTCCGTATCGTCGGCCGTTTCCTGGACCCTGCGGAGGACCGCTTCCACGCGAGCGAACAACTCGAGAAAACTGAAGGGCTTGGTCACATAATCGTCGGCCCCGCTCTTCAAACCGGCGACCTTGTCGGCTTCCTGCCCCCGCGCCGTCAACATGATGATCGGGACGCGGTTGTTGTTTTGCCGGATGCGTTTACAGACATCGATGCCGCTCAGCTTGGGCAACATCAAGTCCAGCACGATCACATCAGGGTTCCTCTCGTTGGCCAAACGCAACCCGCTCGACCCGTCGGACGCAAGAACGACGTCAAAACCCTCGTAGGAAAATCCGTCCTGTAACGCCAGCGCCATGGCGGAATCGTCCTCGACGACCAAGACTCGCGGCATCAGGTCCGTCCGAGTTGCGGGGCGCGGTCGAGATCAACCGTCGGCTCCGACCGTTCGGGGCCCTCGAGCGGAAGACGGATCGTGAACTTGCTGCCTCGACCCGGTTCGCTTTGCACCACGATCTCACCGCCATGGGCTTCGACGATGTGCAGGACGATCGAAAGGCCTAGACCGCTGCCCCTGACGTCGTGTACGAGCCCGGTCCCGACCCGATGGAATCGTTCGAAGATCTTCTCCTGTTCCGAACGAGAAATCCCGATGCCTTCGTCCTTGACGGAGAGTTCGAGCCGGGCACTTTCGCACCCCAAGGAGACGACGATTTCTTTCCCGTCCCCCGAGTACTTGACCGCATTGTCCACCAGGTTGGCCAGTGCCTGCCGGATCGCATCGGCGTCGATCAGAACATCCGGCAGGCCAACCGGGGGTCCGTCGTAACGCAGGCGCACGCCGCGATGTTGCAGGCTGACCGCCCAGGTCCGGACGGAGTCCCGAACGACTTCGTCCAAGCTCACGCGCTCAATTTCGTATTGCTTGGCGCCCGACTCGATCTTCGAGAAGTCCAGGATGTTGTTGATGAGCTGGCTCAAACGCCGGCTCTCGTTTTCGATGTACTCGCCGTACTGGCGGCTCTTGTCCTTATCGCGGACCCGCCCCAGCCGTAGGAACTCGCCGAATACACGGATGGAGGCAAGCGGTGTCCTCAACTCGTGGGAAACGTTGGAAACGAAATCGGATTTCATCTGTGACAGTCGAACCTCACGGGATGCAGTACGCAGAGCGAAACCCACCCCACCCAGGAGGACCACGGCCAGCGCAACGGTCATGCTGAGGTTCAGCAGGAAATTCGTTCGAGCCCACTGTTCAGGCGTGGTGTCGCGACTTCCCAGACCGAGCGTCCAGTCGGAAAACACGAAGGTCAGCCCATCGACGACTTCCTCTTCGTGTTCGAACACCCGGCTCGGACCGATCACCGCCTCGCCGGCACGATTGCGCACAGTGATCAGGAGATTTCGACGCGTGCGCTCGTCAAAAAATTTGGGTAATGCTTTCTCGATCGCTCGAGGCAGCAACTCGTTGCGAAAGAACTCCGTATCGAGGACCAGACCGGCGACTCCGAGGATCCTGCAAGCGTCATCCGAAATCGGGCTCAGGATGATGCGATTAAGCGGATCCTTCTCATCCACGGTCATGTTGTGAGTGCTCAACAACGCGCCCTTGTGGGCCAGGATCTCCCACGGCGAAAGCGCCATGTCGATTGCCGCGATCATCTCTTCGTTCCCCGACTCCTCGATCCAGGTCCCGCTGCCCGGTTCGAAGACGAGCACGCCGTTCCACGGCCCATCCTCCGGCGCAAAGCGGGTGACGAAGATCGATCGCACACCCTCGGCGTTCTTCTTGCGCAGGTGCGCGGCCAGTTTGTCCGCGCGGTACTCGAACAGTTGATCGGGGATGTTGAGAGTCCGCTCAGCCTGGGCACGGTAAAAGAACTCGACCTCGCTGGAAACGGCTTCGATGTAGTTCGAAAGCGAGGCCTTCTCGGCGATCGCGGACGTCCGTTCGAGACTCGAAAGCCACTTCAGTTGGAGCGCCAGAAGCGCCGCGAGGGGGATCGCGACGGCGGCGAGCCCAAGCCAGAGTCGATGTTTCTTTAGGAATTGTCGTATTCGATCGTTCATTTTTTTCCGCCGATCCACAATCATACGGCGGTCTGCGATTCGGTTGGATTGTCCGTTCTGGACTTTACGGTTTTTTACCATTGAAAAACGCTTGTTTTTAATATATCCTTATATCCGGATTAACGGATTTATATCAAACATGGACAAACCAGCCATTTTGGAACGTTTGTCGGCCCTCGCCGACGGAGTTCGCGGACGCATGCTGCTGTTACTCGAGAGCCACGAGTTGACCGTTTCCGAACTCGGAGCGGTCCTGCAACTCCCCCAATCCACGACGAGCCGCCAGCTCAAGACGTTGGCCGACAGCGGTTGGGTCGTCTCGCGTCCGGATGGGACGCGCCGGCTGTACCGGATGCCGGTGCGTGAGGCGCAGGAGCAGACTCGCCAGCTCTGGAGACTGACACGAGAACAGCTCGCGGCGACACCGGCCGTGCGGGACGACCAACGGCGGCTGCAATCCGTGTTGGCCGAGAGACGCGATCGGTCACGGACGTTTTTTGAGAACGAGGCCGCGGAATGGGATCGCGTACGGGACGAGCTGTTCGGGACGCGTTTCTTTCTCTTCGGTCTCCTCGGATTGTTGGATCCGGATTGGATTGTCGGCGACCTCGGTTGCGGAAGCGGAACGTTGAGCGAAGCACTGGCGCCGTTCGCCCATCGAGTCGTCGCCGTGGATGACTCGCAGGCGATGCTCGGCGAGGCGCGCCGGAGACTCGAGCGATTCGACAACATCGAACTTCGCCAGGGTGCGATCGAGTCCCTTCCGCTCGAAGATGATTCGCTTCACGCCGCCACACTGGTGCTCGTGCTGCACCACCTTCCGGACCCCGACAAGGCGATACGAGAAGTAGCCCGCGTGTTGCGGCCGGGTGGCCGGCTGTTGATCGTGGATATGCTTCCACACGATCGGCAGGAATACCGCCAGTCGATGGGACACGTCTGGATGGGTTTTTCTGCAGAACAAATCGAGCACTCCCTCACGCGGGTTGGCTTCGAAAGCAACCGTTTCCTTGAATTACAGGCCGATCCCGCAGCAAAGGGTCCGACCCTTTTCGCCACGACTGCAACCCTCGGGGAACGACTTTCCCCACATGAACCAACACGATCCGAATAAAGGAGATCCCATGTCCACCACCGTTCGAGAAACGATGCATCCATTCGCCGCGGCCAAGTCGGCAGGACGAGAGCCGTACAAAGTCGCGGACCTGTCGCTGCACGAGTTCGGCCGCAAGGAAATCCGTCTGGCCGAACAGGAAATGCCCGGGCTGATGGCGATCCGTGAAAAGTACAAGGCGGAGAAACCGCTGGCCGGCGCCAAAGTCATGGGCAGCCTGCACATGACGATCCAAACCGCAGTGTTGATCGAAACGCTGGCCGATCTGGGGGCCGATCTTCGCTGGGTCTCCTGCAACATCTTTTCGACGCAGGATCACGCCGCGGCCGCGACGGTTGTCGGAGACGGAACGCCCAAGAATCCCACCGGTGTCCCGGTCTTCGCCTGGAAGGGCGAGACACTCCCCGAGTACTGGTCATGCACCCGTGAAGCGCTGGTGTGGCCCGACGGAACCGGGCCCGACCTGATCGTCGACGATGGCGGTGACGCCACCTTGTTGATCCACAAGGGTGCGGAGTTCGAAAAAGCGGGCACGATTCCGGCGTTCGATGAGGCCAACGACTCCGAGGAGTGGGGCGTGATCCTCGATCTGCTGCGCCGGGAACAAGCCGACAACCCCAAGGTTTGGTCCGCCATCGGCGAGGCCTGCCGTGGGGTCAGCGAGGAAACGACAACCGGCGTCCACCGTCTCTACCAAATGGAAGAAGCGGGCAAGCTCTTGTTCCCCGCGATCAACGTCAACGATTCGGTGACGAAGCACAAGTTCGACAACATCTACGGTTGCCGCCACTCCGTGCTCGACGGACTCAACCGCGCCAGCGACGTGATGATTGGCGGAAAGGTGGCCGTTGTTTGCGGTTATGGCGAGGTCGGTAAGGGCTGCGCGCAGGCGCTCCACGGACAGGGTGCGCGTGTCATCGTCACGGAGATCGACCCGATCTGCGCGCTGCAGGCGGCGATGGAAGGGTACGAGGTCCTGACGGTCGAGGATGTGCTCGATAAAGCCGACATCTTCATCACGACGACGGGCAACTTCAACGTGATCACCGCCGATCACATGTCGAAGATGAAGGACAAAGCGATCGTCGGCAACATCGGACACTTCGACAACGAGATCGAAATGGCCGCTCTGGCGAAGATCAAGGGAATCGAACGGATCAACATCAAACCGCAGTACGACGAGTGGCGTTTCCCCGACGGCCACAGCGTGATGGTGTTGGCCGAGGGACGCCTGCTCAACCTCGGTTGCGCTACCGGCCACCCCAGCTTCGTGATGTCCAACTCGTTCGCCAACCAGGTTCTTGCACAGGTCGAGTTGAATACGAACAACGAAAACTATGGCAACAAGGTTTATCGTTTGCCGAAGAAGCTCGACGAGGAAGTCGCACGGTTGCACCTCGACAAGCTCGGCGTCAAGCTGACGCGTCTGACCAAGGAACAGGCGGATTACCTCGGAATCGATCCCGATGGGCCTTACAAGCCGGACCACTACAGCTACTGATCTCGAAATCCTTCACGATCGAAAAAGCCGGCGGGATAGCTCGCCGGCTTTTCTATGGGGAAGAGGAGCTCACGTCACGGATTCCACTGATTCTGGTGCCGACGAACTTCGCCAAGATCTCATTGCCTTCCTTGGAGTAGTGGCCTCCGGGGGCAAACAGCCGTCCGACATCCACGCCGCTCGAAGAGGCCACAAACGCCTCGACAGAATCCAGATAATTCAGATCGTTCGTGGCCAGAAAATCAACCAATGGAGAGTAAGTCGTCGGCTTTCCGTCTTGCGCACGAACAATGTCATCCCTGGCGGGCAAAAACATGATTACCGGGACGGCCCCGGCTTCCAGCACGTTTTGATGGAATTCCTCGAATATTTTCGATTGGATTCGAAAAGCAGCGGATTCGGTATTGAACACCCGTTCTCCGGAGTCACTCCGGACGAGCACCCTATCGGGGTCCGTCACTTCCCTGTGAAACTTGATCGCGACATTCGTTGCCAACCGCACCGTAGCCGACCAATCGTACAGTGGATTTCCGTAAACCGAAGGGCTGTACCACTGGTCGTTCTTGCCTTGGTCCTCGATCAGCTGCGGGTCGTCGAGCAAGCGCTCATAATCGCTCGTGTCCTTGTACGAAACCTCCAGCAATTCCAGATCACCCTCCTCGTCCAGCACAAATCGTGGTTTGAACAGAGCCAGTTCGTCGGTAGAAAGAAACCTCCGGTACACGTTCACGGCACGTCGGAGATCCACCGGTGCAAATCCAATGATGACAAACCGCGGCTCGAGGGCTTTACCGTCACGAAGGTAGCGTAAGTAGGCCTGATCTACACCAAACCCCGGAACGGAATAATTCAACACTTCAAACTGGGGAAATATCCCCTCGACCTGCGCTGACCAGGCTTCAGGGTTTGAAACCTCGCTGCCGTAAGAGAACGAGTCCCCAAAGACAGCGATTCTCGTTACCCCGTCACCGGCTACCTTCTCATAGTTCCGTCTACTTCTGACGCCTTGCCGATTGATGATGTCCCGTAAGGAATCAAACCCCTCGCGATATCGCCATCCCAGTTCAGGATCGAGCACCAGCGCGCTCTTTTTCTTTCCCGTCTGGCTATCCAGCAATTCCTCGACGGCGTCCATCTGTTTGGCATAAATACGATCTGTTGTCGGAATGATCTCCGTTTCCGGCATGAGGGAATCGATGGCTATGAGACCCAGCCAGGAAAAGCCCTCGAGGACAACTAGGAGGAGAGCCAGGAACAGGAACCTGAAAGACTTTCTCGATAGTGCCATCGTTTCTGGTGCTCGCTTAAAAGCCAAGATTCCCTTACTTATACGGGGATGCGAACAGCACGTCAATTCGTGACACTTTGGTCTAGTCGGGGCGCGCGACCTCAACCGGCATGTGGACCTGGGAAACGATCGTAAGGCCGTATTTATCTAGTCTTGTCAGGAAACGGCTCATGGCCTTATGTTGCCCGTGAGGAGGGGGAACGATGAATTGGCTACGTTTCATGCTCGTCACTGGCTTGGTCTTGTTGCCCGCAGGTTGCTCGGACAAGGTGATTCTCGCGGCCGGCTGTCCGCTTCCGCTGCTTGAGTGCGGCACGGAATGCGTCGACGCACAGTACAACCCGGACCACTGCGGGGTCTGCGACAACGTGTGTGCCAACGACGAACTGTGCGACGATGGGCAGTGCACCTTCGCTTGCGTAGGAGGCACGACCGAATGCGGGAATGCGTGCGTCGATCTGAACAACGACCCGGCGAACTGTGGCATGTGCGGAACTTCGTGTGGGACCGGGTTCTGCTCCGGTGGAGTTTGCGTCAGTAGCTAGGCCGTGCGTTTTCCCATGGCCATCAGGCTTGGGCTCGGCGTTTCACTCGCGGTGCACGACCTCGGCGGGCATACGTTCCGCGTCGGGTGGCCACTCGATGATCAGTCCGCGGCCGACGCCCTGCGCCACCTTCTCTCCATAGAGGTGGTCGACGAGGTACATCGCCACGTCGTAGCTCTTGGCCCCGCCTTCGCTCGTCATGATCCGCCCATCGTGGACGAAGCTGACGCCACGGACAAGGTCCAACTCCGGAAAGGTCTCAGCAAAGCGATCCTGATCGCCGGGGAACGTCGTACAACGCCGGCCATCGAGCAAATCGGCAGCAGCCAGCACGAAGGCGCCGTCGCAGAGCGAGATCACGAAACTGGCCTCGGATCCGACACGATGGACCCACTCCATCATCGTCGCATTCTCCAGGTCCTTATCCATGCTGCCCTCCGCGGAGGGCACCAGCAGGATGTCTATCGGCGGGGCGTTGTCGAAGGAGTAGTGCGCGCCGATCGTGAGTCCCTCGAAACTGGTCACGGGGCTGCCGTCCGGCGACACCGTAAACACCTCGATGCCGGGTTCGGTGTGGAAGATCGTGTGTTGCAGGATGTCGTACGGCGCCATTAACTCGGAGTTGTAGACACCATCGACGATCAGGAAGCCCGCATTCAACTTCCGCCCCAGATCCAATCCCGCAGGAGGTGCCACTCGTTCCCATCCGGGTCCGGCCGTCGACTCCGTCGACTGGCACGAAACGACCAACGCCAGCATCCCGACCGGGATCAATACGCCCAACGCGCGCTTCATGCGTCACCGCGTTCCAGTTGCAGCGTGACGGTCGTGCGCCCGGTCACTTCCGGCGGGCCGAAATACTGAATCGGACCCGGGTAGACGAAACAGTCCTCACGCTTCCACTCTCCGCGTTGCGCGGCGAATTCGCCGAACGGCCGGCCATCCAGATCGACCAGGGCCTTTGCAATCACCGGGGTGGGTTTACCTTTTCGCGTCTCCATCCGCATCAGCGATGTGAGTGGGATGCCTCCGGCGTTCCAGTCCGTCGGCTCTGCCGCCAGGTTGCCGACGGCGCACACGTAACCGGTCTTGCGATGCGCGATCAACAACGCTGCCACTCGTCCGAGTGCGGCGGTGTAGTCGGCATCGAAGTTCGAGGGCGCCGCGCAGCGACCCTCATAGCCGAAGAAGTGATGTTGCGTTTGAAAGACCCCCTCATAATCCCCTGCCTCCGACCACTGTTCGAGACGTTGGCGAACGGTCTCGATCAGCAGCGCCTCGGTGTCGATCCGACTCACCTGAACGTTGCCGTGCGAATCGCGATCGAGCAGGAGCTGGCGTTGGATCCGTTCGGGAAGTCCACGGAACGCGGCAGCGCTTTCTTGGGTCAACCGTTCCGCGAGCGATGACTCCGCCGCGCCCTCCGCGAGCAAGGAATTGATTTCGGCAATCAACGCTCCTATTTCCGGTAGGAACTCGATCAAGCCCTCCGGAACGAGACATACGCCATACGAGCGTCCGGCGGCGGAACGATCGCGAACCACCCCTGCGATACGGTCGGTGAGTTGTGCGAGCGTCCAGCGTTGCGCACGAACCTCTTCACCGATCAAAGCGATACTCGGACGCGTGGACAACGCGCATTCGAGCGTCACGTGGCTGGCGCTCCGGCCCATCAGCTTGATGAAGTGCCAGTACTTTCTGGCGCTCCGAGCATCCCGTTCGATGTTGCCGATCAGTTCGGAATAGACCTTGGTCGCGGTATCGAATCCGAACGAAGCCTCGATGCCGCCGCCCTTCAGGTCGCCGTCGATCGTCTTGGGCGCGCCGACCACCGCTGTGTCCTGCCCATGGCGGACAAAGTACTGGGCAAGCACAGCGGCGTTGGTGTTCGAGTCGTCCCCGCCGATCACGACAAGCCCGTGGAGTCCGAGCCGTGCAGAGATTTCGCGGCACGCCGCGAGTTGTTCGGACGTTTCGATCTTGTCGCGACCGGAACCGATCAGGTCGAACCCTCCGGTGTTGCGATGGGAGTCGATTTCCTGCGCGCCCAACTCTCTGTGGTGTCCTTCGAACATGCCTTTGGGCCCGCCGAGAAACCCGATCAGGCGGGATTCCGGATGCCATTCGCTCAACGCGTCGTAGAGACCGCTGATGACGTTGTGACCTCCGGGAGCCTGACCTCCGCTGAGCACGACGCCAACCCGCAAGGGTTCTCGTGAGGACGCGGTCGATCCGCTCTCGAAGACGACCCGCGGAGCCCCGAACAGATCGGGGAACGCCGCACGGATCGCCTCCGGGTCTCCCCGGGACGAGGTCGGCTCGGCGTCCGAAACCTTCACCTCGGCGACGCTACCGGCGAGCACTCCGGGCAGAGCCGGGCGGTAATCTCGTCGTACCCGTTCGAGGGCTGAAATCGTACGTTTCACGGCTCGCGATTATAGGTCAGACCCGGCCGCACGCGACCTGCGAGGTCCCGCAAGCTGCGGTATGCTGCTTGGCCCGGTACGACGATCGATCAGGAGGATGGTGGGTGGATTCAGAGCGGCACGGACTTCTACACAGACTGTGCCTGGCGCCGGGCCCTCCCGGCGGCGAAGATGCCGTGCGCACGATCGTCCGAGAAGCCCTGTCCGGCACGGGGACGATCAGTTACGACGGGTTGGGGAGCGTCGTGTGCGAGCTTCAAGGCAGCGACGATTCGGTGCGGGTCGTGCTCGACAGCCACCTCGACGAGGTTGCCTTCATGGTTCAGAGCGTTTCGTCCGACGGACGGATCGCTTTCGTGCCTCTGGGCGGCTGGTGGGGCCATGTCCTGCTGGGTCAACGGATCGATCTGTTGACCACGAACGGAACCGTCCCCGCGGTCATCGGATGCAAGCCACCCCATTTCCTGTCCGAGGAAGAAAAGACTCGTGTTCTCCGGATCGACGCGATGTACTTCGACGTCGGCGCGTCAAGTCGCGAACAGGTCGAAAAGCTCGGCGTGCGGGTCGGAGACATGGCCGTACCTCACGCCATTTTTGAGCGGATGGCGGTCGACGGCGTCATCTCGGCCACCGCACTGGACAACCGGATCGGTGTGGCCCTGATGATCGAAGCGTTGAATTCGGCGGCCGAAGACGCAGGGCACCCCAACACGCTGATCGGTGTCGCCGCGGCCCAGGAGGAGATCGGATTGCGCGGCGCCCAGACGGCCAGCACGATATCCCGGCCGGACGTCGCCTTGGTTCTCGAGTGCACGCCCGCCGATGACCTTCCGGGAGTCGGCGAGCCCCAGGGCCGGCTCGGTGCTGGACCTCAGCTGCGTTTCTACGACCCCACGGCCGTGGCCAACCGACGATTTGCTCGCTGGATTGCCGATCTCGCCAAGGATAAGGATCTTCCGTTGCAACATGCCGTGCGACGCAGCGGCGGGACCAACGCGGGGGCGATCCATCGTTACGGCGCGGGAATCCCGACGGCCGTGCTCGGAGTTCCCGCCCGTTACATCCACAGCCACGTATCCCTGATGCACGAATCCGATTACGACAACGCTCTGCGCCTGGTCCGACAAGCGGTCGCGAGCCTCGACGCGGCGACGGTGCGGGGCTTTGCGCGTTTCGATTCGCCCTAGGAGCGATTGATGGTTCCCCACCGAACATTTCCCCTCGTGATCCTGACCTGTCTTGCGCTGCTCGCGCTGGGCTGTCCATCCGACGGGCGGGGCCCGAGTGAGTCGACCCCCGACGATGTGATCGAATTCAACATCCTTGGAACAGCCTACCTGAGCCAATTCAACTGGGAACCGGCGAGCAAGGCCTTCTCGAGCGCGCTGGAACTTCGGGATGACGATCCGATTCTGCTCAACAACCTTGGCGTTACGCGGGTTCAACAAAACATGCTTGGCGAGGCGATCGATCTCTTCCGGCAAGCCCTCGGGTCCGACGACGGGTTTCCCTGGTCGCACTACAACCTGGGCATGTTGGCCAAGAACGATGGGGACTTCGCCGGCGCGGTGGGCCACTTCGAGTCCGTGGCCGCCTACGACTCTCAGGATCTCCACACCCAGTACAACCTCGGCAGCGTTCTGGCGCGCCTGGACCGTCCCGACGAAGCCGAAGAGGCGTTCCGGAACGCGCTTTCCCAAAACCCGACCCACGTGTCCACGTTGTATGCGCTGGGACAGTTCCTGATGCAAAGCGGGCGACAGGACGAGGGCATTGAACTGATCCAACGTTCGGAGGAAATCCGCACGCGTCACGGCGGTGACACGATCGGGATGCAGTACGGCGAGCAGGGATTCTACGCCATGGGGGTCGACTACCCCGGCGATGCCCTGGCCGCTCCAGCGGCGATCGATTTAAGGTTCGAATCCGGTGCGTCGGTTGTCGGGGATCGCGAAGGGGCGTGGACGCTCGGGCGCGTCGACGGCTCGACCGTCGTGTTTTCGGTGGAAGAAGGTGCGCTGCACGCGCTGCCGGCGGCGAGCGCCGCGTCGGAGGCGCCTTCCGGAACGGTCCGCGCCTTGACGGCGGCCGATGTGGACAACGACGGCCGACTCGATCTCGTCGCCCTGGTGGCCGAGGGTGCCGAACTGACCCCGGTCTA
>Ga0224508_10004045_pt1 | contig 12045 bp, 12 predicted proteins | sample SF_Jan12_sed_USG_4_FD_170157 | JGI IMG/M metagenome (GOLD analysis project Ga0224508, IMG submission 170157) | Sediment microbial communities from San Francisco Bay, California, United States - SF_Jan12_sed_USGS_21 | ecosystem: Environmental > Aquatic > Marine > Sediment | place: USA...
AAGCGACGGAACGTGCCGCGGCCGAGCAGGCAGCCAGGGAACGTGCGGCGGAAGAACGAGCAGCGACGGAACGTGCCGCGGCCGAGCAGGCAGCCAGGGAACGTGCGGCGGAAGAACGAGCAGCGACGGAACGTGCCGCGGCCGAGCAGGCAGCCAGGGAACGTGCGGCGGCCGTCGCACGCGCCGCAGCCAAGCGGGAAGCGGCCAGAAAAGCGGCGGCCGCGGAAGCCACCAAACGCCGGGACTCGCAGCTCGCGGCCAGCAGAGCCGCCGCACCCGGCAGATCGGACATCGAAGCGATCAGCGAGTTGATCAACGAATTCGAGCGCGCTTTCGAGAGCCGGGACATGCGCCGACTGGAAAGGACCGCGAACCTGTCGCAGGACAAACGCGAATTGCTTCAGCAGGTTTTTCGCAACTACGCGGTGATTGAGGTGTCGATCAGCGACCTGGCATTGCTCGGCGCGCAGGGATCCGCGTCGGCGAGGATGACCGTGACCAAATTGCTAGACCACGAAGGCAACCGGGTGATACCCGGCGCCTGGAAAGACCAGCAACTGGTGACGCGCAAACAAGTAGGTGAGTGGCAGAAGTTTGACTGGTAGGAGATTCGGCGCGCGGCGGGTATTTTCGTGCCGCCTGCCCGCCAGGATTGGCTATACTGCGAAGTCAGCATGACAAGTTGCCGTTTTCTGCCACGGTAAACTAACAACAGATGCGGGGAAGGATGGCGACACACATACACTACAGCAACCGGGGAGCACTGCTCGGGTTGCTCCTAATCCTACCTGTGGCTTTGCAGGCCGCTACCGTCGACGCTACTGCCCCGGTGGTGCAGCACGACCCGGTCGCCAGTGAGGTCGGCGCGGGGACGCCGCTGACGATTTCAGCGACGGTTACCGATAACGTGGGAGTCGCGAAGGTAACGTTGTTTTACCGCGCGAGGGGCGAGAGCGATTACCAGCGACTCGCCATGAAACGCATCGGTAACACGGACATGTTCATCGCCACGCTGGATACCGATGACGTGCGCGAGCCGGCGTTCGAATACTACATAGAAGCAGGTGACGCGGCCGGCAACATTCTGCTGGTGGGCTACGCCCTGTCACCGCTCATCGTGAGCGTCACTGAGAGCAGATTTGCGGCAACCGAGGAGCCGGCGCCTCCGCCACCCGAAGCTAAATCAGGCGCCAAACGCGCCACCTGGCTGTGGGTGCTGATGGGTGTGGGCGTCGCGGCGCTGGCGGTCGGTGCGGGCGGCGGTGGCGGATCGTCCGACAGTGGCGGTGTCTCGGTCAACGGCCCGCTTCCTCAGTAAGCGCTGACGACGATCATGCAAGTGCCGACAGCATTGAAGTCGACGGCGTTGCTGGCTGCCCTGGCCGGCGTGCTGATGCTGGCAGGTTGCGACGGCGATTCCGAGCCGACTCAGGCGCTGGTGGTTAACATGCCGATGGCTGTGCCCGCACAGTATCCCACTACCGGCACGGTGCTGGCGTGGATGAGGCTTGACGGCGGCAGCCGTATCGCCATGGACGTGAACACCGTGAACGAAACGGTTTCGGGCGTGCTCATCGTGTCTGCCGGTGCCCACACCGTCGAAATCATCGTCGAGTTCGACGATGATTCCCTTGGCATTCTGGAACTCGCCAGAACCATATTGCCGGTTACGGTTGCAGGCGGCACGACCACGGTCAGTTTTGTACAGAACGATTACACCTATGCGAACAACGACAACGATACGTATCCGAACGTGATAGAACTGATTGCTGGATCGGATCCGCTGGACGAAAACAGCTTCCCGGACAACGGAAGCGTGCCCGACAGCGGCAGGTGGAACACGATGGTCTGGAATCGAACCAACTGGCGGTAAACCTACTCTGGTGAGGAACGAGCGTGAGACGACGAATCATAACGACGATAATCAGCGGCATACTTTTCGCGCTGCCCGCGTATGCCGCAGCGCAAAGGATACCGAACACGTTCGTGGCCGGCGAACCGGCGCTGGCCGAGCAAGTGAATGAAAATTTCACCGTGCTGGCGGGTCCCGACACCGGAAGGATTTTTGTGGCGCCTAAAGCGCTCGATGCGAATCTGCAGGCAACCGACCAATTCGTTGGATTGGGAATTGGTCAATCGTTTACCGCCGCGTTTGGTCGACCGAGCGATTACGTCCCGGGTCTTTCGCCCGACATCACTATCAGACCGCTTTTCTCAGGATGTTTGGGGGAGAACATTTTGATCGGGATGATTACCGATTTTCGTAACATTGGCCCTAACGGTAACAACATCGAACCTCGTCAGGAAACGCAAATCACTATGCCCGCAGAAATCACGACGATCCAGGATTCGACCTACACGCGTACCGGCTTAGGCGATGTCAACTACGTAACGGTCGATCGCGCTGTCCTCGCTGGCGGTTGTCAAGTAGCCGTTAATCTGCACGGCATAATCATCGAATATCCGCGCTAAGCCCCTCACCCCTGACTCGTCTCCCTCTCCCGGAGGGAGAGAGGAACAATGCGCCCTCTAACCAGCTCTGCCGCTAGAAGGGGAAATCTTCACTCCCTTCTCCTTGGGGAGAAGGGCTGGGGATGAGGGGATTCAGCCTGACGTTTGCGCCAGCACTTGCTCCACCCACTGCAGACGATCCTGGCCGAAGTGCATCTCACCGCTGACGAACATGGTTGGCGCGCCGAACACACCGCGTTCAACCGCGGCGCTGGTTGCCTCGATGAGTAGTGTTTTGATCTCTGTGGTCTGGACGGCTGCGGCCGCGGCATTCGCGTCGAGATCGGCCTCGGTTAACACGGCCGACAATTCGTTCGCATCGCCGATATCTCTTCTGTTTACCCAGGCTGCCTCAAACAGCGCCTGGTTATAAACATCCAGGCAACCCGCCGATTCAGCCCAGATTGCCCCGCGCATGGCTGCCAGCGTGTTCATGATGAAGTGAGGATTGTGCGCGAAGGGAACACCGTAAGCCTTCGCGTAGCGCGCAATGTCTGCGAACATCCAGTCGCCCTTGGCTTTGATGCGCACCGGCGTGTCGTTTCCCGTCGCTTTAAATACTCCGCCCAGCAATAGGGGTTTACACACCAGCTCGGCATCGTGCTGTTCGCAAATTGCCGGCAGCTGTGTCCAAGCGAGGTATGCGGTGGGGCTGCCGAAATCGTAGTAAAAATCGACTTGTTTGTTCATGTTGATCTCCCGGCAGTTGGATAAACTGGCTCTTACCACGACTCGAGGTAGGTTCGCACATCGGCTTCGAAGGTCCAGGCCGAGCGTGGCTGGGCGTGCAGCTGCCAGTAGATTTCCGCCAACTCGTCCGGCTGCATAACGCCATCATCCGGACGTTCGGCAAACCACTGCGGAAACAGTTCGCGCGTCGCCTCGGTGTCGATAGGTCCGTCGATCACTACGTGAGCCACGTGGATGCCCTGCGGACCGAGCTCCCTCGCCATGCTCTGAGCGAGGGCACGCAACGCATGTTTGCCGCCAGCAAATGCCGCGAACCCATCGCTCCCTCGAAGGCTCGCTGTCGCGCCCGTGAACAAAATGGTACCGGTGCCGCGTGCCAGCATTCGGCGTGCGCACTCACGGCCGACCAGAAATCCCGCCAGGGCACACATCTCCCATACCTTGCGATACACACGCGAGGTCGTCTCGGTGATGCCGAAGCGTACGTTGCCGCCGACATTGAACACCGCGACTGCGAGCGGCCCGATTTCGGTTTCGATTCTATCGAGTAACTCCATGACCTGTGTTTCGTCGCGTGCGTCAGAATGGATCCCGGTTACACGTCCGCCCGCATTGCCGATGGCGGCGCGCAGCTTGTCCAGATCACCGCGCCGGCGTGTCGCAATAACGTGCAGGCCTTCCCGGGCAAACCGCCGGGCAATCGCCGCCCCGAGGTAGTCGCCGGCGCCGACAACCAGGGCCGCGTTTTGTTCTGTCATGAATCGCTCCCGGTGTTGTCTTGTGGTGCGGAGGCCCTCACCCCTGACTCCAGAGAGAGAGAGGGGAGTCGAAGATAGTAGACCCTCTGCCAGGGAGAAGGGGAAAACGATTGCGCAGCGGCGGCACTCAGCCAGCGAGATAAGATGCCAGGTGGGCGCTGAGATCCTCGCGCATCGTCGCCGGCGCCCTCGATAAGACTGGATTTGCAGCGTCTCAAAAACTGCAGCACCTGCGCCCGGGCGATGGGACTCTTGTTACTATTCAATGCGTTCTAATGCAGGGGCTGAGCATGACACCCGAAGTGCGCGAGGGCATCTGGAGACTGGCCGATCCCAAGATCAGTATCACGTCCGTGGCCGCAATGCTGGTAGGCCTGGCACCTGCGATCCGCGCCGACCGGTACTCCTGGACCTGGCTGGCCGTCACCGCGCTGGCATTGTTCTGCATGGAGGTGGCGAAGAACGCGTGGGGCGATGTCATCGACTACGATTCAGGCGCCGATCTGGCGGTGCGCCCGCAGGACAGGACTGCATTCTCGGGCGGCAAACGCGTGATGGTGGATGAACTTCTGACCCGCGCGCAGACCTGGGCCGTGGCCGCAATCTTCGGCGGCGCTGGCGTGCTGCTGGGTGCCGTGATCGTGTTCCTGCGCGAGCCGTACGCTGCCCTGATCGGCGTGCTCGGTGTGGTGCTGGGCTGGTCGTATCACGGGCCGCCGCTGAAGCTGGTTTACCGCGGACTCGGCGAACTCGATGTGGTCATCTGTTACGGACCGCTTATTGTGCTGAGCACTTACCTGATCCAGACCCACGAGTTGAACTGGGCGGTGTTCTGGCTGTCTCTGCCGCTGGGATTGTTCATTGCGGCTTTCCTGTGGGTCAACGAGTTTCCCGACTACGAAGCCGATCGCGGGGCCGGCAAGCGCAATCTGGTGGCGCGCCTGGGCCGGCGTAACGCCAGCCGTGTGCTGCCCTGGATCTATGCGCTGGCTTTCGGATTGATAATGGCATTACCCTGGCTGGCGGCTGTGCCGTTGGCCGCGTGGCTGGGATTCCTGGCATTGCCATTTGCGATATTTGCCTGCTGGCATACCTGGAAACAGCCCGAGGATTTCTACCGGTCGCGTCCGGTTCAACCGGCGGCGTTGCTGGCGTTCAACGCGTACGCGATCGGCGTTGCCGCCGGGGTGATCTGGGGTTGACCGGCAGGCGGGCCGGATACTTGAAACGGGTACTCGATGTCCTGCTGGTGTTGTCCAGTTTGCCTGTCACGCTCCCGCTTATAGGCCTGGTGGCATTGTGGATCGTGCTGGATGGCTCCGGTTCGGTTATTCACGCGCAGGTTCGGGTCGGGCGCGGCGGCCGGGAGTTCCTGATGCACAAGTTTCGAACGCTGTACGCGGACCGCGAAGGCGGTGCCACGGTTACGCCCGAGGGCGACCCGCGGATTACCCGGCCGGGGCAGTTTCTGCGCCGTTGGCGGCTAGATGAGCTGCCGCAACTGTTCGACGTGTTGCGCGGTGTTATGAGCCTGGTCGGCCCGCGACCCGAGCGCCCGCAACACCTGCGCGGGATTCCGGCCGGCGTTCGGCAAACGGTCTACAGCGTGCGGCCGGGGCTCACCGGCCCGGCGGCCATAGACTTCCTCGCGGAGGATGACTACCTGGCGACCGTGGCGGATCCGGTAGACGCTTATTGCCGGATTTTGTTGCCCGAGAAGTTGCGCCTGGAGCGCGAATACGTCGAGCGGCGTTCCGCATTGACCGACCTGAGGATACTTGCACTGACTCTGCCGCGGGTACTTTCGGCGAAGGCGCGCCGTCGCTCGCGCGCGATGATCGAACAGATCGCTGCTGCACACGGAAGCGTAACGACTGTCCGGCGCCGGCGAGGTTAGAATGGGAAACATGAAAAAAGCGGACCTGCAGAAACTGGGCGTTCAGACCCAGGCCATTCACGCGGGCGAATCGCCGGACGCCATCACCGGCGCATCGACGCCCAACCTGGTGATGTCCAGCACGTTCGTGGTCGATGAGGAAGTCAGTTTTTCGGCCCACAACATCAGCGAAACTACCCCGTTTGTCTACACTCGCTGGGCGAACCCGACAACCAGCCAGCTGGAGAGCAAACTGGCCACGCTGGAAGAGGCGGAAGCGTGTGTGGCTTTCTCCTCGGGCATGGCCGCTTCGGCGGCGGTGATGTTCAGTCACCTCGGTCACGGCGATCACATCGTTGCCAGTAATACGAACTACCCGGGCACCGCCGAATTCCTGCGGGACACGCTGCCGCGAATGGGTGTCGAAGTTTCTCCAGTCGACACTTCCCGGATTGCGAGTATCGAGACCGCGATTCGGCCCAACACCAGGATGCTGTGGATCGAGACGCCCTCGAATCCGCTGCTACGCATCAGCGATATCGCAGCGGCGGCGGATCTGGCGCATCGGCATGGTGCGCTGCTTGCGGTCGATTCCACGTTTGCCACTCCGATCGCCACACGACCGCTGAGTCTGGGTGCCGATCTCGTCGTACACTCGCTGACGAAATATATCGGTGGGCACGGCGACGCGATGGGTGGTGCGGTGGCGGGCAGATCAGATCTGATCGGCAGATTGCGTGGTGAAGGCGTCATTCACTACGGCAGCGTGCTCAGCCCCTTCAATGCGTGGCTGATCCTGCGCGGTATGGCGACTTTGCCGCTGCGCATGCGCGCACACGAGGAAAACGCGTCACAGGTGGCGGAATTTCTCGAAGCGCATCCGCGGGTCGAGCGGGTTTTCTATCCGGGTCTGTCTTCGCACCCGCAACACGAACTGGCACAATCGCAGATGCGCAACTTTTCCGGCATGCTGTCTTTTCGGGTCAGAGATCCGCGCCGGCTCGCGGACAAGATGATGCGGGAGCTGGCGGTCATTCATTACGCGGTATCGCTGGGCCACCAGCGCAGTCTTGTCTATCTGCTGGAAACCGAAGACTTGATCGAATCGTCGTACCGGCTCAGCGGCGACGAATTGGGCAAGTACCGGGCAGCGGCCGGCGAGGGTTTGTTTCGGCTGTCAGTCGGGCTCGAAGATGCGGTCGATCTGTGCGCCGATCTCGATGCCGTTTTGTAACCAAGTATCCCGGTGATGTCATGAAGCAGGAATTATTGTTTGAGGTCGACGAGGGTGTTGCGTTGATCACCTTCAACCGGGCCGAAGCGCGCAATGCCTTGACCTTCGGGATGTACCAGCAGTTGGCCGACCACTGCAACGAAGCGAACCGGGACGAAGCGATAAAAGTGTTGATCATTACCGGTGACGGTAACCGTGCGTTCGCCGCCGGTACCGATATCGCTCAGTTTCGCGATTTTCAAAGCGCTGCAGATGGGCTGGCGTACGAGCGGCATATGGATAGTGTGTTGAGCACGCTGGAAACGTGCACTGTGCCAACCATTGCTGCGATAACCGGTGCGTGTACCGGCGGCGGCGCGGCAATCGCCGCCTGCTGTGATCTTCGGATAGCCGACCGGTCGTTGAAGTTCGGCTTTCCGATTGCCCGCACGTTGGGTAACTGTCTGTCCAACGCCAGCCTGCAGCGTTTGATCTGGTTGCTGGGCGCGGGCCGCACGCGCGAAATTATTTTCACTGCACGCCTGATAGAAGCGGACGAAGCGTTGGCAATCGGGCTCGTCTCGGCGCTCCTGGAGACGCCGCAGGAGGTTCTGCCGCAGGCAAGATCGCTGGCGGAGAAAATCAAATCGTTTGCTCCCCTGACTCTAAAGGCGACAAAACAGAGTATGCAACGCCTGCGTGACCAGGGACACGCGGCGGAAGATGAAGACCTGATTGCGCTTTGTTATACCAGCGAGGATTTCCACGAGGGCCTGGATGCGTTTCTGAACAAGCGCAAACCGCAATGGAAGGGGCGTTGATCTTGAGTGCCGACGCGCAGAGACCGTTGCACGGAATGCAAGTCATCGAGCTCGCTCACATCATGGCCGGACCGGTATGCGGCCTGATGCTTGCCGACATGGGCGCGGACGTTGTCAAGGTCGAAAAAATTGCCGGCGGCGACGATTCGCGCAGAATGCTGCCGCCCGATATCAACGGTGAATCGGCCGCTTTCATGATGGTTAATCGCAACAAACGCGGCATAGCCGTCGATTTGAAGAAGCCGGAGGGCAAAGACGTCGTGCGGCGATTGATAGCGAGCGCCGATTGCGTAATCGAGAACTTTCGCCACGACACCATGCGCAAACTCGGCCTGGATTACGAGACGTTGAAGACAATCAACCCGGGATTGATCTATTGCGAGATTTCAGGATTCGGCCGCAGCGGCCCCTACGCACAACGCGGCGGCTTCGATCTCATTGCCCAGGGCATGTCGGGCCTGATGTCGATCACCGGCGAGAGCGCCGATCGACCGCCGGTCAAAGTCGGCGCGCCGATTACCGATATCACGGCCGGGATTCTCGCTGCCATGGGTTGTGCAGCGGCCTATGCCCAGAAACTGCAGACAGGGCAGGGGCAACGCGTGGACACGTCCCTGTTCGAGGCCGGAATCGTGCAGACCTACTGGCAATCGGCTATCGGGTTCGCCACCGGCGATGCACCTGGACCACTGGGTTCAGCACATCCACTCAACGCACCCTATCAGGCATTCCGCACGCAGGACGGCTGGATCACTGTCGGCGCTGCCAATCAAACCAACTGGATACGGCTGCTCGACGTGCTGCAGGCCGATGAACTGGCCGACGATGAACGTTTTCTCGACAACGCCGGCCGCATGGCGAATCTGGATGCTCTGCAGGCGGTGCTCAGCGGGTATTTCGCGCAGCGCACTACGGCGCAGTGGTGCGAAGCGTTTGCGCGGGCCGGGTTGCCGGCAGGCCCGGTTTTGGATATTCAGGAGATGCACCGCGATGAGCACGCGCTGGCCCGGGAAATGATCGTGGAAACCGACCATCCGGTGGCCGGTAAAGTGCAGGGCATTGGCGCACCGGTCAAATTTCACGAATCGGTGCCGCTGGCCAGCCGCCCCGCGCCGATGTTCGGCCAGCACACGCGCGAGGTGCTTGCCGAGCTTGGTATGGACGAAGCTCAAATCCACGAACTTATCGAGGACAAGTGCGTGGCTGCCGGCGGATTCTCCGCCCTTCCTGGCGTATGAACTAGTGATACAATCAGTTGCTGCCCTGCCTTGTGAATCTGCATGCGCGGCGTTTGCAGGAGGCAGGAGTGTTTACTGTAATAACAGCACTGGCCCTTAACCGGTAATCGAGGTGGTGTGGCATGATAAAAAAAATTCTGGTTCCGTTCGACGGCTCGACACACAGCGTCAAGGCTGTCGAACTCGCCAGCGATCTGGCGGCGAAATACGACGCGGAGATCATGCTGCTGCATGTCCTGTTGCGCGGACATATGCCGGAAGGACTGAAGCGCGCGATGGAGGTGGAAGTGGGTCAGGGGGGCGGATCAAGCGTCCATCACCTGGTCAACTATCCACAGGAGATCCTGGCACGCGTGGATGACAAGAAGACGACCCAGCTGTCGGTGGACGAGTTGAATTTCATCGGCGAGAAAATGCTCTCCGGTGTGGTGGAACTTTGTCGCGACAAAGGTGTGAACAGCATCAGCAAGCACATCGACGAGGGAAACCCGGTGGAGATCATTCTCAAGCTTGCCGGCTCGGCCGATGTCGACATGATCGTGATGGGCAGCCGCGGGTTGAGCGAACTCAAGGGCATGCTGCTGGGCAGCGTTTCCTACAAGGTCAACAATCTGTCCAAATGCACTTGTGTGACGGTGAAGTAGGCAGGTTGAACCCGTTCACGCGCTCAGAGTCGGGCGGATAATCCGAGGTCCTTGTCTCCTCAGCTTCCATGCAGACCCTGCAGGTTTCGTGAACATCATTCATTGGCGCGGTCAGCCTGAAAGTTGCCAGAGACTTTGATGAGTCAGATCAATCAAGTTTCGAACCTTCTGCAGAGTCGCAGATGCGCGAGAATGTTAGAGTGCACCCACAAACCATACGTGCCAGTTGCATGGAATACCGCACTGCGTGAACGACACACTTTCATCTGCACAGATTCAGGCGGGGGAGATCGTGCTGCCCTGCACCGAGCTTGACGCTACGTTGCGGTTTTTCACCGATTCGCTAGGTTTCAGAATCGATGCAGTATTTCCGGCCGATGCGCCGGCGGTAGCCAACATCAGCGGCTACGGACTACGCGTACGCCTGCAGGTCGGCGCGGATGGCGCGCTCGGCGCGTTACGGTTGACGTGCCGCGAGCCGGATTCCGTTGCTGCGGGTGAACGGATACTCGACGCGCCTAACGGAACACGCATCGAACTCGTCAGTGCGGAATCCCCAATGGTGTTGCCGCCGCAGCAACAGTCGTTCGTGGTGCACAGAGTCGACGACGACGCTGACTGGGGTGTCGGCCGCGCGGGCATGCTGTACCGTGATCTGATCCCGGATCGCCAGGGCGGCCGTTTCATCGCCTCGCACATCCGTATTCCCGATGGCGGTCCGGTCCCCGATTACGTGCACTTCCACAAAATCCGCTGGCAGATGATCTACTGCTACAAAGGCTGGGTGCGCCTCGTTTATCAGGACCAGGGTGAACCGTTCGTGATGCGGGCCGGGGATTGTGTCCTGCAGCCGCCGGAGATCCGCCACCGTGTGCTGGAGTGCTCGCCGGGCCTGGAGGTCGTGGAAATCGGTTCCCCTGCTGAGCATATGACCTGTGTGGACCACGATCTCGAACTGCCCACCGCGGTGGTCGATCCGCACCGTGACTTCGGCGGGCAGCGTTTCGTGCACCACGTGGCCGCTGCCGCGCAGTGGCGGCCGTGGCGATTGCCGGGATTCGAAGCACGTGATCTCGGCATTGCCGATGCCACCAGCGGTCTCGCGGGCGTGCAGGTCGCGCGTGCGGCGCATGCGACGCAAATGCCGCCGCCGGTGGCCCACGACGGCGAGTTCATGTTTCTTTTCGTGCTGCAGGGCGAACTGTCCCTGCACACCGGAGCGCACGGGACGCAGCGTTTAACGGCTGGTGACGCGTGCGTGATTCCGGCGGGGTTGCCGTACGCGGTTGCATCCGCCGTCAAAAACGCGGAGTTGCTCGACGTGACCTTCCCGCCGGATCGCCCCTGACGGCTGCCATCTGCACCCCGTGCAGATGGCCAGACTGCCAGCGGATCATAGCTTCCGCTGAAAATGCCGGTTATATTTGCGTCAAGCGTCACAGGCAACAAGAACGCATGATCGACAGTTCCTCATTACCGGCAATACTTATTGCGCGCCGTCGAACGCCACGCGGGCCGGCCGGTTTCCCGCGCAGGCATATCCGGCGGTGCGACGTGTGACGATGCTGCGGATCGAAAATCTCAACAAGACGTTCGGCGGGCTGCATGCGGTGCGCGACTGCACGTTCGAAATCGCGGAAGGCACCATCACCGGCCTGATCGGTCCGAACGGTGCCGGTAAAACCACCCTGTTCAATATGATTGCCGGCGAGCACCGACCGACGTCGGGGCGCATCGTTTATCGCGGCGAGGACATCGCCGGGCTGCCGACCCACAAGCTGTTTCACCGCGGCATCGTGCGCACGTTCCAGATTCCCCACGAGTTCGCCAAGATGACGGTGCTCGAGAATCTCATGGTGGTGCCGCCGAATCAGCCTGGTGAGCATATCTTCAACAACTGGTTCGGAGTAGGAGGCGTTAAAAAGCGCGAAGGGGAGGTGCGCGAGCGAGCGCTGGCGGGACTGGAGTTTCTCTCGATATCGCACCTCGCCGATGAGCAGGCCGGCAATCTGTCCGGCGGGCAGAAAAAGCTCCTGGAACTCGGACGTACCATGATGACTGACGCGAAACTGGTGCTGCTCGATGAGCCAGGTGCCGGTGTGAACCCGACCCTGCTACTGAAAATCCGCGAGATGATCGCGAAACTGCGCGAGGAGCGCGGCTATACGTTCTGTGTCATCGAGCACGACATGGATCTGATTGCGAGCTTGTGCCACCCGGTGATCGTGCTTGCGGAAGGCAGCGTGCTCACTGAAGGGCCCATGGACGCAGTACGCAAGAATCCGCAGGTGCTC
>Ga0224508_10004046_pt1 | contig 12044 bp, 11 predicted proteins | sample SF_Jan12_sed_USG_4_FD_170157 | JGI IMG/M metagenome (GOLD analysis project Ga0224508, IMG submission 170157) | Sediment microbial communities from San Francisco Bay, California, United States - SF_Jan12_sed_USGS_21 | ecosystem: Environmental > Aquatic > Marine > Sediment | place: USA...
GATCCACATGGGCGGGTGGGGCTTCTGCAGCGGCTTCGGGATCACGTTGCGGCAGGGCATCGAGAAGTGCTCGCCCTCGAAGCCGGGATAGGGCTCCATCACCATCATGTTGGCGATCTGCTCGGCGGCCTCGAGCGCCATGTCGCGCTTGGCGCGGGCGGGGATGCCGAAGCCGCCCAGCTCGAGGCGGGTGGCGCCCTCGCCGATGCCGAAGTCGACGCGGCCGCCCGAGATCAGGTCGAGGGTGGCCAGGGCCTCGGCGGTGCGCGCGGGGTGGTTGTAGTTGGGGATCACCTGGCGGATGCCGTGGGCCAGGCGGATGCGCTCGGTGCGCGTCGCGGCCGCAGCGAGGAAGACCTCGGGCGCCGCCGAGTGGGAGTACTCCTCGAGGAAATGGTGCTCGACCTCCCAGGCGTAGTCGAAGCCCAGCCGATCGGCGAGCTCGACCTGCTCGAGGGCCTCGGCGAAGAGGCGCTGCTCCGAGTCCTCTGCCCAGGGCTTCGGGAGCTGAAGCTCGTAGAAGACGCCGAACTTCAAGCGCGCCCCCGCGGCGCCAGGCGCTCGACCAGCTCGGCGTCGGCGCCGGGGCCGGGTACGGCGCGCAGGTCGCGCGGCTCGAGCGGCCGGCCGTCGACGTCGCAGACGCGCAGGCGGGGCACGCGGCGCCCGCTGCGGCGGTCGCGCACGATCACCGGCTCGTTCCCCGCGCCGAAGACCCACTCGTCGGACCACTCGCGCAGCGCCGTGAGGATCGGCAGCAGGGCCTCGCCCTTCTCGGTGAGCGCGTACTCGTGGCGACGGCCCTCGGGGCCGGTCTCGACCCGCGCGAGCACCTCGTGCTCCACCAGGTGGGCCAGGCGGTCGGAGAGCACGTTCTTGGCGATGCCCAGGCTGCGCTCGAAGTCGCCGAAGCGACGCACGCCGAAGAAGGCGTCCCGCACGATCAAGAGCGTCCACCAGTCGCCCAGCACCTCGAGCGCCTGGGCGACTCCGCAGTTCATGTCGTCGAAGCGGGTGCGGCCCATCGCCGGAAGTCTAGGTTTCTGGTTGCTTCATGCAACCAGAATGGGGTATTGGTGCCGGGCGCCCCGAGGAGACCTCCATGGCCCCGTCCGCCGCCGCGACCTCCGACTGGAAGAAGAACGCCTGCATCCTCTGCGAGTGCAACTGCGGCATCGAGGTGCAGCTGGGCGGCGAGGACGGTCGCCGCATCGCGCGGGTGCGCGGCGACGACACCCACCCGGCCTCCCAGGGCTATGCCTGCGAGAAGCCCTCGCGCCTCGACTTCTACCAGAACGGCCCCCACCGCCTGAAGGCCCCGCTGCGGCGCCGCGCCGACGGGAGCTTCGAGGAGGTCGACTGGGACACCGCGATTCGCGAGGTGAGCGAGCGCCTCGCCGCGGTGCGCGACGCCCATGGTGGCCAGTCGATCTTCTACTACGGCGGCGGCGGCCAGGGAAACCACCTGCCCGGCGCCTACGGCCGCACCACGCGCGCCGCGCTGGGCTCGGTGCACCGTTCGAGCGCGCTGGCCCAGGAGAAGACCGGCGAGTTCTGGGTGGCCGCCAACATGATGGGCAGCGCCACCCGCGCCGACTTCGAGCACTGCGAGGTGGGGCTCTTCATCGGCAAGAACCCGTGGTTCTCCCACGGCATCCCCCGGGCCCGCGTCACGTTGCGCGAGATCGCCAAGGATCCCGAGCGTTGCCTGATCGCCATCGACCCGCGCCGCAGCGAGACGGCCGATCTGGCCGACATCCACCTGCCCGTGAAGCCCGGCACCGACGCCTGGCTGCTGTCGGCGATGATCGCCGTGATCGTGCAGGAGGGTCTGCTCGACGATGCCTGGCTCGCGGAGCACGCCAACGGCCTCGATGCGATCCTGCCCCACTTCAGCGCGCTGCCCGTCGGTCAGTACGCCCTGGCCTGCGGCATTCCCGAAGACCTGCTGCGCAGCACTGCACGCCGCATCGCCGGCGCCTCGAGCGTGGCCAGCTTCGAAGACCTGGGCGTGCAGATGAACCGGCACTCGACGCTGGTCTCCTATCTGCACCACCTGCTGATCTTCTCGACCGGCAACTTCGCGAAGCCGGGCACGGCCTATGTGCCTGTTCCTTTCGTGCCCCTCACGGCGACCAAGGCCGGCGAGCTGCCGCGCACACCGGTGACCGGCGAACGCATCATCAGCGGTCTCTGGCCCTGCAACGCCATTCCCGACGAGATCCTCTGCGACCACCCCAAGCGCCAGCGCGCCATGATCGTCGAGAGCGGCAACCCCGCGCACTCGCTGGCCGACAGCGCGCGCATGCGCGAGGCCATCGAGGCCCTCGACTTCGTGGTGGTGATCGACGTGGCCATGACCGAGACCGCGCGTCTGGCCGACTATGTGCTGCCGGTGTCGAGCCAGCTCGAGAAGGCCGAGGCGACCTTCTTCAACTTCGAGTTTCCCGAGAACTACTTCCACCTGCGCAAGGCGCTCCTGACGCCGCCCGAGGGCCTGTTCTCGGAGGCCGAGCTGCACGCGCGGCTCTGCGAGGCGCTGGGCGCGCTGCCGCCCGAGCCGGTGGCCGAGCTGCGCGCGGCTTGGAAGCGGGGACGCCCCGAGTTCCGCGCCAAGTTCTTCGAGCTGGTGGGCGGCCAGCCCGGCCTGCTCGCGATGGCCCCGGTGCTGCTGTTCCGCGCCATCGGCGATCTGTTGCCCGAGGGGCTGGCCGAGGGCGCCGGCGTCTGGGGGCTCTGCCAGATCGCGGCGCAGCGTCAGGGGCCGGCCCTGGCCCGCGCCGGCTTCGACGGCGACGCCGGCGAGGCGGGGGACAAGCTCTTCGACGCCCTGCTCGCGGGCCCGAGCGCGGTGGTCTTCGCCGTCTCTGAGTGGCAGGACTGCTTCGAGCGCGTGGGGACGCCCGACGGGCGCATCCAGCTCGCCCTGCCCGAGCTCTTCGAAGAGCTCGACTCGCTGGCCGCCGGGCCCGCCACCCTGGCTTCCGACGAGTATCCGTTCGTGCTCTCCGCCGGCGAGCGGCGCTCCTTCACCGCCAACACCATCATCCGCAACCCGGCGTGGAGGCGGAAGGACGCGACCGGCGCGCTGCGCATCCACCCCGACGACGCCAAGGGCCTGGGCATCTCGGACGGCGAACGAGTGCGCGTGGTGACCCGGGCCGGCCGCGCCGAGACCTCCGTCGAGATCTCGGAGCGCATGCAGAGGGGCCACCTCTCGCTGCCCAACGGTCTGGGGCTCGACTTCCCCGACCTGGGCGCCACCGGGGTCTCTCCCAACGAGCTCACCCGCAGCGAAGACCGCGACTGGCTCGCCGGCACGCCCTGGCACAAGTACACCCCCGCAAGGGTGGAGACGCTCTGAACCCCCAACCCCAGACCGGGGCATGGCCCCGACGAGGATCGACGTGAAGTTCTACGACTCGATGGGACCCAACCCGAAGCTGGTCCGCATGTTCGCCGCCGAGAAGGGCGTCGCCTTCGACGCGGTCGAGCAGGTCGACCTGGCGGCTGGCGCCAACCGCCAGGCGCCCTACCTCGAGAAGAACCCGGCCGGACAGCTCCCCTGCGTCGAGCTCGACGACGGGCGCATCGTCGCCGAGACCATCGCAATCTGCGAGCTGCTCGAAGAGCTGCACCCCGCTCCGGCGCTGATCGGCGCCACCCCCGAGGAGCGCGCCGAGGCCCGCATGTGGCTGCGCCGCGTCGAGTGGAAGGTGATCCAGCCCATGGCCGACGGCTTCCGCTTCGGCGAGGGGCTCGCGCTCTTCAAGGACCGGATCCGCACGCTGCCCGAGGCCTCCGACGGCCTCAAGGCCATCGCCCGGGACGGCCGCGAGTGGGTCGACGCCCAGCTCGAGGGCCGCGACACCATCGTGCCCGGCCGCTTCACCCTGGCCGACATCGCCCTCTACGCCTTCAGCGAGTTCGGCGGCGCCGTGGGCCAGCCCCTCGACCCGGCCCTGAAGAACCTCGGCCGCTGGTACGAGGCCACGGCTGCGAGGCCCAGCGCCCAGGCCTGAGGCCGCGCCGCCAGGCGCGGAAGACGATCCCCCGCCGAGGCGCGTCAGGCGTCGAAGACGATCACCTGCCGGGCGACCTCGCCCTTGCGCAGCTTCTCGAAGGCGTCGTTCACGTCTTCGAGACCGATGCGCGACGAGATCATCTCGTCGAGCTTCAGGCGGCCGTCCAGGTAGAAGTCGACGTAGTGGGGCATGTCGAGGCGGAAGCGGTTGGAGCCCATCAGCGAGCCGACGACGCGCTTCTCCTGGAAGGTGAGGTCGGCGGCGTGCAGCTCGACCATCTGGCCGACGGGCACCAGACCCACCAGCACCGCCGTGCCGCCGCGCTTGAGCATGTTCACCGACTGCTGGACGGTGGGCCCCGAGCCGAGGCACTCGAAGGCGTAGTCGACGCCGCCGCCGGTGAGCTCCATCACCTGGGCCACCGGGTCGCCCTGGCTGGCGTCGACGCTGTCGGTGGCGCCGAGCTTGCGGGCCAGCTCGAGCTTCCAGGGCTGGTTGTCGACGGCCACGATGCGACTGGCCCCGCCGATGCGGCAACCCTGCAGCGCCGACAGGCCGACGCCGCCGCAGGCGACCACGGCGCAGGTGGCGCCGGGCTCGATGCGCGCGGTGTGCAGGGCGGCGCCCAGGCCGGTGGTGACGCCGCAGCCGATCAGCGCGGCCCGGTCGAGGGGCATGTCCTTGCGGATCTTCACGAGGGACCGCTCGTGGGTGAGCATGCGCTCGGCGAAGGAGGACAGGTTGGCGAACTGCAGCACCGGGCCGCGTTCGCCGTCGAGACGCGGCGCCGCGCCCTCGGGCCGCTGCAGGGTCGCGCCGCCGCAGAGGTGGGGCTTGCCGCGCAGGCACAGCTCGCACTCGCCGCACCAGGCCGAGATGCAGCCGATCACGTGGTCGCCCGGGGCGACGTAGTCGACGCCCTCGCCCACCTCTTCCACGACGCCGGCGGGCTCGTGGCCGAGGATGCAGGGCGGCGGCATCGGCAGGGTGCCCTCGACCACGTGCAGGTCGCTGTGGCAGATGCCCGAGGCCGCGGTGCGCACCAGCACCTCGCCGGGTCCGGGGGCGTCGATCTTGACCTCTTCGATCTCGAGGGGCGCCCGGGTGGCGCGGAGCACGGCGGCTTTCACGGAGTCTCCTTTCGCGGGGAGGGGGCGCAGGATAGCTTCCCGCCATGGTCGCCGAACGTCGTCGCCAGCGCGGGCCCCTTCGCGCCGCGAAGCGCGCCCTGCTGAAGGGCGCGCGGCGCGTGGCGATGTTCGTGGCGCTGCACACCGTGCCCTATCTCTACCTCGCCTACATGTGGCTCGTGGAGCGCACGAGCCGGGTGGAAGAGCTGGGCTATCGACCCGACCTGGTTCGCGCCAACGCGGGGCGCGGCGTCTACGCGCTCTGGCACGACGAGGTCTTCTTCGTGGCCTGGTCGTTCGGCAAGTACGAGGGCGACACCCTGGCGAGTCCGGGCGACTCGGGCGAGGTGATCACCCGCATACTCAAGCTCCGCGGCTTCCGCATCTTCCGCGGCGGCTCGACGGCCGGCCGCCGGAAGCGCAGCTCGCGCGAGGTGGTCGAGGCGATGGTCGAGCACATGCGCAGCACGCCGGGGGTGGTCTACGGCATCACCACCGACGGCTCCCGGGGCCCCATCTACCGCATGAAGCCCGGGGTGGTGATGCTGGCCGCCGGCGCCGAGGCGCCGCTCTTCGTCGAGAAGACCTGGTGCCGGCGCTATGTCCGGCTCGGCACCTGGGACCGCACGCTGATCCCCTTGCCCTTCAACCACATCGTGCACGTCTATGCGGGGCCGCTGCACCCGCCCCGAGACGTCTGGCAGCCCGAGCGCTTCGAGGCCTTCCGCCGCGAGGTCGAGGGCCGTTTGTGCCGGATCAGCGCCTACGCCCGGCGGCGCGCCGAAGGCAAGCCGCCGCCCGAGGACTGGCTGGCGCTCTTCCCCGAGGAGCACCGTGCGGCCATGGCCTCGGAAGAGGAGCCCGAGCTGATGGGACCCTTGGAGAAGGTGGTGGTCGACTCGCGCCCGGAGGTCGAGGCTCGACCCGCCTAGCGGCGGCGCTTTTCGCGCAACGCCATCACGGCCTTGGCGATGTTGCCCTGGCAGCCGTGCTCGGACGCGGCGGGCGCGGCGGCCACCGGCACCCTCTCCTGGAGCGTGACTCCCACGTTGCGGAGCATCGTGTCGAGGGCGCGCTTCAGGCGGTCGAGGTCGGGGCCCTGGGTGCCGCCCTGCACGCCGCTGCCGAGGCGCGCGGTCTGCCCGTAGCGGACCAACGGCTCTTCGGTCATCGCGTCGCGGAACTCGAACACCAGGGTCGCCGACCCGTAGGAGTTCACGTAGCTGGTCTGCGCCCCGCTGCCCGAGGGCTCGTAGAACTGCACCCGGGTGAGGTAGAGACCCATCTGGGTGGTGCAGTGGTCGGGCGTGTCGACCACTTCGAACTCCCGGTTCAGGGCGACGATCCGGTTGATCATGTGGTCCACGAGCGCCCGCTCCAGCGACGGATCCAGCGGCTCCTGACCGGCCGAGTAGTGGATGCCGAACTTCCGGGCCAGCAGGATCTTGTCGTAGCTGCCCACGGGGTGGCCGGGCTTCACGTAGAGAGAACCCGGCCCCGAGCCAGTCACCTTTTCGAGGCCGTCTTCGGTGAGCTTCGGGGTAAAAAAGGAACAGCTGGTCGCGAAAGCGAGTGCTGCTCCCAGGGTCGCGAACACGAGGGCGCGAGGCATGAGTGCCATGGGGGCCTCCCTCAGACTGGGCGCGCTTCGGGATCCAGGCGAACCAGTTGCATAGCGCATCGCAACCCCTCCAGCAGTGACCGTGTGGTCAGCCCGGCCGAGCAGCTTGGGGCGAAACCACCCGAAAGCTCAGATTGAGGCGTGGGCCCACGGGAGAGCGCGTCTTGGGAAGGCAGTGCAGCCAGGAGCGTTGCATCGTGCCCCGCATCACCACCAGACTCCCGTTGCGCAGCTCCAGGGTGTGCGCCTCCTGCCGGTCGCGCCGACGCAGCCGGAAGCGCCGCGGGGCGCCCAGGCTGAGCGAGGCGATGGCGACGTCGTCCGAGGAGGGGCCGAGCTCGCGCTCGTCGTCGGCGTGCCACCCCACCGAGTCGCGACCGTCGCGGTAGTAGTTGGCGAGCACGCAGTTCCACGCGAGGCCGGTGCGCTCTCCGACGGTGTCGCGCAAGCCGGCGAGCGCCGGGGTCCAGGGCGTCGGCTCGTAGGTCTGGCCCGAATAGCGGTAGCGGCAGCCCGGGTCGCCGACCCACGCCATCCGCCGCGGCACCGCCACGCTGCGCCCGAAGATCTGGAAGCGGTCGGCGCGCAGCGGCAGCTCGGCCACCAGGGCCCCGAGCGCGGGCGATTCACCGGGCTCGAGGAAGCAGGGCCACCAGTCGAGCCAGGCACCGGGGCCGAGTTCGAGGCGTTGCTGGGGAGGGCTCACATGCCCGAGGTTACCGTTCGGAAAGCGGATTTTCGCGACGCCGCCCGGAGCGGATATCTTCCCCCGGCCATGGCCGATCTCCCCTATCCGATCTTCGACGCCGACAACCACTACTACGAGGCCGAGGACGCCTTCACCCGCCACCTCGACCCCAAGCTGCGCAAGCGCTGCATGGACTGGGCCGTGGTGAAGGGCCGCAAGGAGCTGCTGGTGGCCGGCGCCATCAACCGCTTCATCCCCAACCCCACCTTCGACCCGGTGGCCCGACCCGGCTGCCTCGACCAGTACTACCGCGGCAACAACCCCGAGGGCCTGTCGATCCGCGAGGCCTTCGGAGAGCTCGAGCCCATCCGCCGCGAGTACCGCGATCGCGACGCCCGCCTCGAGGTGATGACCGAGCAGGGCGTCGAGAAGGCGATCTTCTTTCCCACGCTGGGTGTGGGCATGGAAGAGGCGCTCAAGCACGACACCGACGCGGTGCACTCCGCCTTCGAGGCCTTCAACCGCTGGATGCTCGAGGACTGGGGCTTCGCCTACCAGGACCGCATCTTCGCCGCGCCCTATCTCTCGATCATGGACGTCGAGCGCGGTGTGCGCGAGCTCGAGTGGGCGCTCGCCAACGATGCCCGCTTCGTGGTGATGCGCCCCTCCTTCGTCTACCGCGCCGTCGGCAGCCGCTCGCCGGCCGACCCCCAATTCGACCCCTTCTGGCAGCTCGTGAACGACTCGGGCGTGACGGTGGTCTACCACGGCGGCGACTCGGGCTACGGCGAGTACGCCGAAGACTGGGGCGAGGGAGGCAGCACCCAGAGCTTCAAGGGCTCGCCCTTCCGCAGCATCAGCCTGGCCAGCAAGCCGCCCTTCGACCTCTTCGCCGCGCTGATCTCCCATCAGCTCTTCGCGCGCTTCCCCAATCTGCGCGTCGCCAGCATCGAGATGGGGTCGTTCTGGGTGCCGTGGCTCTTCCAGTCGATGCAGCGCGCCTACGCCCAGGAGCCTCGCCAGTTCGCCGAAGACCCGCTCGAGACCTTCCGCCGCCACGTCTGGATCGCGCCCTTCCACGAGGACGACATCTCGCTGCTGCGCGACCTGGTGGGGGCCGAGAACATGGTCGCCGGCTCCGACTGGCCCCACGCCGAGGGTCTGGCCCGGCCCACCGACTATGTCCACGACCTGAAGGGCCTCGACGAGGACGAGATTCGCCTGGTCATGCGCGAGAACGCGCTCGCCCTCTCGGAACGGAGGCCCGTCTGATGGGGGAGCTTCGCTTCGCGGTGATCGGCGCCGGCATGGCCGGTGTGCTGTCGGCCATCGAGCTGCGCCGGGCCGGCTACTCGAACTTCACGGTCTACGAGAAGGGGCACACCCTCGGCGGCACCTGGCGCGAGAACACCTACCCGGGCATCGCCTGCGACGTGCCCTCGCACTACTACAGCTACTCCTTCGCGCTGAACCCCGACTGGAGCCAGCGCTTTGCCGAGGGGCCCGAGATCCACGCCTACTTCGAGCGCGTGGCCCGCGAGCGCGACGTGCTGCGCCACATGCGCTTCGGCGACGAGGTCTCGAGGCTCGAGTACGCGAACGGCCGCTGGCGCCTCGAGACCGCCGGCGGCCATCACGACGAGGTGGACGCCGTGATCGCCGCCACCGGCGTCCTGCACCACCTCAACTGGCCCGACATCCCGGGACTCGCGGACTTCGCCGGCCCCTGCTTCCACAGCGCGCGCTGGGACCACGACGTGGCCCTCGAAGGCGCCCGGGTGGGCGTGGTGGGCACGGGGTCGAGCGCCGTGCAGATCACCGGCGCTCTGGCCGGCCGCGTCGCCGGGTACAAGCTCTTCCAGCGCACTGCCCAGTGGATCATGCCCCAGGACAACCCGCCCTACACCGACGAGGAGCGCGAGAGCTTCCACGAGCACCCCGAGCTGTTGCAGCAGACGCACGACGACATCGGGCGCCTGTTCACCGGCTTCTCGAGCGGGCTGGTGAAGGCCGACTCGCCCGAGATGCAGGGCATCGCCGACGCTTGCCTGGCCAACCTGGAAGAAAACGTCCGCGACCCCGAGCTGCGCGAGCGTCTGCGCCCCACCTATCGCGCCGCCTGCAAGCGTCTGGTGCTGTCGACGAACTTCTACGACGCGATCCAGCACCCCGATTCCGAGCTGGTCACGGCGGGCATCGAGCGCGTCGAGCCGGGCGGCGTGCGCACCCGCGACGGCGTGCTGCACGAGCTCGACGTGCTGGTGCTGGCCACGGGCTTCCGCGTCGATCGCTTTCTGCGGCCCATCGAGGTGGTGGGCCGCGGCGGGCTGCGCCTGGAAGAGGCCTGGGAGAAGCGCCCGCTGGCCTACCTGTCGATTTCGATCCCCGAGTTCCCGAACCTCTTCATGCTGAACGGGCCCAACGGCCCGGTGGGCAACTTCTCGCTGATCAGCATCGCCGAGCTGCAGTTCGCCTACATCCTGCAGCTCATCGAGAAGCTCGACGGCGCTGGCTGCCGAGAGGTGTCGGTGCGGCGCGACGCCACCCTGGCCTTCGAGGCCCAGCGCACCGAGGCGGCCAGGAGCACGATCTGGAGCAGTGGCTGCAGCAGCTGGTATCTCGATGACCGCGGCATCCCCTCGACCTGGCCCTGGACCTACGACCGCTTCTGCGAAGAGATGGCCGGGCCCAAGCTCGAGAACTTCGAGCTGGTGGGCTAGGCGGGTGCCGATGTTCGACCTGGCTGGACGCGTGGCGCTGGTGACCGGTGCCGGCCAGAACCAGGGCGCCGGCATCGCGCGCACCCTGGCCCGACAGGGCGCCGCGGTGGCGGTGAACGACCTGGTGCCCGAGCGCGCCCAGGCGGTGTGCGAAGAGATCCGCAGCGCCGGCGGCCGCGCGCTGGCCGCGCCTTTCGACGTGGGCGACTACGCCGCAGTGACTGCGGCCGTCGCTAATGTCGAGGCCGAGCTCGGCCCGGTGGACGTGCTGGTCAACAACGCCGGCGTGCCCGCGGGCATGGCCCTCACCCCCTTCGTCGAGACGCTTCCCGAGGACTGGCGCTCCTTCGTCGACCTCAATCTCTACGGCGTCATGAACTGCTGCCGCGCCGTGATCGAGGGCATGCGCGAGCGCGGCTTCGGCCGCGTCATCACGATCAGCTCGGGCGCGGGGCAGACGGGCCTGCCGATCGGGGTGACCGCCTACGGTGCGGGCAAGGGCGGCGGCATCGCCTTCATGCGTCACCTGGCCATCGAGAGCGCCGGCGCCGCAGTCACCGCCAACAGCGTCTCGCTGGGCATGATGTCCAACGCCGTCCAGGGCGACGACGCCACGACCCAGGCCCTGGCCCGCACGGTGCCGCTGCGACGCCTGGGCACGCCCGACGACGTGGCCGCGGCCTGTGTCTTCCTCGCCTCGGACGAGGCCGGCTGGATCACGGGCCAGACGCTGGGCGTGAACGGCGGTAGCCTCACCTCCTGACCGCGGAGGACCCCATGCAGCCCAAGTCCGCCGTTTCCCGGGAAGAGTGGACGCGCGCCCGCCTCGAGCACATGAAGCGGGAGAAGGAGCTGACCCGCCTGCGCGACGAGCTGGCAGCCGAGCGCCGCGAGCTGCCCTGGGTGCGCGTCGACGAGCCCTACGCCTTCGATGGCCCCGACGGCCGCGAGAGCCTGTGCGACCTCTTCGCCGGCCGCAGTCAGCTCGTCGTCTACCACTTCATGTTCGGGCCGAACTGGGAGGAGGGCTGCAAGAGCTGCTCGTTCTGGGCCGACACCTACGACGGCACCCAGGCCCACCTGGCCGCCCGCGACGTCAGCCTGGTGGCGATCTCGCGCGCGCCCTACGCCCTGCTCGAGGCTTTCCGCAAGCGTATGGGCTGGACCTTCAAGTGGGTCTCGTCCAACGACTGCGACTTCAACTTCGATTTCGAGGTGTCGTTCAGGCCCGAGGACGCCAGCGACGAAGGCCGGCCCTACAACTTCGGCACGGGGCGCTTCCGCGGCGAGGAGGCCCCCGGCTTGAGCGTCTTCGCCCTGGGCGACGACGGCGCGGTCTACCACACCTATTCCGCCTACGCGCGCGGGCTCGACATCTTCAACGGCGCCTACCACATGCTCGACGTCTGCCCGAAGGGTCGCGACGAAGAGGGGCTCGAGTTCTCGATGGCCTGGCTGCGCCTGCACGACCAGTACGAGGACTGAGGCGCGGGCGGAGGCCGCTTCAGTCGAGGGCGGCGATGTCGTCCAGCGAGATCTTGCGCGCGGCGATGCCCTCGAAGGGATCGCCCACCGTGTAGGTCTCCTCGCCCACCAGCCGGTCCTGCTCGCGGTCGACGGGCCACACCACGCCCATGCGGCTCTCGGCCACGTAGAAGGCCACGGGGTCGTCCACCTCGATGCCCATGGTCAGCAGGGTCTGCCCGGGATAGGCCATGCGCATGATGCCCTCGGTGAAGACGGCGTCGTCGTCGACGATCACGCGGTCGCAGTCGAACTCGAGTCGGTGGGCGCCGGTCTGCACGATGGTGAGGTCGTAGAAGGCGCGGATCGCGTCGCGGCTGCCCTGCGGGTTGAGAG
>Ga0224508_10004047_pt1 | contig 12043 bp, 12 predicted proteins | sample SF_Jan12_sed_USG_4_FD_170157 | JGI IMG/M metagenome (GOLD analysis project Ga0224508, IMG submission 170157) | Sediment microbial communities from San Francisco Bay, California, United States - SF_Jan12_sed_USGS_21 | ecosystem: Environmental > Aquatic > Marine > Sediment | place: USA...
CGGGAAGCTGTCGCGGGTCGAGCTCGAACGCAAGTGCGAAATGAGCGCTGAACGACTGTCGATGATTTACGGATTGCACTCGCCGGACTTCTTCAATAAGACATTGTTCCACAACTTCATTCGTAAACTGCAGGAGCTGAAAGTGCTGATGCGAAATGCCGACGGATTGCTCGAGTTCGATGAAGATGTTGTAGGCATCGGGGCCGACGCCAGGCTCGTGCTCGGCGAAGAAATTCGTCACAGCATCTTGTCATTGACGATGCCTGAGGATAAGGATGACGTATGAAAGTTGTTTCGTTCTACCGCTTCCTCGATTTGCCGGAACCTGGGGAGTTTCAAAGCGATCTGCAGCGTGTTTGCGAGCAACATCGTTTGTTGGGGACAGTTCTCGTTGCGGCAGAAGGGTTCAACGGCACAGTTACTGGCGACGGAGAGTCGCTGCGGGCGGTATTCGAGTGGATCGAGGCGCGGCTGTCCCTGCCTGCGCCGATCGAAGGTCGCTGGACCGAGGCAACCGAGCCGCCTTTCCGGCGCATGCGGGTGCGGCTGAAGAAGGAAATCGTCGCCCTGGGTCGACCTGACATCTTGCCGCACAAGAAGACAGGCACGTTTGTGCCAGCCGAGGAATGGAACGCGCTCATAGAAAATCCCGACGTGCTGGTTATCGATACACGCAATCACTACGAAGTGGAGGTGGGTAGCTTCCCTCGTGCCGTTGATCCGCAGACCGACAGCTTCCGGCAATTCCCGGAATTCGCGAAAGAGCTCGCAAAAACCTCGCCAGACCGGCCAGTCGCAATGTTCTGCACAGGCGGAATTCGCTGCGAGAAAGCGACGGCGCTCATGCTGGAGTTGGGCTTCGACGAGGTGTACCACCTGCAAGGCGGCATTCTGAAATATCTCGAAGAGATACCGCCGGAACAGAACCGCTGGGATGGCGAGTGCTTTGTCTTTGATACGCGCGTTGCGGTGGATCGGGACCTGGCCGAAGGTGGCTACGTGCAATGCCACGCTTGCCGGCGACCGCTCAGCGCTGAGGATATTGCCTCAGCCGATTATCGTGAAGGAGTATCCTGCCCGCACTGCATCAGCGACCTCGACGAAGACCGCGCGGCACGACTGCGCGAACGCCAGCGTCAAGTCGAATTGGCCAAGGAACGAGGCGAGAAACACATCGGTCCGAGGTAGGCGCAATACGCAGGGGCCACGGACAGGCTCACTTCACTCAGAACCCCATTCGCTCTGTGAGCCTGTCCGAAGCCCCACAGTCTCCCCCCAATCTAAGCGTCCAGATCCGGAATCAGCTCACTCTCCAGTGCGGCAATCATGTCTTTGATCAGCAGTTTGCGCTTTTTGAGCCGGCGAATACGTAGCTGATCGACCATGGGGTCGTGCTGCAGGCGATCGATCAGGTAGTCGAGATCGCGGTGACTGACACGCAGTTCACGCAGTCGGTCGAGATTCTTGAACGATTCAGTGTCGACTTTATCGGTCATCGTTATCCATGCTACGCGTCGCCTGTAAGCAGCGCCAGCCAGTCATAGTCGGACGGACCAATGACAACAAACCAAGGATTTAATATCTCCGATTTCGCATTATAAGACAACGGCTTGCCGTCGAGTTCCAGGACCTTGCCACCGGCCTGTTCGACGACGGCCTGGGCCGCAGCCGTGTCCCACTCGGAGGTTGGCCCGAGGCGCGGATAAATGTCAGCACGGCCCTCGGCCACAACGCAGAATTTCAACGAGCTGCCCATGGGCAGCATTTGGGAATCGCCGACTTTTTCGAGGAATGCGTCCAGGCTCGAGCCACGATGTGAACGGCTGCCAACTATGCGAACGGGCCGGCCACTTGCCGCAGCGACGCGAATCGGGGAGATTGAGCCGCCATCCCGCAGCTCCGCACCGTGACCTTCGCAGCCGATATATGTCTTGTCTTGCACTGGGACGTACACGACACCGAAAACCGGCCGGTGCATGTCAATGAGCGCGATATTGACCGTGAACTCGCCATTGCGACTGACGAACTCTTTGGTGCCGTCAAGTGGGTCAATAAGCCAATAGCGCTGCCACTTGCAGCGCTCCTCAAACGTCGGCAGGCCCTCTTCCTCGGAGATGATCGGGATGTCCGGGGTCAGCTCCTCGAGCCCTGCAACGATGCAGCGATGTGAGGCGAGGTCCGCCTGTGTCAAGGGTGACTCGTCGGCTTTACTTTGAACGTCGAAATCGGTGGCGTAGACTTGCAGAATAGCTTGTCCCGCATTGACAGCGAGGTCGACGACGGGGTCGATTAATTCCTTGAGATTCATCGAATATCCAGACGCGGTAAAGGGGCGCGCAGTATAGAACAGTGACATTCAATCCCAAAACGGCCATTGAAAAGTGCGAGACGCTGATGCTCGATATGGATGGCACCATCCTGGATCTTGCGTTCGATAATCACGTTTGGAAAGAACTGGTGCCTGTGCGCTATGCCGCGGAAAGAGGTTTGGCCTACGAGGTTGCACGTGAGCGCCTGTATGCGAAGTATGCGTCCATCCAGGGTGATCTGGAGTGGTATTGTCTCGATCACTGGAGCGAGCGGCTCGGTTTCAATGTCCTGGAGCTGCACCACGAGGTATATCACCGCATCGAGTACCTTCCCGGCGCACAGAGTTTTCTTCAGGCCGTCCGCGAGACCGATGTTAAAGTTCTGCTCGTAACCAATTCCCACCCGGACACGCTGCACCTCAAGAACGAGGCTTTGGGTTTTGGGGAGTACTTCGATGGTCTTCACAGCTCACATAGCTACGGTCACGCCAAGGAGCGCCAGGAATTCTGGCACGCGCTGCGCGAGGAGGAAGGCTTTGAGCCGGAGACCACATTGTTCGTTGATGACACTCTGCCGGTGCTGCGCAGCGCAGCAGACTACGGCATCGAGATGTTGTTAACGATCACGCGTCCGGACACGACCGCGCCGGCACGCAAGAGTGATGAGTTCTCCGGTGTGGAGAGCGTCAGCGAGCTCTTATGACCTTCTTGGCGGTCTCCGCCTTGAGCCGCCCTTATGTCCACCCTGCCGTCCGCGCGGACCTGACGGGCGACGCGGCTTCGACTTCGGCTTGATCAACTCCGGTAGCAATGCGGGGTCGTAGTTCGCGACCGGAATCTTGTGCCCGATATAGTTCTCGATGTCCGGCAGTGACACGGCATAGGATTCGCAGCCAAAACTGATCGCATCGCCCGCTGCTCCCGCACGCGCTGTGCGGCCGATTCGATGCACGTAATCCTCGGCGTCCTGCGGCAGGTCGTAGTTGATCACGTATTGCACATCGGGAATATGCAATCCGCGCGACGCGACATCGGTGCCAATCAATACTGCCAGCTCACCACGCTGGAATTCCAGCAACATGCGCAGGCGCTTATTCTGTGGTACGTCGCCAGAGATTGCTTTGGCGTGTAAGCCATTCGCTTCGAGATAGGCTTCGACACGTTCCGCCTCGCGCTTCATATTGACGAACACCATGATTCGCCCGGCACCCATTTCTCGAATGAGGCCGACGAGCAGGGACATTTTGTCTTCGTTCGACGGGAAGAAGATCGCCTGGCGCACGCGGTCGACCGTCACCTTGTCAGGCTCGATACGAATGAGTTCAGGCTCGTTCATGTGCTCGTAGGCCAGTTCCATGACTCGCTGCGACAGTGTCGCCGAGAACAGCATGTTGAGTCGCTTGTCGGGCGGTGGCAGGCGTCGAAGCAAGTAGCGAATGTCTTTGATGAAGCCTAAATCAAACATGCGGTCCGCTTCATCCAGCACCGCAACTTCAACCTGGTCGAGCTTGTATACGCCTTGCTTGAAATAGTCGATGATGCGCCCCGGCGTGCCGATCAGGATGTCGATGCCGTCCTGGATCGTGCGCCGTTGCTTCTCGTAATCAGTACCGCCGTATGCCAACCCGACCTTGAAGCCCGTGTGTTTGCCGAGCAGCTCAGCGTCGTTGGCGATCTGCACCGCCAGCTCCCGCGTCGGCGCGAGCATGAAAGCGCGTGGTTGTTTTGTCCCATCTGTGGCCGGGTCCGAGGCCAACAGCTTTTCAAAAGTCGCGACCAGGAATGCGGCCGTCTTGCCGGTGCCGGTCTGGGCCTGACCGGCAACATCCCGGGGCTCGAGCGCGATCGGCAGAGTGCTGGCCTGGATAGGGGTGCAAAACTCAAAACCGGCGTCACGAATGCCCGCCCGCACACTGTCTTGCAGCGCGAGGGAATCGAATCTGAGGTCGCTCAAATGGTTATCTGTCATGATCAGGGGGTCGCAAAATGTGCATATAATGCTTGCAAAATGGCTCGTGACGAGTTCAAATTAGCCCAATACCGACGCGACAACCCGTCGCACCCGCCAGTTTTGCAATCGTTGTTTCATCAAACAAGCCGGAATTGGTCGGCAACAAAGCTGCGACATATTGCCTGAAGATTCGGGCAGCGTCATCCATTTTGTAATGTTCGTCTTCCGCCGGTAGCGGCAACGGGCAAACCAATATCCATCAAGACCATTCAAATGTGGAGGAAGTAACCGGTGAGCGACAATATCGTGCACACCAACGACAGCGATTTTGAAGCTGACGTAATAAATTCTGACAAACCTGCGCTCGTTGATTTCTGGGCGGAGTGGTGCGGTCCTTGCAAGATGATCGCCCCGCTTCTCGATGAAGCAGCAACGGAGTACGCGGACAAAATGTCAGTGGTAAAACTGAACGTCGACGAGAGTCCGAATGTCGCACAAAAATTTGGCATCCGCAGTATTCCGACGCTCATTCTGTTTAAAGATGGCGCCGTTCAGGCACAGAAGCTCGGAGCGATGTCGAAATCGCAACTTACCGAATTTCTGGAAACTAATCTGTGAGAGGGTACTTGGGCAATCAAACGAAAAGCCGGCCGAGCAAGTCCGGCAACAAGAGCAAGAGCAACCCCAATCGACGTCGACGCCGCCGGCCACCGCAGGGTGAATATCCGGAAGACGACGGCAATGTTGAGGTAATTCCGGCCGACCAGCTCGAGGCGAGCAAGAACAGCATGAGTCTGACCGAACTGAAGAGTCGGCCAGCCGCTGACCTGGCTACGCTTGGCGAGTCACTCGGACTCGAGAATCTCGCGCGGCATCGCAAGCAGGAAATGATCTTCGCGATACTCAAGGCGCACGCGAAAAACGGCGAAGATATCTACGGCGATGGTGTGCTCGAAATCCTGCAGGACGGATTTGGATTCCTGCGTTCATCGGATGGATCCTATCTGGCCGGTCCGGACGACATCTACGTCAGCCCGAGCCAGATTCGGCGCTTCGCGTTACGCACGGGCGACACCGTCTCCGGACTGATCCGTCCGCCAAAGGATGGCGAACGTTACTTTGCGCTATTGAAAGTCGGCCAGATCAACCATGATTCACCGGAAAACGCGCGCAGCAAGGTGCTGTTCGAGAATCTGACGCCATTATTTCCGACGGAACGATTGCCGCTCGAACAGGGCAATGGCAGTACCGAGGATCTGACCGCTCGCATCATTGATATGGTCGCGCCAATAGGCAAGGGCCAGCGTGGCCTGATCGTCTCACCGCCAAAGGCAGGTAAGACGATGTTGCTGCAAAATATGGCTTCGGCGATTTGCGCGAATTCTCCGGACGTCGATCTCATCGTGTTGCTCATCGACGAGCGGCCTGAAGAGGTGACGGAGATGGAGCGCACTGTTCGTGGCGAAGTGGTTTCGTCAACCTTTGACGAGCCGGCAAGCCGCCACGTTCAGGTCGCCGAAATGGTGATCGAGAAGGCCAAGCGACTGGTCGAGCACAAGCGTGACGTTGTGATACTTCTGGACTCAATTACCCGGCTTGCGCGTGCTTACAATACGGTTGTTCCTTCATCGGGCAAAGTCCTGACAGGTGGTGTGGATGCAAATGCGCTGCACAGACCGAAAAGGTTTTTCGGCGCCGCACGCAACATCGAAGAGGGTGGCAGCCTGACGATCCTCGCGACTGCCCTGGTCGACACGGGATCGAAGATGGACGAAGTCATCTACGAGGAGTTCAAGGGTACGGGCAATATGGAGATCCATCTTGATCGCCGTATTTCAGAAAAACGTGTGTTCCCGGCGATTAATATCAATCGTTCTGGTACGCGTAAAGAAGAACTCCTGACTATTCCCGAAGAACTGCAGAAGATGTGGGTACTGCGCAAGGTCCTGCATCCGATGGATGAGCTTGCAGCGGTCGAGTTCCTGCTAAACAAGATGCAGGACACGAAAACCAATGCGCAGTTCTTTGAGGCAATGAAACGCTAGACTGCTCGTGCCCCTTTAAGCAGCGAGCGACGATCTGGTCCTTTTCCGGCAAGAATTCGGCCGGCGTTGATGTGACTGAATCCCACGCGGTCCCCCGCATGTGGCGTAAAATGGTCAGGTATCCCTGAATCCAGGATCTGGTGCGACCGGTTTTTTCCCGAATGACCGTCTAACATGGCAGGTGCTGGGAGAATGGACGCTATGCCGGTTTATCTCGATGACAAAAGGCTTGTAAAACAGCTGCTTGCAGGCGAGCAACGGGCCTTTGATCATTTTTTTGAGGATAACTTCGCGAGACTCTATCGATTCGCCGTCGCGCGGTTGAGCGACGATCCGGAGGGCGCAAGAGAGGTCGTACAGATCACTCTGAGCCGCGCTGTCCGCAAGATGCATACCTATCGTGCCGAGTCGGCCCTGTTCACGTGGTTGTGCGCGATTTGCCGCAATGAGATCAGTGACTGGCTTCGCCGGCAAGGTCGATACAGAGACCATATTGTATTGGTCGAAGATTACCCCGAGATACAGGCAGCCGTCGATTCCTTCCAGGCACCGGTTGCGGACAGCCCCGAACGGCATTACCAGCGAGTTGAGGCCTTACGCCTGATTCAGGTTGCACTGGATCGGCTACCCGCGAAATACGGCAATGTTCTGGAGTGGAAATATGTTGAGGGTCATTCAGTGAAAGAGATATCGGCACGACTGGAGATCGGCACGGAGGCGACACAGTCGCTGCTCGCAAGAGCGAAACGTGCGTTTGCGGATGTTTACGGTTCATTGAGCGGTGCCCTGAACGATCAGTCAGGCGAACTGGTGCAATCATGAGTAGATCGAGCGAAGATATGGTAACGCGTGGCGACATCGCGGTAGAGGCGTTGCTTGAAAAGGCGATACCGCGACCCGCACCACCAAGCGCAGATGAACAGGTGGTTCGCGACGCCGTGCATGCCGAATGGCAGGCCGTGGTCGGCCGGACCCGCACACGTCGGCGGCTCACACACTCTGCGATTGCTGCAACCGTATTGCTGGGCATTGCGGTGTCATTCAATGCACTCCGGGTTACCGAGGTGCAAGCCGTGCAGGTTGCGACGATCAGCAAGAGCCATGGATCGATTTATTTGCTTGGTGAGCAATCCGAGCTTCAGGAAATGAGTGATCTGGCGTCGATTTCTGCGGGGCAAGTCGTAGTAACTGGTGATGACGCAGGCATCGGTCTGCAGTGGGGCAATGGTGGTTCTCTGCGCGTCAACAGGAATACGCGCGTCGAATTTACTTCAGCTGATACGGTGTATCTGCACTCGGGACAGGTTTATTTTGACTCGACACCATCGGCGTTGCCGGATCGAAAATCCAGTGTAACCGTGGCTGCAATCACAGGTTCCGGTTCGGCACTAACCATCGAAACAGATCATGGCTCTGTCAGGCATGTTGGTACCCAGTACATGGCCTTTACAGATACGGACAGGTTATCCGTGAGCGTACGGGAAGGGCAGGTCTCGATCGATGGTACGTATGTTGACAAAGCCGTTGCTCTCGAGGGCCAGCAGTTGACTGTTTCCGGTGGTGCTCGTCCGACTATTGTGAATTTTAACGGCTACGGCGAGGCCTGGGAATGGATCGAGGCGACCGCACCTGCCGCCGATGTTGACGGACGAAGCGTTGACGAGTTTTTGAATTGGGTGGGCCGGGAGATGGGCTTGCAGGTTGCCTACGAATCTCCGACGGCCGAACGAATAGCGTACGATGGAGTACTAAAGGGCAATGTCGACATGGCCCCGAGTAACGAACTACAGTTTCGGATGTCGGGTGAGGATCTAAGATATCGCATAGATGGGGGGACCATCATCGTGAGTGAATTAGATTCAGGTAGTCGCCAGTAGCGTTCAGTACTCCGGCCAGGGGCGGAGGAACCAGCATATGCTTCGAACGTTAATGATGATCGTACTACTGTTGCCGGCAGCCAGTTGGGCGGCGGACGACGATACTGCGCCTTACGCGGGTCGACCTGTTGCGGAAGTCATCGATGAGCTTCGTGAGGCGGGCCATCCGTTCGCCTACAGCACGAACCTCGTTGCTGATGACCTGATAGTTACGGCGGAGCCTGAGGCGACTGATCCGGTAGGTCTTGTACGCGAGATTCTTCGGCCTCATGGTCTGACCATTCGGACCGAGTCGGGCGTCCACCTCGTGGTTCGTTACGATAGCGCGGGACTGCCGTCAGGCAACGTCCTGCTGGTCGTCACGATCAAGGGTGGTGATCTGCCCGTCGACCCCACAACTGTCTCAATCGATCCGCAGCTGTCCTTGTCAACTCGGCTACGACCGGGAATCTATGAATACTCGGGCGTCTCGCCAGGTGTTTACTACTTTGAAATTGCAGCGCCCGGTTACGAGTCTGCAAGGCGCATCGTCGAAGTCTGGTCGGGCGATACAACCTTGGTCAGCGTTGGCATGGATGTGGCCAAACCGGAAATCGAAACGATTGCCGTTTCGGCCAGTCGGTACGAGATTCTCAGAGATATCGCCGCGTCGAGGTTCTCTCTTGACCAACGCACGATCCAGAACATGCCGGACATTGGCGAAGACCCGATGCGTGCGGTGCAGCGTCTGCCTGGCGCGGCGGCAAGCGGCGCGTCGGCCAAGACACATTTTCGCGGTGGGGAGGATGGCGAAATCGGCATCATGCTGAACGGGCACGGGCTTTTCGATCCATTTCATATTCGTGACTATCAGAGCATCTTCAGTGCGATTGATGCGCGTGCAATAGAGGGGGTCGAGGTTTACACCGGCGGATTCCCAGTGCGATTCGGCGATCGCATGAGTGGGCTCGTATTGATGGAATCGCTCGAATCGCTGCAACCGAGACATACCGAAATCGGACTGAGCGTATTCAATTCCTCTTTCCTGACGGCAGGTAATGAGGCGGATCGGCGTTGGCTGGTATCGGCACGTCGTGGCAACCTCGACCTCGTCATCGCCCCCGAATTTGGAAGCCCGTCGTATTACGACGTATTCGGCGCGTACAGTTATGATTTTTCGCCGGATACGACACTATCCGTCAATGCGCTCTTTGCCGATGACAGCGTCGAGGTCGTGCTGGAGACAGAACCGGCAGAACTCGAAAGGGTCGTAAGCAGCACAAGCAACGCGCAATTGTGGGTTCAGCTGGATAATCGGTGGTCGAGCGACCTGACCAGCAAGCTCGTGTTATCGGCAATTAAATTCGACAATCACCGCGAGGGTTCTCTGAACGATGTCGAGAAGATCGTTGCCGCGGTCTATGACGACCGTCAGGTCGACCAATTCAGCTTTCGGCAGGACTGGACCTGGAATTCATCGAAGTCGCACCTCATGCAGTGGGGTATCGAGGTCATGTATTCCGACGCTCAATACGACTATGAGAACAGCGCAGAGTATTTCGGACTGCCGGCGATGTACGAGGACCAACCAGAGTCAGTCAGCCTGGTAGCTGCAGCGACGCCGAGCGGAGGCAGCTACGCACTTTATTTTTCCGATCGCTGGAAAATCTCACCAAAGACAATTCTCGAATGGGGCCTCAGGTGGGACGACCAAACCTACACTGAGCTGTCATCTGATGCCCAGCTGAGCCCACGCCTGAACATCATGCGCTCGCTGGGCCCGAAGACCGAGTTTCGACTGAGTTGGGGCCGCTACCATCAGTCGCAGCGAATCAATGAGCTGCAGATTGAAGATGGCATTACCAATTTCTGGCCGGCACAGCGTGCCGACCACCTCATCGCCGGATTGCGCCACATGGTTCGCGCCAAGTACGCCCTGCGTGTCGAGCTGTTCAAGAAGAACATGCGCCAGGTGCGGCCGCGCTTTGAGAACATGTTCGATCCACTGGGCCTGATCCCGGAAATCCAGCCGGATCGCGTGCGCCTGGATCCGGAGAGCGCGGTATCAAAGGGTGTCGAGTTCTCGATTGATCGCACGAATGGTCCAATGACGTGGTGGGCTTCGTACACGTTGTCCGAAGCGACCGACCGCATCGATGGTGTTGACGAATTTCGTAGTTGGGACCAGCGGCAGGCATTCCAGGGAGGTATTAACTGGACAAACGAGAAGTGGGATGTGGCCCTGGTAGCGAACATCCACTCGGGTTGGCCAACATCAGAATTGACGCTGGTTGAAGACGGCGTCGATGACGAAGGTGAGCCCGAATTCGTTGCGATCATCGGTCCCCGCAACGTTGAGCGTCTTGGGTCATTCGCCAGCGTGGATTTCAGAGTAAGTCGAACCTGGAAGCTGCGACGTGGATCGTTCATGGCGTTCTTCGAGGTTTCTAACCTGGCCAACAGGAAGAACGTCTGTTGTCGTGACTGGGACTTCGACGAAGACGAAATTACAGGCGAAGACGTGTTTGAAGGTGACGTCGATTATTGGATGCCGCTGCTACCGGCATTTGGAGTCTTGTGGGAATTCTGACCACGCATCGATCGTCCGGCGATAGATGGCAATAAGATTCTCGGGATCGGTGTCGGTTGGTGAGATCAGTGATTGCGCTCGCCGCAACATTGAGCGCTTCAGCGGATTTCGGCTTGTCGTTCGTTCATCGCTTGTCGTTATCACGAATGGCGTCGAACGGGTCAACGTCAATAGCAGGCCGGCCTGACCGCTCTTGTTGTCATGAATGTGGACTACGTCAACGTTGGGCATGAGGCAGTAAGCCATCACGGGCGCCTTGACGACAGGCCCAACCCTGACATAGGGGCAGCGCTGTAGCCGCCTGGCCAGTGCAGGGCTGGCCACGAGCACGTGCTGGTCGATAGCGAGGCGATCCAGGGCTTCGACGAGTATTGCGAGTCGATCGATGATCTCGTCTGTATCTTTCGCAAGACATATATGGCCGATTTTCACTTTGAGTCCATCCAAGCCAGATCGCGTTCCCTTACATATTTAGACGGCCGTTGCGGGGAAAATCGGTTGCGGCGGCAATCACAGCTAAAGGGCGCAGGGCCCGTTCGGGCCCCACGCATTAGTCGGCGAAACCGTCCAGCCCTTTTGCAGGGACTCTTCAGGTACCGTCAAGCCGGTCATCGGGGGGGAGTTCGACGCCGTTAACGGTGATATTTTTTCGCCTCTGCCCTAATTGACGGCTGTGCGAGGAAAAACCGGTCGCGGCTAGTCAGAAATCACCCATTGGGCGTACTGCGGCAGGCCGTCGTCGATTGTCACCCAGGGCAGCTTATCTTCTACCCAGATGTGCGCACCCGGCGAAAACTCAGACGGATCATCGAAGCTGGTCAGCGATACATCAATTTGCCCGGACCGATCCGCGTGTTCGTAGGTCAGAGACGTGCCGCACCTGGAACACAGGCCGCGCGTGACTTTCGGGGCCGAATGGTGTTCGCGCATGTCACCGCGTGTGACCAAAAAAGTGTCTTTGGCGAAGGTTACCCACGGAACATAGACACCACCAGCTGCACGGCGGCAGCTTTCACAGTGACAAAAGCACGCGAATTTGGCGGGCCCGGTTACCTGGAATACCACAGCACCACAAAAACAGCGTCCGGAATAGGTCATGACGTCCCTCCCGCAGTAAACCGTTTGCGGAAAGTAAATGCCTCGGACGAGGGCCCCGAACTCCACAGCAGATCGAATCGTGACTTGGTTTCTTCGATGCTCGGCCGATGTCCAGCTTCTATCCACCAGAGAACAAACGGCGATTTCGTCGGCTTTTCGAACCACTGGGCGCGTTTGCGTACGGCCTCGGTATG
>Ga0224508_10004048_pt1 | contig 12043 bp, 12 predicted proteins | sample SF_Jan12_sed_USG_4_FD_170157 | JGI IMG/M metagenome (GOLD analysis project Ga0224508, IMG submission 170157) | Sediment microbial communities from San Francisco Bay, California, United States - SF_Jan12_sed_USGS_21 | ecosystem: Environmental > Aquatic > Marine > Sediment | place: USA...
GGCAGGCTGAACATCGTGTAGAGGTCGTCGATGGCGACCTGAGCCTGGGCCTCTTCCCAGGTTTCCCTGGCCGCCCCGGCCTGAGCGGTTTCGCCGTTCTCTAGAAATCCTGCCGGTAGCGTCCAGAAGCCGCTGCGTGGGTTGATCGAGCGTTTGCAGAGCAGGACCCGTTCCTCCCAGATTGCCAGGCAACCTGTCACCACGCGTGGATTCTGGTAGTGGATGGTGTCGCAGTGCTCGCACAGGAACCGCTCCCGGTTGTCGCCGGCGGGTACGCGCAGAACTACCTGGTTGCCGCATGCGCTGCAGAATTTCATGGCGCTGAGTATACCTCGGTCGTTTGACCGGGGCAGGTGGTCAGGCTTTGGGAAAGTCGATGACGTTTCCCGCAGTGGTTTTCGATGCCGTCGCGTCGTTCTGCGGGGTGAGCGCGGCTTCCAGGTCAATCAACTCTTCCGGCTGGTCTTCATCCAAGGTAACCATCGACCGATGCAGATCTGCGAGCGATCGGCACATCATTTCGGAAATACGGATGGTGGCGGCTAGTGGCGTGCCCGCGCGTCGCCGTTCCATGTCCACGCGAAACTGCAGCCCTTGCAGGCGGCGCTTGGTATTTTCGCTGCTGGCTGCGGCGATCACGGCGTCCGTCAACGAACGACGCAACGTCTCGAGTCCTTCCGGGTCGTTGCGAGCCATGTCCACCAGTATGTCAAATGCTGGTAGCCGGGTTGTCATTTGAGACCCTACTCGCTTTTTCTTATTAGAAAGAGCCGCTCACTTGGAGCTGTTGTCAGGAATTCGTCGTCGTGCTTGTTTGAATCATCAATATCGAAGCCGACGCTTCAGATGTTGAATCTTCCCCCGCGATCACTATGCCCAATACCCGCGTTGCCTGGCTAGCCGAGGGGTGTAAGGATTTTGTGAACGCGCGCCGACTGCAGTAGTCTGAGCCTGGTGCAAATGCATGCAACAATCTTTCCTTGCTCTTTCCGGCTAGAAGGGGGCATTACCGGGTGTTTTTTCAGCTAGGCGATAGGCGCGTGGTCGCCGAAGGGGATCATTTCGTGGCCCCGGGGGCGATGATAACCGGCTCCGTGCTGCTCAAGCACAACGCCAACGTGTGGTTCAATGCGGTGATCCGCGGAGACGTAGAGCCCATTACCGTGGGCGCGTACACCAACGTTCAGGACTGCGCGGTGCTGCACACTGATGCCGGCTCGCCGCTTGTTATCGGCGACTACGTGACGGTAGGCCACAAAGTCACGCTGCACGGGTGCGAAGTTGGCGACAATTCGCTGATTGGTATCAACGCGGTGGTGCTGAGCGGAGCGAAGATCGGCCGCAACTGCCTGATTGGCTCCAATGCCCTGGTGACCGAAGGCAAAGAGATACCCGACAACTCCATGGTGCTCGGATCACCCGGCAAGGTTGTCAGGCAGCTCACGGAAGAACAGATTGCCGGTTTGCGGGAGAGCGCCGAGGGCTATGTGACACGGGCACAATGGTACCGCGCGGAATTTTCCAATCAGGAACAGGTGGATCGACCATGACAAGTATCGGCACGCCGTTGGCGAAAAATGCAACCAGAGTGATGCTCCTTGGCTCGGGCGAGCTGGGCAAGGAGGTGGTGCTCGAATTGCAGCGGCTCGGCGTCGAGGTGATCGCGGTTGATCGATACGAAAACGCCCCCGCGATGCAGGTTGCTCACCGCAGCCATACCATCAACATGCTCGATGCTGATGCGCTCAGGGCAGTCATCAGGGCCGAGGAGCCGAATCTGGTGGTGCCGGAGATTGAAGCCATCGCGACGTCGGTGTTGGTGGAGCTTGAAGCCGAAGGGCTGAACGTCATTCCCACCGCTCGCGCCGCGCGTCTGACTATGGACCGCGAAGGCATTCGCCGTCTGGCGGCGGAGACACTGGGTGTGCGCACCTCTCCCTACGTTTTTGCAGCAACTCGTGAGGAGTTCGATGCCGCGATCGATGACGTCGGCGTGCCATGCGTAGTCAAACCTGTCATGAGCTCTTCGGGCAAGGGTCAGTCAACCGTGCGCGTTCGTGAGGATGCCGCTGCGTCCTGGGAGTACGCACAGGCTGGTGCGCGTGGCGGCGCCGATAAAGTCATCGTGGAGGGATTTGTAGAGTTCGACTATGAAATTACGCTGCTTACCGTGCGTCATGTCGGCGGGACGTCGTTCTGTGAGCCGATCGGGCATCGACAGGAAGGCGGCGATTACCAGGAATCCTGGCAGCCTCAGGCGATGAGCGAGGCCGCTCTGACTGAAAGCCAGCGGATTGCGGAACTCGTAACCGGCGAACTCGGCGGTCGGGGAATCTTCGGCGTGGAGTTCTTCATCAAGGATGATCTGGTTTACTTCAGTGAGGTAAGTCCGCGGCCCCACGACACCGGTATGGTCACCATGATCAGCCAGGACCTTTCCGAGTTCGCGCTGCACGCTCGGGCCATTCTCGGCTTGCCGGTACCGCTCATTCGCCAGCATGGGCCGTCCGCTTCGGCCGTGGTGCTCGTCGAGGGCAACTCCCGAGCAATACGCTACGACGGTCTGGCGGCCGCGCTCAACGAGCCGGACACTCAGCTGCGATTGTTCGGCAAGCCCGAGGTCGTTGGCGAGCGGCGGATGGGGGTGGCTCTGGCCATTGGCAGCGACGTCGATGACGCACGCAGTAAGGCTGGAGCCGCGGCGGCCGAGGTCAGCTATACTTTTGAGGACGCCTGAGCATCGTGGCTGTGGGAGCCGCCGTCGCTGCAGGGTTGGAAAACCCTGCAATGCTGGATATAGTCGCGGTTCGTTCATGAGCACCTGTAGATTTTGAACTCTCGATTTGCCTCATTGCTTTCCCTCCTGACGCTGCTGCGACTGCCGGCGTAGCCGGCATTTATCTGAAAAAAGGGCATACTACTGCCCACCCTGGAACCCGACCAAAACCGACGACCGCCCTCCCGAAGAAGGTTACCGAAGGCGTCGTCGAGATCATCTAATATGAGGATCGCCACACAGGCGAAAGAACGATGAGCGAGCAGACCCAGATACCGGCCGCCGGTCCGACCAGCACAGGATCAAGCCGCGCGGCAAACAAAATGCCTTTTCAGAAATACCGGCGTTTCGAGCCGATCGAACTGCCGGACCGGCAATGGCCCGGCAAAACCATCGACACCGCACCGCGGTGGTGCAGCGTTGATCTGCGCGACGGCAATCAGGCGCTGATCGACCCGATGAATGTGGACGAAAAGCTCAGGATGTTCGACCTGTTGCTGGAAGTCGGATTCTCGGAGATAGAAGTGGGCTTTCCCGCAGCATCCCAGCCCGATTTCGATTTCATTCGCCGCATTATCGACGAAGGCCGTATTCCGGATGGCGTTGCCATTCAGGTCCTCTGCCAGGCGCGTCAGGAGCTGATTGCGCGCACCGTGGAGGCACTGGACGGCGCAGCAAACGTAATCTTCCATCTCTACAACTCGACATCCGAGCTGCAGCGACGAGTGGTTTTCGACATGGATCGTTCCGGAATCGTCGAGCTCGCAGTGCAGGGCACCCGCCTGGTCAGAGACGGGCTGGCAGGTCTCGAGTCGAACATCACCTTCGAGTACTCGCCGGAGAGCTTCACCGGTACCGAGCTCGATTTTGCGGTGGATATCTGTACCGCGGTTACCGAAGAGTGGGGCGCCACCCCCGAAGCTCCCGTGATTATCAATCTGCCTTCGACGGTGGAGATGGCGACGCCCAACATCTATGCGGATCAGGTGGAGTGGTTTGCGCGCAACTTCTCGAAACGTGACAGCGTGGTGATCAGCCTGCACACGCACAACGACCGGGGCACCGGCATCGCCGCGACAGAGCTTGCGCTGATGGCGGGGGCCGAGCGGGTAGAGGGGACGTTGTTCGGCAACGGCGAACGGACCGGCAACTGCGATATCGTGACCATGGCCATGAACCTGTTCAGCCAGGGCGTAGACCCGCAGCTCGATTTCCGTGAGATGCCGCGAATCCGTGCCAGCGTCGAAGAGATCAACAAGCTGCCAGTTCACGAACGTCACCCGTATGCCGGCGACCTGGTCTTCACGGCATTTTCGGGCTCGCATCAGGATGCCATTCGCAAGGGGATGGCGAAGGTCGATCGTGATCATTGGGAAGTACCGTATCTGCCCATTGACCCGGCTGACGTGGGCTCCTCCTACAAAGAAACGGTGCGCGTAAACAGCCAATCCGGCAAGGGTGGAGTCGGCTTCCTGCTAGAGGAGTACTACGGTATTGGTCTGCCTCGCGAGATGCTGGTTGAGTTTTCCACGGTGGTGCAGCAGCTCACCGAGCAGCTCGATCGTGAAGTAAAAACAGAGGAAATTCTGCAGGCATTGCTCGATGAGTTCGTAGTCGAGGGTGGCCCCTACCGGCTGGTGGACTTCGACCTCCTCACTGGCCGCGATGCCGACCAGCGCTGTGTGGCGCGGGTGGAGGTGAACGAGCAGGTGGTGACCATAGACGGTGAAGGTAGCGGACCCATCGAAGCGTTCGTAAACGGCATGGTGCAGACGCTCAACGAGCCGTTGAACATCATTGACTATCACGAGCACGCCATGACCACAGGTAAGGATGCAAAAGCCATCTGTCTGCTGGCCATCGACGATGACGAGCGTGGACGCTGCTATGGTGCGGGGCTCAGCCGCAACACCATCACGGCTTCACTGATGGCGATTATTTCGGCGCTCAATCGTCGCTGGAAGGGGTAGCTGCGCGGGTGACCTTGAGATTCTTAATCACGTTGTCCTTGATCTGCAGCGTCTCGATGAGGTAGTCGTCTACCCGCAGGCACAGGTTGCTTTCGGGAATGGTTTCCAGGTGTTCGAGCACGAAGCCGTTGAGCGTTTTTGGCCCGTGGGTGGGTAGATCCCACCCGAGCGCCCGATTGATGTCGCGCAGCACCGCCATCCCATCGATGAAATACGAGCCATCTTCCTGAGGGTGGATCTCGGGAATGTTTGAAGCGAAGTCGGTGGTGAACTCACCGACGATTTCTTCGAGGATGTCCTCGAGCGTCACGATTCCCTGAACCTCGCCGTACTCGTCCACCACCAGCGCGATACGCTGTTTTTCCTGTTGAAAGTTGATTAGCTGGGTGTGCAGCGGCGTTGCCTCAGGAACGTAGTAAGGTTCGTCTGTCAGCAGCATCAGGTCTGCTTTGCTGATCTCTTCTTCGCGATCCTTTTTCTGCAGATGGCGGGAGGGCAGGTGACGGGCCAATCTGCGCAGATGCAGAATGCCGAGGATATTGTTGATGTTTTCTTTGTAGACCGGTAGCCGGGTGTGCTGGCTGTTCGCCATAAGGATCAGGATGTCGCTCATGTCATCGTCGATGTCGATTGCGACGATCTCGCTGCGTGGCACCATGATGTCGTCCACCGAAACCTTCTCCAGGTCGAGCACGCTCAGCAGCATGTCCTGACCCTGACCTGGAATTCCTCCTACCCCCTCGTTGACCACCGTTCGCAGCTCTTCCACGCTCAGGTTGTCTTCCGCGTCGGCATCCCGGGGCAGGAACGGTTTTACCAGCGCGTTCGCAATGGCATTGATAAACAGCACCCCGGGGTACAAGAGTCTGAGCAGGGGCTCGAGAATGTGGGCTGACGGAAACGCGATCCGCTCGGGAACTCTCGCGGCAATCGTCTTTGGCGCAACCTCTGCAAAGATCAGGAAAAAAATCGTGAGCAGGATAGGTGCCAGCACTACGCCGGCGTTACCGAACAGGCGTAACCCCACCACCGTGGCAAGGCTCGCGGCTGTGAAGTTCACCAGGTTGTTGCCGATCAGAATGACCCCGAGCAGCCGATCGGGTCTGCGCAACAGCCTGTTGGCCTTGCGTGCGCCCCGATGTTTCTGCTTGACGAGGTGTCGCAGCCGATAGCGGTTCAGCGCCATCATCGCCGTCTCGGATCCCGAGAAGTACGCGGACAATGCTGTTAGCAACAGGATGAAGGCGAACAACAGGGCGGCTGGGAGTTCGGTGAGCGACATCAGCGTTGCAGCAGAATCTCCAGGACGAACTTGCTGCCGAAGTAGCCGAGCACAAGCAGCCCGAACGCGATCAACGTCCAACGTACCGCGGCAACGCCGCGCCAGCCGAACAGCCGACGCCCAGCCAGCAGCACGACATACATGACCCAGGATAGCGACGAGAGAATGGTGTGGTGGACAACCTGCTGCGCGAACATGTTGTCGAGAAAGGCGAAACCGCTGGCGATGGCGATGCTCAGCGCAACAAACCCCGTCCACAACATCGAAAACAGCAGGGTTTCCATGGTTTCGAGTGGCGGGATGAGCCTGATCAAGGCAATACCGTGTTTGGCCCGAAGGTAGTGTTCCTGCACGGCCAGGATGACGGACTGACAAGCGGCCATGAATAGCACGCTGTAGGCAACGATCGACACCAGAATATGGAAAACCAGGGGCGCCGAGAGCTGATCCAGCGGCGCGAACGCGGATTCGCCCCCCAGGGCGCCGATCACGCCGAGCGCGCTCAAAGGAAACACGAGCACGAGTAGGTTATGCACGGGAAGGCGCGTGGACGCCAGCAGCACGAAAGCGGCCATCACGAATGTGACCAGACTAAAGGTAGTGAAGAGGCCGAGATGGATGCCCTGGGCCGTGAAGATAGCCAGGTAGGTGGTCAGCCCGTGCAGCAGCAGTGCCGGAACGGCCAGGGCCGCCAGGCGCCCCACCGCGATTGGCGTGGAGCGCGACAGCGGGCGCAGCTGCATGATGGTCCCCATCAGATACAAGAACGCCGCGGCAATGCCGGCGACGAGGCCCGAAGTTGTAGCAACCATCAAACAGCGGTCATCACGTGCACAGTGCTCGAGGAGTTTGGCATAACCCACTTTGGGCGTGAAGCGCTATAATTCCCGCGCTTTGCGCCTCCTCGCTGGACTCGAAGGAATCGATTGAATGTTTGAGAACCTGTCTGACCGGCTGACCCAGACCCTGAGGGGGATATCGGGCAAGGCGCGGTTGTCTGAGGAAAACGTCAGCGCCGCCTTGCGCGATGTGCGCATGGCCCTGCTCGAAGCAGATGTTGCTTTGCCGGTAGTCAAGGATTTCATCGAGCAGGTCAAGCTGCGAGCCCTCGGTCAGGCTGTCTCGACGGCCCTCAATCCGGGCGAGGCATTTGTAAAGATCGTGCACGAAGAACTCGTGCACGTTATGGGCGATGCCAACGATGCTCTCAACCTTGCTACAACGCCACCGGCGATCGTTCTCATGGCCGGCCTGCAAGGCGCGGGCAAGACCACCACGGTGGCCAAGCTCGCCTTGTACCTGAAAGAGCGTGAACGCAAGAAAGTGGCCGTGGTCAGCGCCGATGTGTATCGACCTGCGGCCATCGATCAGCTGGAAACCCTGGCAGCGGAGGTGGGCGCTCATTTCGTGGCTTCCAGCGCCGACGAAGCGCCGCTGGCAATCGCCAAACGGGCGGTGGAGGAGGCGCGAACTCAGTTTGCCGACGTGCTGCTGGTAGACACCGCGGGGCGACTGGCCATCGACGAAGAGATGATGGCCGAGATCAGGCTACTGCAGGGCGAGCTCAATCCCATAGAGACGCTGTTCGTGGTCGACGCCATGACCGGTCAGGATGCGGCCAATACCGCCAAAGCGTTCGATGACGCGCTCATGCTCACCGGGGTCATTCTGGCCAAGGCCGACGGCGATGCCCGGGGTGGTGCCGCTCTTTCGGTGCGGGCGATCACCGGCAAACCGATCAAGTTCATGGGCATGGGCGAAAAGGTCGATGCCCTGGAGGCATTCCATCCGGATCGTCTCGCTTCTCGAATCCTCGGGATGGGTGATGTGCTCACGCTTATCGAAGAAGCCGAGCGTAAGGTCGACAAGCGCAAAGCCGAGAAGCTTGCCAAGAAGATTCAGCGCGGCAAAAAGTTCGACCTGGAGGATTTTCGTGACCAGATCCAGCAGATGGCCAATATGGGCGGAATAGGAAGCATGCTGGACAAAATGCCGGGCATGAATCAGCTGCCGCCCGCCGCCCAGGCTCAAGTTGATGATGGCATGTTCAAGTCCATGGGGGTGATCATCGATTCCATGACCCCCCACGAGCGGCGCTTTCCGGACGTGATCAACGGCTCGCGCAAGCAACGCATTGCCAAGGGCAGCGGTACCGCGGTCCCGGAGGTCAACCGAGTGCTCAAGCAGCACAAGCAGATGCAGAAGATGATGAAGAAGGTCACCCGCAAAGGGGGCATGCAGAAGATGATGCGGGGGCTTCAGGGCATGAAACCACCCACCGGAATGCCGCCACCCGGACGGCGGTGACGGGTCAGTGGCCTTGCAAGCGCTGTGCGTTTCATTACAATACCGCGCCTTTCAACGCCACAGGCCCACGCCGGGTCCGTTGCGTCAGACGTATAACAAATTTCGGATAGGGTCCGGATGGATCCAGCTAAATAGGCAGATACATGGTCACGATTCGCCTCGCGCGTCACGGTTCCAAGAAGAATCCGTTCTACCACATCACCGTTGCCGATCGCACCTCCAGCCGGGACGGCCGGTTCGTGGAGCGGGTTGGGTTCTTCAATCCGGTGGCCAAGGGTGCTGCCGAAGAACTGCGCGTGGACCTCGAGCGCGTGGACTACTGGCTGTCGGTGGGCGCGCAGCCGTCTGAGCGTGTGCAGAAACTGATCTTGCAGGCGCGCAGCAACGCAGCTGCCGGCGCCGAAGCCGCGTCATAGCGAACTTGCTCGTGTGAGTGCACGGGCTCCCGACGTCGTCATTGTAGGCAGAATCGGTGCTCCGCATGGTGTTCGCGGCTGGCTTCGAATCAACTCTTTCACGCAGCCGCCGGGCAATCTGCTCGAATACCGGCCCTGGCTGATTGAATCGGCACACGGCTGGAGCACTAACCACCCGGCTGAGGTCAAGCCGCACAAACAGGGTTTCGTGGCACGTTTTGCCGAAATTGGCGATCGCGACGCAGCCGGAGCCTGGTCAGGCAAACATGTGGCTATCGAGCGCGCACTGCTGCCGCAGCTGGCGCAGGATGAGTATTACTGGCGTGACCTGGAGGGTCTTGCCGTGTGGAATCGAGGTGTGGAGCTCGGCGTGGTCGATCATCTGATCGAGACCGGAGCGAATCCGGTGCTGGTTGTGCGTTCGGATGGGAAAGGCCTCCAGCGGGCGGTTCGCAAGGGCGCGGCCCGACAAACTCTGATTCCGTTCGTGGACGAGTTCGTGATCGCGGTGGACCTCGGGGCAGCCCGGATTGACGTCAGCTGGGATGAAGCCGAATAGCCATGTGGCTGGGGATTGTCAGCCTGTTTCCAGACATGCTTCGCTCGGTTGCCGGCGCGGGAGTTGTTGGTCGCGCAATCGATAACGGTGTGCTGGAGCTGGCTCTGTTCAACCCCAGGGACTTCACCAGCGACAAGCACCGCACCGTGGACGACCGCCCGTATGGCGGCGGCCCGGGGATGGTGATGCTGGTCGAGCCGTTGCTGGCTGCTATCGATGCGGCCGGCCGGGCGGCGCACAATGCGGTGGGCGAGGTACCGCCGGTGATTTATCTGAGCCCCCAGGGTCGACGGTTGACCCAGGGGCGCATGGGCGAGCTGGCGGCTCTGCAGGCTATGATTCTCATCGCAGGACGCTACGAAGGTATCGATGAGCGCATCTGCGAGCTCGGAGTAGACGAGGAGTTGTCCGTCGGTGACTACGTCTTGAGCGGCGGTGAACTGCCGGCGCTGGTGGTGCTTGACGGAGTGTGCCGGTTGCTGCCCGGAACGCTGGGTAATTCCGCTTCGGCGCTCGAGGAATCGCACCTTGATGGATTGCTCGATTACCCGCACTATACGCGCCCCGAAAGTGCCCGGGGCCTGGATGTGCCTGACGTGCTGCTCAGCGGCGACCATCGGGCAATACAGCGCTGGCGTCGCAAAGCGGCCTTGCAGCGCACCTGGGAACGGCGTCCGGACTTGTTGACCGGCCGTGAGCTCGACGGACTGGACCGCGAGCTGTTAAGTGAAGTTTTACAAGCGGCAGCGGGTTCGTCCCCAGCCGCCGAGGAGTAGGATCGTGCGAAGGAACAAAGTCATCGAAGCGCTCGAAGATGAGCAGCTGAAGACGGATATCCCCGAATTTGCGCCAGGCGATACGGTGGTCGTCCAGGTTAAGGTTCGTGAAGGCAACCGTGAGCGCCTGCAGGCTTTTGAGGGCGTGGTGATCGGCAAGCGCAATCGCGGTCTGAACTCGGCGTTCACGGTACGAAAAATATCTCATGGCGTTGGCGTGGAACGCACTTTCCAGAGCCACAGCCCCATGATCGCCTCGGTATCGGTCAAGCGTCGTGGCGACGTACGGCAAGCCAAGCTCTACTACCTTAGAGAACTCTCCGGCCGCGCCGCCCGCATCAAAGAAAAGGTATAGTCCCGCTTACTCGAATCCACGGCCAGCGCTACCAGCTGGCCGTGCGCTGTTGCGTGCGGTCGTTTTTTTGAAACCGGCGAGAGGGCTGGCGGCAGGAAAAGGTAGCCAGCTTGCTAGGCCTTGGGGACCAAGGGAGGGGGAGAGAGCGGCCTAGCAAGCTGGACATGTCCGGCAACCGGGGAGAGACGACCGGTTACCGAACCTTCGATGACCCAGGGGGACAGCTGGTTATCGTCATCGAAGCTGGGATTGATAATGCAGTTCCCGTGCCAGAATTCCTTTCCTTTTTGATTTCCATTTTAAGTTGATATTTATCAATGCGTTAAAGAGAATACGCAGTCTGAATCTAGAATGCAGGTCGGCGACAAACTGCGTCACAAAGTGTCGGCAATGGGTGTCAGAGGGGACCACATGGGTCTGTCCGGTCAGAAAGGTGTCAGCGAGGCGGCGATCGGCACTGTAGATCGGTATATCGACGAGGTGTGGCTGGAGCGTGGCCTCAGCGCCAATACTCTGGCCGCTTATCGTCGCGACCTCTATCAGCTGGCGCGCTGGCTGGACGGCGATCCGCTGGACGCCACCGAGGCAGACCTGCTGGCCTGTCTCGCGAAACGCTATGAGCTTGGGTACGCGACCAGTTCGGCCGCCCGGTTCATCTCCTCGGTCAAAGGTTTCTATCGGCACCTGCTGGACAAGGCCCGGATCGTGTCCGATCCGGCCGTTCACCTGGAACATCCGAAGCTCGGCCGCCGGCTGCCGGGCTCATTATCGGAAACCGAGGTCCGGGCGCTGCTGGCCGCCCCGGTACTCGACGATCCGGTGGGGTTGCGCGATCGGGCCATGCTCGAGGTTCTTTACGCCTCGGGTCTGCGGATATCCGAGTTGGTCGGTTTGACCACAAGCTCCGTCAACATGCGCCAGGGGGTAGTACGCATCATCGGTAAGGGTGGAAAGGAACGGCTTGTGCCTATGGGCCAGGAAGCACTGCGCTGGCTCGCCCGCTACCTGAATGACGGCCGCGGGCTGTTGCCGGGCAGCGTCAACACACCCGCGCTGTTTCCCAGCCGCCGCGGCAGCTACATGAGCCGCCAGAACTTCTGGCATGCCGTCAAACGCTATGCCACGAAAGCCGGGATCAGCCGCGACGTCTCTCCGCACACCCTGCGCCACGCGTTCGCCACGCACCTGCTCAATCACGGTGCGGATCTGCGAGCCGTGCAGATGATGCTGGGCCATGCAGACTTATCTACAACCCAGATCTATACTCACATTGCACAGGCGCGGCTCAAAGACCTCCACCGCACACATCACCCGAGAGGTTAGTCGCAACTATCTGACCCGCACTGGATATTTAGCCCTGGTTTATGGTCTAACACGCTGGCGTTACACCGGCGTTAAGAGGAAACATCGTGAACAAATCTGGAACCCTGCTGGCCCGTGGCTGGCTGATAGCCTTAGTTGCCGTGGTCTGCGCTGGTGGCGCCTATTCCGAGACCGGTGCGTCTGATACTGGCGCTTCTGATGCTGGCGCTATTGATGCTGGCGCTATTGATGCTGGCGCGGAGGGCGGAAAAAAGCTCGCCGCCCGGTTGCAGGCGCTGC
>Ga0224508_10004049_pt1 | contig 12040 bp, 15 predicted proteins | sample SF_Jan12_sed_USG_4_FD_170157 | JGI IMG/M metagenome (GOLD analysis project Ga0224508, IMG submission 170157) | Sediment microbial communities from San Francisco Bay, California, United States - SF_Jan12_sed_USGS_21 | ecosystem: Environmental > Aquatic > Marine > Sediment | place: USA...
GAGGAAGCGCTGGTGTTGTTCAAACTGCCGCGTGAGCTAGGCGAATCGCCGGAAGGTGAAAAAATTAGTGCCAACATCGGTCGCTTCGGTCCCTATATCAAATACGATAACAAGTTTGTCTCGCTCAAGGCGAGTGAAGGCGATGACCCTTACACGGTCACGTTAGAGCGGGCGCTGGTGCTGGTAGCGGAGAAGAAGGAATTTGACGCCAACCGCGAAATCAAGGTGTTCGAAGGCACCGATATCAAAATCCTGCGCGGTCGTTACGGGCCTTACATTACTGATGGCAACAAAAATGCGCGCATGCCCAAGGACGTTGAAGATCCAGCGAGCCTGGATCTCAAAACTTGCGAGGAGCTGATCGAAAAAGCACCGTTACCCAAATCAAGACGTAAGAAAGCAGCCGCCAAGAAGAAGTCCGCACCCAAGAAAGCTGCTAAGAAAAAGTCTGCGAAGAAAAAAGCTGCCGAGAAAAAGGCCACCGCTGACGCCGGCTAGAAAAAGCTCAACATGAGTCCCTGGGCACTAAATCGCTTCGTCCATGCAATATCCCGCGGCGCCATATTCGGTTATCCAACTGATACCGTATGGGGTCTTGGCTGTCATCCATTAATCGCCAGCAGCGTGTCCCGCATCCTGCAAATTAAAAATCGTAGCCCCGATAAGGGCCTGATCCTGTTGTCATCCCGAATCGAATACTGCCTGGACTACCTGGGAGTGGGGACCGATGAGCTGGAGTCAATTCGTTTACCGGGCGAGCAACCAACCACCTGGCTGGTAGCGGCGAGCGAATTTTGCCCCCCCTGGATTCACGGCATTTATCCGACTGTTGGAATCCGGATTACCAGCCATCCACTGATTCAGTCCATCTGTGACGGCCTGCAAGCACCCATTGTTTCAACCAGTGCCAATCGGAGCGACAAGGCAACCGCGCGCACTTCGTTCCAGATGCGCAAGCAATTCGGCTCTGAACTCGATTTTATCGTCAACGGCTTCACCACCGGCAGCCATCAACCAAGTGAGATAAAATCACTTACCAGTGGAACAATCCTGAGGACCCGTAGCTGATGGATATCGACATTGAACGCGTGAACAGTTACCTGCAACGCCTGCAGAAAACGATTACCGGCGAGTTACAGCAGATAGACGCCGGAGCCAAATTTGAAACCGACACCTGGCAACGCGATGCGGGCGGTGGCGGGCGCAGCATGGTACTGCGCGATGGCGCCGTATTCGAGCAGGCGGGTGTCAACTATTCGGAAGTCTACGGTGAAAACCTGCCGGCCTCGGCAACCGCACATCGTCCCGAACTTGCCGGACGACAGTTTCGCGCAATGGGCGTATCCCTGGTGATTCATCCCGACAATCCGTATATTCCGACCTCGCATGCCAACGTACGCTTTTTTGTTGCCGAGAAACCGGGTGAAGCACCGATATGGTGGTTCGGCGGGGGTTTCGATCTAACCCCGTATTATGGATTCGAAGAGGATTGCAAACACTGGCATCAAATCGCCAAACAGGCCTGCGACCCCTATGGAGCGGAGCGTTACGCCGATTACAAGAAATGGTGCGATGAATATTTCTATGTTAAACATCGCGGCGAGGCCCGTGGCATCGGTGGTTTATTTTTTGATGATTTGAACGAACCTGACTTTGAACAGGCGTTTGCCTTCATGCGCAGTGTCGGCGACCACTATTTGCCAGCCTACACGCCTATCGTCGAACGCCACAGGAACGATGCCTACGGCGAACATGAGAAAAAATTTCAACTGTATCGCCGTGGCCGCTATGTAGAATTCAACCTGGTTTATGATCGTGGTACCCTGTTTGGCCTGCAGTCCGGTGGGCGCACCGAATCCATACTGATGTCACTGCCACCGGAAGTAAACTGGCGCTATAATTATCAACCTGAAGCGGGTAGCGCCGAGGCGGAACTGACCGATTATTACCTTGAAGCACGCGACTGGCTGGCACAAAATTAGTCATGGATAACAAATTTCCCGAAATCGAGATTAGCAGCGACACCGACGGTTACAGTAAATGCGATCTCTGTACCAATTCGAAGTGTTGTACTTACGTTACCCAGCAAATCGATACCCCGCGCTCCAAGTACGATTTCGAAATTTTACTATGGCAGGTGTCGCATGCCGGCGTCGGCGCCTACAAGGATGATGACGGCTGGTTCGTCATATACGAGGCACGCTGTCAGCATTTACTCGGTGACGGGCGCTGCAACATATACGAAATCCGCCCGACCATCTGTCGATCCCACAGCAACGATTACTGCGAGTACGACGCCCCTGCCGAAGACGGTTTTGATCTCTACTTTCCAGACTACGATTCGCTACTGCAGTACTGCAAGAAAAAATTCAAGCGCTGGACAACCGGTAATCCCCCGCCCTCCTAGTCGTAAAATTCACGATGGACGTTACCAGCAAATATCGTATCCTTATCGGGATCAGCGTGGTTGCGTTGGTGGCGGCGATTCTTGCACCGCGGATCGCACAGGACCCGCTCTATCACCAGTTTGCCGATCAAAACGCCTTCCTGTCGATTCCAAACACGCTGAACGTATTGACGAACCTTTTGTTTGGCTGGATAGGCATCGAGGGTCTCTACCGCCTGTTACGGCAAAAATCGTTACGCATCGTCAATGTAGCCTATCCAGCTTACCTGGGTTTTTTCGCTGCACTGATCCTGATTGCTGCCGGATCCGGTTACTACCATTGGGCGCCCGACAACCAGACATTGGTCTGGGATCGTTTGCCGATGACGATCGCCTTCATATCATTTTTTACAATCATGCTGGCCGAACGTATCTCGGTTTCTCTCGCACGAATGTTGTTTCCAGTGCTTATTGGCGTCGGTATAGCGAGCATTGTTTACTGGTATTTGAGCGAACAAAACGGCCAGGGTGACCTGCGTCCCTACGCGCTAATCCAGTTCCTGCCCATGCTTCTAATCCCGCTGATCCTGCTGCTTTTCAATTCGAGCTATACGCGCAGCAGCGACATCTGGTGGTTTCTGGCCTGGTACCTGGTCGCCAAGGTTTGTGAGGCCTTCGATGCCGAATTATTAAACTGGCTGAAACTGCTGAGTGGTCACAGTCTGAAGCATATCGCCGCGGGTATCGGTTGCCTGGTGTTTCTGCGACACCTTCGTTTCAGGGAGACAGTTAACCCATGAAAAAAATACTGGTCAGCGCGTGTTTGCTCGGTGACCCGGTTCGCTACGATGGTAGATCGAAATCGCTGGATAATAGTGATTTAGACGCACTACTGGCGCAGGACCGGATTATCAGTTTTTGTCCCGAGGTTGCAGGTGGTTTAACGGTGCCCCGTGCCGCAGCCGAAATTCAAGCGGGTGATGGCGATACAGTTGTTGCCGGGCAGGCACGGGTAAAAACCAGAGATGGAACCGATGTGACCGATTATTTCCTGGTCGGCGCAAGGCAAGCGTTGGCGCTGTGCCGCAAACACGATATAGCCGTCGCAGTGTTGACCGAGTCGAGCCCTTCCTGCGGAAGCGGCCAGGTTTACGATGGCAGTTTCAAGCGCATCGCGGTTCCGGGCAGTGGCGTCACCACGGCCCTGTTGCGACAACACGGCATCGCTGTATTCAATCAGCACCAGCTCGAAGCGGCTTGCAGACATTTAGAGGAAAGCTAGTCGCAGCGAACCTCGTTGGCGCAAGAATCGTCGTAATATCGATTTACTCCGGCCAGTTCTTGATTCAGAATTAGCCGCTAAGGAATTCGTTTATGGAGCAAGATATTGGCTACCCAGGACCAGCAACCTGACCAGATCATCGACTTCATCCTGAATTTGTTCGCCCACCGCGGGGCCCAGGAATACATGGGTGAGGCGGTTACGATGTCTCAGCATATGGAACAAAGCGCGGCCTGTGCCGTTGCCGATGGCGCCCCGGAAAGCCTCGTGATCGCCGCACTGCTGCATGATATTGGCCATTTTATCGGCGAACATCCGATTGAAGCCCTGGAAAATGGAATCGACAATGTTCACGAAGAAGCGGGTGCGCGTTACCTTGAACCCTATTTCCCGGCATCGATTACCGAGCCCATACGTCTGCACGTTGCAGCCAAGCGCTATCTTTGCGCAATCGATAAAGACTATTTCGGCGAACTGTCAGATGCCTCGGTCAATTCGCTCAAGGTCCAGGGTGGCCCGATGAGTCCGGCAGAAGTCGAACAATTCGAAACCAACCCTTATCACAAGCAGGCGGTTAAGCTTCGACTTTATGACGACGATGGCAAGATCGCCGGTCTCGAGATCAAACCGGTAACCGAGTATCGCGCCACGCTCGAAGCGCTCGTGGCAAACTGACATGAACCAGATCAAGGTTTTTTCCTACAACGCAGCAGAATTGAAGATTTTCTGGGAGGATACCAGCGAGAGCCAACTTCAGGCCATCTGGTTACGTGATCACTGCCAGATGCCGGCCAGCCGCAACCCGGATAACGGACAACGCCTGCTGAATGTCACCGATATCCCCGAGAATATTGCGATAGAAAAAGTAAGCCTCGAAGACAGGCGTTTAATCGTCCAGTTTACACCGGACGGACATTGCTCTGAATTCGACCTCGACTGGCTGTATGACAACTGTTACAACCTTAATCCGCACAGCGATGATCGCAGTGAGATGGGTAAGATTCTGTGGTCAGGTAAATCCTTCGAACAGGGAGTGCCACGCTACTCTTACACCACGTTTTGCGAGCAGCCCAAAAGCAGGCTCGCCGCGCTGCAGGTCGTCAAGGACTACGGCTTTGTTCTGCTCGACGCGGTGCCCAACAAAGCCGGCCAGCTGCTCAAGGTAATCGAACAGTTTGGTTTTGTGCGTGAAACCAACTATGGCCCTTATTTCGAAGTGCAGACTAAAATCGATCCAAGCAATCTCGCTTACACCAACCTTGGCCTGGGTTGCCACCTCGACAATCCCTACCGCGACCCCGTTCCGGGAATTCAGCTATTACATTGCCTTGAGTCTTCGACCGAGGGAGGCGAATCGATATTTCAGGATGGTTTCATGGCAGCAAAAACTCTGCGCGATGAAGATTCGGATCATTTCGCGTTACTGAGTCAGAACTGGGTTAATTTTCGCTTCCAGGATAGCACGGCCGATTTGCAGGCCAGGGTACCCTTGATCGAGGTTAACGATCTCGACGAGGTTATAAAAGTGCGCTTTAACAATCGTTCGATCGATACCATAAAGCTGCCACCGGCAATCATGCAACAATTCTATGCGGCTTACCGTCACTACGCAGAAATTCTCGAACGCGAGGAGCAGCAAGTCGTCTTCAAGCTGGAGCCAGGCGAACTGATACTGTTCGACAACACCCGTATTTTACATGCGCGTAAAGCCTATTCAGCGGGTGGTACCCGGCACTTACAAGGTGCTTACAGCGATCTCGATGGCCTCTACAGCAGCCTGCGCAAGCTCGAAACGAATTTGTGAAATACCGCGGCATTGTTTTCGACAAGGACGGTACCCTGCTCGATTTTAACCGCACCTGGCTGCCGGTTTATCGTTATGCCGCGAAGGAATTCGCTGCAGGTGACGCAGACCTGGAAGACCTGTTACTCACACAACATGGCTACGAGCCAGGGCGAAATCGTTTTATTGGCGGTAGCCTGCTCGCCGCGGGTAATAACCAGCAGATTGCAAATGCCTGGGCTCGACAAATCGATAAACCCGACCAGGTCGAAGGCATCAGTTCCCGGCTTCACGAAATCTTTCACGACCAGGGATCTTTGCATGCAACCCCGGTCAAGCGTCTTGCAAGTACACTGAAAACACTCAGACAATCCGGCAGAAAACTTGGCGTGGCAACTGCCGATAGTCACCAGGGCATTATCAATACGCTGCAATCTTTCGATGTCCTGCATGAATTCGATTACCTCGCCGGGTATGACAGCGGTCATGGAGTCAAGCCAGAGGCGGGTATGGTACTTGCGTTTTGTGAACAACTGGCGCTTGATGTCACAACCGTTGTCGTGGTCGGTGACAATCGCCATGATATCGAGATGGGCAGAAATGCGAATGCCGGGCTCTGCATCGGTGTACTTACCGGCACCAGCACTCGCGGCGACCTGGAATCGATCGCCGACATTGTGCTCGAGGATATCAGCGAACTACCGGATGTGATCTAGTCTGTCACCACCGGCAACTCGCCGGGTAACCCCCATTCACACCAGGAACCATCGTATATCGCGAGGTTCTGGTAACCACTATAGTACGCCGCAAACGCGACAACACAGGCAGTCACGCCAGATCCGCAGGTGCAGATCGTTCGTTTACTGTCGGCGATCAGCGGCGCCATTATTTCGCGGAGCTCGCTTTTCGATTTTAACAGGCCGTGTTCGAACATGTCCGCGAAGGGTAAATTTAAAGCTCCCGGCATATGTCCATGGCGCAGTCCCGGGCGCGGCTCCTCGGCTTCACCACTAAAGCGCGGCGCAGGGCGAGCATCCAGCACACAGCTCGAATCATCGTCGAGTGCGGCAAGAACCGTCGCAGCATCGGTAATCAACTCCGGGTTCATTGATGCCACAAAATCACCAACCTCGTATTCAGGAACACCGGATACACTCTCGATCGCATTCCCAGCCTCGTACCAGGCTACCAGCCCCCCGTCGAGCAAGGCTACGTCATCGCAACCCATCGTGTGCAGCATCCACCACGCGCGCGGACTGGAAAACATACCCATCGAATCGTAGACCACGACTACGCTGTCCTGTTTCAAACCCAGTTCCCGTAGCTCATGCGAAAATATCGCCTCGTCTGGCATCATGTGGGGTAAATCCGAGTTCGGAGCACAGATCTTGCGATCGAAATCAAAGAACCTTGCCCCGGGGATATGTGCCTGCTGCCACTCCTCCAGGCCATCGCGCCCGGTTGCGGGCATGTGCCAGCTGGCATCAAAAATAACCAGGTTTTCGGCGCCAAGATGCTGTTTCAACCAGTCAACGCTAACCAGGGCATCGGGTAATTTCAAAGTTGTCATAAAATAATCAATAAGCCGTACTGGCGCGCAACATATCCAATTGCACCACGACTGGCAAGCCGCAACCTGTGTCGATATAGTGCCAGCGCTATGAATGATCTCTCTAAACGCAACGGGGTAATATACGCACTGATCACTGCCTGCGGCCTCGGTGCTATTACCACGCTCGCTAAAATCTTTTACGCGGATGGTGGCAACGCATTAACCCTGATGTTGACACGAACCCTGGTTTCGACCCTGGTTTTCGGGTTGCTGCTGCTAGCAAAGCGGAGCAGCTTTAAAGTCGAATCGGCGCAGCGTATACCGTTGATAGCACTCGGAATATTCTGGTCGGGCGGAATGATTTGCTACCTGGTCGCGGTAGAAACCATCACCGTAAGTATTGCCGTATTGATATTCTACTTTTACCCGTTACTGGTGCTGGTCTACTCGATTGTCAGTCGCCAGCTAGCAGCATCAGTCCCGTTGATCAGCCTGTTCGTCGGCGCCTTCACCGGTCTTTACCTGGCCCTGTCCGGCGGTGAGGTTAGCGTCGATATCAATGGCATCCTGTTCGCGGTCCTGGCGAGCTGCGGCGCAGCCTTCACCTTTGTCTGTGGCGCCCGGGTAGCAACTGTCGTATCTCCATTGCTGATGACTTTCTGGATCAACGCAATTGGCCTGCTGCTGATACTGCCGTTGATGATAGACGCGCTCGCCAAACCCGAATCATGGCAGGGAATCTTCGCGCTCGGCACGGCTACATTATGTTACCTGGTCGCCATCCTGAGCCAGTTCCAGGCACTGGCGCGGTTAACCGCCGCGCGTGCCGCCTTCCTGTTAAACCTGGAGCCCGTAGTCTCGATACTGCTGGCATACCTGGTGCTAAGCGAGACCCTCAGCATCCTGCAAGCCTGTGGTGTGGTGCTGGTACTTACGGCAATTATCCTTTCGCTCCGATTCAAACCGGCCAGCGCTTGATCCGCAGGCCAGAATCAGGCAAGGTCGCCTTAATTTTAACGGAGACCCGACATGACCAAGGCAATTCGAATTCACCAGACCGGTGGCCCGGAAGTATTAAGCTGGGAAGAAATCGAGGTAGGTGATCCCGGGCCGGGTCGGGTTCGATTGCGGCAATCAGCCTGCGGTTTGAATTACATCGACGTTTATGGTCGCAGCGGACTGTACCCGGTTGGCGATCTGCCTGCCGTTATCGGCATGGAAGCCTCGGGTGTGGTTGAAGCCGTTGGCGACGGTGTCGAAGGTCTTGCCACTGGAGATCGCGTTGCTTACCCGATGACGCTGGGTTCCTATGCCGAGGCGCGCCTGATCGACGCCGACAAAGTGGTTAAAATTCCGCAGGCAATCAGCGATGAGACCGCGGCAGCAATGATGCTCAAGGGACTGACGGCACATTACCTGCTGTTCAGGACCTACCCGGTAAAGGCCGGGGATAGCATATTGGTTTACGCTGCCGCCGGCGGCGTCGGCCTGATTTTGTGCCAGTGGGCCAGCCAGTTAGGGGCTAACGTGATTGGATGTGTCGGCTCGGAAGAAAAAGCGCAACTGGCAAGGGATCATGGCTGCCATCACACCATTCTTTACCGGGATGAGGATATTTCCAGCCGGGTTCGGGAAATTACCGCGGGTGTCGGCGTCGCTGCGGCCTATGACTCAATCGGCAAAGCAACCTTTGAGAAGTCGCTGGATTCACTGCGCCCATTCGGTGTACTCGCAACCTATGGCAACGCAAGCGGGCCGGTCGACCCGTTCAGTCCGCAGATACTTGCCGGCAAGGGCTCTTTATATGTAACCCGACCTACGCTGGCGACACATATCTCGACCCGGGAAATGCTCGAGGAAGGCGCCCAGCGGCTATTTAATGTGGTTGAGAGCGGCCAGGTCAGGATAAGCATCAACCAGATACTGTCCCTGGCCGACTGCGCCGAAGCACATCGACAGCTCGAAGCTCGTGAAACAACGGGTTCAACGATACTAAAAATTTAATAAAAAACTGTTCGACCAGTACAGTTTTACAATAGGCCCGTTTTCAGGCCAAATAACACAATCTGCGATCCAGACCCCATCTTGTAGCGGCTTTATTTCGGTCAATTTAAATCTATTTATTATCATATATATCAGATGCTTATTTGACTTTTTTAAGAACCCCTCGAAACCGCCAACAAAGCGTCGTGACAGGCAGCACAGTTTGACTGTGAACTAGTTCACAGGGCCGCAAACCGGTAATATCTGTTACGGTAAACTGTTATGTATATATTTCAATAAAACTGAATCTGTTACTATCCTGGTCGCTGCCTATAATTCTCGTCATTGATTAACAACGCTGATGGACAGGGATCCATCGGCTTCATTACAGGAGCAACACCATGAGCACATTAAAAGTAAAGCACTTCAACCTTATCGAAGATATGGACATCTCCGCACTGACTTTCGCCGCCATTGAGCGTGTCGAAGCGTTCGGAGTCGCAACGGCCAAAGTGGCTCAGACCTGGATTCGTCGCTCACAAGAGCGTCGCATGTTACTGCAAATGAGTGCGCATATGCTTGACGACATCGGCCTGACCCCCGGCGACGTTGCCAACGAAAGCACCAAGTTCTTCTGGCAGAAATAATCTGCTGGCAGGAATAACGAATCGCCGGTGTGGGTCTTCAGACTCACACCGGCTTTTTTATTTTGGGAGTCAATAAAAAAACTGTCGATTCTGTCCCGGACCGGAACTACTGCTTCAAACGGTAACCGGTTTTAAACATCCACCACACCAAAACCAGGCAGACCCCGAGGAACAGGCAGATCATCGCCAGGCTGACACCCACACTGACGTCCGCCACTTCGAAAAAGCTCCAACGAAATCCGCTGATCAGGTAGAGCACCGGGTTGAACAGCGTAACCGTTTGCCACACCGGTGGCAGCATACTGACCGAGTAAAAGCTGCCACCCAGAAACACCAGCGGTGTAATTACCAGCATTGGAATCAGTTGCAACTTTTCAAAATTGGTTGCCCAGAGCCCGATAATGAAACCAAACAGGGCGAAAGAGATACAGGTCAGCACCAGGAACAGCACCATCACGAACGGATGGGCGATATCCAGATCGACAAACAGGTTTGCGGTAATCAGGATAATCGTGCCGAGTATCAGCGATTTGCTCGCAGCTGCGCCGACATAACCCACCACGATTTCAACAAATGATATGGGGGCCGACATTACCTCGTAGATCGTACCGTTAAATTTAGGGAAGAAGATGCCAAACGATGCGTTAGAAATACTCTGCGTCAGCAGCGACAGCATTACCAGTCCCGGTACGATAAAGACACCGTAGGATACGCCGTCGATTTCTTCGATTCGCGAACCGATCGCAGCGCCGAATACAACAAAGTAAAGCGATGTTGAAATCACCGGCGAAGCAATGGTTTGCAACAGGGTGTGCCATGCACGCAACATTTCGTACTTGTAAATGACCTTGATCGCCTGGAGGTTGATCATCGCGAATTCACCAACCTGACAAATATTTCCTCCAGCGAACTCTCGCTTGTTTGCAAATCCTTCAACGATATTCCGACCTCGTTCAGACTCTGCAACAAGGCAGTTATTCCGGTTCTTTCGACGTCTGGATCGTAGGTGTAGGTCAATTGGCTCCCATCTTCCGAAGGCTCCAGGTTATAGGCGCCGAGCGCGTCGGGAATCCGATCGATCGCCTGCTTGAGTTCGATACGCAGAGTTTTCTTGCCCAGTTTCTGCATCAGGCATTGCTTGTCATCAACCAGAAGCAGCTCTCCATCGTTGATGATGCCAACGCGGTCGGCAATCTCTTCGGCCTCTTCGATATAGTGCGTGGTTAATATGATGGTAACGCCGGAATCGTTCAAGCGCCGCACCATTTTCCACATATCCTTGCGCAACTCGACATCGACACCTGCGGTAGGTTCGTCAAGAAACAGGATGCGCGGTTCATGTGACAGGGCCTTGGCAATCAACACGCGGCGCTTCATACCACCCGAAAGCTCTCGCAGTTCGCTGTCCTTCTTGTCCCAGAGCGACAAGTCCTTGAGCAATTGCTCGAGGTAGGCGGGGTTCGCTTTTTTACCGAACAGGCCACGGCTGAAATTGACTGTATTCCATACCGTGTCAAAAGCACCCAGGGTTAACTCCTGCGGAACCAGCCCGATCAGGTTCCGGGTGAACCGGTATTCAGTGACGATGTCGTGGCCGGCGACACTCACCGAACCGCCAGTTGCCGAGACGAGCCCACAGATGATTGAAATCAACGTCGTCTTACCCGCTCCATTAGGACCCAGTAAAGCGAGAATCTCGCCTTCCCTGATCTCGAGATCTACCGCATTCAGTGCCTGGTGCCCGCTATCGTATACCTTGGACAGCGCATTAATATTAACTAGGGATTTTTGCATCGCGCGATTCTACTATCAGATCCCCGTGTTTAATATCAGAATATGTCGCCATGGTGGGTTCAACTTTCAACCCGTCTATGAAATATCTATACTGCGTCGAACCACCAAGCGGAAACAGCCATGAATACATACCGGTTTCATTCAGAACCACTGCAAGACAGCTGGCTCGATGCCTACGGACATCTCAATGAAGCCTATTACCTGGTTCCGTTCAGCAATACCACCTGGCTGATGCAGGATCATTTCGGCATCGGCACAGACTACTTCGACGCAACCGGCTGCGCGATTTATACGGTCGAAACCCACTTGCGCTATTTAAGCGATGTGCGTGCAGGAGCGTCGATGGATATTGAAACCCTGGTGCTCGGTAGCGATGCGAAAAAAATCTGGTTTGCCCATAAAATGCTGGTCAATGACGAGCTCTGCGCCACTGCAGAATTCATGACCCTGCACTTTAACACGCGTGAAGGGCGCACCATGGAGATGCCCGAAGCAATCCAGGCCGCGCTGAAAGCGGCCGAGGTCGAAGAGTTACCAGATTGGGTCGGACGTCAGATCAGCCTGGTCAAAAGATAGCCGCCTGTAAGGGGACATTCAGGAAAACTCCGAATTC
>Ga0224508_10004050_pt1 | contig 12040 bp, 5 predicted proteins | sample SF_Jan12_sed_USG_4_FD_170157 | JGI IMG/M metagenome (GOLD analysis project Ga0224508, IMG submission 170157) | Sediment microbial communities from San Francisco Bay, California, United States - SF_Jan12_sed_USGS_21 | ecosystem: Environmental > Aquatic > Marine > Sediment | place: USA: California...
CGACGACCGACCAGGTGTCTTTGATCGTGACCGACTCGGCGGGCACCAGAAGCGAGCGAATGTCCGGCGCTCCAGCCGATGTCAGGCGCAGACTATCCCCATGCATCACTTGGCACGTACACATGAGCCAATTGGCATGGTGGATGCCGCTGGCAAAATTCCAGTGTCCCTGCACGCGGTAGCCGCCCTCGACGGGATAGGCTCTGCCTTCCGGTCGAATGGAGCCCGCGAGGCGAACGTCCGGCGGCTGACCAAAGAGCTTGCGGGCGACATCAGGGGCGAGCCAGCCGGTGGATACGGAGATAGCCCCCGCAATCATGGCGCACCATCCCACCGAACCATCGACCTTGGACAGCTCTTCAACGATGCGGAAGGCGGTAAGCGGCGGAAGTTCAGGTCCGCCGATGGAGCGAGGGACGTGGAGCTGAAAGAGTTTGGCATCCGCCATTTTTCGGGCCAGAGATGCGGGCAAATGCCGGGTGTCGTCCAATTCCTGGCGCATGTCGCGAATCAGCGGCGTCAGCTCGACTGCGGCGGTGATGAGATCGTCTGCCGTGGGGTGGCTCATCCGTTCTCTCCCTGAAATGACTCAACCCTCTGATGAATCCGCTGGCCGGATGACTATCGGCCGAGCCCCTTCCCAAGCGGCTTGCTCGCCGAGCGTTTCCAGGGCGTCCATCCCCTCCGTAATCGTGGCGAAATGATTGCCGGGTAAAAGGCCGACCTTACTGCCAAAAATCGATGCGCCATACGGAATGAGAATCTCCCGCACACTGATAAACCCCGGATAGTAAAGCAATTCTCCCTTAGCGGGGTAACACGTGTGATTCTCAAACGCCATCTCCAGAGTGAGTTCGGGCAGCGGCATCCACATTGCCTCCCCACTCCAGCGCGTCTGCATAACATGTCCTTGCAGCGGCATGAGTTGGGTTAGGGCGCGGCAGGTGTTGGGCGCTTTATCCTCGTGTAACACGGCCACCATCGCCGTATCGTTGATCTTAAGGATGAGCTTTGACACAGCGGGTTCCTCGACTATGACAATCGGAAAATCACAATATTGTCATTATTTATACATTTTTACCGGATTTTACAGCCAAAAGTGAAACGATTATATGGGCTTGTCATGGTGAAGTCTAGTCATAGAGCGTGAGCACACCACGGAACTGAATTAGCGCGAGTGCGGCTCAGAACCGGTAAGCGCATACAGCGTGCCATCATGAGAGACCACGTACAAATCGCCACCGGCCACGATCGGGCTTCCCGTGATGCGGCCCTGAGTGTTGAACGCCCAACGTTTCTCACCCGTTTGGGCGTGCAGGGCGACGACCGCGCCGTCTGCGGTGCCGACCATAACGGTGTCGGTCGCCACGGTTGGCGCTGCGGTAATTTCAACGCGCAGATCGGTCGTCCACCGTATGTCGCCTGCGGCCGGTTCCAACGCGACCACTTGGCCCTGCACCGTGGCGGCATAAAGATGATCATGGGCGAGGGCGATCGCATGCACCACATCGCCACCGACGCGGGTGGACCACACTCGGCCTCGCTGCTCCGGGGCTGCTTTCACAACTCCCCATAGGAATAGCCTGCCGCGCCATAACATGAGTTTGCGCTCGAACGGATAGGTGACAAGCCGCCACGTGATGGCCGACACTCTGCCGCCACTGGAGCCGAAATACGCCCGATCACCCTGGATGACGGGGCTGGCTCCCACGTGTTTGCCTCGGCCGGTTGGATACACAAAGCGCTGGTGTCCGGTTTGCGCTCCGATCACATACATCAGCGTGTCCTGCGAGGGGATGAGGACGCGATCGCCGGTGTGCGCGGCTGAGGAGACAATCCAGTCTGTCGTGGCAAAGGTCCAGAGTGGCGCGCCGGTCGCGGCATCCAGCGCATGCAACTTGCCATCTTCGGCCCCGAGATACACCGTTCCCTGCGCGATAATGGGAGACGCCAGGGCCAGCAAAGGGTGTTGCAGGTCTGTTTCCCAAAGCCGCTCACCGCGGTGGCGATTGAGGGCGATGACACGGCCAGGGCGGATGGCGACAATCACCATATCGCCTGCGACCACCGGTGTAGAGCTCGATATCCAGCCCGTCTCGTATTCCCATAACGGCTCACCCGTCTGCCGATCCAGCGCGATGGCGCGGCCATCTTCCGTCGTCAGGTAGACATGGTTTTCCAACACAGCAGGGGAAGCGTGCAGCGGCTTCGCGGTGGAGTAGGTCCAACGGATGCGATGTGGAAAGGGTGCCGCGTCGGGGGTGAATCCGGTATTTTGCGGGTTGCGCCGATACTGCGACCAGGTACCCGGTGCCGTGCTGGCGCTGATCGTGCTGCTGGCGCGGGGCGGGTTAAGGCCCAGGTCGAACAGGAGGCGCAGCACCCAGGCGGTGACGCCGGCAACGACGGCGAGTAGCACCATCAGGACCAGGAAGCGGCGCCGCAACCGGTTGAAGCGCATGCGGCGAGTGAATTGCTCCGCCTCGGCGCGAGGCACAAGAGCGTGGCCCGAGAACAATCCGCATTGCTGGCATCGGCCGGTGGCGTCAGCCGGACCGATGTGGCCGCATACACGACATAGCCAGACGTCTTCCAATTACCATTCCTGTCTTCTACGGTTAAACCTGTTGCCAGCCGCAGGCGAGAGCGATGTGAATAAGACGCCTCAACTTTAGGTGATCGCCTATCGCACCGCAACATAGACGCCAGGGCCAGATGCGTTTAAAATAGGAACCCTTACCATGCAACAGGGCGATATACAAAACAGAGGACACGAACCGATGGCAGAAGAACGCGTCGTCTATCTCAACGGTGAATTAGTTCCGAACAGCCAGGCCAAGATTTCGATTCACGACTACGGCTTCCTCATGGGAGATGCCGTGTTCGATACCACGCGGACTTTTGCCCGGCAGATTTTTAAATTGCACGAACACCTCGACCGCTTCTACCGCTCGCTTAAATATATGCGCCTCGATCCGGGCCTCTCCAAAAGCGAGATGGCGGAACTGACCATGCAAGTGCTGGAAACCAACTTGCCTTTACTGCAGGAAAAGAGCGACTACTGGGTGACGCAACGCGTGACGCGAGGCGAGCGAGTCTACGATGGACCGGGGGCTGGCGAGCTGAAACCCACCGTCTTGATCGAGTGCCAACCGCTGCCGTTCGCCGCCCGAGCGAAATATTATCGCGATGGCCTGCCCGTGGTCATTCCCTCCGTGCGCCGCACGCCGCCGGAATCGATGAGCCCCAGAGCCAAAGTTCATAATTACATCAATCTGGTGCAAGGTGAGCTTGAGGTCAAGGCCCAAAATCCCGACGCCTGGGCCATTCTGCTCGATGTCAACGGCAATATTGCCGAGGGCATGGGCAGCAATTTTTTTATTGTCAAAGAGGGGGCGGTGGTGACGCCGCGAGATCAATACGTGCTCGGTGGGATTAGCCGGGAAACCGTATTAGAATTGGCGGCACAGCTCCAATTCGAGACAAAAGAAGCGGATATCGATCTCTTTGACGCCTACACCGCCGAAGAGGCGTTCGTCACGTCAACGAGTTTTTGCATCTGTCCCGTCGTCTCGATCAATGGCAGCACGGTCGGCGAGGGGCACATCCCGGGTCCGGTGACCAGCCGGCTCTTGCAGGCTTATAGCGAACTGGTTGGGCTCGATATCCGGGAGCAATACCTCTCGCATCTCTAAGCCGTATCGGATGACAGCATGGGGACATCGGGGAGGAAAGCGATGAATTTAATTCGATTCGGGCGCTTAACCGCCATTTCGCATGCCCATGCGGTCATGATATAGTGGCCCAGGTGCTGCGCACCGTATTGTTTGCGCCAATATTACCGAAAGGTTCAGACTTATGCTCCACACTGAGACCCAATCACCGCTCACCATCGCACGAGAGCTGGCGCCGCAGATCCGAGCTTGCGCGGATGAAATCGAGGCCGAGCGGGAACTTCCACGAGCGCTCTTCGAGACCCTGGCCGATGCGGGGCTCTTTCATCTGGCTCTGCCACGCGCTCTGGGCTGTCCCGAGATCGATCTGCCTACCTATATTCAGGTGATCGAGGAGATCGGCAAAGCCGACGCCAGCACCGCCTGGGTCATTAACCAGGGGTCGATCTTCGCCACTTACGCCGCCCGCATGCCGCCCGAGGTGGCGCGCTCGATCTGGATCGACACACCGCGTAGCGTCGTCTCCAACACCCCCGCCGCACTGGCTGAAGCGATTGTCGTTCCGGGTGGCTTCCGGGTCACGGGCAAGCTGGGCTTTAGCACCGGCTGCAGGCATGCGTCCTGGGTCGCGCCGCACGCCCAGATCATTGAGAACGGTGAACTCAGACGGCTGGACAACGGCCAGCCGGAGACGCGCTATTTGTTCGTGCCGGTCGATGAAGCCGAACTGCTCGACACCTGGCATGTGCGAGGTCTGCGCGGCACGGGCACGCATCACTTCGCCGTACACGATGTGTTTGTGCCCGAGGCGCTTAGCTTACTGAGTGTTAACGCGCCGCTGCTCGAGACCGGACCGCTCTACCAACTTCCCCGCACTCTGGTGTTCGCCTCGGGCGATGCCTCCGTGTCTCTGGGGCTGGCGCGGAGCTGTTTCAACGCCTTTATCGAGCTGGCTGGCAACAAGGCGCCGAGAGCGGTGCAGGGGTTGCTGCGCGATCAACCCACGGTGCAAGCGGACGTGGGGCACGCCGATGCGCAACTCCGTGCGGCTCGGGCGCTCCTGACGGAGACGGTCTGTGAGACCTGGGATGCCGTGAGTACGACCGGATCGGTTAGCCTCGATCAGCGCGCTGGGCTGCGCATTGCCGCCACGCACGCGATTCGTCTGTCGATCGAAGTAATCGACGCTTTATACAACGCGGGCGGCGCCACGTCGGTGTATGATGGGCATTTCCTGCAGCGCGCCTTCCAGGACATTCACGTGATCAGTCAGCACGTGCAGTCGCGCCGGGCGCATTATGAACTCATCGGCCGCTACTGGCTGGGATTGCCGACCGATGAGGGGAGATTTTAAGCCGGTTCACACAACATTGGCACATATAGGTCGGCGCGCAAGCGGGTACTCGTATAGGGTTTTTTGCATACCCGCGAAGCGGTCTATTTCACTCAGAAGACCAGTTTTGACCTGATGCGAACCCCTTGCTGTCAGCGTGAGGTAACGATCAGGTCTCGTTGTGCGAGTGGGAGGGCGGCATGCAGTGTCCTCAGTGTCGGCACGAGAATCCGGAAAACGCTCGTTTTTGCAATGCTTGCGGGGCTAAGCTCGAAGTAGTCTGTAGTGCTTGTGAGCATGTTAATCCAACTGGGAGTCTTTTCTGTAATGCCTGTGGGCACAATCTTGTCGGCCCACCAATCTCACCATCCACTCATCTGCAACCGCAACCAGCTATTCAGGTCGAAGCACCACCCGCCGAGCCACAAACTCCGGATGCAGAACGCCGCCAGCTCACGGTGATGTTCTGTGATCTGGCCGACTCCACTACGTTATCGAGTCAGCTTGATCCTGAAGACCTCCGGGAGGTAATCCAATCTTACCAATCGAGTTGTGACGAGGTGATCCAGCACTTTGAGGGTCACATCGCGCAGTATCTGGGTGACGGAGTGTTGGTCTATTTCGGCTACCCGCGAGCCCACGAAGACGATGCGCAACGAGCGATCCGAGCGGGTCTGGGTCTCGTCGATGTCCTTGAAGAGCTCAATCGTTGCCTGGAACACGAGCGCGGTATTCAGCTTACCATCCGTGTTGGCATTCACACGGGTCTTGTCGTCGTCGGACCGGTAGGCGGCGCCAGTCATCATGAACAACTGGCCCTGGGCGAAACGCCCAATATTGCAGCGCGTCTCGAAGGGCTTGCCAGACCCAATACGGTGGTGATTAGTCACGCCACGGCGCAGCTCGTTCAGGGCTACTTTGACTGGCAAGCATTAGGTGAGCAACCATTACGCGGGATTCCTGACCCGATCGCCATTTATCAGGTGTTGGCCGAAAGCGAGGCACGAAACCGCTTAGATGTGGCGTCGACATTGACGCCCCTGATCGGACGGGAGCAAGAAGTCCGTCTGCTGCGAGACCGCTTTGTCCAAGCCCAAGCTGGGATGGGACAGGTGGTTATCATCAGCGGGGAGGCCGGCATTGGTAAGTCCCGACTCATTCAAGCCCTCCAAGACCAGATCGACAAGGAGTCCGTGATACGCTTGGAGTGCCGGAGCTCGCCTTATTATCAACATACGCCGTTGACTCCGATCATCGATCTCCTCCACCGGTTTCTCGGGTGGGGTCGTGATGAACCGCCGGACACGACACTGGCTAAACTCGAATCCGAGCTCAATCGCTATCAGCTAGAGGTTGCTGGAATCGTTCCCCTTTTGGCTACGCTGTTGTCGCTTCCGCTACCCGACGACCGTTATCCGGCCTTACAGCTGACACCGCCGCAACAACGCCAGAAGACCCTTGAGGCGCTTCTGTCGATTATACTGGCAGTTGCTGAACAGCAGCCCGTCTTGTTCATCTTAGAGGATTTACACTGGATCGACCCCACGACCCAAGAGTTCTTGAGTCTGCTCATCGATCAAATCCCGACCGCAGCCATGTATCTCGTGCTCACCTGCCGTCCCAGCTTTCAAGCGCCCTGGAGCAGTCGGTCCTACCTGACTCAAGTGACGCTCAACCGCTTGTCTCAGCGCGATGTCGAAGAGATGATCGACCACGTGATTGACGGAAAACGCCTCCCCGACGACGTATTGCGCCAGCTCGTGGAAAAAACCGATGGTGTGCCGCTGTTCGTGGAAGAAATGACCAAGACCCTGCTGGAATCTGACCGTCTTCGGCTGGTTGATACCCACTATGAATTGACGGGTTCAGGGGCGACATTTTCCATTCCGGCGACGCTCCAGGATTCCCTCATGGATCGTCTGGATCGGTTAGTTACCGCGAAAGCCATTGCGCAGTTGGGCGCGACGATGGGGCGTCAATTTTCCTATGAACTCCTGCAAGCGGTGATACAACTTGATGAGACCCGCCTGCACCAGGAGCTGGCCCAGCTGGTCGATGCTGAGATCGTCTATCAAAGAGGGCTGCCGCCCCAGTCGACCTACACCTTTAAACACGCACTGATCCAAGATGCCGCGTATCAATCGCTGTTGAAACGCACGCGCCAGAGCTATCATCAACAAATCGCCACCCTCTTGGCTGATCGCTTTGCCCAGACTCCGGAGGCCCAATCGGAGCGGCTGGCCTATCATACCTTCCAGGGAGAACTCTGGGATCAAGCCGTCACCTACTTTCAGCAGGCTGGCAGTCAATCCATGGCAAGGTCCGCCTATCGGGAGGCCGCGAGTTGCTTTGATCAGGCGGTGGCCGCCTTAGAGCACTTGCCCGAGAGTCGTGAGACCTTGGAACAGGGCATCGACCTGCGGTTGGACCTGCGTAATGCCTTGCTCCCACTCGGCGAAGAGGCGCGGATCATCGACAACTTGCGCACCGCCGAAACGATCGCTGAGCGACTGGACGATGCCCAACGGCTCGGACAAATCGCTCTTTATCTGTGTATCTACTTCTCGACCATAGACGAGCATGACCGCGCCATTGCGGCTGGCCAGCGTGCCCTTGCCCTGGGCGCCTCCATTGATGCGGTCGACCTCCAGGCCGTGGCCCAGACCTACTTGGGCGTGGTGTACTCATTTGAGGGAGACTATCGGCAAGCGCTTGACTTCTCCAGGCAGGCGATGGCATTGCTCACCGGCGAGCTCCTCTATGAGCGCTTGGGCCAGGCCGCTCTGCCCGCCCTGGTCTCCCGTGGCATAGGGGCCTGGAGTCTGGCTGAACTGGGGACCTTTGCCGAGGGGCGCCGCATGGCAGAAGACGCATTGCGGCTGGCCGAGGCCATCGCGCAGCCCTATAATATTGCCAGTGCGCGTCGGTTTGTGGGTTTGGTCTACCGCCGCCAAGGGGATTTTCACCAGGCGATCCCCGCGCTCGAACAGTGCCTAGCCCTCTCCCAGAACGCTAACATCTCGCGATTTTTCCCCGTGATCGCCTCTACTCTTGGAGTGGCGTACGCCAGTGTCGGTCGTAATGCAGAAGCCCTTCCGCTTCTGAATCAAGTATTGGAGCACGTTGCCACTGGGAATCGTTTGATTTTCCATGCGCTTATGCTCAGCGAGCTGAGTGAGGCCGTCTTGCTGGTCGGCCGCGTGGAGGAGGCAAGTGCGCTTGCCGACCACCTCTACGAGCTTTCTCACACCCACAGCGGCCGTGGTTACCAGGCGCATGCCTGCCGACTCCGGGGCGAGGTGGCGATGCGTCGCGATTCCCCAAAGCTCGACCAGGCCGAACCCCACTATCAACAGGCTCTCGCCTTGGCTGATAAACTCGGCATGCGTCCGCTCGAGGCTCACTGCCATCGTGGTCTTGGCATGTTGTATGGGCAGACCGGGCAGGCCGAGCAAGCCCGTACAGAACTATCCGTGGCGACCCGGATGTATCGAGATATGGAGATGATGTTCTGGCTGGCCCAGGCAGAGGAAGCGATGTCTATGTTAACCGCTTAGCGTGTCGTTGTATTGAGACCCAAGAGGTGTCAATGCAAGAGTTCTTTGGGGAGCTGTGGTACCGTACACGCCAAGTGTATTAGAGACCGGTCATTGGCTATCTATATCTATATGATGCGTTTTAGCAGGGATTGCCGTTTGTATGGAATAGGTCATGGCTTTACAATATCCACGTGAGGTAAAGATCGTGTCCCTTTGGGCGAGTAGGAGGGTCGCATGCAGTGTTCCCAGTGCCAGCATGAAAACCCTGCCGGGGCCAAATTTTGCAATGAATGCGCCACGCCCTTAACGCCACGTTGTCCTGTCTGTGGCACGGATAATCCAGTTGGGGCCAAATTTTGTCATCAATGTGCCACCTCACTCCCGTCCTCCACTCCATTACCTGATCTTGAGCCACAAGAAGGCCAGGAGACACACCAGGAGCTGTTGGCCACTCCCGTCCCAGCATCACCATTTGCTTCTGCCATGCCAGATGCCGAACGCCGTCAGCTCACCGTGATGTTCTGTGACTTGGTAGACTCCACCTCATTATCCAGCCGGCTTGATCCGGAAGTCCTGCGGGAAGTCGTACGGGACTATCAGGCGACATGTGACACCGTGGTGCAACATTTCGACGGCCATATCGCTCAGTATCTGGGCGATGGTTTACTCGTTTACTTCGGTTATCCTCAAGCCCATGAAGATGATGCAGCACGGGCCGTGCGCGCTGGATTGGGCATCGTCGAAGCCGTCACCGCACTCAATACGCGCCTCTCGCGGGACAAGGGCGTTCGCTTTGCCATTCGACTCGGCATTCACACCGGTCTCGTGGTCGTGGGTGAGATGGGTGGGGAGAGCAGGCAGGAACAGCTGGCTCTGGGAGATACCCCCAACATCGCGTCGCGAATCGAAAGGCTGGCGGCGCCTGACACCGTGGTCATCAGCGATGCCACGTATCGACTAGTTGAGGGCTACTTTACGTGTCAGGCATTGGGTGAGCAGCACCTCAAAGGGATTGCTCAACCCATGCCGGTGTATCGGGTAGTGGAAGCCAGTAGCGCCCGGAGCCGATTGGAGATTGCCACGTCGAGAGGACTGACCCCACTCGTGGGCCGAGAGCAAGAAGTCGGGCTTCTTACCGAGCGCTGGGCGCAAGTTCAAGAGGGCCGCGGACAGGTGGTCCTGCTCAGTGGCGAGGCCGGCATTGGCAAGTCGCGTCTCGTGCAGATCATCAAGGAGCAGGTTGCCGCCACCTCCCATACCGGGTTGGAATGTCGAAGTTCTCCCTACCACCGGAATACGGCTCTTTATCCCATCGCGGACCTGCTCCAACGCATCTTGCAGTGGCAACCGGATGAGACGGCTGCACAGCGACTGACCAAGCTTGAAGACACCCTGAGTGTATATCGGCTCCCCCTGTACGACACCGTGCCCCTAGTTGCGGCCCTGTTATCCTTTACCCTGCCGGACAACCGCTACCCACTACCGCAGCTCACGCCCCAACAGCAACGCCAGAAAACCTTGGAGACCCTGCTCACCCTGCTCCTCGAACAAGCGGAGCGACAACCGGTGTTGTTTATCCTGGAAGATTTGCATTGGACCGATCCGACCACTCTGGAATGGCTAACGTTGCTGATCGAGCAAGTCCCCACGACCTCCCTCCTCGTCGTGTTGACCTGTCGCCCCGAATTTACCTCGCCCTGGGGCTGGCGGTCTTATCTGACCCCGATTGCCCTCAACCGTTTCACCCAGGTACAGATTGCCATGATGGCATCGGGGATGGTTGGCGACAAGCCCCTACCGACAGAGGTGATGCAACATCTGGCGGAAAAAACTGATGGGGTGCCGCTCTACATCGAGGAAATGCTCAAGGCCTTCCTGGAGTCCGGCCTGCTTCAGGACACCGACGACCAATATGTGTTAACTGGCCCCCTGACCTCGCTCACCGTTCCGGTCACGTTGCAGGATGCATTGATGGCCCGGCTGGATCATCTGGAGACGGCCAAAGAGATGGTCCAGCTCGGTGCGGTGTTGGGTCGTCAGTTTTCGTATGATGTCCTGCAAGCCGTGTCTCACCTCGATGACGAGACCCTGCAACGGGAGTTGGCTCGGCTGGTCCAGGTGGAGCTGCTGCACCAACGGGGAGTAGCGCCCCGAGCGTCGTATGTGTTTAAGCATGCGCTGCTCCAGGATGTGGCCTATCAGGCGCTACTTAAAAGTACCCGTCAGGCGTACCACCAGCGGACCGTGCAGGTTTTGACCGAACACTTTTCCGAAACCGCCGAGACACAGCCGGAGGTGCTGACGTACCACGCGTTGCGAGGCGAAGTCTGGGACCAGGCTCTGCGATATGGCCGGCAGGCCGGGGTAAGAGCGCTGGAACAGTCCGCCTATCGCGAGGCCGTGGCCCATTTCGATCAGGCGCTGTCAGCGCTAGCGCAACTCCCCGAGCGTCGTGACACGCTGCAACAGGCCGTCGATCTTCGGCTCGATCTACGCAATGCGCTCCATCCTCTCGGAGAACAGGGGCGGGTGGGCGACATCTTGCGTGAAGCGGAGACCCTCGCCGAGCGCTTGGGCGATGAGCCGCGACTGGGGCAGATCGCCTGTTATCTGTGCATAAACTTATCCAATATAGGAGAGTATGACCGCGCCATTGCAGCTGGTCAGCGGGCTCTCGCCCTGGGTACGACCAGCGGTGCGTTCGACGTCCAGGTTGTCGCCCAAACTTACCTGGGCGCGACATACTGCCACGTGGGAGATTTTCGGCAGGCGTTGGACGTCTCGCAGCGGGCAATGGCGCTACTCACCGGCGAACAGCGCTTTGCTCACTTCGGCCAGGTTGCCCCGCCCGCCGTGGCCTCTCATGGCTGTACAGCCTGGAGTCTCGCCGAACTGGGAGGTTTTGCCGAGGGATACAGCGTGGTAGAAGAGACCATACGGCTGGTAGAGGCAATCGAGCAGCCCTACACGATTGCCTTAGCACTGTCATTTGCTGGATTGTTCTCTCGCCGCCAAGGGAACCTGCACACGGCAATCCCCGTGCTCGAACGGGCCTTGGCGCTCTGCCAGAGCGCCAACATCCCGCATCTCTTACCTCAGGCCGCCTCCATCCTGGGAACCGTGTATGTTTATGCCGGGCGGATTGCGGAGGCGCTCCCACTTCTGGACCAGGTGCTAGAGCGCGTAGTCAACGGGAGCCGCATGGTGAATCTTGGACTCGTGCTGACCGATCTGAGTGAGGCGCTGCACCTCGTCGGTCGCGTAGACGAGGCGAGGATGCTTGCCGCACGCCTCCTCGACCGCTTCCGTCCAGGGAGCAGTTATCAAGCGTATGCCGATCGTCTCCTCGGCGACATCGCCGCCCGTGGCGATGCTCTGGATACTGATCGAGCCGAAACTCACTACCAGCAGGCTCTCGCTCTGGCTGACGAACTGGGAATGCGTCCCCTCCAGGCCCACTGCCACCGTGGCCTCGGCACGTTGTATGGCCAGAC
>Ga0224508_10004051_pt1 | contig 12038 bp, 10 predicted proteins | sample SF_Jan12_sed_USG_4_FD_170157 | JGI IMG/M metagenome (GOLD analysis project Ga0224508, IMG submission 170157) | Sediment microbial communities from San Francisco Bay, California, United States - SF_Jan12_sed_USGS_21 | ecosystem: Environmental > Aquatic > Marine > Sediment | place: USA...
CAATCACAATCCCGTGTGCACACATCCCGACCAAAAGCGGGTGATGCGGGCACTGTCTCGTGACGATCTGTTCATCGCCGGCATAGATGTCGCCATGACCGACAGCATGCGCTATGCGGACATCGTGTTACCAGCGGCGAGCCACTTCGAATATGCGGATATCTACGGTGCTTACGGACACCAATACGTGCAGCGCGCCGCGCCGGTGATCCCGTGCGTCGGCGAAGCGTTGCCCAATACCGAGATTTTTCGTCGCCTGGCGGCGCGCTTCGGTTTCGACGACGAAATCTTCACGCACAGCGACGCACAGTTGATGGATGCGGCTTTCGCTCACGACGATCCACGCCTGGGCGGTCACCGGCCAAGTGAGATTCCACTTGCAGCGGCGTATGCCATGACAGCCGTGGACGGTGCCGAGCTGGTGATGTGCGATACCGTTGCTCCGGCTACTGACTCGGGCAAAGTGGAACTTTTTTCTGCCGATCTGGAACGGCGTTTCGGTTTTGGTGTGCCGCGCTATGTGGCGATGGCGGAATCGCATCGGCTGGTGCTGATCAGCCCTTCCTCGGCCAAACGAACAAATGCCACCTTTGGCGGTTGCGCCGATTCACGCGGCGAGGAACACCTGGAGATAAACCCGCAGGATGCGCAGGTCAGGAACATAAGCGATGGCGATCGGGTGACGGTGTGGAACGATCTCGGACGGGTCGGTTTGCTCGCCAGCATAACCGATGCGGTGAAGCCGGGTGTGGTGTATTCGGCGAAAGGCGCCTGGCTTGCGACAAGTCCTGCCGGACTGACAGTCAACGCGCTGATTTCGGCGGACGTACGCACTGATATCGAGCACGGCGCCTGCTACAACGAAACATTGGTGGATATCGCACCGGTCCCTTGAGCTCGGTGCGGCCGGTTGCTCGTTGGCAGCCAGCGTATGCCGTGCAGAGTCGAATAAAATAATGCAGGCGGTTGTGGCCGGCGCAGGCCTGCACCGAAGGAGAAGGATCGATGTGTTTACCGTTTCCAGTTTCCGGGCCGCGTGTGCGCGCGCGTCCGCTGACCGACGCGTTGCCGTAGCTCATGTCTGCGACTGCCTGGGTAGAATTGCACGCACCCGTGGGCGGCGATGCACCGGTGCTGCGTGCCGGTGGTGATTGGCGGATAGTCAATGCTGGGCAACTGGACAGCGAACTGACACGGCTCGACGTTCCGGGCGACCGGGTGGTCGTGGATATGGCCGCACTGGAGTCACTGGACACCGCCGGAGCCTGGTTGCTGTATCGTACGCTGAAACTGTTCGAGGCGCAGCACAAGAAAATCGCGTTACGCGGCGCCCGTAATGAGCATCATGCAATGCTGCGCGAAGTCGCCGCCAACGACAGTCCCTGCGAGATAGCCCCGCCGCAAGTGAATACCGTGGTACGCGTGGTGCTGGCGGTGGGGCGTGCAACTGTCGATGCGTTGCGTGCTGGTCGCGATTTCGTGATTTTTTTCGGCGCCGCGGTAGTGACTTTTCTGCGCGTCCTGTTGCAGCCGAGGCGGCTGCGCTGGAACTCACTCGTGTACCAGATGGAGCAGGTCGGTTTCAACGCGCTGCCCATTGTGGGTCTGATTGCGTTTCTGATCGGCGTGGTGCTCGCTTATCAGGGCGCGGTACAGTTGCAGCGCCTCGGTGCAGAAGTTTTTGTCGTCGATCTCATTGCGGTCTCGGTGCTGCGCGAGGTGGGCATTCTACTGACGGCCATCGTGGTCGCCGGGCGGTCAGGCAGTGCGTTTACCGCACAGATCGGTTCCATGAAAGCCAACGAGGAAGTCGATGCCTTGCGTACTTTGGGCATGGACCCGATGGATATTCTGGTATTGCCGCGCGTGCTGGCGCTGGTCATTACCTTGCCCATGCTGGCGTTTTTCGCCGATATGATGGGGCTCCTGGGCGGTGGTTTGATGGCGTGGGTGGTGCTCGATATTTCGCCGGCCATGTTCGTAGAACGCCTGCGCCACGCGGTAACCGTGTGGAGTTTTCTGGTTGGCATCATCAAGGCGCCGTTTTTCGCCGTCGTGATTGCGCTGGTTGGGTGTCATGAGGGCTTGCAGGTTACCGGAAGTGCCGAATCGGTCGGCAGCCGTACGACGCGTGCGGTGGTGGAGGCGATATTCCTGGTGATCGTTCTGGATGCGGCGTTCTCGATCTTCTTCAGCGTGGTAGGCGTATGAGTGCGGTGGCAGCTGCCGGCGGACAGGTGATAATTCGCGTGCGCGGTCTGCACACCGTTCTCGGCGGACACACTATTCACCAGAACCTCGACCTGGATGTGCGCCGCGGCGAGGTGCTCGGTGTGGTGGGAGGATCGGGCACGGGAAAGTCGGTGCTGCTCAGAACCATCGTCGGCTTGATCACACCCACAGCCGGCACGGTGCAGGTGTTTGGTCAGGACTTTGCGCAACTGTCCGCGCGTGAGCGGCGTGCTTACGAGATGCGTTGGGGCGTGCTTTTTCAAGACGGCGCTTTGTTCAGCTCGCTGACTGTTGCCCAGAACGTGGAGGTGCCGCTGCGCGAACACCTGCGTCTGCCGCGACGCCTGATGGATGAGATCGCGGGCTTGAAAATCAGCATGGCGGGCCTGCCCGCAAGTTCCGGCGCGAAATTTCCCTCTGAGCTTTCGGGCGGTATGCGTAAACGGGCGGGCCTGGCACGCGCGCTGGCGCTGGATCCGGAGATAGTGTTCCTGGACGAACCCACTGCGGGCCTGGATCCGATCGGTGCGGCCGCGTTCGACGATTTGATTCGCGCTCTGCAGCAGCGACTGGGATTGACCGTGTTCATGGTGACCCATGACCTGGACAGCCTGCACAAGATCTGCGACCGGATAGCGGTGCTGGCCGAAAAAAAAGTCCTGCTCACGGGTGCCATGCATGACATGCTGCGCCACGAGCATCCCTGGGTGCGCGACTATTTTCACGGTCCCAGGGCACGCGCCGCACAGATAGCACCAGTGGAGACGGAGTCTCGGGCGCATGTTTGAGGCGACGCAATTTCCCGTTCCGCCGGACAGTCGTGCGTCCGGCATCGCGAGCGGCGCAAAGGAGCGATAGATGGAGAGCCGCGCCAGTTATCTGCTGATCGGCAGCTTCGTGCTGCTGGTGATTGCCGGTCTGTTCGGGTTCGTCGTTTGGCTGGCGAAAGTGAACATCAATCAGGAGTTCGCCTACTACGACATCTATTTCGATGGCTCGGTTTCCGGCCTGGGATTGGGCGGCGACGTGCGCTACCGTGGTATTCGCGTCGGTAGCGTTACTGCGATCGGCGTCGACAGAAAGGACCCCAGCCGCGTGCACGTTACGATTGAACTGGGTGCCGAGACGCCGATTCGCGAAGGCGATGAAGCTTCCCTGCAGCTGCAGGGTATCACGGGCGTTTCGTTCGTCAACATCGAGGGCGCTGGTCCGCAGAGCCCGTTGCTGAAGGCCGCAAAAGGTGAGACGCGCGCCGTAATTCCGTCAAGGCAATCCGCCATAGAACAGCTCGTCACCGGGGCGCCCGAAGCAATTGCGCGTGCGGTGGTGGTGATGGAACGATTTGCAGAATTGCTGAACGAGGACAATCAGCGGTCGGTCGGTGCCATTCTGGCCGACGTTGCAACGGTAACCGACGCGCTTGCGTCGCGGCAACATCAGATCGTCCGGGTCATCGACGCCGTTGATGCGTTTAGCGCGGAACTCACCACGACGGCGGCGTCGGTGAGTTCGATCGCTGTGAAGATGGACGGCCTCATCGACGACACGCAGCGCACACTGGGTACGTTACGGTCGATGGTGGCCGGAGCCGACGGCGTCATGCGCGACGATGTGGGCGGACTGATAAAGGATCTGCGCGCGACCACGCAAGAGTTGCAGGCGCTGGCGCACGACGCCGGCGAAATCCTGCAGGAAAATCGCGAGCCAATCAACACTTTCGCCAGCGACGGCTTGAGCCAGATGACCAAGTTTCTCACCGAGGCCAGTATCCTGGTGACCAGCATGACGCGTTTGACCGAACGCCTGGAAACCGAAGGCGCACGTTTTCTCATCGGCGCAAAAAAATCGGAATTTCGTGTGGACAAACCATGAAACGTTTATCTGTAACTACGAGGTCCTATGTGCTTCGCAGCGCATTGGTTGTCTGCGCAATCTGCATGGGTGGTTGCGGTGCGCTGATCGAAACCGAACCGCCGCCTGATCTCTACAGCCTTACGCCGAAAAGTACGTTTCCGGAGAGTATGCCGCTGGTTGACTGGCAGTTGGTGATCGAGGAGCCGAGTGCCGCACGCGGATTGGACACTCCGCGCATCGCAGTGCGGCCATCACCCACACAATTGCAGTATGTCGCTGGCAGTCGCTGGACCAGTCGCGCACCGAAAATGGTGCAAACCCTGCTCGTCGAGAGTTTCGAAAATTCCGGTAAGATCGTCGCCGTGGGGCGCCAGGCGATCGGTCTGCGTTCCGACTATAATTTGAAAACTGAACTGCGGGAGTTTCAAGCCGAGTACTACGACGGTGAAAAAATCGGCCTGGTGCGGGTACGCATCAACGCCAAGCTGATCAAGCAGCCCGAGCAGGAGATCATCGCCTCGGAGAATTTCGAACGTGTGGTTCGACCCGAAAACGAAGGAATGCAGGCAATAGTCAACGCCTTCGACCGGGCGCTGGGCTCTGTGATGAAGAAACTGGTCGAGTGGGCCCTGGTAACGCCGGTTTCTTAGCGCGTCACCAACCGGAGTGTGCTCGATGAGCGACTCTGTAATATTGCGCGCACAATCATGAGGAACTTCCTATGCCACGTTTTACACGCCTGTTGATTACCGGTGCTGCCGGAAATCTGGGAACTGAACTGCGCAAGGGTCTGGCGCCACTGGCCACGACGCTGCGTCTCACCGATCGCGCTGAAATGGCGCCGGCGGCTGGTCACGAAGAAGTGGTGCAATGCGAGCTGGGCGATTTCGATGAGGTAATGCGTGTGGTCGAAGGCTGCGACGGCGTGGTGCATTTCGGTGCGGCGCCGGTGGAAAAACCCTGGGCGGAAATTCTCGACTCGTCGATCAAGGGCGGTTACAACGTTTACGAGGCAGCCCGCCGTCACGGTATCAGGCGAGTCGTTTACGCAAGTTCGATTCACGCGGTGGGCTACGTGCGCCGCGAAGAAGGGGCGGATACGGACACCGCGCACCGGCCCGATTCGCTCTACGGCGTGTCGAAATGTTTCGTGGAAGATCTCGCCAAAATGTACTTTCACAAATTCGGCATCGAGTCGGCGTGCCTGCGCATCAACTCGTGCTTTCCCGAACCGGCGGACCGGCGGCACCTGGCTACCTGGATGAGTTTCCGAGATCTGGTGCAGCTGGTGGAACGCTGCCTGCTCGCCGAACGCATCGGCCACACTGTCGTTTACGGCATCTCGGACAATCGCGAAGCGTTTTTCTCCAATCACAAAGTTGTACATCTAGGGTATCGCCCGCAAGAAAGCGCCGAAGACTACCGTGCGGCCGTGGAAGCGAAGACCGCTCCCGGCGATCCCTTCGATCCCGCCGTAGAGTACGTGGGTGGTGTGTTCTGCAACTACGGTCATCCAGACGACGACTAGCTGAATAACCGCAGCTCAGGCACGGTGCTCGTCCAGATATCTGCGTACCCCCTGCAGGCAGTCTGCCAGGATTGGAGTGCCGCGTGCGGGTGTGGACGAACGTGCCGAACCCGGCGCCGCCGGCGGCGACGACAATGCCCGTGGAGCCGGCAACTCTGAGGAAATTTCTTCTGTTCGTGGATCTTCCGTCCGCAAATTCGAGTAATTTTCCGCTTATCTCGGTTGAGGACGTTGGCGGTGAACGCCACGATATGGGACAGTCGCCTCTGGCCAGCACAAAAACGACGACCAAGCCCCGATAATCATGCGCAACGCAGATGTTTCCCTGACCGGTGCGTCCACCGTGCTGGTGGCCGGTTTCCTGTTGCTGTTCGTCACCGGCGGTGCGCGTTTCGTGATCGGCCTGACCCTGAAACCGATGGCCGAAGACCTCGCCTGGGGACGCAGCACTATCGGCCTTGCGGTGGCGGTATTTTCTCTGGTATCGGCGGCCTGCATGTTCATCGCGGGGCGTCTGGCCGATCGCTACAGCCCCCGCCTGGTACTGGGGGCCGGCCTGGCGTCGAGCGCGTTCGGCATTGGCTTCATGGGCCTGGTCGAAGCGCCGTGGCAAGCCCTGGTACTGTATGGCGGCCTGTTTGCGATCGGCAACGGCATCGCGTCGTTAACCCCGATCGGGGTGATGGTGAACCGCTGGTTTCCGCACCGCACGGGGCTTGCGAACGCGGTGGCGATATCGGGCATCGGTGCCGGGCAGCTGGTGATGATCGCCGGTTTCGCGGCGGTGCTGGTCGATATCGGCTGGCAGGCGGTGTACGGCTGGCTGGGCGTCGTGCACGTGCTGTTGATTCCATTGATACTGGTTGCGATGCGTTCGCGGCCCGGCCCTGACAGAGCACAGCAGGCGCCCGCGCAGGGAACACTGATCGAGGCGTTGCGCAGCAGACACTTCGCCCTGCTGGCGGTGGTGTTCGCGATCTGCGGATTCCAGGATTTTTTTGTTGCCACGCACGTGGTCGCGTTTGCCCAGGATCGTGGTGTGGAGACGCTGCTGGCCGGCAACCTCCTGGCGTTCATGGGCTTTACGGGATTACTTGGCGTACTGCTGGCGGGCGCCTGGAGCGATCGTTCCGGACCAGTGTGGGCCACGCTTGCCTGTTTCGTGCTGCGTGTGGGACTGTTCGGGGCGATTCTCAGTGACCAGCAGGTGCCCTCGATCGCGGTATTCGCGTTGTTGTTCGGCACGACGTTCTGGATGACTGCGCCGTTGACCCTGATATTCGTGCGCGACGCGTTTGGTACCGCGCATCTGGGCGCGCTGAGCGGATTGATCGTAATGATTCACCACATGTGCGGAGGCCTCGGCGCGTTGTTAGGTGCGGTGATGTTCGATTCACAAGGACACTACGACACGGTGTTCATTTTGATGCTGGTGCTCGCGGCGCTGGCTGGTGTGCTGACAATGGGGATGCGAAAAACGTCTTCTGGTCGAGGTCCTGGCGTGCGGGGGAGTTAGTGGAGGACTATTTCGATATCGGTTCGTTCTGCCGCGATGTGTCCACAGAATCAACACACGCCAGAACGTGGTTCAACCGCGGCCTGATCTGGTGTTACTCGTTCGCGTTCGAGGAAGCCGCGCGGTGTTTCGCCAGGGCCAGCGACGCAGATGATAACTGCGCGATGGCTTACTGGGGCACGGCTTACGCCCTGGGGCCGTACTACAACAAACAGTGGCACAAATTCGATCCGGTCGATTTGCAAAAGACCCTGGCAGCGTGTTACGCGGCTTTGCAGCAGGCATCGCAGAACATCGAGTACGCGAGCGGTGTCGAGCAGGCTTTGATTAATGCACTTTCGTTTCGTTATCAGGCTGCCGAACCACCCGCGGATTTCGGTATCTGGACCGACGATTACGCGAACTCCATGCGTGACGTCTACCGGGCGTTTCCCGATGACCTGGACGTATGTACGCTGTTTGCCGATGCTATGATGAATCGCACGCCGTGGGCATTGTGGGATCTGCGCAGCGGCGAACCCAGCCCCGGCGCCGATACACTGGAAATTATCGAGGTATTGGAGAAAGCGCTGCAACAGGTTCAGCGCACCGGTGTGGACGATCATCCCGGATTGCTGCACTTGTACATTCACGCGCTGGAAATGTCGCCCCATCCCGAGAAGGCGATGCGTGCCGCGGATCGCCTGCGGGGTCTGGTACCCGACGCCGGCCATTTACGTCACATGCCCACGCATATCGATGCACAATGCGGTAACTACTATGAGGTCGTGGTGTCGAATGACGCAGCGATAGCAGCCGATGAAAAATACGTCGACCAGTGGGGCAAGGTGAACTTTCATGCCCTGTCGCGGGCACACAATTTCCATTTCAAACTGTACGGTGCGATGTTGCTGGGCCAGTATCAGGCGGCTGTCGATGCGTCCAACGGTATGTTGAATACTATTCCCGAAGAGTTGTTGCGCGTACAGAGTCCACCGATGGCTGACTGGCTGGAAGGCTATGTGGCGATGAAAGTCCACGCACCTGTCCGGTTTGGCAGATGGCATGAACTCATCGCCGAACCAATGCCGCATGACAGCGAGCTGTATTGTGCCAGCACCGCTATGCTGCACTATGCCAAGACGCTGGCTCACGCGGTACTCGGCGATATCGAGTCTGCGGAAACGGAAAAGCAATTGTTTACCGAAGCGGTCGCACGGGTACCGGAGACGCGCATGGTGTTCAACAATACGTGCCTGGACATTCTGCGTATCGCCGGGGAAATGGCGAACGGCGAAGTGGAATACCGCAAAGGCAACTTCGACGGGGCGTTCGAGCACCTGCGCCGTGCCGTGCAACACGCGGACGATCTGCCCTATGACGAACCCTGGGGATGGATGCAACCCGCACGGCATGCACTCGGTGCGCTACTGCTGGAGCAGGGGAGGCTGGTGGAGGCCGAAGCAGTGTACCGGGCCGACCTCGGTTTGAACGACACGCTGATTCGTGCCTGCCAGCATCACGGTAATGTGTGGAGTCTGCACGGGTTCCACGAGTGTCTGCGCCGCCAGAATAAACATGCCGAGGCGGACCTGATCGCACCCGGCTTGAAGTTGGCGATGGCGCGTGCGGACGTGCCCATCGAAGCGTCGTGCCTGTGCCGCCTGCGGCGTTCCGCGTGGTGATTTTTTTCGCCTTCCGCCGGGAGAAGGGTTCCACTGTTATTACTCTCTCCCTCCTAGGCAGGGGCTCCACTGTTATTCCCCTCTCCCTCCGGGACAGGGGCTCCGCCATTATTCCCCTCTCCCTCTGGGAGAGGGGCCAGGGGTGAGGGTAATGCGTCGAATCCTGCAGGAACAACTGCTCGCCGAGATCAACGACTGGCATCGCGGCGGTATCATCGACTCGTCAACGCACGAACGGCTGGTGGCACGCTACGCGCCGCGCGACTGGCTCGGCGCGGGACTCAAATGGCTCGGCATGTTTGCGGTTGTGCTACTGGGGGCGGGAGTGCTGTCCGCGATAGCGCTGGCCATGTCCGACTCGCCCATGGCCTGGGCCGTGATGCTGGGCGCGGCTGGCGCGGTTGCGTGGCACGCAGGTGCCCGCATGGCGGCTGATGTGCGGCAACGCCATGCGATCACAGGATCAATTCTGGTGACCGTCGGATTGCTGGCTGGCTACGGCTGTCTGTCTCTGGTCTACGTCGCGTCCGGCGGTGACCGCTACGACGATGCGATACCGGGATTGATGTTGATTACTGCAGCCGGTGCAGTCGCCACGGCTTACCGGTTTGTTTTGCGCTGGCCGTTGTTTCTGGGTCTGTTGCTGCTGTTCCACGGTGTCGGCATCTGGCACGCGTACGTAGGCCATGGCGGGTACTTCGCTCACATCCAGGACGAACGGGTGATGGCCGTCGTCGCGTTGCTGAGCATCGCCCTGGGCTACTGGCACGAATCCCGCCTGGAAGCCGGCACGCTGCGCCGCCACCAGGGATTCGGTTCGCTGTATCTTATTTTCGGGCTGCTGTACTTCAATCTGTCCCTGTGGTTCCTGACCATCCCCAGGCCGACCCTCGCCTGGGTGGCGGTTTTCACGGCAGCGGCGGTTTGTCAGATTGTCGCCGGGGCCAGGTTCAAGGACGCTCGCTTTACCGGCTTCGGTATCGTTTTTCTGAGTATCGATATGTATACGCGGTACTACGAGCATTTCTGGGACCGGATTTCGGCCGGCATGTTTTTCTTACTGGCTGGTGCGGTGGCCGTGGCGGCAGGCACCGTGCTCGAATGGCAGGCGTTGCGTGCCCTGCGTCAGAAGTTGCAATCCTGATGTCACCGGCCCGCTTCAAGCAACTGGTACGGCGTGAGCTGCAGGGTTACCTGCGCGAAAACGCTCTCGACGAGGCGACCTTCGAAAAGCTGATCGGCCGCTATCCCGCGAGTCGCTGGGATTGGCATTCACTGGGGCGCTGGCTGGCGATATTTGGGGCGATCAGCATGGCGGCGGGTGCCACCATATTGGCGAGAGAGTTGTTCGCGCCCACGTTGGAAAAGCTCGCTGTGCTGCTCGCTATCGCGTTGGCCACCAGCGTTTTTTTCGCGCAGCGTCTGAAAGCGAGAAAACTCGAGTGGACCGGGAAAGCGCTGGAGTTGCTCGGCGGATTTACACTTATCGGTTTGACTTTCACGCTCGGCATTATTTACTCGTCCGGCTCCGGAAACTGGCCCGCGTTGTTGTTGATCGACCTGATATTGCTTTTGCTGGCAACTTATCTGCTGAACAATCTTCTGTTGTTGATTCTGTCGCTGGTAGTTTTCTTCAGCTGGTTTGGCGGGTTCACCGGTTACGCATCAGGGTGGGGCGCGTACTGGTTCGGCATGAACTATCCGTTGCGCTTTTTGTGCGCGGCGCTGGCGATGATTGCGCTCAGTCTGGCACATTACAGAGCTGAAGCGGGACTGCTGCAACGTTACCGGGGATTTTTCAAAGTCTGGCTTTCGGGCGGTGTGTTCTTCGCGGAAATGTCGCTGTGGTTGATGTCGCTGTTCGGTAATTTCGGCGACGCCAGTAATTGGAGTTATCGCCCGGGCGTTGCGGTGCTGGTATTTTTCAACCTGCTGTGGGCAGGCGCCAATGCGCTGCTGTTGACCATTGGTGTGCGTTACGACATGCGCATGTTACGTGGCTACGGTGCGACGTTCCTGCTGATCCAGGCCTACACGCTGTATTTCTGGCACATCGCCGGCCACCTGGGCCCGGTGTTGGGCCTGCTGATAGGTGGCGGCAGCATGTTATGGCTGGTGGTGTATCTCGAACAACAACGGCGCGCCGGAAAACGCCCGTGAATTTCGGAGTACGGCCACAGCGCGCCGTCTTTCTTCAGTAACGCGGTACGCTGGGATCGATCTGTTGCGACCAGGCGTCAATGCCACCTACCAGATGGTGCACCTCGGTGTAGCCGAGCAGGCGGAAATGTTCTGCGGCCTGCTGGCTGCGCGGGCCGCTGTGACAGTAGAACACCAGTTTGGTGTCCTTGGGCAGGGACTGAATAAACGCCATGGTTTCCTCGTCCAGCATGCGCGAGCCGTCGATGCTCGCGCGCCTGCGTTCATCTTGCGCGCGCACGTCAAACAAATGCAATGCCTCGCCGGCATCCAGCGCCGCTTTGAGAATTGCCGCGTCCATTTGCACGACCGCCGGCGGCGCGTTCGGATTGTCGATCCTGAACCCCGTGCCCTGCAGGCTCTCGGTCACTTCGACTTTCATGCCCCTGGCTTTCTGCGCCGTGACTACATCCATATAGATATCCACGCCGTTGGCCAGCGATTTAACTTCGTGGCCTTCCACCGGGCCGAGGGCAAAATTGTGCTGCCAGCGCGCGTCGATACTGAGATGGGCGGCCATACCGGGTTGACCGTCCAGTACGTCGCGCATCATCTTTGCGGCCTCGTCGCTGAGGGCGATTTCCGGCGGCGTGCGGTCCGGCGCTTCGGCGCCGAGGGCGGTATGCAGGTCGCCGCTGTTGAACATCTGTTTTACGACGTCGCAACCGCCCATGAATTCCTGGTCGATGTACAGCTGCGGAATCGTCGGCCAGTCAGAATAGACTTTGATACCTTCGCGGATCTGCTGGTCTTCCAGAACATTGACGCTGGCGTAGTCAGGCACCAGGGTGTCCAGAATACCCACGGTGGTTGCGGAGAAACCGCACTGCGGCTGTTGCGGAGTGCCTTTCATGAACAGCACCACGCGGTTGGAGCCGATCAGCGAGTCGATGCGCTGGCGGGTTGCTTCGTCTAGAGACATGTTTTCCTCACGGCGCCACAGCTTGGCGACCTTCAATAAGTTAACCCGGAACGGTATCCCACCCGTTGATGGGACGCAAGCCGGCAGTTTTCGCAACTGCCGCCGCGCTTACAGTGTCACGCT
>Ga0224508_10004052_pt1 | contig 12038 bp, 12 predicted proteins | sample SF_Jan12_sed_USG_4_FD_170157 | JGI IMG/M metagenome (GOLD analysis project Ga0224508, IMG submission 170157) | Sediment microbial communities from San Francisco Bay, California, United States - SF_Jan12_sed_USGS_21 | ecosystem: Environmental > Aquatic > Marine > Sediment | place: USA...
AGAGCCCGCCCCTCAGACCAGTCGAGGGCATCGGCCGGTTTCACCTCGGTGAAGACAGTCGGGTTAGACATCGGCATGATGATCGGGCGATCAACTGCGTCGGCCACTTCGCGGACCATTTCCTTGGTAAACAACCCCGCCTGGCCGGACAGTCCGATGAGGACGGTAGGCCTGACGTTTCGCACCACCTCGGGGAGTGCCGGCGAGCCGGCAACACCCCACCCCGCTATCCGGTCCGATTCAACCGCCCAGATGCGCTTATCGTCGGTGAGGTCGTCGCGCCCCTCGCTCACCAGGCTCTTGCTGTCGGTGAGGTAGATGCGGGAACGGGCTTCTGCTGCCGACAATCCCCCGGCCCGCATGGCGGCCGTGATGGTGCGGGCCAAGCCAATCCCTGCCGAACCGGCGCCGGCAATGACGATCCGCTGGTCGGCCCAACTGTTCCCGAGGATGCGCATCGCCACCTGCAGCCCGGCCACCACGGTGGCGGCGGTGCCTTCGATATCGTCGTTGAAGGTCGCCAGGCGGTCGCGATGGGCCTCCAGGTTGCGGAAACTGGTGCGGTTCCCGAAGTCCTCCCACTGCAGCAGGCTGGTGGGGAAGACCTCGATGACCGCGTCGACGAACTCATCCACCAGCGACCAGTACTCGTCACCCCGCAAGCGAGGCTGATGGAGCCCGAGATAGAGAGGGTCACTCAGCAACTCCTCGTTGGTGGTGCCGACGTCCAGCGAGATCGGCAACGTCGTGGCCGGATGAATGCCGGCTCCCGCCGTGTAGAGCGCCAGCTTGCCAATGGGAATGCCCATGCCACCCGCCCCCTGGTCGCCTATCCCGAGAATCCGCTCGTTATCCGTGACAACGATCACGGCCGGCTGGCGAGTCGGCCGAGCCCGGAGGACATCGGCGATGTTTCCCCGGTCCTGCGGGGTGACGAAGATGCCGCGGGATCTCCGATACAAGCGGCTCCAATAGCGACAGGCGTCGGCCACCACCGGGGTGTAGACGATGGGGACCGCCTCTTGCAGGTTCTCGATCAGGAACCGGTAGAACAGGGTTTCGTTGCGATCCTGCAACCCGGTGAGATAGATGTTCTTCTGGATGGGATCTGGCTTGGAGTCGAGCTGGGTGCGAACCCGCTCCAACTGCTCATCGATGGTGCCGATGTGGCTCGGCAACAGGCCCTGCAACCCAAGGGTGGCTCGCTCCTCGGCGGTGAAGGCCGACCCTTTGTTCAGCAATGGTGACTTGAGCAGCCGCTCCCCCCGCAGCGCCACCGCCAGGTAGCGCTCGCCGGTGTCCGGATCGATCTGGGGGCTGTAGTCCACGCGCCCTCCCTTCTTCCCGGAAGCCTAGGTCGACCGAACTCAGCCGGTCCCGAAGTCGTGAACGGTCGCAGTCCGAGCCAATTCCTAGCTTCGGGCGAAGAGGTTGCGGGCGACGAATCCGAGGTTGGCCGGCCGCTCAGCCAACCGGCGGACATACCAGGGATACCACTCGTGGCCATAGGAGATGAGGGTCCGCACGTGGTAGCCGCGCTCGGCATAGCGGTATTGGTCGGCCATTCGTATCCCGTACAACATGTGCACCTCGAAGGATCCCGGCCGGCCCCCGGCGGCAGCAGCCTCTAGCCGGTCGAGCAGGTCGACGTCGTGCGACGCCACTGCCAGTCGTAGACCGTCGGCGGGTCGGGAAATCAGATCCATCCCTATCCGAAAGAACGCTTCATCGATGTCGGACCGACCGACCACCGCCGCCGAGGCCGGCTCCTTGTAGGCGCCTTTTACCAGGCGGATCCCGGGGCGGAGCGGGGCTAGGGCTTCAATATCGGCCGGCGTCCGATGGAGGTAGGCCTGCAGACACACACCCACGTGGTCGAAGTCGGCCTTCACCCGCCGGTAGATGTCGAGTGTGCGGTCGACGTAGTCGCTCGCCTCCATGTCGATCCACAACCAGGTCCCATGTTCCTGGGCGGCGGCCGCCAGCCGTATCACCGCCGACGCCGTCGCTTCCTGATCGAGGTCGAGCCCGAGTTGGGTCAGCTTCACCGACACTTCGGTGTCGAGGCCTGAGGCGCGAATGGCGGCGTAGGCGTCGACGTAAGCATCCACAACCCCGTCGATCTCGCCGGCATCGGACAGGTTCTCACCCAGCTTGGTAAAGGTCGTGGCTATCCCCTTGTCCGCCAGGGTCGAGGCTGCCCCCAGGGCATCTTCAATCCTCTCCCCCGGCATGAACTGGCGAACGGCTCGGCGCACGAAAGGCCAACGCGGAACGTGGGTCCGTAGACACTGATTCCCTGAGGCCCACAACAGCGCGTCGCGCATGACGCCCATCGCGCGCCTACCCGTGGCCTGGGTTGGCCGTTTCCGGATCGATCCCGTATCGGACGATGGCCTCTTTCACCACCGAAGGATCGAGCCGACCCTGGTCCACCAACCCGGACAGGACGGCAACCACTACGTGGCCGGCATCCACCTCAAAGAACCGACGGAGAGCCTCCCGTGTGTCGGATCGGCCAAAGCCGTCAGTGCCGAGGGCGGTGAAGTGCTTCGGCATCCAGCGGGACACCTGATCTGGCACCATCTTCATGTAGTCGGTGACGGCTACGACCGGCCCAATCGCGTCCGAGAGGGCGTTTGCCACGTACGGGACTCGCCGCGACTCGCCCGGGTGCAGCCGGTTCCAGCGCTCGACCTCCAGCGCCTCCTCCCGCAGCAACTTGTAACTGGTGGCGCTGTACAGCGACGCCCCAACGTCGTAATGCTCGGCCAACTCGAGCTGAGCCGACCGGGCAGCCGAATGGGCGGCTCCGCTGAACAAGATGGCGGCGGCGTGGGTGGCGCCGCCGGGAGCCTCGGCGAAGCGATACAGCCCCCGCCGGATCCCCTCGTCGGCGCCGTCGGGCTTGGGAGGCTGGGCGTAGTTCTCGTTGTAGAGGGTGAGGTAGTAGAAGATGTCCTCACCGGCCCCGTACATCCGGTTGATTCCATCATCGATAATCGAGCCCATTTCGTAGGCGAACGCCGGGTCATATGCCTGACACACGGGCACGGTGGATGCCAGCACCAGGCTGTGTCCGTCCTGGTGCTGCAGACCTTCACCGTGGAGGGTGGTTCGGCCGGCGGTAGCGCCGAGCAAGAATCCGCGGGCCCGGGCGTCGGCGGCCGACCAGATGAGGTCCCCCACCCGCTGAAAGCCAAACATCGAATAGAAAATGAAGAACGGAGCCATCGGCACCCCGCGGGTGTAGTAGCTGGTGGCCGCCGCAATCCAGCTGGCCATAGCCCCGGCTTCGGTGATGCCTTCTTCGAGGATCTGTCCGTCGACTGCCTCGCGGTAGGACAGCAAGAGCTTGGCGTCGACCGGCTCATACAGCTGGCCGCCGGATGCGTAGATCCCCAGCTCTTTGAACAGCGCATCCCACCCGAAGGTACGGCCCTCATCGGGAATGATCGGCACCACACGACTCCCGAACGAGTCGTCGCGGGCCAGCCCGCGCAACAGGCGGGTGAACGCCATGGTGGTCGAGGCCTCTTGCTCCCCGGAACCCGCGGCTACCTCATCGAACGGCGCTGGACCCGGCAGTTGGATGGGAACCCGGTTGACGGTCGACCGGCTGGGGACCGGGCCGCCGAGGGCGGCATGCCGTTCCGTGAGATATTGGAACTCAGGCGAGTCGACGGGCGGCCGGTAGTAGGGGGTGACATCGCCTTCGAGTGACTCCTCGCTGATCTCGTTCTGCAGCTGGAGCGTCTCGCGCAGTGCGAGCAGCTGGTCCTTGGTCAGCTTCTTGATCTGATGGGTGGCGTTGCGCCCCTCGACGTCCTCCCCCAGCGTCCAGCCCTTGATGGTCTTGGCCAGGATCACAGTCGGCGCCCCGACATACTCGGTGGCCGCCTTGTATGCGGTGTAGATCTTGCGGTGGTCGAGGCCACCCCGGCGCAACTGCCAGATCTCGTCGTCGGACATGTGCTCGACCATGGCCCGCAGCCGGGGATCGGGGCCAAAGAAGTGCTCCCGGATATACGCCCCGCTCTCGGCCTTGTAGCGCTGGTATTCACCGTCGACCGAATCGTTCATCTTCTCGACGAGGAGCCCCTCTGTGTCGGCGGCCAGCAACGGGTCCCAGCTGCCGCCCCAGATCACCTTGATTACGTTCCATCCGGCGCCACGGAAGAGGGCCTCGAGCTCCTGAATGATCTTTCCGTTGCCACGTACCGGGCCGTCCAGGCGCTGGAGATTGCAGTTGATCACCCAGGTGAGATTGTCGAGATGCTCACGGCCGGCCAGCGTGATCGAGCCGAGCGTCTCAGGCTCATCGGTCTCGCCGTCACCGATGAAACACCACACCCGGGAGTCGGCGGTGTCGTCGATCCCCCGATTCGACAGGTATTTGTTGAATCGGGCCTGATAGATCGAGTTAATGGGACCGAGGCCCATCGAGACCGTCGGGTATTCCCAGAAGTCGGGCATGAGCCGGGGATGAGGATAGCTACTGATGCCACCGGAGAGCTCCTGACGGAATCCGTCGATGTCGAACTCCTGCAGCCGGCGCTCGACAAAGGCCCGGGCGTAGATGCCCGGAGAGGCGTGCCCCTGGATATAGACCGCGTCGCCCGGAACATCGTTGGCCTTGCCACGGAAGAAATGATTGAAGCCGACCTCGTAGAGCAAGGCCGACGACGCGTAGGTGGAGAGGTGCCCGCCGATGGCATCGGCGTGATGGTTGGCATTCACCACCATGGCTGCCGCATTCCAGCGAATGAAGCGTCGGATTCGCTTCTCGAGCGCTTCGTTGCCCGGGTAGGCGGCGTCGGCTTCGGCCGGAATCGTATTGATATACGGCGTCGATACCATGCCGGGGACCCCGACCCGCTGGTCGTAGGCGTGTTCCAGCAGTTTGGCCATCAGAAACTTGGCCCGGGGCCGCCCGACCACCTCAATGACGTCGTCAAGCGCCTCAAGCCACTCCCCGGTCTCCACCGGGTCTGAATCCGGCAGGTTGTGGGTGTATCCGTCGCCGATTACCACGCGAGAGACCCTTTCCTTCGGTGCATGAGACTACTGGAGCCGCCGGACTTGGCCCCGCCCGATAGGCAGGTTGCGTCCTTTTTGAACGACTTGCGTCTCTAGATGTGACAGACTTCTCGTGGAGGAATCATGACGACATACAAACCAGAAGAGATCAAGGAATCGGTCAAGCAGCGGTATGCCCGGGCTGCCCAGGAAGAGGCCAGCTGTTGCAGCCCTGCCGCCGATTCCTGCTGCGAACCGACAGAGATCCACATCACCAGCAAGGCCGAGGGGGAGGCAGCGGTCACCGAGGGTGACCTGGGCCTCAGCTGCGGAAGCCCAACCGCCTTCGGCGACATCTCAACCGGCGATACCGTGCTCGACCTCGGGAGCGGGGCAGGTGTCGACGTATTCCGGGCCTCCGGCCCGGCCGGGCCAAGTGGCCGGGTGATCGGCGTTGATATGACGCCGGAGATGATCGATCTGGCAACGGCCAACGCTGCCCGCGGCGGCTTCGACAACGTCGAGTTCCGTTTGGGCGAGCTCGAGGCGCTCCCCGTTGACGACAACAGCGTCGATGTGGCTCTGTCTAACTGCGTGATCAACCTCGTGCCGGATAAGCAGACTGCATTTGCAGAGCTGTACCGGGTCCTTGCCCCCGGCGGCCGGTTCGTTATCTCCGACGTCGTCACCATCGGTGATCTCGATGATGACGTCCGGGCCGATCTCGCAACCTGGGCGCAGTGTGTGTCGGGAGCCATAGATCGCACTGAATATCTCGGGCTGATCGAGGCAACAGGTTTCACCGACGTTGAGGTCATCACCGACCATCCCTTTGAGGAGGACCGCCCGACCCAGAGCATCACGGTGCGCGGCTTCAAACGGTGACCGTCACAACCGAGCGGGCGTGGCGCGACTTCAGCGACCGGCTCCGCCGCTTCATTGGTGCACGCGTCCCCAATGGCGTCGAAGCCGACGACGTGCTCGGCGAAGTCTTCATCAAAGTTCACTCGTCAATCGACGGACTCGAGGATGAGGAACGATTGGCGCCGTGGTTGTTCCAGATCACCCGCAACACGATCACCGACTACTACCGGCGCCGACGGCCCGAGAGTGGAGACCTGAGCGGCATCGACCTGCCTGCCCCGGAGGATCCCGAAGGGGCTACCCGGTCAATCGAGGAGTCCTTGCGAAACATGGTCGACGAGCTGCCCGACAAGTATCGAGAAGCCATTGTCCTAACGGAGTTCGAAGGACTCTCACAGAAGCAACTGGCCGACCATCTTGGCCTGTCGTCGAGCGGGGCCAAGTCGCGGGTCCAGCGGGCCCGGTCACAACTGCGCGACGAGTTGCTGGCCTGCTGCCATTTCGAATTCGATCGGCGGGGTGGCATCGTCGACTACACCCCCCGCCCCCGCTGCTGCGCACCCGCCTGAGCCGGGGAGTCCTTTCAGGATCCCTTCAGGAATGGTGTGTACATAGTTGGGGTATGTACGGCATCCTTCTGGCCTCCGCCGTACCCGCCACTCCGGCCGCAGGGTTCAACTCCCCCGGGCTGGCGCTCTTGGCCGCCGCCGGGGCCATATGGGCCGCAGCCGTATTCGCTTCTTCGACAGCCCCTCTCATTTCCGGAACTCCGTCCAGCCTCAATGAGCGAGTGGCAACCGCTCTGTCGGTGGCGGCGGCGACAGCCGCCATGGCCGGGACCGTGGTGGTGGCAGCCGACCTGCTCGTCTGAGCTTGCGCACTACCGTTTCGGTATGAGCTATCAACATACGCAGTATTCGCCGGCCACCCTGCGGATTGCAGTCCTTGTGCTGTTGGCGGTGGTCGGCACAACGGTGGCGGTCAACGGGAGCCGGGCCGGGCTGGCAGTGATCCTTCTCACCGCTCTCATCGTCGGAGTCGCCCTGGCGGTCTTCAGTCGATTGACGATCGAAATGACCGACGCAGAAGTCCGGGCCGTCTTCGGATGGGGGTGGCCCCGTCGGGTCGTGAGCCTCAGCGACATCGTGTCGGTGACCGGAGTGCGGAACAGCTGGTGGTACGGCTTTGGGATCCGGTGGTTTCCGGGTGGCACGCTGTGGAATGTGTGGGGCCTCGATGGGGTCGAGTTCGACCTGGGAGACGCCCGCAAAGTCCGATTTGGGACTGATGAGCCCGAGGCCCTTATGGCTGCCCTTTCGGGCCGCGTACAGACCTTCTAGGCCGCCAGGCCATCTTCATGTACACGGTGCCGTCCGCCAGCTCGGCCAACATCTGGGCAAGCCGTTGGTGGCGGGTGGCATCGCGCTTGGCTTGTCCGATCCATCCGAGGTAGTCGTTGCGTTGATAGGGCGGGCGGAGTTGGTAGGCCTCCATGAGCCCGGCATCCTCGAGTGCTTCTCGGACCGCGGTGGGCATCGGGTGTCTCGGCCTCCGTGGCATACCCGGCAACCTACCCTCCGGATCGCTAGGCGAGCACGGCGAGCACCTCATCGAGGTCGGCGTGATCGCCGGCGTGGTCCTCAAAGTCTTCGTAGAGCAATTCGTCACCCGGTCCGATCACCAGCGTTGCACCGAGCTGGGTTGGACGGCGGCCGGCGTTGTGTTGGCGATGCCCTCTGGCCAGTGACCGCACCCCGGCCAGGTACTGCGCCGGCTTGAGTAGGGCGCCGGCGCCGATCGTATTCGTACCGACGATGTCGGCAGCCGAGCCGTCCTCGTCCAACAGAACCGGAAACGGCACTTCCTCAGCCTCGATGAACGCCTTGGCGTACCGCTTCCCCCCGGTGCCGATGGCGGTCACGCCCGTCCCGGCGGCCACAAACTCGTCATATCGATCGCGGACCTGACCGGCCCGCTCGCGGCAGGTGATTCAACCGAAGTGGCGAAGAAACAAGATGACCTCGGGGCGCTCGGCCCACAGATCACCGAGACGGTGCTCTTCTCCGTTGGGATCGATCACCATGTGGTCGGCAAGGACAGAGACATCGAATGACATTGTCGTGAACGTTAGGCGCCCAGTGCGCCTTGATAGAACTCATCGACTGCGCTCCGGAATGCGAGGCGGCTGGCTTCCCACCCATAGAACATGTGACCGCCGCCGTAATGGGTGACGGTCAACCGAGCCGCCACGTCGGGGTCGAGCCGCATGAGGTTGCGAATGCGGTCGGTGGTGTAATACGGGGTCACCAGGTCATATCGCCCGTGGGTGATGAACACCCGCAAATGGGGATTGAGACTCATCCCGTACCGCAGATCGTCTGTTGAGCCAACGTTGCTATCCAGAGCGTGCTGCTCCATGTCGAGCTTCCAAGACCGGAACACCTCATAGCTCAAAAGGTGATAGTCCCGGTCGGTCTCGACGCCGATCTCTTGCCGCAGTTGCTGATTGATGGCCGAGGTGTAGGCCGATTCGATCCCGGCCAGCGTTGGGTCGGGTCCGGCGAACGCCTCACGATCCGGAAAGGGGTCGTGGGCAGTGATTGTCGAGTCATAGAGGCCAAGCACCTTGCCTTCGGGGCGGAGCAGCTCGCGCACAAACACCTGCATCGTTATGCGCCCCTCAGCTCGCTGCACCAGTTCGACCGGCAAGCCGACCAGGTCGGCCAGCCGGGTGGTGATGGCACCCCGCTCTTGTTCCGAAAGTCCGGCCCCCCGGGTGAGGAAGGCTACGTATTGGCTGGTGGCAAACGCCTCGGCAGCCGCCTGGACCTCCTCGATCGGCGTCTCGGGAGCAAAGGCTCGCGACCGTCCGTGAAACACCGCGGCGGCCGCCATCGTCGGGAGCTTGTCGATCCATGGGAGGGCGTCGTAATCCGAAGGGTTTAGGGGGGCAAATTCGAGCGCCGGCGAGATGAGAACCACACCGCTCAGGCCGATCCCGTAGCTCTCCGGGAGGAGCCTGGCCAGCTTGGCTCCCCGGAAGCCTCCGTAGCTCTCCCCGGCAATGAAAATGGGTGATTCCCACCGGCCTCTGGTCGACAACCAACGCGTCATGAACTCTCCGAGGGACTCGAGGTCGCGCTTCAGGCCGAAGAACGCCTTGGGGTCGTGATCGTCTTTGGGCCCTCCCTCTTTGGGTGAGTCGGGCTCGATCACCCGACTGAAGCCGGTCCCCACCGGATCGACAAAGACCAGATCGGTGAAAGCCAGCCACGACTCGGCGTTTTCGACCAGCCGGATGGGAGGGGCCGGCATGGCCCCATCCGATGGAAAGTTGATGCGGCGGGGACCAACCGCCCCCATATGGAGATAGGCCGACGCCGCCCCCGGCCCGCCGTTGAAGACAAAGGTGACGGGGCGGCCCTCTCCCCCGTCGTCGGCGATGTAGGCGGTCGAGAATATCTCGGCCACCGGCTTCTCGTTCTTGTGGATGACGATCCACTCGGAGCGGGCGGTGTAGGCAATCGGATCGCCGGAGCCGCTCCATTCCGCAGAGTGCTCAGCTGGCTCGGGTACGGCGTGTTCGGGTTTGTTTTCGGTTGGGGTGTCGGTCATGGCGGCCACGCTAGCCGTCGTTATCCCGGCCCGCCTCAGCTGCCGTTGTCGGTGGGTTGCTCGTGCATGAGCGGGTGTCGGAACGGCGTTGGCCACAATCGCATCGGCCCGCTGAAGTAATCGTGCGGATCGAAATCGACCCAGGCATCGATGTCTTCTGCCAGTCGATCGAGCACGGCCAGGATGATGAAGGGATTGACCGCCATCCCGGTGTGAGAGGCAACAATTGGGATATTCTCCCGAGGAGCTTTCTTCGTGCTCTGGTCGATGACCTCCTGGGGAAGCGCCGCCAGGTCGGGCGGCACTACCCGGTCGACCGGACTGTAAATGGAGACCAACGGCATAGGAGGATGGTTCGCCTCCCAATGGAGCATCGCCTGCTGCGGTTCCAGATCGACCAGCCGCACCCTTGCCAATCGCCGACCGACCAGCCGTAACAGCTTGTTGAGGTCGTGAGCACGATCTGGCTCGATGGCCGGAGAACCGATGGTGATCACCCGGTCGACGCATTCCGGCAGCCGTTCGGCCAGTTCACGGGCGTACACCCCACCGAGGCTTTGCCCCACGAGGGCTACCGGGTGCTCGTACTGCTCCGCCAGCTGACGGATTTCCCCTCCCAACTCCGCCTCGACCTCCTCAACGTGTTCGAAGATCGACATGCCGCGCGGTCCGAGGTTGACGCCCAGCCCCCAGCTCTGCGCCGGAAAGCCGTGCTCAGTGAGGGTCCGGTTCATCCGTTTCAAGCTCATCTCCGGAGCGAGGAACCCGGGCAGCGTGAGAACCGGCATTGACCCGTCGCCTACCGGAAGGACATGATCCCGCATAGGCCGGCCGAGGATGCCGGCCAACCGCTCGCCGCCGCCCCACAACACATCGAAGTTGAAGCGCAGCACATCGGTAGGTGTGGATTTAGACACGCCACTCCAATCATCGCTACGCGCGGAAGTCGTGGATCTCACGGACAGCACCAAGGATAGGGCCGGCAGGCCGGAAGATCGGCCCCCTAGCCGCAGGACCGGCAAATGATCCAGTGCCCTGATCTCACGGGGATTATCGACCACCGGTTTCTTGTTGCTAGCGAGGGGCGGCAGTCCTCCCGTGACGGGCAACGAACCTGCCGCGACCGGGCCGGGTTTCGTCGACATCAGCGCCGACAACCACCTCGCCGGCCGAGATCACCGCGTATGGCCGCCCGGCCAACTCGAGGCCCTCGTAGGGGGTGTAGCCGACGTTGTCGTGGAGATCTGTCCAACTGCCCGTGTGGTGTTGTTCACTCCAAATCACGAGGTCGGCGTCGGCTCCGATCTCGAGCGATCCCTTGCGGGGAAAGAGTCCGCACGCTTTGGCCGGATTGGCGGCGACCAGACGCACGAAATCGGGCATGTCGAGATGACCCTCCTCGACCGCCGCCGAGTACAGGAGGGCCAGCCGCAGCTCGATGCCGGGCAAGCCGTTGGCGGCCTCGGTGAAGGCGGTGTCGGGGCCGTTCGGGAGCTTCTGGGCCAGCGAGTACGGCGAGTGATCGGAGGTAACGAGGTCGATATCGCCTGAGGCCAGACGATCGAGAAGGCCGGATCGGTCCTCCGCACCTCGTAGAGGAGGACTACACAGGAAGGGAGCGGCCACTTCCATCGGCTGATCGAGAGTCGACTCGTCGAGCAGCAGATAGTGGGGGCAGGTCTCAGCGATGACCTCCACTCCGCTCGCCCGAGCAGCGATCGCCAGATCGATGGCCTCGGGCGTCGAGACGTGGGCGAGGTATACCGTCGCTCCCGAGCTTTCCCCGAGCGCTATCGCCTCGGCCACGCCGGCGTATTCGGCCTCCCGACTATGCGAGACCGCATGAGAGCTGGCACTGAGCTGACCGGCCGCCACCTGTAGGTCCCGGTTCCGGGTAACCAGGTCGTCGGCCTCCGCGTGGATCATCACGGGAATCCCAACATCGCGAGCGGCCGCCATCACGTCGAGGGCGGCCACTCCGTTCAACTTGAGGCGGTCGTAAGTGAGATAGATCTTCACTGCCGCAATGCCGTCTGCTGCCACAGATGCCAGCTCGGCCGGGGCGTCGCCGGAGAAGTCAGTCACGATTACGTGCATCCCATAGTCAACGGTCATTTGCTTGCCCGCCCGTCCCAAGGCAGCGTCGACCACCTGGCGGATCGACATGCCCCGGTGCTGAGCGGCGAACGGCACGACTGTGGTGGTTCCACCGAAGACCGCTGAGCGCGACCCGGTCCAGAAGTCATCGGCGGTCATATCGCCCTTGGAGGAGACCTGATCAAGGTGGACGTGGCAATCGACCCCACCGGGCATGACATATCGTCCCGCCGCATCGATCTCCGAACCACCATTCCCCAGCCCCGCGCCGATCTCGCTGATCACACCACCGCGAACACCCAGATCAGCTTCCCGTGTCCCATCGGCATCGACGAGCCGACCCCGGCGGATGACCAGGTCGAAGCTCACGGCGAGCGGATCTCGGCGATTGGTTGTCCGGTGGCTCGTTCCAGCGGGGATAGAAGGTGGTCGAGCTCGACGTG
>Ga0224508_10004053_pt1 | contig 12035 bp, 17 predicted proteins | sample SF_Jan12_sed_USG_4_FD_170157 | JGI IMG/M metagenome (GOLD analysis project Ga0224508, IMG submission 170157) | Sediment microbial communities from San Francisco Bay, California, United States - SF_Jan12_sed_USGS_21 | ecosystem: Environmental > Aquatic > Marine > Sediment | place: USA...
TTTTAGATTTACCTTCTTTTTTATTCCTGCAGCGTTTGCAATGTCATTTAACGTTCTGGGGGTATTGGTTATGCGGCATGCCATGTACACTACTGCACATAACACAGATTGATTTGAGCGACCATGTAGCAATTTCTTTTGCTCTACTTTTCTAAACAGGTATGCTGATTTTTCTACAACATGTTCAGGCAATCCAAGTTTGGAGCGTATTCCATCAAGAAATGTGAATGCCTTTATGAAAGACTGCTTAGTAAGGGCAGATCTACTGTTTCTGTCCCACATTCTCAGGCGATGGAATGATTGCTTGTTATAGCCTGAGAGAAATTTCCCAGAAGAATCTCTGTCTTGTGCTTGAATTAAAGTAGATAACCCCATGTCTGCCATCTTCAATGATATTTTTTGTCCTGTTCTTGCACTGTTTTGATATTCATCCATGGTCTGAGCAGCATTTTCTGGTCCAAAATCAATTACTTTTTCTGACAATACGACTCCACAATTACGACATGTTATCTCTCCAGTGATTGAGTCTGTAACCTTGAAAAAATGCATACATGTTTTATCCAAACGATTTACAGCCATATGATAATAATTGACATTCACTGAATTTTAACCACGAATGATTTTTTGCATAGTGCTAAAGTAAAAATACAAAATAATGAAAGAATGTAATCCATTTTCTGATTTCAACAAAATTATTTCTTTAGAATTTCAGAGTCCTGGAGAAGTGGACAAATCCCTTTGAATCTTAATGAGAATTAAATTCTATTTTATTTTTACAACGTGCAATGATTAAGATGTATGCATGAGTTATTCCTAAAAAATAATAAAAAAAGTGGTTCTTATCCCAAGTTTAATGGGATAGATTCACTACCATATGATTCATTGATTCTAAAGTGGTAATTCTTTCCAGAATCATATTCAAATGTTGTTCCACCATATCCTATGTTTGGTCCAAACATCATGTTAAATATTCTAGACTCTCCTGGGTTCAGTACAATTTGTCCGCTTGTAAAGTCCATTCCCGAATATTTGAAGGCCTTTGTATCATCCCAAACATCATAGCTGCATATTTGAGGACTTGTACAGTTTAGGGCTACAATTTCTGAAGTAGTGTTTTCAGATAATATTCTCAGGTTTAGCAATGCCTGACCTGATGATGTTATCTCAAAGGTGTTTCCTTCAGTATCTAATCCTGGCCAATAGTAAGTGACTGGTCCGACTTGAAATACTTGAGAATTACTTTTGATATTATATGCGGTAATCTCATGTTTTGCAGCTCTTTCACAATTTAGTCTATCATATGCTTTGGTAATTTCTGCACAATTCTCTAATTGTGCTTGGAGTTTTGCCAATTCTGAACTAGAACTCATAGTGGAATCCTGCTCTGGTGCAGCATTTTGTGATATTGGAACATTAACAATTCCGATTTTTATCAAGTGTTGAATTCCATTTAAAAATTCACCATCAGATAGTGTGCCATCAGCCCACCAACCAGCATTACTCTTTACCCATTCTGGAACTCCTTCTGCACTTGCAAATGGAGTAATTGTTCCAACTAGGAGGATTGCGGAGATTGTAATGATTGTTGCTTTCATTGAGAAAAATTTGCATTCATCCTATATAACCTAGTTCTAATTTATTTTCTAGTGGTAAAAGAAATTCCATTAACAAAGTAAAAAACTAGTGGTAATTTGCTTTTTTTCTATTCTGCTTTATAAGCAATTATCAAAGTCTAATGCAATGGATAAAGGCTTCATGCATATTGAGTCTGATGAGACATCTGTCTCTGAAAAAGATACCATCAAGTTCGTCTTAGATAGATTTTCTCAGGTAAAAAAATCAAAAAAGATCCGAGATCTAGTTGACTTTCAGGCTATGAACAAGTACATGCTAATGGCTCACAATCAGGAGGAGTTAAAATTACTTGGCAATCTGGTTGCCAGTCATAAAAAAATTCCAATATCTGATATTTTAGACAAATATGAAGAGCATCTCAAAATTGCCCTCAAAAAAGAGCCCACTACTAAGACACATCTCAACGTAATGATGCATATTTTTGGATATTTCTCAAACTACTTTAATCAGTCTGAAAAAGACCTGTTCAATGAGTTATTGCGTCAATTCAGAGAAGGACAAATTACTATTGGGAAAATCCTATCAGAAATTGGCCCCTTAATTTACAGATTTAACAATACATACTTGGCAAGACAAACATATTTTTTGCTGTACGCAGATACAAGACCTGGAATTTTGTTTGCAGTATTTAATAGCAAAAATTAGTTCTGGAAGAATAAATTTAGCACTAGAGACAATACTTAACATTAGTTAAATACATGGCACCAAAAATAACAACATGGTATACATCAGAGCTAAGAAAGTCAAAGGGGATCAATACCTATACCTAGTCAAAAGTGTCTGGGATTCAAAGAAAAGCACATCAAAGCAGGAAATTGTAAAATACCTAGGCAAGGCCTCTGAAGTAATAAAAGATGACATTCCAGTAGAATACAGAGAGAATCCAAAAATTCTGTCAGTTTTAGCAGCACAGAATCCTGAAGACATTAAGAAAAGAGAAGAGGCATCAAGAAAATCCCAAAAACAATTATACAAAAAACTAACCGATGGAGATATTCAAAGCTGTGTTCAAATTTATGAATATTACACAAAGATTTTTAATTCTGCGGACTTTTTTGATAAAATCCTAAGACCAGTAATGCATCAGATAGGTGATGAATGGGCAAACAACAAAATTAGCATAGCTACAGAGCATGTTGCAAGCAATGTAGCCCAAACGCTTGTAAAAATAATTATGGATAGAGTGACTACTTTTGGTAACAAAAAGAAGATTCTACTATGTGTCCCAGTTGGAGAAGAGCATCATCTAGGGTGTGATGTGATTGAAACATTTCTTACAGGTAAGGGGTACAAAGTTTTCAACATGGGAACTTCCATCCCATCAGAATCAATATTGCATTTCATTGAATATAACAATCCTGACTTGGTGATGATATCAATTACATTAGAGGATAATCTCAAAGCAGGACAAAGACTGATCAAAAAGATAAAAGACAATTTTGATGTACCAATTGTTGTTGGAGGCTATGCATTAGAACAAGAAAAAATACCCAAATTTGATGCAGAGATTTTTGCAAATACAACTCTGAATGATCTGCCAAAATTAATTCGCACATCAATTATTTAGAATGCCTCAAGAAATTCTCTATTTTTGGATAACAGAGAATTGAGCTGTGTGCAGCAGAATCGGTTCCTATTCTGTAACTGATAGTTGAATCGCCCACAAAATACAACCCCCTTACCTGAGATATCTCATGAGGCATCTTTGATTTCCATACCAATCCTGGTTCCTTTACTACTGATTCAACTAATTTCCATGCCATGGGTCTGTCCCAAAGTAAGGCTTTTTTGAAATCGGGATATATCGAAGTTAATTCATTTTTCATTTTTTCTACAATCTCCGTGATCTTTTTTGGATTCTCAGCTACTGAAGGATGAACAGGAGTTCCTGCAATCATCAAATGTTCTCCTGAGGGACACACTGATGGGGTGATATTTGAAATAAGGAAAAACCCTTTGGTGGTAAAATCACCTACCGGAAAAACTATTTGCCTAGAATCAATTCTTTTATTCAAAGCAAAATGAACTTCAACTACTGCAGTAGTCTTGTCTAACTTGTTTACCTTGTCAACGAATTTTTTATCAAATACATTTTTGTCAAACAGCTGATTGATTCCTTGATATGCAGGTAATGATACAACAACACATTCTGAAGGATGGAATACCCCATCTTTTGTGATTACTCCCTGAACTTTAGAATCCTTTACAATGATTTTTTGAATAGGTAAGTTTAGATGAATCTTTCCATTATTTGCCAAGATGTAATCTGCTAAGACTTTGGATATTGCATCATAACCTCCATCATCAGGATATGCAAATTCACTTGTTCCACCCTTGAAAGGATTTGCACGAATCATGGTTCGTGCAAACTCGCCCAATGAAATATGATCCGCAGTATCTGCAAATGCAAGCATGCAGACAGCTTCAAAGAATGCATTTGTGTTAGAATCAAGTTTTTTTGTAATTTCAGTTAAAGAAAGGGTATCCCACTCTTCAGTTTTTTTCATTGAGGCAAACGCCATTGGGAGCAATACTTTGAGTAGTTTTACTCTACTTGAAAATGGAATTAATGAAAGTTGAAGCAAGTCTCCTATCCCCTTTGGATATCTATGAAATCCAGTATCAGAATAGAATGCAATTTTATCCACTTTGGCAAGCTTTAGTTTTGACTCGATTCCTAAGATTTTGAGCACTTCAAAAATTGCAGATTTTTTGTAAAATGGCATTATATGGAACCCGTTGTCCAAAATGTGATTTCTAAAGGTAGTAGAGGCAGTTCTTCCGCCTAATTTTTGCATTTTCTCAAAAATTTCTACAGAATAGCCATTTTTGACAAGTAATGAGGCAGTAGTTAGTCCTCCTACTCCAGCCCCAACCACACAGATCTGTTTATTCATAAAGATCTGAGGCAAAATTTGTATTTATAATCTGGATAAATTTTTGGTCTAGTGCCAATTTTGTCATTCATTTAAGCCAAAAACAAGTTTTTCAGAAGAATCAAGAAATTCATCCATAACTTTTACCATTTGTCTTTTTATTAAAAACCCAAATGGTAAAAACAGCTTTGAAACACCGTTTAATTTAATTGAAACATCAATTGTCACATTTGTTTCATCAGATATTTCATCGTATGATTCAACAAAAGATGATCCTCGTAGTGGACCTGATAGTATGTGAACCTCATGTATTCTGGGAGGGATAATAACATGTTTTGTTTTCACATCTAAAAAACTACCTAAAAAATGAATTTTTTCGTCTACAAATATTTCATTTCCAATTGATTTTTTTATGGTTATAGATTTGAAATATTTTGGCATAATATTGGAAAAATTCTCAACATCTATGCTAATTGAATAGAGTTTGTCCCTATTTACTCTGGAATTTTTCTTTAAAGTAAAACGCATCATACTAATACACTCCTCGTAAAACTATACATCAAGTTTAGAATTCACTATTTTTGTATATTAAAATTTAGAATCTCATAATATGGTGCTAACTTTTGAATTCTTTTTTTATTACGTGTGATGCGAAAAACTAAACTTGATGTATGGATGCAATTACCACTAGTCAGATTTCTTTTACCGCTTTAAATAATTTATTTTCTTAATTTAGTTATGCTAGTAACATTAAATTTAAAAAAAACGCTAGAAAAAAATATCGTCATCAAGGATGTGAAAAATTATCTTGTGTTTGATTCAGATATTATTAATGCACTAGAGTTTCCTATTTCATATAAGAATTGTATAATCTTGTTACAAGGAAGAAAGTAAATTGAATGATTTGATTCATCTAAGGGATTGTAAAAAAATTGCACTGATAACTGATCCAGTAACTGGAGAAATTGCATGTAGTTGCTGTGGTGCTGTAATTTCAGAAAAAGCAGTAGATACAGGCAATGAATCTTCAGGGATTACGGGAGAAGAATATCTAAGCAATGCAAGAACAGGACAAAAAATATCATTGAAGATGGCAGACATGGGCCTATCTACCATTATAGAATCTAAAAATAAAGATTCCACCGGAAAATCTCTTTCTTCTGAAAACAAGAGAGCATTTTACCGCCTAAGAATGTGGGACAGGAACAGTCGATTTGCAAATACTGAAAAATCATACATCAAGGCATTTACCTTGTTAGACGGAATAAGATCAAAGCTAGGACTTTCAGATACTGTAGTAGAAGAAACTGCTTACCTATTTCGAAAAATAACCTCAAAAAAAATGCTTGGAGGCAGATCAACTGCAGGAATCTTATGTGCTACGGCATACATTGCATGCAGGCTAACTAACACTCCAAGAACCATTCAGGATGTGGCTAATGCAGGAAACATAAAAAGAAAACAACTTCAAAGCATCTACAGATTTATCTTAAAGGAACTGGACATATATCCTGAATCGTATAACCCAATTGAATTTGTAGCAAGAATCGCAAATGCAACAAACGTCTCAGAGAAAACAAGACGCCATGCACTAAAAATTCTAGAAATATCCAAAAGAAATGGAATTACTACTAGCAAGAATCCCATGGCTATGGCAGCTGCTGCCCTTTATCTTTCCTCATTGAAAAACCAAGAAAAAATTTCACAGATCAAGATTTCCAAAGTTTCAGGAATTAGTGCAGTGACTATTCGTGAGCGAGCAAGGGAGATCAAAAAAAGATCAGGGGGTGAAGTATAATGGGAAGAACATGTAAAGGAATATGCCTCAGATATAAAGCTGAACCTGCACCAAACAGAATAAGATATGATGTTGGACAAAAACGTTGCACATTTTGTGGCATATTCTTAAAAGTAGATGAGTCAAGATGTATCTGCTGCAAGGCAGTACTAAGAACAAAAGCAAGAGGAAAGAGAAAAAATCAACAAGATTCATTTGAAATAAATCTTACAGATTAAACAGAAGTAAAAAAATTCCTTTAAGTTATTAATGAAAAAAACATACATTCATTTTTTTAAACCTAGTTTATTAAACATAAGAGAATTTTAGCAATATTGATATGACATTTGAAAAATTATTGGATGGATTAAGACCCTAAACCTAGTGTCATCATTGTAGTTGGTTCTATGTTTGATGGCTTCTTGTTGTTGTTTCTTTAACTAGTATTCGAGAAACAATCCAAGAGTTAGCACTAGAAGAAAATGATGGCCTCAGTTAAAAGCAAATCTGAGATGATTTCACCATGAAGATATTTTTTCTGGTGGATTAACATTGAGAGGAATATTTGAATCCCTCATTGTATTTGGAGTGATGACTGGGTTACTTTTACCAGCAAGGCTTCTTTTTGTAGAATATGTTTCAGATAATTGGTTTGGCTCATTAGGTATTATTTCTGCAATTTCCATATCTGTGATAATACTAGTCAAGAAGAAAAAATTGGGTTTCTTTGGTCTAATATTTGAGCGACAAATCCACAAATTCCAAAAAGGCAAACGAGGTTTGGTAGTTTTTGGTGAATCAATATTTCTTCTTTTGATATTGGGTGTGATGATTTTTGCAATAGATCAAGGAAATCCAGTTTATTCTGATCTAAAATTCCAAAATATCAAAAACGCTCCTTCAGATTCTGCTGAGCAAATTCTAGAGTCAGCAAATGATTTAGATGCTTCTGATTGGGTAATTGGGTTTTTGATGGCTCCTGTCATGTTTATTACAGCTTTTCCTCAGATGAGTGCAGGTATTGCAGAAGTAGAACAAAGCCTTGATGGGTGGTTAATGCATTTTTACACAGTAGGTTTTGTAGAATATTTAGAGTTGTTTGGTATTCTGATATATTATAAAATTTCTTTTAGGAAAAAACTGGTATCACCAATAATTTCGACTAACACAAAAGCAGCAATCTAGAACAGCAGAGAGCAAAAAATATGTGAATAATTAATTTGCAGATTCTGAGTACCAGAATTTTTTACAGTTGTAACACTGTTTTTTCCATGTTGCAACTCCATCATGATTTTTCTTTATCTCTAGATTTCCATAGTTTTTAGAACCACAAGTAGGACATCCTTGATCCTTTATCATATTGTTATACATCCTTCATTCTTTTAGAGTAGTCATAATTGAAGATTTTTTGTGGATTGATTTCAATTGCTATCTCTGTTTTAGAATTCTTCCTCAAGAGTTTAGATAGTGTTGACTCTTTTTCTCCCAAATACTTGTTTATCAAAATCTCTAGAACATACTCTCCACTTTCGTTTAAAATTTCGGCAGTTCCTTCTCCACGTATTCCTTTGTAGGGTGGTTTGTCGGCGGCAATCTCAAATCCACACACTGGGTTTTTTTGAATATACGAAACAATCTTTGCTGTTTTTTGTGCAGCACAGTAAATTTTACCATCCTTGCACACATACCAAAGAGAGACAACGGCAGGTACGCCGTTAGATTTGATAAAAGCAACTCTGATTGGAATTTTTGCATCTGGAATGAATCTGTTGATTTTTTCACTATTCATTTCTTGCATGTTCATCACTCTATTCGTTTTATTACAAACTTGGCATAGCAATAATCACAAGACCACTCTTGGAATTCTTTTCCACAATCATTGCATTTTTGAACAGAAATTGGATTCATGCATTGATTTTGAATTTTTCATATATGAGTAATGCTCAATAATAGTGCTAGTGCTAACTTGGAAATTTTCTGCTGGAGTTAAAATACTGATTTCAATGAAATGCAATATGGAAAAAATTATAATTATACTTTTTATCTTTGTAATTGCTTCAGCAAGCCCGGCTTATGGGCACAAATTAATCAGTCATGATGACACGCATAAGAACTTTGATTCTGCATTACAAATTCCTGATCATAAGATTTCATGGGCAATTTATGAGAATTTAGGCACAAATGAGGCAAAATTTTATTCATTTGATGCAAAGCAGGGGGATTCGTTTTATGCAAGCATTGTTGTTCCCAAAATCAATGGTTTAGAGAAATACTCGCCCACACTAGTTTTAATGGATGCTGCAGCATTTAAAAATAATAATACTTTTGAAACTCAATTGAATACAGAAAAATTTCTGTATGAAGGAAAATTTCCAGGAAATGAATTTTATGAGCCATTTGGTCAAGTAACATACTGGGAAAGACAAGAAGTTAGAACTGAAATTCCTGTTGACGGAGAATACTTTATTGTAGTAATGGATGAAAAAACCAAAGCGGAAAATACAGTTTAGCAATTGGTACGATTGAAGACTTTTCAGGTGCTGATTTTTTTACAATTCTGCCAAAAGCTTGGCTTGACACAAAATTATTTGTGGCGGATTATGCTTCGATCGGAATACTAGTTTTAGTATTGACCTTAATACTAATTATTCCAATATTAGTCATAGTTAGACGAAGATCACATAGAAGTTTCTCAAAAGTCAACTGATATCGTCAAATGCTCACACAGAACACAATATTTTTTTCATTTGGATAAGTACCCATAAGACAATTACAATCCAAATTAATATGAATCCCGTTTAAATTATTTCTAATATCTAGATACAGACATTAGGTTTTTTATTAGCACTAGAATTATTTTTGTCACTATCTTAAATATCATAAGTCGTTTAAGCAGTCATGGCAGAAGAACAAGAATGGGCAAATTTGCTAGCCGAGATTTTTGACAAGCTTACACAAAAGCACGCCTCAATCACTTATGATTTTGAGAATCTTGAGATGCAAGGCAAGGTCGAAAAAGAGGGCAAAGTAATCCCAACAGGTACGGTTTCCTTAACTGGAAAACTGACCATTACAGCAAAATGAGGTGTGGATAAGACTGAAAAATTTTGATCTACCCGCCAATTTTTTATCTTTCTTGCAGAATGGAAGCCTAAAGATTACCTATAATGACACTTCATCAATTAATTTCACTACCGAGGATAACTCCCGAATAATTGACATTATTGACATCCCAATTGAAATTACAAAAAGGCCTGGTTTGATCAAGCAATTATCAGAGGCAAAAGATCTTGCAAAAAGCCTAAAACAAGAAAATATTACTTTAGAAATAAGACTAAAAGGAGAGCCGGTACTTAAGTTAGGAGAAAAAGCAAATCCAAAACTTGCAAAGATTGTCACATTAAGCAGTGACATTGAGATAACTGACTTGAGGAAGCTGAAAAAATTAAGCGATATATTCTAAGAGAGAACAGATATGGCAAAAAATCAAGGCCAAATGGAAATGTCCCGACAATCACCTAATTCCCAGATCAAGAACAGACCATACAGCATCATGGTTACAGGCGCCACTGGATTTATTGGAGCCCGTCTGATATCTCATCTATCTAAACTTGGATATTCCGTAAAAGGAATGTCAAGACGAGAAATTTCAGATACTCCAAACGTAAAATATGTCAAGGCTGATGTCTTTGATGTAACACAATTAGAGAATACATTAACAGGAATTGAGGTTGTATACTATTTGCTCCATTCCATGGAGGGAAGCAAAGATCACTGGAAGGAATTTGCATCACGTGAAAAAATTCAAGCTCAGAATTTCCTCAAGGCAGCAACTAAAGCAGGAGTAAAAAGAATAATCTATCTAGGAGGTTTGGTAAATGACAGTCTTGATTTATCTCCACACATGAAAAGTAGAAAAGAAGTTGGAGAGATACTTGCATCAGGCAACATTCCAGTAACAGAACTACGTGCATCGTTAATCATTGGAGCCCAAGGGGGATCTTATGCCATGTTAAGATACTTGGTGGAAAGACTGCCAGTCATGGTCTGCCCTTCCTGGGTAAAGTCACTTGCACAACCAATAGCAGTTGATGACGTTATAGAATACCTTGCAGGATGTATGATGCATCCAGAGACTGCAGGCAGTATCTATGAAATTGGGGGAAGAGACAAGATGACCTATGAGCAGCTGATGCGGCTCTATGCCAAATATTTGAACAAGAATCTGGTGGTAATACAGATTCCATTTCTAACTACAAGGTTATCATCCTACTGGGTTGATCTAATCACTCCAGTAAAGGCATCATTGGCAAGACCGCTCATAGACAGTCTGGTTCATGATACTGTTGTCACCGATGATTCTATTACCAAGATAATTCCAATGCAACTCAAATCAGTAAGAGATGCAATTGATATTGCAACCAAGGAAATTAGAGAAAATCCTCCAGATACCCCATTACGAGAGGAGCGTACAGGATTCAAGATTAATCAAAAACTGTTACTTACATCACTAATTGCAATGGCAATAGTCGGAACAACATACTATTGGTTAGATGACCGAGCTGAACTCTTTGAACCTATTTGGATTTTGGCAGGAGTGTTTTGGTACATTGCAATAATAGCTGCAATAGTTTTTGTGAAAAGCAAAACAAGATTAGGATTTCTTATTGGCGGAATACTGTCGTGGATAACTTTGGCCTTTTGGCTCTTTGACAACTTTTATGTTGTATTTGAAACCTCGCTGATCATTGACAAGCCAAATGAATTAATAACAATTAGAAATTTTATTTGGGCTGCGTTATCCACTCTAGCTGTAATTGTATCACACAATACATTTCACAAAATAATTGATTATCAGTTCAAAGGAAAGCCAATCTGATCATTTATTATTTTTCAAGATTTTCAGCATGCCATGTTTCAACTGAGTTGATGCATTCCTCATATTCATTTTTCTTATCTAAGGTATCAAAATTTCCGTACTTATTTTCACAGTGATCCAATCCTGCCTGATATGTTTGTTGCACATATTGTGATTCATCCATTGGTGTTTCTCTAAACATTGGAAATGTATCTGAGACAATACTATTTACAATAAACAATGCTACCAAAAATAGCGGTACACCAACTGCTAGTATAACAAAGATTTGCCTCATGTTTCTATTGTATTATTATCGGTAAAATATGAATCCCTTAGTTATGAGATAGAATCAGCTAGTGAATTGACAAGCCATCCAGAGCATGTCAGACTCAACATGGAAAAATGGAGAGACATGGGATTTGACATGTGCCATTGCTGGTCTGAAAGCAAAAAATTATTGGAAGTTTATGAATCTCAGGTTACTGACAAGAAAAATGTCAGGGCATTTGTAATAGTCTAAAAAACATCCTTTAATGGATTGTTGTTATTTTCATTGTTTGCTTTAATTGATTCTTTATCAACATTATCTTCAATTGATTTGACGGAATTGTCTTTGTCAATTGTAATGGTGTTTGCCTGAATCTTTTTAATTTCAGCTTTTGAAAACTGTTGATTCATTTTCTTAATTACAATAATGTCCCCAATGACATCTACTAAGAGATATTGACTCTGACCCAGATTCAATTTTTTAATTATCTTTGGTGGTATTCCAAAATACATTGTACCATTTCCACCAATCCAAGGTTTTCTGACACAGCGGTATGATTCCTCCATGAAAACACTATCCGTAATTAGTTAAAACCGACTGAAATTCAGTCGCTTCAGTAGG
>Ga0224508_10004054_pt1 | contig 12035 bp, 7 predicted proteins | sample SF_Jan12_sed_USG_4_FD_170157 | JGI IMG/M metagenome (GOLD analysis project Ga0224508, IMG submission 170157) | Sediment microbial communities from San Francisco Bay, California, United States - SF_Jan12_sed_USGS_21 | ecosystem: Environmental > Aquatic > Marine > Sediment | place: USA: California...
CCTCGCGCACCTGGCCCCGTTCGCGCAGGCCGAACAGACGGGCCGGGGCGTCGGTGAGGTGCTGCACGGCCCGCTCGAGGGTGGTGAGCTTGCGACCTCGGAGCACGTCGTCGAGCCACTGCGTGGTGTACGGCGCGCCGGCCATGCGGTCGAGGTGCGCCCCGGCGTCGGAACCGCCGATCATCACGTGGGGGTGGTCCCACGCCTGCTTGCGCAGCTGCCAGCTCGACGGGTCGTCGTCGGTGGGACCCGGCCACAGCACGGTGCGCAGGTCGTCCTCGAGCACGATGTCGATCAGGGCGTAGAAGTCGCGCACGCCTCGAGCCCGGGCGATCTCACCGACCCGCTGGCCCTTCAACCCCTCGTTGGCCTCCGAGAACGTGTCGCCGATGATGTAGTTGGCCCAGCCGGTGAGCCGGCTGAACACGCCGGCCTCGGGCGCCGCCGCCCGTTCCTCGAGGAAGCGCCGCACCTCGGGGTCGCGCAGCTTCTCCATGCGCTCGGGGATGGGCAGGCCCATCACGTCGATCCAGTCGGGCAGCTGGAACAACGCGCAGTAGCTGCCGAAGTTCATGTTCATGCCGACCAGCACGGGCATGGTGAGCGCCACCGCCCGAGCACCCCGCTCGGCCACCCTGTCCATGGCCGAGAGCTGGCTCTCGTAGTCCTCGGGGCGGGCCGAGTCGACGGTGAGCACGTTCCAGTTCAGGGGCCGCTGCGCGGCCAGGGACATGTCGGCCATCAGCTCGACCTCGTCGTCGCTGAACCCCGACATGCAGCCGTCGGTGACCCACTCGAGGGTGGTGCCCTCATAGTCGCGCACCGCCTCGCACAGGGTGAGCAGCTCGTCGCGACTCGACCAGCGTGACGGCACCGGCTGTCCCGATCCGTCGCTGTGGGTGTAGCTCTGCGTGGTCGAGAACCCGAGGCCGCCTGCCTCGATCGACTCGCGGAGCAGCCGCACCATCTCGGCCAGCTGCTCGGGTGTGGCTTCGTTGCCTACCGCGTCGTCGCCCATCACCATCCGGCGCAGGGCGCAGTGACCCACCAGGCTGCCGACGTTGACGCCGATGTTGCCCTCGAGCCGGTCGAGGTACTCGGCGAAGGTGCTCCAATTCCAGGGCACACCCGACTCGAGCGCCTCGAGGGGCATGCCCTCGACCTTGGCCATCATGTTGCGCAGGTAGTCGGCGTCGGCGTCGCCGTTGAGCGGGGCCAGCGTGAACCCGCAGTTGCCCATGATCACGCTGGTGACGCCGTGCAGGTTCGACGGTGTGGCGTGCGGACCCCAGGACAGCTGGGCGTCGTAGTGGGTGTGCGGATCGACGAAACCGGGGGCCACCACATGGCCGGTGGCGTCGAGCACCTCGGCCGCGTCCTCGTCGATGCTGCCGACAGCCACGATGCGGCCGTCGCGTACACCGACGTCGGCCTGCACACCGGGCGCGCCGGTGCCGTCGAGGACAGTTCCACCTTTGATCAACAGGTCGAGCATGAGTGCTCCTTGCTGCGAGTTCGCGCCACGCGGCGTGGCGCTCATGCGCAGATTGTTCCGTTTCGGCCGCGATGGCAAAGCCACGCCGACCGAAACGCCTGCTTGCGACGAGTTCGAATCGAGCAGGTGGGGGAGATGGGGCATGATCGGGCGATGGCTGATCTGTCCGCGCTGCTGGCCGAGATGACCCTGCCCGAGAAGGTGGCCCTGTTGGGCGGCATCGACATCTGGCACACCGCCGGTGTCGAGCGCCTCGGTGTGCCGGGTCTGAAGGTCACCGACGGTCCGAACGGTGCCCGCGGTGATGCCGTGCTCGGCAGCGGGACTGGCGGTTCGGCCTGCATCCCCTGTGGCTCGGCCCTCGGTGCGACCTGGGATCCCGATCTCGTCGAGGAACTGGGCGTGATGCTGGGCGAGGAGGCAGATACCAAGGCGGCTCATGTGCTGCTCGCGCCCACCATCAACATCCATCGGCATCCCCAGGGAGGCCGCAACTTCGAGTGCTACAGCGAGGACCCCGAGCTGTCGGGGCGGCTGGCCATCGGCTTCGTCCGGGGCGTGCAGAGCCAGGGCGTGGCCACGACCCCCAAACACTTCGTCGGCAACGACAGTGAGTTCGAGCGCAACACCATCGACTCGGTGATCGACGAGCGGGCCCTGCGTGAGATCTATCTCAGGCCGTTCGAGCTGGCCCTGGTCGAGGGAGGCGCGTGGGGGGTGATGTCCGCGTACAACCGGCTCAACGGCACCCACTGCTCCGAGAACCACCGCCTGCTCACCGAGATCCTGCGCGACGAGTGGCAGTGGGACGGGTTCGTCATCAGCGACTGGTTCGCCACCAAGGCCACGGCCGAGACGGCCAATGCCGGCATGGAGCTCGAGATGCCCGGACCGCCGGCCTGGTACGGCGACCTGCTGGTCTCGGCGGTCGAGGCCGGCGACGTGGCCGAGGACCGCATCGACGAGCTGGCCGGGCGGATGCTGCTGGCCATCGAGCGCACCGGGGCCTTCGTCGACCCCAAGCAGCGTGACGAGCAGTCGATCGATCGGCCCGACCATCGGGCCCTGTGCCGGCGGGCGGCGACCGAGGCCACGGTGTTGCTCACCAACGACGGCGTGTTGCCGCTCGACGGGGGCTCGCTCGCCACGCTGGCCGTGATCGGACCCAACGCCGACATCGCCCAGATCATGGGTGGGGGCAGCGCCAACGTGCGGCCGCACTACCGGCGCACCCCGCTCGACGAGTTGCGGGAGCGACTGGTCGACACCGACGTCGTGTTCTCTCCCGGCTGTGTCACGGCCAAGACGATCCCCGCCATCGCCGCGTCCGACCTACGCACCCCTGACGGCGAACCGGGGATCCTGGTCGAGTACGTCAACGACACCGAGCTGGCCGGTCCGGTCGTGACCACCGAGGTGCGGGACTCGACCCGGCTGATGACCTTCGGTGAGAGCGTCGACGGAGTCGACATGGACGGGTTCAGCTACCGGGCCCGGGCCACCTACACGCCCACCGAGACCGGACCACACACCTTCAGCTTGATCGAGGTGGGCCGGGCTCGGTTGCTCGTCGACGGGGAGGTCGTGGTCGACGGCATGACCGAGCCCCTGCCCCGCGGCGAGTCGTTCTTCGGCATGGGCAGCGTCGAGGCCACCGCTGGCGTCGAGCTCACTGCTGGACAGTCGGTAGAGCTCGTCATCGAGTATTCGAGCACCGACGCCATGCTGCTCTACGCGGCCAACGTGGGCTGCCGCCCGCCAGTGCCCGACGACATCATCGACCGGGCCGTTTCGGTGGCCGCCGACGCCGACGCCGCAGTCGTGGTCGTCGGCACCAACGATGACTGGGAGACCGAGGGCAACGACCGGGCGTCGATGGACCTGCCCGGCGAGCAGGCCGAGCTCATCCGCCGAGTCGCCGCCGCCAATCCTCGCACCGTGGTCGTCGTCAACGCCGGCTCACCGATCGATGTCAGCTGGGCGGATGAGGTGGCCGCCGTCGTGGACTGCTGGTTCGGTGGGCAGGGTATGGCCGAGGGTCTCGTCGACGTGCTGCTGGGCGACACCGACCCCGGAGGGCGCCTGCCCACCACCTTCCCGGTCCGGGCCGAGCAGGCACCATCGCACTACAGCTACCCGGGCGAGAACGGCCGGGTCCGCTACGGCGAGGGGGTGTTCGTGGGCTACCGCGGCTACGACGTGAGCGGCACCGAGCCGGCGTTCTGCTTCGGGCACGGGCAGTCGTACGCCACCTTCGACTGGGGCGAAGTGGACGCACCCCGCGCCGTCGACGCCGGCCAGCCCCTCACCGTGCGGGTGCCGATCACCAACACGTCGGACCGCGCCGGCATCGAGGTGGTGCAGTTGTACGTCGCCCCTGCGTCGACCCGACTGGCCCGACCACCCCAGGAGCTCAAGGCCTTCGCCAAGCTGCGCCTGGGGCCGGGTGAGACCGCCACCGCCGAGTTGCACCTCGACGGACGCGCCTTCGCCTACTACGACCCCGGGTTGGCCGAGGGCTACAAGCCGGCGGCCCTGGGTCACGCCGAGTCCTCGTGGGCGAGCGAGGCCGGCTGGCGAACCGATGCGGGTCGGTACGGGCTGCGCCTGGCGCGATCCAGCAGGGACATCGTGGCCGTCGCCGAGATCGAGGTGACCTGAGCAAGGGGAGGGGGGGACTTGCGCAGCGGGGGGCGCTGGCCGATCCTTTGCCCCAGATGCCGTCGAGGTGTGACGGCCGTCTCAAGGGGTACCTCATGTCGAATCGTTCGTGGTCGCGTCTGCTCGCGCTGTTGTTGGTGTTCGGTCTCGTTGCCGCGGCGTGCGGCAGCGACAGCGACAGCGGGTCGGGTGACGGCGACGACAGTGCCCAGACCGACGAGGCCACCGACGACGCAGATGGCGCCGACGGCACCGCCGACGACAGCGGCAGCACTGACGACGAGGGAACCGAGGTCACCGTCGCTCCCGAGACCGATGACCCGGTGGCTGGTGGCACCCTGCGGTACGGGCTGATCGCCGAGGTCGACGGTCTCAACCCCACCACCAGCGCTCTCGCACCGTCGGGCCTGCTGATGGGCCGGGCCATCTTCGACACGCTGGCGGCGATCGACTCCAACGACCAGTGGGTCCCCAAGCTGGCCGAGTCCTTCACCGCGAACGAGGACTCCACCGAGTGGACGATGACGCTGCGCGAGGGTGTGACCTTCCACGACGGCACACCTCTCGATGCCGAGGCGGTGGTGTTCAACTTCGAGAAGCAGCGCAACGACCAGCTGGTGGGCAACGCCATCCGGCCGTACTACGTCGAGGACAACCCGATCGAGATCATCGATCCACTCACCGTCAAGTACAACCTCGACGGCGGCGGCAACACCGAGTGGCCCCTCTCGCTGGCCACCCAGCTGGGCATGATGGGATCGCCGGCGTGGCTCGAGGCGGCCGAGGCCGACGAGAGCCTCAACCAGCAGCCGGTGGGTGCCGGGTCCTTCGCGTTCGAGAGCCGCAGCCAGGATGCCCAGACCCGGGTCGTCCGCAACGACGACTACTACGGCGGCGACGTGTGGCTCGACGCCATCGAGTTCTTCCCCATCACCGACGGCGCCCAGCGGGCCGACCAACTGCTGGGTGGCGCCATCGATGCCCTGATGACCACCGATTCACCGTCGGCCCAGCGCCTCATCGACGAGGAGGACGCGACCGGTGCCGTCCGCAACATCCTCGACGACACCGGCGACGAGTCCTTTGTGATGATGAACAGCGCGGCGGCGCCCTTCGACGACGTCCGCGTGCGTCAGGCGCTCACGCTGTCGACGCCGCGCCAGGCCTACAACACCCGGATCTCGGAGGGCATCAATCGCCTGGCCGATCAGATGTTCACGCCCGAGTCGCCGTACTTCAATCCCGACGTCGTGCAGGAGGGCGATGACCCTGATGCCGCCGCCCCGCTGGTGGCCGAGTACTGCGGCGAGTTCCCCGACAACTGCTTGGATGGCAAGGTCAACATGGAGTACCAGCACGCCGGGCCCAGCGCCCAGCAGACCCGCATCGCCGACCTGTTGTCCGAGGGTTGGAGCGAGCACTTCAACGTGAACGTGAGCGAGGTGCTCCAGGACGACCTGGTGCTCAACGCCGCTCTCGGCAACTACCAGGTCAACACGTGGCGCCAGTTCGGTGCGGTCAACCCGTACCAGGATCGGGTCTGGATCGCCTGCGAGACGGTCGGGCCCATCTCACTCAACTGGCCACGCCTCTGCGACGAGCAGCGCACCGACCTCATCGATGAGGGCATGGCCAGCCCCGACCAGGCGCTCAAGGAAGCGAACATGAAGCAGATCTCGGTCACCATGAACGAGGCCTACACGTACGTGTTCCTCAACCACAGCCAGTGGGACAACGCGTTCGCCGAGAACGTGCGGGCCATCTGTGACGCCGAGACGCTGGAGGGAGTCGCCTTGCGCTGCACCGAGAACGGTCGTCACTTCTTCGAGCACATCTGGATGGCGTCCTGACCGAGCCCGGTGCGGGCATCGGCGCGGTCCGCGCCGATGCCGTCCCGGGAAGGTTACGGAGGGGTCACAACCTGTCGGGTTGACTTGCGCAGAGTGCGCTGCTGATCAACAGTGTTGCCGCCGTTGGTGTGACGGTGGTCATGTCTCAGGGGGAACTCGTGTTGAATCGTTCATGGTTGCGTCTGTTGGCGTTGGTGATGGTGTTCGGCCTGGTGGCGGCGGCCTGTGGCAGCGACAGCAGCGACGACGACTCGGCCGGCGGTGACGACGACACGGCACAGACCGACGAGGGCGGCGACGGCGGCGACGGCGGCAGCGACGACGACTCGGCCGGCGGCGATGATGGGGCCACCGAGGTGACCGTGCCCCCCGAAACCGACGACCCGGTGCCCGGCGGCACACTGCGCTACGGGCTGATCGCCGAGGTCGACGGCCTCAATCCCACCACCAGCGCCCTTGCCCCCTCGGGTCGGCTGATGGGTCTGGCCGTGTTCGACTCGCTGGTCGCCTTCGACAGCGATGGCGGGTGGATGCCCAAGCTGGCCGAGTCGTTCACCCCCAATGACGACTTCACGGTGTGGACGATGACCCTACGCCCGGGTGTCACCTTCCACGACGGCACGCCGCTCAACGCCGAGGCGGTGGTGACCAACTTCGAAGCCCAGCGGGCCGACCCGCTGGTGGGCAACGCCATCCTGCCCTACTACGACGCCGACACCCCGATCGAGGCCATCGACGAGCTCACGGTGCAGTACAACCTCACGTTCGCCAACTCCGAGTGGCCGACGTCGCTGGCCACTGCGGGCCAGCTGGGCATGATGGCCTCGCCGGCGTGGCTCGAGGCAGCCGAGGCCGACGAGACCCTCAACCAGCAGCCGGTCGGCGCCGGCCCGTTCGTGTTCGAGAGCCGCAGCCAGGACGCCACCACCCGCTTCGTACGCAACGACGAGTACTACGGCGGCGACGTGTGGCTCGACGCCATCGAGTACTTCCCCATCACCGACGGCGCCCAGCGGGCCGACCAGCTGGTCGGCGGCGCCATCGACGCCCTCATGACCACTGACTCGCCATCGAGCCAGCAGCTCGTCGACGAAGAGGAGTCCGGCGGACCGATCCGCAACATCCTCGACGACACCGGCGAGGAGGCCTTCGTGATGATGAACACGTCGGCGCCGCCGTTCGACGACATCCGGGTCCGCCAGGCACTCACCTTCTCGACGCCGCGCCAGGCCTACAACACCCGCATCGCCGAGGACATCAACCGCTTGGCCGATCAGATGTTCACGCCCGACTCACCCTTTTACAACCCCGATGTGGTGCAGGAGGCCGACGATCCCGATCGGGCCGCGCCGCTGGTGGCCGAGTACTGCGCCGAGTTCCCCGACAACTGCTCCGACGGCAAGGTCAACATCGAGTACATGTTCTCTGGGCCCAGCGCTCAGCAGACCCGCATCGCCGATCTGTTGACCGAGGGGTGGAGCGAGCACTTCAACGTGTCGGTGGTGGAAGTGCTCCAGGACGATCTCGTGCTCAACGCGGCCCTGGGCGCCTACCAGGTCAACACCTGGCGTCAGTTCGGCAACCCCAACCCCTACAACGACCGGCTGTGGATGGCGTGCGAGACGGTGGGGCCGATCTCGCTCAACTGGCCTCGACTGTGCGACGAGGCCCGCACCGAGCTGTTGAACAGCGGTGGCGCCGCAACCGACGAGGCCACCCGCATCGAGAACATGCAGCAGGTGGTGCAGAACGTGAACGAGGCCTACACCTACGTGTTCCTCAACCACACCCGATGGGACAACGCCTTCAACGAGGCGGTCCGGGGCATCTGCGACGCCACCACCCCCGAGGGCGGTGTGATCCGCTGCACCGACGGCGGCGTGCACTTCAGCGAGCAGCTCTGGCTCGCAGGCTGACCGGTCCCCGATCGTGACGCTCGCTCGGCAGCTCGCCCTCAGGCTGGGGTTGTTCATCCTGCTCCTGCTGGCCGTGAGCATGATCACCTTCGGGGCGATGAACCTGCTGGGCGATCCACTGTTCAACATCCTCGGGCCCATCAGCGGGTGCGAGGACGCCATCTCCGAGAGCGGTGAGAGCGTCACCGTCGAGAGCAGCGACGGTCTGGCCCAGAACTGCGGGCCCGACCAGATCCAGGCCGTACAGGACGCCAAGGAGCAGTACTACCTCGACAAGAGCCTTCCCGAGCGCTATGTGCGCTGGCTGGGCGACGCGGTGCAGGGCGACTTCGGCACGTCGTTCGCCAACCAGGGCGAGTCGGTCACCAACATCGTGCGCGACAAGCTGCCGGTGTCGCTGCTGTTGATGGTGATGGCCCAGACCATCGCCGTGGTCATCGCCATCCCCTGGGGGGTGTGGGCTGCGTCTCGTGCGGGCAAGGCCAGCGATCGGGTCAGCACCATCGGTTCGTTCGGCCTGGTCTCCATGCCCAACTTCGCGCTGGGCATCATCCTCTACTACGTCCTGATCGTCCGACTGGGGTGGTTCCCCTTCCGCTACGAGGACGACGACCTGTGGTCGCGCATCAACTCGCTGTTCGTGCCGGCCATCACCCTGGCCCTGCCCATCTCGGCGGTGTATCAGCGGCTCCTGCGCACCGACCTCATCACCACCCTCCAGGACGACTTCATCCTCATGGCCCGGTCCAAGGGTGTCCCCCGTCGTTCGGTGCTGTTCAAGCACGCGCTGCGCCCGTCGATGTTCTCGTTCATCACTGTCTTCGGCATCAACGCCGGTGCGCTCATCGGCGGCACCCTGGTGATCGAGCGCATCTTCCAGATCCCCGGTGCGGGCAGCGAGATCGTCACAGCCGTGTTCCGTGAGGACTTCCCGGTGGTGTTGGCCTTCGTGGTAATCATCACCGCCGGGTTCGTGCTGTTGAACATCCTGGTCGACCTGCTCTACTCGATCCTCGATCCGAGGGTGCGTACATGACCACGCAGCACCACAGTCACCTCGAGGACGAGGAGGTCCCGATCACCTTCGCCGTCGAGGGGGTGGTGGCCGACGACATGCCGGCCGAGCAGTTCGTCACCCGCAAGACGCTGGGCTGGGGATTCTGGGTGTCGATCGGCTGGCTGGTGGCCATCATCACCGCTGCCCTCCTGGCGCCGGTGCTGCCCATACCTGATCCCGGCGTCGACCTGAGCTCCGACGTCGGGCTGCGCGAACCGCCCAGCACCGAGGCCTGGTTCGGCACCGATGCGTTGGGTCGCGACGTGTTCAGCCGCGTCATCTGGGGCGCCCGCATCTCGCTCACTGTCGGCTTCGCCGCCGTCGCCTTCGGCATGGTGTTCGGGGGGTCGCTGGGCATGCTGTCGGGTTTCCTGCGGGGCTGGTTCGACAGCTTGACGGGCTTCCTGTTCCTCACGCTGCTGTCGTTTCCGGCCCTCATCCTGGCCATCTTGATGACCTCGCTGCTCGATCGGACGCTCTTCACCATCTGCGTCGTGCTCGGCGTGCTCGGCGTCGCCCCGGTGGGCCGGTTGTCGCGAGCCGCCACCATCCAGTTCGCCGAGCGCGAGTTCGTCACCGCGGCCCACACCATCGGGGCCAAGCGGGGCCGCATCCTCATCCGCGAGCTGCTCCCCAACGTGGTCATCCCCATGGGCGCCCTCGCCCTGCTCGGTATGGCCGTGGCCATTGTGGCCGAGGGTGGCCTGGCCTTCCTCGGCCTGTCGGTCGAGGGCGACACCATCACCTGGGGCAAGATGATCGCCGACGGCTCCGATCGCCGTGAGATCGAGGACGCGCCATGGGTGGCGTTCTTCCCCATCACCTTCCTGTTCCTCACGGTGTTGGCCCTCAACTTCGCCGGCGACAAGGTGCGCGAGTACTTCGACGTCAAAGAGATCTCGGTGTGAGCGAGATCACCATCGAAGCCGTGCCCGAGCGCAGTGCTGACCCCAACGCGCCGCTGCTCGAGGTGACCGACTACCGGGTCGGGTTCAAGACCGAGCGGGGCCTGGCCAAGGCCGTCGACGGGGTCACCTTCCGCCTGGCTCGGGGTCGGACCCTCGGCATCGTGGGCGAGTCGGGCAGCGGCAAGTCGGTGCTCAACCGCTCGATCATGGGCCTGGTGGTGTCGAGCAACCAGATCGAGGAGGGCAGCATCACCTTCGATGGCACCGAGATCGTGGACACCGACCGACAGCCCTTCTGGGGCAACCGGATGAGCATGATCTTCCAGGACCCCATGACCTCGCTCAACCCCGTCATGAAGGTGGGCAAGCAGATCGGCGAGCCGCTCAAGCTCCATCTGGGTATGGACAAGAAGCAGGCGCGCGAGCGTGCCACCGAGCTGCTCACCCAGGTCGGCATCCCCGAGCCGACGCGGCGTCTCGACCAGTACCCCCACGAGCTGAGCGGTGGCATGCGCCAGCGGGTCATGATCGCCATCGCCCTGGCCGGCGAACCCGACTTCCTGGTGGCCGACGAACCCACCACCGCCCTCGACGTCACCGTGCAGAAGTACATCCTCGATCTGCTGGGTGAGCTGCAACGCGACCGGGAGATGGCCATGACGCTCATCACCCACGACCTCGGGGTGGCCCGGGGCCGAACCGACGACCTGCTGGTGATGTACGGCGGCCGGGTGATGGAGCAGGCTCCCACCGAGGTGCTGTTCAGCGCCATGCGCCACCCGTACTCCGAGGCCCTGCTCGAATCGATCCCCACCCTCGATCACCCCAAGCACACCCGCCTCAATCCGATTCCCGGATCACCGCCCGACATCGTGTCGCCGCCGCCGGGGTGCCGGTTCGCGCCCCGGTGCCGCTACGCGCAGGACCGCTGTGCCACCGACCTACCCGAGCTGGTCAGCGACGGCAACCACCACTACGCCTGCTTCTACCCGGTCGGCACCGAGGCCGGCGCCGAGGCGTTGCAGACCAACATCGAGCGGGGCCAGACCGCAGTGGGCCTGCGCGTGTCGGCCGAGGGAAGGCTGGGCTGATGGCCGGTACCGGCTCGGCGCACCTGCGCGACGACCCCAACGTGTTGCTGCGGGTCGAGGACCTGGTGGTCGAGTTCAAAGCTGGGCGCAAGGGCACCGTCCACGCCGTGTCGGGGGTGAGTTTCGACGTCATGGACGGCGAGACGCTGGGCCTGGTGGGCGAGTCGGGCTGCGGCAAGTCCACCACGGCCAAGGCGGTGATCCAGATCCCGGCGCCCACATCGGGAGAGGTCCTCTACAACGGCACCGACCTGGCCGCTCTGAAGGGCGAAGACATGCGGCGCATGCGCCCTGAGATCCAGATGATCTTCCAGGACCCCATCTCGTCGCTCAATCCGCGCCGCAAGATCCGTGACGTCATCTCCGAGGGTCTGGCCGTCTGGGGCGACGCTCACGGCACCTGGTCCCAGGACCGCATCGAAGAGCTGATGATCGCGGTCGGCATCGACCCCAAGTACGGCGATCGTCGGCCCCACCAGTTCTCGGGCGGTCAGTGTCAGCGGATCGGTATCGCCCGGGCACTCGCGCTCGACCCGAAGGTGCTCATCTGCGACGAGCCCGTGTCGGCGCTCGACGTGTCGGTGCAGGCGCAGGTGCTCAACCTGCTCGAGGACATGAAGACCCGCTACGGGCTCACACTGCTGTTCATCAGCCACGACCTCTCCGTGGTGAAGAACGTGAGCGACCGCATCATCGTGATGTACCTCGGCAAGGCCGCGGAGATCGGCGACGCGGAAGAGCTCTACCACCGACCTCGCCACCCCTACACCCGTGCCCTGCTCGCATCGATTCCCGAGCCGGCTCCCACCGTCGATGTCCACGAGGGCGACATCGCCGGCGAGCTCCCGTCGCCCATCAACCCACCCGACGGCTGCCGGTTCAACACCAGGTGCCCCCACGCCGACGACATCTGCTTCACCGACGAGCCGATCATGACCCAGGTGGGCGACGCCGATCACTTCGTGGCCTGCCATCACCCCGTCGACGTCACCATCCGCACCTGAGCACGTCGTCTCCCCACGCTTCTGTGACCAGAAGCTGCCCAACGGGGGGAGCA
>Ga0224508_10004055_pt1 | contig 12030 bp, 1 predicted proteins | sample SF_Jan12_sed_USG_4_FD_170157 | JGI IMG/M metagenome (GOLD analysis project Ga0224508, IMG submission 170157) | Sediment microbial communities from San Francisco Bay, California, United States - SF_Jan12_sed_USGS_21 | ecosystem: Environmental > Aquatic > Marine > Sediment | place: USA: California...
CGCAACAAACGCCGCAGCCCCGGCGCTACCGGACGGCATCCGATTTATCGAGCGCGTCGAACAACAGCGCCCCGACGATATCGTCATTCCCTATTCAGCCTATGAGCTCGATAACGGCCTGAGGGTCGTATTGCATGAAGATCGCTCCGATCCGCTCGTTCACGTCGACGTCACCGTCCATGTCGGCTCCGCCCGCGAAGAAGTCGGCAAATCCGGATTCGCCCATTTTTTCGAGCACATGCTTTTTCAAGGCTCGGAAAACGTCGGTGACGAGGAGCATTTCCGGATTATCTCGGAAGCCGGCGGCACGTTGAACGGTTCAACGAATACGGACCGGACCAATTACTTCGAAACCGTGCCGGCCAATCAGCTCGAGAAAGTTCTCTGGCTGGAAGCGGACCGAATGGGTTTCTTACTGCCCGCGGTGACCCAGGAGAAATTCGAAGTCCAACGCGAAACGGTTAAGAACGAACGCGGCCAGAATTACGACAACCGCCCTTACGGCCTGCTCGGCGAAATTACCGGCGAAGCACTCTATCCTGCCGGGCACCCGTACTCCTGGCAGACGATCGGATACATCGATGATCTGAACCGCGCCACTCTCGACGACCTGAAGAAATTCTTCCTGCGCTGGTACGGCCCGAATAATGCCGTGCTGACCATAGGCGGCGATATCGATGTTGACCAGACACTCGAGTGGATCGTCAAATACTTCGGGCCGATCCCGAGAGGACCTGAAGTCGCAGATCCGGTTTACGAGCCGGTGACGCTCGATCAGGATCGTTACATCTCGATGGAAGACCGCGTCGCGCTGCCGCTGGTTCAGATCGTCTGGCCGACCGTGCATCGCTTCCATCCGGACGAAGCGCCGCTCGATGTGCTGTATTCCGTCATGGGGTCCGGCCGCACCTCTTTGCTGTACAAGAATCTCGTGCGCAACGGGCTCGCCGTCGGCGCAAATGCCGGCCATGGCTGTGCGGAACTATCATGCAACTTCTCGCTGACGGCGCAACCGAACCCGGCCCAGGGCGCGAGCCTCGCGGATCTCGAGCGCATCATGCGCGAGTCGTTAGACGAGTTCGAAGCACGCGGCGTGCTGGAAGACGATCTGATCCGCATGACGGCGGATGTCGTGTCCGGCAGCATTTTTGGCCTGGAGAGCGTGCGCGGCAAGGTGACCAATCTCGCCTATTTCGCCACCTTCGCCGATACGACCAATTACATCTCGGAAGAAATCGCACGCTACGAGCGCGTGACAGCCGAAGACGTCATGCGCGTCTATAACCAGTACATCAAAGACAAACCGGCAGTCATCGTCTCGATCGTGCCGCTGGGTCAGGCGGAATCCGTCGCGGCGCCGAATAACTGGACGCCGGCTTTGCGGGAATTCCCAAACTTCGCGGCAACAGAACTCGAGCTGCGTGAGCCGGTTGATAGTTTCGATCGAAGCATTGAACCCGCGCCGGCCGACACGAACCCGGCCATCAAGCTGCCGGAAATCTGGCGCAGCGAACTGGAGAACGGTATCGGGATACTCGGCGCCGTCAACAACGAAACGCCAACGACCGCGATTCGAATTCAATTCGAAGCGGGACAACGCATGGAGTCATTGGACAAACTGGGACTTGCCTCGCTCACGGCCCGAATGCTGAATGAGGCGACAGAAGCCTCGACCAATGAAGAACTGTCGAATCGACTGCAAAAGCTCGGCTCATCCGTCAACGTCGGTGCGGGCGGTCGCTTCACGACCGTCACCGTGCGAAGCCTCAGCGAAAATCTGGCAGAAACGATGGATATCGCGGCGGAGCGTCTGTTCACACCGGCGTTCGCTGAAGAAGATTTCGCTCGACTCAAAGATCAGACCCTGCAGAGCATTGAACAGAGCAAAACGCAGGCGGCAACCGTGGCCGGCAACGCGTTCGATCTTTTGCTCTGGGGTCGCGACAACAGCACAGCCTATCCCGGGATTGGCCTGGCAGACACAGTTAGCAACATCACATTGGATGATGTACGGACTTTCTACGAGGACACTTACTCGCCCGCAACGGCCAGCATTGTTGCGGTCAGCAATATCCCGGAGGCCGATTTAGTCGACATGCTGTCGGTTCTCGAAGAGTGGTCAGGCGAAGCACCGCCTGCGGTTGAGCTCGCAGAAATTCCCGAGCTCGAGTCAGGCACGCTTTATCTCATCGATAAGCCGAATGCGGCGCAGTCCGAAATCCGTATCGGGCGACATGCGCTGCCTTACGATGCGACCGGCGAGTACTATCGCGCTGGCCTGATGAACTACGCGCTTGGTGGCGCATTCAACAGCCGCATCAACCTGAATCTGCGCGAAGACAAGGGTTATACCTACGGGGCGAGATCCGGATTCGCCGGCAACGATCTGTACGGAATGTTCTCGGCCAGTGCCGGCGTGCGCACGGATGCGACCGCTGCGTCCGTGGTTGAGTTCATCAACGAGATCGACGCCTATGCGGCCGACGGCATCACGGCCGAGGAACTGCTGTTCACCCAACAGGCGATCGGCCAGTCCGATGCCAGGAGCTATGAAACACCCGGCCAGAAACTTGGCATCCTTTCCAATATCGTGACTTACGATCTGGCCGAGGACTTTATCGATCAACAGAACGAAATTCTGGAAGACATTGAAAAACCCGAGATCGATGATTTGGCCGCGGAACTCCTGAGCATCGAGGACATGATTCTTGTGGTTGTTGGGGACAAGCAAATCGTACTGCCGGGCCTGGAGGCACTAGAGCTTCCGATTGTCGAACTCGACGAAGACGCCAATCCGCTTTGACTGACGCAGTTCGGACGATCTACATGGCGCCAGTCAGTGACAGGAAGGCGCCCTGATGGTCGAAATTCAGATCGGTCAAATCGTCTGAAAAGTTCGTAAAGTTATAGCCAATGCCCAGTTTGATCTGGCTGCCGAGACTGCGTGAAACGACGACCAGCGCGCCGCGCCGCCGCTCTCCCAGATCCGGCATATTGAGTGTTCGCGTCTCGATCAGCGCTTCCCAATTTTCTTTGAACTCCCAGTCCGTTCGCAATACGATCAACGTTGCTCCGTTCTGGAAAAAGGTACGATTGATCCGATCGAGGCTGACTTCGCCAGTGCGGCTGGCATACTTCGCGCCGACGGACCAGCGTGTGCCGATGTCGTAACTGACATCGACGGATGTAATTCGTGATCGCTGAATGAACTCTACGCTCGTATCGTGCAGTGCAACCTGTTCGACGGTTGGGAGATTGTAAAAGAAGGTGTATTTGAGCAATGCATTGAATCTATCGTTGCGAACTGGCCGGTATGCCGCGCCGATCACAGCTTCGGTGAACTCGCCATCGTAGAACTGACCTTCGGTACTTTCGCTCTCGGAAAAATTAAACTTGCCCAGCAGGCGGAACGCAGGATTGATTTGATACTTGAAGCTATTTCGGAACAGCCGTGTCTCTCGCGAATTTATCGACAAATCCTCTGACTGCATATCGTCGACGCGATACTCGACACCGCTGGAGAGTGAAACGGGACCCAGCCCGTATCCGATACTGACGCCTGCCGCCGTGCGCTCGGTCTCTGCACCTGTCTGCACATCCTGCAAAACGCCGATATCTGTGTTGGCCGTGATGTTCAGTCTTTCCGTCGGTGCATAGCTAATGCCGGTCGAATGCGTCAGACCCGATACAGCGTCGTTGCTCTGATATCGTTCTTCGAGGAACACACTTGCGCTGTCCGCAAATCGGGTTCTCGCGCCTGCAACGAGTCGTCCTTCGCTACCACGGGCCGCCCGGAAGGCATTATCCGTGCGCTCGTTTTCGAGCGCGTAGTTCAGGTAAAGGCTGGTTCTGTCAGAATGCATATAGTTGGTGCCGAACTTACCGCCGCGCCCCAGATCGCCATCCGAAAGCTCGATTTCCAGGCCGAGGCGATCCGAGATCTGGTAAGAACCGCCGACGCCGACGCGGCCATTCTCTTCGAGAGTACCGGTGACGGAGGTCGTCTCCTGAACGAAGCCATAGGCTGCCCAGTCTTCGCGCGAATCGAATCCAACCTGAACCACGGCATCGCGTCGCTCGCCCTCGACCTGCGTCAGTGGCACCACTAATGAGTCATCGCTTCGCACATCCTCGCGGACTCCGGTGCTGACGCTCCATTTGTCGGTCAGATCCCATCCGATATCGAGTTCGCGGGACTCTGTCGCGATACCCTGTTCCTGAATTCGGGTGTCAGTCTTTAGCATGACTGACAATCGGTCATTCACGGGCATTCTGAAGGAACCACCGTAATTGCGCGTATCAGTCAGCGTCATTAGTCCGGGCGCAGCATATCCCGCATCGATTTCCTGCCCATAGAGCGTCAATCGGCCGCGGTGCCCACCAAAGAAATCGTCCAAGCCAAGACTCAGATCGGCACGGTTCGCGTCAGCATCCGCCGATACAAATGACAGCGGGTCGTAACCATAAAAACCGAATCCCCCGTCATCGGAGCGCATGATGTCAGTCAGAAAGCCCTCGCTCTGACCGGTTTGCAGTTTGAGCCAGGTTTGCTCCGTTTTGCGAAGCGTCAAATCGGTCCCCTGCAACGTGCTGTCGACATCGCCCTGCTCGTTGGAATTCGCCGTCAAGCCGATCTGAACATGATCATTTACCCAGTAATGCACCTGGCCGCCGACTGAAACGGCATCGAGCTCGGCGAAACCGGGCGTATATTCGTAACGCACGACAAGATAGGCTTCATCGCCTCCGAGTGCGTTACTGCGAACTAGCAGATTGTCGTCGACCGTAGAGTTCAATGGTTCGGCCAGCACAATTCGGCCCTGAAGGTAGTCGATGTCGTAGTCGAGTACGGGACGCAGATTGACGGTGCCGCTCACGATGCCGGAAGCCTTGTCCCTGATTTCGACACGGACGCGCTCTGACCCCAGCAGGATGTCCTGGCGGCGAAGGAAGTAGAGCGAGCCGCCAGTACCCCGAAACTCTTCCCGACTCGGAATGGTTCCCGGTTCGGCAACGAACGAATCGAACGAAAGTTTGCGTTCACCGAAACTTGTCGTATCGAGGAAATCGAAATGCAGCGCGCCACCGTACAATCCACGGTCAACCTGAGTCAGCTCATTGTTCATGTAACCGACGTCGAAGTTGCCCCAGACGCCGTGGTTGCTGCCCTTATCCAAACGCAGGTACATGCCCCCCTGCGTCGGCGTGTTTTCCGACACCGTACTGTCGTCGCCAAATGTCGGATAGTAGTAGTCAGGATCGATTCGCCTGAACAGGGAATCCGGCGACTTACTCGTAAAGTTGCTGAACAAATCGTCGAGCGGCGCCTCTCGACTGTCTGCGCTGGCCCGCAGCTTCCATTCGTCACCGAACCGTCCGTTCGCATAGAACGCGAGCCGCCCGTAGGAAGAGGCATCGAAGTTCAGCGGCGAGTTTGTGCCTTGAAACAGTGCGATAGGACCACTCGTGTCGTTTTGCGTAAACGTCAGGTCCGCCATGCCAACGTAAAACCAGTCGTTGCGCTCGAACTCGAGATCTCGCAGGAACAGCTCACCACTGCCCTGTTCGTCGAGCACCGCGACTTCGACGGTATGCAGGCCAGTTGGAAGAATAGCCTCTGCGACGAAATCGCCCTCGCCATTGACGGGAACCTGCTGGCCCGCGACCCAGACCGAGTGCCCTTGCGGAATATGCGCCCCCTGGACGGTAACCGTGCCGCTGCCAAGGACGATGTTGTTGACAGCCATCCCGGACTCACCGTAGGCAACGAGCAGACCAGAGTTATCAATTGTCGATAGACTGCTATCGGTAGCAGCCTGACTGAAAATTTCAGATACATTCACGTCCGCGGCAGGCCCCTCGTCGTCGACTTCTGAGACATAGGTCAGCCACAAGGGTTGCGCCGAGGTCTCGTCGAAGGTTCCGTCCTTACCATAGGTGCGCAAGACGTATTTGAGCTCTTGAAGGGGTGCTCGAAAGCGGCGCGCTTGGGGTGTCCATTCCGCGACGCCGCCGATATCGATCTCGATAACCTCGAACGGCTCCTCGCGCACGGATTGCTGGCCTTCGAAAACGCGGATTTCGGCCGATTCGATGAAGTGCGTATAGTTTGCATACATCGCAAACTGCACGCTCGAGGTGGCTAACAGTGCATCTCCGGCTTCAACGAATCCCACCGTATTCGGCTCAGCCGACACGCTTAAGCGGGGATTGGCGCTGAGGTTGTCGAAGCTGAAGCGGATGTCCGCTGCCTGCAGTGCGACATCGGTACAGCGCTGAACGTCGGCAAAGCTGCGCGCGGGATCGTCGATCGGCTTGCCGTCGACCGTGATGCGCATCAGATTCAGCCCGAAGGGATTCTGCGGGCTGATTTCGCGATTGAGTGGCGTAATGTCAACGCCATCCAGATTGGTCGGCGCGGCCACCTCATCGTAGACGACCTGCGCCAGGACATGAGAACTCGATCCCTGCACGAAGCCGGCGTTGACGACGTCGTCCGAATGAACGAAACCACGGCCCTCAAATTCGACGCGTTCGCTCGGCAGGTTCATCTCCCCGGCGACGACCTCCATGGTTCGTCGCGCACGCGCGGCCGACAACCCGATGTCGTCACCGTAGACCAGCGCCGTTCGCCGGTCGAGGCCTTCATTAGTCGTATAGCCTACGAATCGAACTCGAACGTTGCTTCGACCGGCCATATCTTCGAGCGCTCGCTTAAGCCCCGCGGTCAAGCCTGATGGCAACTCGACTGCGCCACTTTCGAATATGACCGGCTCGAGCTCTCCCCAGGGCGGATCGTAAACTCTTGTAACGAGCGTGCCGTCGCCGTCGACCGGGCAAACTTGCGGCTCATTGGGCAGCTGCTGCAATGGATCGTCATACCAGAATTCCACTTCTACGCGTCGATTCAGAGCCTTGCCCTGTGCTGTATCGTTCGGCCCCAACGGCCGCTCTGTGCCCCTGCCGTTGCTTTCGACGACTTCGGCCGGCAATTCCAGGGACTCCTGTATGGCCTGTGCTACACGGCGAGCCCGCGCACTCGAAAGTCCGACCTGCGTACCATAGATGCGCTCGTTTCGGTCCGAGAGCGGCGTATTGTCTGTGTATCCGACGAACCGAATCACGACGCCGCTTCGGTCGCTCATATTTTCCAGTGCCTGGCGTACGCTTCCGATGAACGCCTCGTTGACATCCACGCCAGCATCGTCGAAACGCAGTGGCGCAATCAGATTCTGAATGCGGACGCGTTTTTCATTGCCTTCCTGGTAGGTCAGCTTGCACAGCGTCTCCATGCGACAGACCTTGATACGATTGATCGACTGCTCGACAAGAAATTCCTCGAGCGCGATACCTTCCGTCACTTCGTCGTACCAGATCTCAACTGCCACCCGACGATTTTGCGCGCGTCCTTCGGCCGTTTCGTTGCTGGCGACGGGGACTAAGTCTCCAGCCCATTCGTATGAAATGCCTTCCGGCGGCAGCGCAAGCGTGTTTTGCAGGAATTCGGCGACCTCTCCTGCGCGTTCGCGAGACAGTCCTTGGTTGTCGCCAAAAATCCCTGCCAGCTCGGCGGAAAGCGGCTGATTGTCGGCATGGCCGACAAGATGCAAGCGAACGTTGCGCCGGTCACGCATTGTCGCAAGGATTTCGGCCAGCTCCGCGACAGTGCTGTCCGGAATCCTGGCAACGCCTGACTCAAACCGTATGGGCGGAACGACTCCAGTGAGCTTGACGGTCTCGAGTTCCTCGGCAGCTACGCTGCGGGTTTCGAAACTGTCGCCCTGCTCGAGTTCGAGATAGTCGGCATCCTGCGTCCATTGTCGGAGCGGCTTGTCACCTGTGAAATGCCGTTCGACGCCCTCACCGAGCGGCGAGGTATCCAGAATCTGGGCACCAGCAGAACCACCGAGTAAGGCGCCGATACAGCCGGCGATCAATTTCATTCCTGGCGCCCGGATCATTGCGCACGTCCCCCGCGGGAGGCGGGGAGATCAGGCGGACCGCCGAGGCGCCAAAAGACCTCAGACTCGATTTTGAGATTGTAGCAACAGCCTTCGGTTTCCCAGCGTGCTTCGATCTCGGTTTCCATCGCTTCGATTCGGTCATCAACGAGATTCGAGTCTTCCAGATCTGCCAGATAGGACAGACGCAGTACTGCAGGCGCTACTGCCAGTTGGTCGATGAGCACATCGATACGCGGAGCCCACTGCGGCCGCAACACGTTGTCGCCGGGCTCGAAAATCGGGTCTGCGATGTCGAGTCCAACGACGCGATGAATGGACGCACCAAAGTTCATGCGCAACGTCTTGCCGCGCGTCGCGCGAGCAATCTGTATTGGCTGCAGCGTCGCACGGAAGCCGCTCGGCAAGGTGCGATCGTCAAGCTTCATCACAAAATTGCTGCCGCGACTTTCGTTCGGAATAACGGCACAGGTGATGTGGTAGCGTCCGTAGCTGTCCGTCGTCGCCGCGAGCCCGGTCGTCGACACAAGCCTGACGCCTGCGATTCCCAGCTCGTCATTCCCCTGGATACCGTCACGATCGTAGTCGTCGAACACCTTGCCCATGACATCCGTGCAGTCAAAGTCCGGATCCGGTACGAGCCGCACGGTGGCGGTTGCCTCGCTCGACATCACGTTACCGGTCGCGCCATGCACGACCAGCGCCCGATTCACGAAATCACCTTCGCTGACGCCGGCACCTACTGCCAGTAACAGTTCAATGCGATGCTGTCCGGCGCCCGTGAAGGCGAGGTTGCTCCATACGAGTTCCTGCCCGACAACCGACGGCTCAGTCGATACGGCGTCGATACGCGCCGAACCCTCGACATATTTGAATCCGGTCGGGAAGCGATCGACGATATTGACTTCAGTTAGATCGAAGCCCACGTCGTTTCTCACCGTGATGATGTAGGGCACGAGCCCGCCCCGTCTGGTGCTGAGCAATGGCGAAGTCTTCGTGATTGAAACGGAGTCGGCGAGATCCGGATCGAGCGGAATGTGGTTGTTGAAAATCTGCCGCGAACCCGGGTTATTGCTGTTGTCCAGGATCAGATGCAGGTGATAGGCGGTTTGAACCGAACCGGACGGCGCCGACGGCGCGAATTCGGAAATCGTCGCCTCGCAATAATTCGTTGAAGCCGGAATCGCATCCGCGGCACCGCCCTGCAGGCAATCAGGCAGCGAGAGCGCGGCCGTTGTTGCGCTCGAAGTCGGTGGAATGATCGCTGAAGGCGCATCGAGGAAGATTGCAGAAGGCGGAGTCACCTCAATGAGATAGGTGTTGCCTTCGGGACAGGCGACATCGGAAAAGTTGATATCGAACTTGTAATAACCATCGGCAAGCGTGACCTGCCCCTGCTGTGCGGCATCGTCAAAGCAGATCGCCGGCAGCGCTGATCCTGTGATGGCATCGACCATGGTCAATACCGTGCCCGGCAACGGCGATCGGCCGACGGCGTTATAGACGACCCCGTTCGGGTCGATCGGCAGATTCAGATCGACCAGATTGCTGCCGGACTCGACCGCGATCTCGCTGATAGTCTGCAGGCCATTCGTAAAATCGGAGAACGTGCGCCCAAGCGGCGCCGTATTCAGGCCCGCTCCCACCGCAGAAAATCGCAGCACGTAGCGATCCGCGATGACGTATGTCGGCGCCACGCCCGCGATGCGATAATTGCCATCGACATCTGTCGTCGTTGAATGAATAAGGTCAACGTCTCTAAAGAGTTCGACCCGCCACCCTTCGAGTACTCGCTCGCCCGTGTCCAGCTGATCGTCGAAATCCGCGTCGTGCCAAGCAGTTCCGCTCAGCACCCCGACGCCGGGCGTACCGCCGAGCGTGACCGAGACGCTCGCCGTTGCGGATTGCGGTGGGTCGTTCCACTGGACTTCGGCCGTATTCGTCACGACCGTGCCCACCGGCAGATTCGAATCGATAACGGCCTGGAACCGCAGGATGATTTCTGCGTCGGGAGCCAGCGCGCCATATTCGGCGTCGTAGTCTGCCGTCAACAGCGTGCCGGCAAAAACGACGCCTGCTGTGCTGCCGTTCATCGTGCCTGACCCGTTGACGTATTGAAGCTGTCCCGCCACGGGAACATCGAGGTCGTCATAAATCCTGACGTAGGACGCCGGAACCGCTGCGATATTGACCACGCGTACCATGTATTCGACGATCGAACCCGGTAAGGCCGGCCCACCGCCGATCACGGTGATCTGTTTGGATATCGAGAGCCGCTGGCTCGGGCCGACGACTACGACCGTTGGTTCAGGACCGGTCGCCGGATTGCCGTCGCCATCGGTCAGCAGCACAGGCAGCTCATAACTTGCGACCTGTGCCTGATTGACGATCAAAGTTCCGGGCGGTACGCCAAGGTCCACCAGCAAATCGAATTGAATCTGTGCCGACTCGCCCGGTGCCAGCGTGCCTTCACCTGCTCCGGGCAACGGCGGCGTCATATCGCTCGAGCTCACGGGCAGGCCGGCGATCAACGGCGACACGCCGCCATCAGCGCCAGTCGAGATAGCGTTGATCGTTGTCGAATCGGCGACATAGCTCGTGTTCGCCGGGACACTATCCGTGAGTACAGTTTCGGTCGCGGGCACCGTCCCGTTGTTATAGACAGTTATCGTGTAGCGAAGCGTATCGCCGGGATCCACGACGCCCGGTGTGCCGAGATCGATCTCGAGTGCGGCGGATTTTTCGGCATACAGTAAAGGCAGATTGCCGACCACATCGCGCGTCGGGTCGTCGGCAATTGGGGTTCGCGGGTCGTCCGAGGGTTGATTCGCGACACCGGCGCTCAGCGCATCGACGTAGGCCTGATTGGAAATGACGGTGCCGTCAATCACATCGGGATCGACGAGGACGTCGAAGACGATCGTTGACGGCAAAGCCGACGGGCCGGCCCGCAGCGAACCCGGCGTCGGATCGGCCGGCGAATTAATCAGCATGCCGGCGCCGAGCGGCGAGACGCCGGCCGCGGGATCGGCTACGGCGACCCCGTTGAGCGTCGTGCTACCGGCAACATAAGTGGTGTTGGGCGGGATTTGATCGCGCAGCAGCGCGTCGACAGCATCGTCCGTGCCGATGTTGGCGACGCTAATCGTGTACCGCAGCCGTTCGCCGGCCATGAGTATTGTCGGGTCACCATCCAGATACGAGGACACTTTGTCGATATCGAACGCTGGCGCCGATGCGATGAGTACGCGAGTTGGATCCTCGTCCCCGTCGATATCGGGGCTCGCCTGGCCATTGACGTTCGGGTCGTCGCTGAGTCCGGAGACAGCGCCGGCCGCCGTCATCTGCGATTGGTTGGTCGCGTAGGTGCCGTTTGCAATGACGGGATAGAGCGTGACTTCGAACTCGATGACGAGCTCGCTGTCGGCAGGCAGATCGATGTTGCGAATATCGAGCAGCCCCGCCCCGTTGGTTCCGCCGTTCGCGTCGGTATTGGTGGTGTCGGCTCCCGGCGGCACGGTAGCTGGATCGAGTACCAGACTGCCTGGTAGGAAGACAGGAATGGGGTTGAGCGAACCGAGATCGTCGACCAACCTGAGGGCGGTGAGCGGCGAATCAGTCGTTCTAAGGCGCAATGTATAGCGCAAGGTGTCGCCGGGTGTGGCCGACGTGGCGGCACCGCCGCCGGCGGTTACGTTGCTTGCCGTCTTGTTGAAATACGAGCCAAACAGCGCCGCAGTGATCGTGTGGTTATCTTCGTGATCGAGCACACCCGGCGTGCCGTCCGTCAGGGTTCGCGTATAGGACTGCCGGCCAGCGATACCCGGGTTGCCATTGAACCACTGGGTCGCCCCGGCGACATTCGTCAGTTCGAGGCCATTGGTCGTGTCCAGGTCAAGCTGTGTGCCGTAGGTCAGTATCAGCCGTTCACCGGGACCAATCGTGCCCGGCCCCGTGAGTACGTTCACTGTGAGGATGCAAGTTGGAAAACCAGCGTAGGTCACAACAAAATCCGTGCCCTCGAGCAGAGGACCCTTACCCGGGACGGGCGTGACGCCATCTGCGGCAA
>Ga0224508_10004056_pt1 | contig 12030 bp, 9 predicted proteins | sample SF_Jan12_sed_USG_4_FD_170157 | JGI IMG/M metagenome (GOLD analysis project Ga0224508, IMG submission 170157) | Sediment microbial communities from San Francisco Bay, California, United States - SF_Jan12_sed_USGS_21 | ecosystem: Environmental > Aquatic > Marine > Sediment | place: USA: California...
CCGCCCCGGAGTGTTAGCCGCGTAAATGGTGAGCCCACGCTCGCTATCGCGATATCGATGCGCGAAGGGGGCGACATTCTCAAGCTCGGTGAACGTCTCGACATCCTGATGCCGGAGCTGGTCGCGAAGTACCCCTGGGGTGTCGAAATCGAAAAAATCTGGTTCCAGGCCGACCTGGTGGACGCCGTGGTCGACTCGTTCACGTCCAGTCTCTTGCAGGCCATCCTGATCGTGATCATCGTCATGATCGGGTTTCTCGGGCTGCGAACCGGGTTGGTCGTAGGTTCGCTGATTCCGACGACAATGGTCGCATCGTTTTTTGCGATGCAACTATTCGATATTACGATCAACCAGATCTCACTGACTGCGCTGATCATTGCGCTTGGGCTGCTCGTTGACAATGCCATTGTCGTGGTCGAATCGATCATCGTGAAACGCGAGAACGGCCAGGGCGCCGTCGAGGCCGCCATAGAAGCCGGCCTCGAACTAAAGACGCCGCTGCTGGTTTCGTCGTTGACGACAGCCGCTGCGTTCATGCCTATCGGGATGGCGAAATCGGCGGTCGGCGAATACACGTCAGACATTTTCTACGTTGTCGGCATTGCGCTGCTCCTCTCATGGCTGCTGGCAATGACGTTTGTACCGATGTTGACGACCGTAGCGTTGAAGACATCGCCAAGAAGCGAACAACAGGGTGACCCGTTCGCAGGTCGCTGGTACCAGCTGTATCGTGATCTCCTGCGCGTATCGTTGCGCTGCCGTTACCGTTTTCTCCTGATTATCGTGTCCCTGTTTGCGCTCGCAATCATTGGCATGGGCCTCGTGCGCCAGGAGTTCATCGCGCCGTCGGAGGATCCTGTGTTCTCGGCCAAGCTCGAGTTGCCGCTGGGAACTTCAATTGAGTCCAGCCAGGCGATCATTGCCGATGTGGACAGGTTTGTTGAAGAGACGTACTACGCACCGGCGACCGGTGAGCCAAAGATCCGCAACTGGCTGACGTTTATCGGTGAAGGCGGCCCCCGTTTTCAGCTTAGTCTCAATCCCCCGAATCCGAACCCGGCAAATACGTTTCTCGTGGCGAATACGATGGACGGCAAGGCGGTTGACGAGGTCATCGCGGGGATTGAGCAGTACGTTAGAGAAAACCACCCGGATCTTGCGGCGCAGATAAAACGTCTCGATAACGGACCGCCTGTGGCTTACCCCATCATCGTGCGTATCTCGGGCAGCGACTTCGATTCCCTGTACCGCCTTGCTGACGAGGTCACCGATTTCCTGTATGCGCAGAGCCAGGTGTCGGATGTGCAGAACTCCTGGGGGCTGCAAACGAAGAAACTGCGGGTCAGTGTCGATCAGGAACTGGCGCGCCGGTCTGGCGTTACCAGCGAGGACGTCGCCTATTCGTTGCAGGCCGGTTTGACGGGTATCGAGCTGACCCAGTATCGCGAGGGCGACGAGCTGATTCCCGTGACCATGCGAACGGTTGCCGCAGATCGCCAGGACTTCAGCAAGCTGGATGGATTGAGTGTTTATTCGCAGAGCACCGGCGCCAACGTTCCATTGAAGCAGGTTGCGGACGTGAGCCTGGTGTTCGAGCCCGGCATCATCGAGCGTCGAGACAGGGACCGGACGCTGTCGTTAAACGTGCAGCTACACCCGGAGGCAACGGCGGCGGAAGTCGCTGCGACACTGAAGCCCTGGCTGGCAGACGCTGAGGCGGACTGGCCAACGGGGCACAGCTATGAAATTGGTGGCGAAACGGAAGAATCCGGTGAAGCGAATGCGTCGATCGCGGCTGAGCTGCCGACGGCCGGGATGATCATACTCCTGCTGCTGGTCGGGCAGTTCAACTCGATGCGCCGGCCCGCGATTATCCTGTCGACGATTCCGCTCGGGCTGATCGGCGTAACTTTCGGCCTGTTAATCGCGAACTCGTCATTTGGCTTCTTTACGATACTGGGGCTGATTTCCTTGTCTGGCATCATCATCAACAATGCGATCGTTCTGCTGGATCGCATCGCCATCGAGATCGAGGAGTTCGGTCGCAGCCAGTCCGATGCGATCTTCGCCGCCTGTCAGCAGCGACTGCGGCCGATACTCCTGACCACGGCAACCACGGTGCTCGGTATGACGCCGTTGCTATGGGGTGGAACCGCGATGTTCAAGCCCATGGCGATAACGATAATCTTCGGCCTCGCGTTTGCGACCGCCCTGACACTGCTGGTTGTTCCGGTGCTGTACGCGATGTTCTTTAAGGTGTCCCTGCCCACGCCAGGACCTCTTGAGCAGAGAGCCGCCAGCTAGCGCGTCAATCGCCCTTCAGATAAGCGATTATCTCCGGGTCCTGCAGGATATCGATAATGGCCAGGGCGGCGGCGCCGTTATGCGCTCTCGGCACCGTATTTGGCGTTGGGTTTTCGACATGGTACTGCTTCGTCAGTCCGGAGCCCGTGGTGACAGTAACGTCCCACACGCCGCGCACAACCCACATTCCCCTGTCGAGAGTCGCCGCATCGACACTGAATGAAAGACTCTTGTCAGCACCGTCCTGGGCCCTGATGCCGCGCTGTAGTAACTCGGTTTCACAGGTTTGCACCATTGTCTGAGTCAGCTGATTCAGATTTCCCCAGTACTTGTGTCGACCTATCTCACCGAGGAAGAATCGTGTCTGGTCGTCCTGCGCATTTATTATTGCAACAGACTCAAGTTCGTCGCTGGTAACGGTCGTGATACGCGTGTCTTCGAGCGCATAGATCGTGGGCGTGTACTCATGCGTGATGGCGCTGCAACCGCTTATGATGGCGAGTACGCAGAAGCAAAATGCAAACTTTAGAAAACGCTTCATTATTTATTCTCCCTATTCAACGTAAGCGCGCAGGCGCGGGTCGTTTAGTATCAATGCCGCAGCATCCGAGACAGCAGCATCCAATGGCTTGGTTGGGTTACTGACCACATTGAATGCCGATCCATACGACGATCGTTTCGACTCCACGAAAAACGACTCTCCGTCGCCCATAGCGACATCGATAAAGACAGTAGAGGCAAATGTAAGCCCACCGCCTTCTGGCTCAATGATAATGCCCTTCATGTTCAACGTTATCGTTTTTGCAATGCCGTCCCGCGCCGTGTCAGATTGCTGCCCCAGTGCTACAGACATTGCATTGATCAATGCCTGCGTCACTTCATTGAGGTCCACCTCTATTTCGCGAAAGTCGAGATTGCGGAGTCCGCCGGGGCTCCGGTTTTCAAACTGGATGGCACCGGCATCTGGAAATGGCTGAATCTCGTCGCCGTCAACCCGGATGTCGGGCACGTAGTGCCCAACTCCGCTCGCACATGCGGTTAAACCCAGCATGACGAGCATGGATAACGGCAGTCGCGATCTCAACAGACTCATACGCAGCTCCTACAGCACAACGATGACGACATCGTGAATATACCATCTGGTGCGCACGGCGAATTTACTTACCGAATGGAAAAACCCTGGTCGACGAATCCATGTTCTCAAGCGGCTCCTCGCAAGTTCGCGTGAAGACTTGCGTCATGGTTTCTGCGAATCGCTCGAGAAAGTAATCAACGTCCTCGATCGCGTGAAACGTCGTGTAGCCCTTCTCGAGAAAATCCTGCATGGCGCCAAAGCCCGCCGCATGTGCGGGGCGGTGCATTGCGCGCAGCGTCATGCCGAGGAAAGAACTGCGGACCAGTCTCTTTAGTGAATGTCCGAGGTTGATCGTCAGCTGAATCAGTTCGAGGCATTCAACGAGCGATGTCGACTGCCGGAACGCGGCGCAATACTCTCGTTCCGAGACCGGCGACGGCACGTCGACGTCATCGAAAAGCCGCCTGCAGATATCGAGATTGATAGCCAGTGCTCGCGCATTCAATTCCATGGCCGACGCGAGCGCGTGCAGCGCCTTGCCCGGGAGCAAGCGCACCATAACCGGAATGACGCGCGTGAGATCGGCGTCACGTGCGCTAACGCCGGTGCCGATCAGGTCCGAGATGACGAACTCAACGGCGGCGGCCGTCTCTGGTTTTTCCTGGAACTCGCTGTAGAAAGGCAGGCTGTAGTCGACCTGCCAGTCCAGGAAGTACTCGTACTTTTGCAGAAGGACAGGATCGGACAGGTACTGTTCGTGTACTGCATTGCTCTGTTCGGTAAACAGCCGAAGGCGCTCGGCCTGCAATCTCGCGTTCATCTACCTGCCGATGAGTTGGTCCTGCTCCAGCGCGTTAACGATCGCCGCTGCCTGGTCGATGTAAATCGAGTAATTGCGGTTGGTATCCAGGGCGAGCTCGTCTTCGGTATCCAGGTTCACCGCCCAGACCGGTGTCTTGCTGTTGACCGAGACCAGGTCCGCCCGCAGCGCAAGATCGAAGCTGTATTGTACGGCCGGCGGCTCTACGTACTCCGTCAGCTCGACGCTGAATACGTTGTAGTAGTAAGTGGGCCGAAAGTTGCGTGTCGCCTGGGGATTCCTGGTCTTCACCTCGCTTGTTGTCTGCAGGTCGGAAAGCTGTGTTACGAGGACAGCGTCGACACCAATCTGTTCGACAACCGGAATGACGGTGTCGCGATTTACAGGCTCTCTCAGGTCTACCAGTGACGTGAAGGCAATTGCCTCGACCCCTTTTGCTTCCAGTGCTGATACGGCTTCTTTTTCGAAATACTTGCGCGCATCGAATGAGTCGAAAAGGCCGATAACAAGTAACTTCTCATAAGGTGCGTCAACGGGCTCCGATTCAACCGGTACACGGGTTACCTGCGGCACGCCGGCGCACGCAGATAATGTAGCGCCGACGACGATCAGCGCCAGGATCTGGCTAATGGATTCGCGTTTTTTCACGGAAGTTTGCCCTCGCTGGCATACGGATGCCTGTTCGCCCGGCGCACAGCATACCCCGATAAGGGAGCCGAGGGGTGATATCGGGTCATGGTGTTTTGGGTTGAGGCTGATCGCCTCGCGGCTCGTCCAGATGCCGCCCACCCAAGGGCGTCGCGTACCGTCTATATATCTGACGGGATTTTCGCGTCGATCACGTCCTTGATCGAAATTTCCGTTCCGTTATGGCCCGCCTCCAGGTACCGCGAAAAGACAAAGTAGTGGGCTACTTCACGAAAGCCCAACTCGTCCCTGCCTGGCGCAGTCCAGACGTCGACGCTGTTCTCAGCTTCCTGCAGCAATTTGTCCACTCTGGACTTATCTATCTGGCGGGTCTGTATCAGGACCTCCCTGTAGAGGTCCTTTCCCGATAATTCCGGATCTGATTCACTGACCACTGAATACGCTTTCAGCAGACGCCGAATGGATCGGTTGACGAATAACTTTTCTCTAACTTCCAGGAACATCTCGCGTCACCAGGTTCGTCGGAAATTAGTAAGTACCATCAAATGGCACAAAGGTTCAATTCGGCGCTGGCTGTTTTCTGTACAACCAATGGCTGGGATGACGGTCGACAACATTGTTCTCGAAGCCGCCGATCGAGTTGCTGACCATGTGCTTGCTGACAAAGAAGTACACTGGAATAACGGCATAGTCGTTCAACAACACGCTCTCTGCCTTGCGCATGGTGACGGCAGCCTTGTCGGTGCCGCCAGTCTGATCCGCCTCTTCCATCAGAGCGTCGAAGTTTTCGCTTGCGTAGCGGGAGAGATTCTGGTCGCTGTCTGACCGGAAGATGTCCAGGAACGTTTTCGCGGAGTTGTAATCACCGAACCAGGCGAAACGCATTGCATCCCATTCTTCGCGGCGATTCCGAGTTTCGAGAAAATACTTCCACTCACGCTTGTCCAGGCGAACCTCGACGCCAAGAGTGTCTTGCCACATCGACCTGACCGCGAGCGCGATCTTCTCGTGCACGCTTTCGGTGTCGTACATTAGCGTGATACTGAGTGGCCGCTCTGCGGAATACCCGGCGTCCGCGTACAGACGCCGCGCCGCAGCGTTACGTGTCGCCTCATCATCATCTGCCCACGCGTATTGAGCTGGCTCATAACCCGCCACGCCCGGAGGAACAACGCCGTACGCCTCCCGCTCGCCACGGCCGAGCAGCTGGGCAATTAAAGTTCGGTCCACCACCATGCTAAGGGCTTGTCTGAGCGACGCATCGTCAAATGGCGGTTCAGTAAGGTCGAACGCTATGTAATAAAGCGCAAGAGAAGGGGCGACGCGCAACTGCGATGAGTACGATTCCTTCGCGATCGGCACCATGTTGTCCGAAACGTTGTGGGTTACGTCTATCTCATCCGCACGGTACATGTTGAATTCTGCTTGTGGGTCTGCGATCGGCAGGTAGTGCACTTCGTCGAAATACGTCGCTTCATTGTTGCGGAAAAACTCGTTTCTGCTCAGACGAATCAGGCCGCCGGGGGTTCGCTCGGTCAGTACGTAAGCGCCGTTGCTGACATTCTCAGTCCCGCTCTCGTGCATCGGGTAGAAGATGGGCAATGCCACGATAGCCTGCATGTGCCCGATCGGCGCCGTCAGCAGGATTTCGAGGACATCATCGGATGGGGCGCGTACTCCCAATTCACTGCCTGGCAGCCGACCGGCATTAACTTCCGAAAAATTCAGTATGGGCTCGAGCAGGAACGAATAGGTCGACAGGCTGGCCGGATCCGCCGCACGTTGAATAGCCCGCACGAAATCGGCAGCTACCACGCGGTCGCCGTTCGACCAGCGAGCTGCATCGCGCAGCTCAAACGTATAAGTCTTGCCGTCTGGTGAGACGCGCCAGGACTCTGCGACGCCTGGAATCAATCGACCAGCCGCGTCCTCGACGATCAGGCCCTCGTACATGTCCAGAAGAACGTTGAAGGCATGAATATCCTCCGCAAGTACCGGATCGAGCGATCCCGGATCCCCCCCGTTTCCCCGTACCAAAACTCGCTCGCGGGCGTCGTCTGGGGCGCTGTCGCCGCAGGCAGCCAGCACTGCGAGCAGCATGAAAGGCAAGAGGAGAGCAGGTAGGCGCAAGGCTTAAGTCCATGAAATAAGGAAAGTTAATGGTATCAGGCAGTCTGGCGGCACACAGGTTCCGTCTGTCTTTTTTGCCTGTATCAAAATCAGGGCTTGCAGAATCTTATATTTGGGGTAAACTACCCCAATCATGACTAATGACGCTAAAAACCTGTTGCAGACCGTGTGCCGCCAGATTCTTCGGCCACTGGCTTCGATGCTGCTCAAGTGTGGCATGACCTGGAAGGAGTTCTCCGATATCTCCAAATCGGTCTTTGTCGAGGCGGCGACCGAGGAATTCGGCATCAACGGCCGGCCGACGAACGTCTCGCGCGTGTCGATTCTGACGGGTATCAGTCGCAAAGAAGTGAAGCGGCAGCGCGACCTGCTGGACGTCGCGGCATCGCCCGTCACACGCAAGACCAATGACGCGACCAAGGTCCTGGCGGCGTGGTACCAGGACAGTGACTTCCTGGACTCGATCGGCAATCCGCGACTGCTTACCGAGAATGGGCACGACGCCAGCTTTGAAGCACTGTGTCATCGCTACGGAGGCGATATCGCGCCGTCGACGATGCTCAAGGAACTGGTCAAGACCGGCGCTGTGAAGCGCCGTGACAATGACGAGCTGGAAGTACTTTCCCGCTACTACCAACCGGCCGCACACGACGACGAGAACCTCATGTTCGCGGTCGATCGCATCCGCGATGTCATTGCCACCATGAACAACAACGTCTTCCTCGAGGACGGCGAAACCCTGCGCTTTGGCGGTTTCGCTGATAACGACGTGTTTCCGGTGCATGCAATACCTGCATTCAACGACTATCTCGACCAACGCGGTCAGGCGTTCCTCGAAGAAATTGACGACTGGCTTACGGCAAATGCCGGAGACCAGTCACCCACCGAACCGACAGCGAGAGTAGGCATCAGCCTGTTCGCTACCAAACGATAGGATTCCAGGAGAAGAAAGATGAACTTGAATAAACTGATACTTGGGGCGTTCGCAACGATTCTGCTTGCATCACTCTCGGCCTGCGGCGGCGGTGGCTCCGGCGACAGCCTGACTCCGCCACCACCCAACCCCCCACCGACCGGAGGCATTGGACGTAATGGCGTTGCCGTCGGCCCAATTGCCACCTTTGGAAGCATCGTCGTAAACGGCGTACGTTACGACACAAGCTCCGCAACGTTCTCGTTCGATGGCGAGACCGGATCGGAAGCCGAACTAAAGGTCGGCCAGGTCGTCTCGGTCAAAGGCACGATCAACGATGACGGCAGCACCGGTACGGCCGATGAAGTCAGCTTCGACGATGCGGTCAAGGGGCCAGTCGATAGCATCGACCTGGCCGCGAAACAGCTCGTTGTGCTGGGCCAGACCGTACTCATCAGCCTTGATACCTCCTTTGACGACAGCTTCTCCCCCGCTTCTCTTGAAGGCGTGTCGGTAGGGCAGATTATCGAGGTCAGCGGCCAGTTTGATGCGAACGGCAATATCGTTGCCACGCGGATCGAGCCCAAGCCGGCGGGTACCGTTTTCGAAGTGCATGGCAACGTCACCGCACTGGATGCGACGGCGATGACCTTCAGCCTGAATGCGCTGGTGGTCGACTACAGCAGTGCGACTATGGACAACTTCGTCGGTAGCATTGCAGAGGGTGACTTTGTCGAAGCCAAGGGCACGTCACTGGGTGCGGCAGGTGAGTTGCTGGCAACCAAGGTTGAGCTGGAAGGCGTACTGCCCGGCGCCGTAGACGGCGATCGCATTGAGCTGGAAGGATTCATCACACGTTTCGTCTCGGCAACGGATTTTGATGTCGCCGGCACGCCCGTAACGACCACCGGTACAACCACGTTTGAAGGTGGCGTCGCGGCAGACCTCGGCCTGAACATTAAAGTCGAGGTGGAAGGTGACCTGAATGCCAGCGGCACGATAGTCGCGACCAAGGTAGACATCCGCCGTAGCAAGGCAGTGCGGGCTGTCGCCGATGTCGACAGCATCGACGCGGCCAACAACTCGTTGGTAGTCCTCGGCATTACGGTGACGGTCGATACGCTGACGCGCCTCGAAGACAAGAGTAGCGCCGACGTCGACCCCCTGACGCTCGATGACATCAATGTCGGTGATTACCTCGAGATCCGGGGCAGCGAATTCCCCGCAGGTAGCGGCACAATCCACGCGACGATTCTGGAACGAGAAGATCCCGACACGGAGGCGATCCTGCAAGGTTTCGTGGACACGATCAGTGACCCGAACCTCACCATCCTCGGGGTAACCATCGAAACCAGTGGTGCCACGGTGTTCCGCGATATCAACGACAACGTGATATCCGCAGCCGATTTCTTCAACCAGGTCAACACAAACTCGCTGGTGAAGGCGAAGGGCACCGAAGTATCCGACATGGTGATCTCTGCGACAGAGGTCGAGTTCGAGTTCGAGATCTAGGAGCGGGGCCGTGCTGACTTCAAGAGCGATAATGAAATGTCTTGCCACCGCCCTGGCCGGGACGCTGATAATGGGTGTCGAGTCGGTTGGAGCCGACACCCTGTCTCTGTTCGAGGCGGCAGATCTTGCAGCCAAAGAGCAGCGCCTCGACGACATGGAACGTGCCTATGATGAGATCCTGGCAAGTGACCCTGACAACGTCCGGGCACTGTCCGGAAAGGCTGCCGCCCAGGCGTGGACGAAGCGTTACAGCGACGCGCAACGTACGTACAAACGTGCGATCGAGCTTGCCCCTCACGATGCGGAGAACCACGTAGGCCTTGGTTACGCGTATGCCTGGAATGGCGACTACCCGGACGCAACCTCGGCATTCAATGAGGCGTTGCGGCTGGATCCAAAGAACCTCTCAGCTCGCAAGGGTATCGCCTACTCGCAACTCTGGTCGGGACAGCCCGACCTCGCTCTTGAGTCCTTTGAGCGGGCGAGGAGCTTTGCAAACGATGACCCGGAAATCGCCGAGTCATCGGGCGTTGCCAGTCAGTCAATGGGCAGGACTCGCGATGCTCTCAGGTACTTCGACGAGGCCCTGCGGTTGGACCCCGACCGCAGCAGCGCCCTGAATGCACGCCGCGATGCGTATACGTCAGCGCCCGCATTCGAGAGTACCGCTCGCGTTGGCAATACGACCGGTGCCGGTGCCGGACTCCGATACCTCGAGTTCGCGCATTCCCCGTCCGCGAGAACGAGGCTGGCGGTGCGCTACGACAATACGATTGGACTCGACAACCCGTCGGTCGCAGATCGCAATGAAGAGGTGCCGGGCTACTTCGCGGTGCTACGTCAGTCTGTTGGTTCTCGATGGCAGCTGACGGCTGAACTCGGCCGCAGGGACCTGCCGGCCGGCGAGCAGGATGTACTGGGACTACAGGCACATTATCGCCTGGGCGAGAAAGTCGTCCACTTCGGCGGTGAACTGGGGAAACACGATGCGGGGCACAGCGACAAGCTGTTGCACGCGGGCATCAACCTGCCGCTGGGCGAACGCTTCCGCATTGATCCGACTATCTACCTGTCGAGCTCGGGACCGAACGAGGACAACGAGTGGCGCGCAGTGGTCAACCTGGAATACCGCATGAACCCTTACTGGACCACGGGTCTCTACGCCGGTGGTGGCTCGGTCGACGCCGTCGATCAGCGATTTGACGGCGGCACGGTGGTCGCGGGCGCCTGGGCGAACCTTATCGTGGCGGACCGGCACACATTGCAATTCCTGGTACGACGGGAGGACGCGCCAGCCACCCAGTTTACGGTCGTCGAAATCGGCTTCACTTTCCGCCTGCCGGGCAACTAGGGGAACGCAATGAACGACCTCGACAGCCTGACAATCCAAAACAACATTGGTGTTCGAGCTAACTACCGGACTGCTGCCAGCCGATCACCGGCCATGTTCCTGGTCCTGTTCACCACCTGGTTTGCGGCGCTTGCCTGGTTTGGACCACGCTTGCTCGAATCCATGGGCGCTGCGACGGGACCTGTTTCCACGTTCGCTCAGGCTTACTTTGTCGTCTTCGTCTGTATCGCGTGGCTTTACGGTATCTACAATCTCTCGGTTGTCCTGTTCGCGACCATAGACAAGGTGCTGAGCCGATTCGCGAGCAAAGACGAGGTCGCGACCGATCGGAATTTCTCGCAGCCCGTGGCCGTGCTGTACACAACCTGCAATGACTTTGTCGAGGCCGGCGCTGCCTCCTGCTCTCGCCTGGACTATGAGAATTTCAAGGTCTATATACTCGATGACAGCAGCGACCGGCACTACAAACAGCGCGTTGATCGCTTTGCCCGGTCGCACGACAATGTAGTCGTGGTTCGCCGCCCCGATCGCAAAGGCTTCAAGGCAGGCAACCTGAACCATGCGCTCTCTACGGTCGTAACGGAACCCTATTTCGTCATCGCCGATTCGGACGAAATACTGCCACGCAATTTCCTCTCCAAGCTGGCACCGCGCATTGCGGCTGATCCGAATTGCGGGTTCATCCAGGCGAATCACCAGTGCATCAAGCATGGCACCAAGCTGCAGCGCGACATGTGCAGAGGCATCGACATTCACTGGGAGTGGTATCAGCCGCTAAGAAATCGATTCGGATTTGTCATGTTCCTCGGCCATGGCGCGATCCTCAGGAAGAAATGCTGGGAAGAGACCGGCGGGTTCCCGGAGCTCGTTAGCGAAGACCTCGCCTACGCCATAACGATTCGAGAAAATGGGTACTACGGTACGTTCGCGTCCGACGTGATTTGCATGGAGGAGTTTCCGTCCTCTGTTCGAGCGTTTCGAATTCGTCACGTGAAGTGGACTCGCGGAACCTGTGAGTTCCTCCACAGGTTTGCGCCCAGGTTGCTCAAGTCTCGAAACGTCTCGCTGACCGAGAAACTCGACATCCTGTTCCCGACCGCGAATCTCCCGCTCACGATGTTCTTTTTCCTGTTCATGATCATGACGGCCATCGTTTTGCCGGTCACGATCGGGGAACGGGCCCTGGTCACCTTTGAGCTGGGCGGGAATGTCCTGCGGTTGCCGGTCGTGCGCATGCCTGAAGCCATGAACGTGCTGTATACGTGGGATTTCTACGT
>Ga0224508_10004057_pt1 | contig 12029 bp, 13 predicted proteins | sample SF_Jan12_sed_USG_4_FD_170157 | JGI IMG/M metagenome (GOLD analysis project Ga0224508, IMG submission 170157) | Sediment microbial communities from San Francisco Bay, California, United States - SF_Jan12_sed_USGS_21 | ecosystem: Environmental > Aquatic > Marine > Sediment | place: USA...
AGGATAACCATTTGGTTCAGGAGGAAATCTTGTAACAACTTTTCCTTGTTTTGCATCTTTTAATTCTGGAAGACCTTCTCTTTCTTCAACTTTTTCTTTGGGTGTTAAAATTTCTGGAAAATTCTCATCAATTTCTTTTTTCTGCTCTTCAGATGATAATTGATTGACAATAGCAACAATTTCAGAAATGTCTCCTGTAATCTCTTTTACTTTAGTTCTAAATTCTGGTTTTGTTCCAAGAATTTTTCCCAAAATTATTTTATCCTGAGTTTGGCCTTCGTGCTCAAATGCATTTTGAAGTGCCATTTTCCTAATTTCTTTTTTCAGTTTTTCATCCATATTAGATCTACCTGTTGTAACTATACATCTCTCTTAACTACAAAATCCAACAATGCAATAAGATCAGTTTTAGCAGATCCTGTGTAGCTTGCTAATGATTTATCAGCTTTTTCTGCATATTTTAGAGCCTGCTTTCTAACATTTTCTTCTATTCCAAGAGAGTGAATTACGTCTACAGCCTTGTTAAGATCATTTCTTGTTACCTTGGAATTTCCAAATGCCTTTAGGATTGTTTTTTTATCTTTGCCTTTTGCTAATTTTATTGCCATTAGAATTGGAAGTGATTTTTTGCCTTCTCTAAGGTCATTTCCTACAGGTTTCTTTGTAACTTTGGGATCTCCCATTACTCCTATGAGATCATCAGTTATCTGAAATGCAATTCCCAAATTTCTTCCAAATGATGAGAGATTTGAAATATCTTTGGCTTTGTTTGTTGCACAAATTGCCCCCATTGCACATGATACATCAAATAGTGCTGCAGTTTTTTTGCAAATCATTGTAATGTATTCTGCTTGCGTTGGAATTTTTCTCTCTTGGGCCATTTCTACATCCAATAGTTGACCTTCACATACATCTACACATGCTTTAGCAAGTCTAGAAACTAATTGAGTAGTGGCATTTGTTGATAATTTTGATTCAGTAATCACTTGATATGCTTTTGAAAATAAAACATCACCGGCAAGAATTGCAATTGGCATTCCAAATTTTTTGTGTACCGTTGGAACTCCATGACGCATTTCATCATTGTCCATGATATCATCATGAACTAAAGTAAAATTGTGTACCATTTCAACTGCACTTGCAGCTGGCATTGCATTAGAAACCTTTCCCTTTAAAATTTGACAACTTCTAATTACCATGTATGGTCTAAGTCTTTTTCCACCATGAACAATCAGATGTCCTGCTGCATCATAGAGTTTCTTTGGATTTCCTTTTAGTTTTGAATTAAGATATTTGTTTACTATTTTTGCATTTTTTTCAATTTGCTTAGTTTTTTTCATTTACTAGTCTCCACTTTTCTTTTGGTAGATGAGTCTTGATTGCTTCTTGCAATCCTTCATGAACTTCCCTATTCATCCATGTAGATAAGACATTTACATGCTTTTCAAGTACGAATTGCTCAGATTTATCTAATAATTCTAAAGCAATGAGCATCCAAGGACAATAAATTTGAGGATTTATCTTTAATTCTGAAAGTAACTCTTTTGCAGAAATCCACTTAATTTCGTCTATTTCTCCTTTAATCTCTTTTAATTTTGTGGATTTATCAATAACTCCAATCAGAGTTCCACAAACTTCATTTTCAGAACCCACATCTTTGTAAGGTACATGATACTCAAATTTGTGTAAATAGTCTAGATTTCCTTCTATTCCCAATTCTTCTGGCATTCTTCTTTCTCCTGATGATACATAAGTCTCAAATTTTCTTGGGTGACTTGCAAATGTTCCATCCCAATCATTTGGCCACAACATTTTTTCTTTTGATCGTCTTGTAAGTACTAGTTTGCCATCTCTGTCAAATAATAAAGCAGTAAATGCTCTGTGTAATTTCCCATTTGGTAAATGACACTTTACTTTTTCTTCAGTACCAATTGGATTGTCATTTTCATCAACTAAAATCACAAATTCTTCAGACATTTCTTTTTCCTCTAAACAATGTTCCTTCAAATTTCCTATTTTTAACCGCTTTCACAATCCTTTCAGGTTTATTACCATTTACAAAAAAGACATTCATTCCCATTTTTGAAATCTTTGAGGCTTCATCTACTTTTCTAGTCATTCCACCAGTAACGTCCATCTTATTTTCTGAAATTGAAGGATGCTCACCTCTTAATTCATAAATTAATTTTTTTGATTTGAGATCAGAATATAATCCGTCTTCATTTAGCACAAAAATACAAAATCTCGGTTTTAGAATTTTTGCTAGATGAGTCATAATCTTGTCACCTGATAAAATGTATGTTTTTTTCTGACCATACCATAATGCATCTCCATATGTAACTGGAATTAAGCCTGATTCTGCAATTTTTTTAATTTCTTTAACTTTTTTTAGTATTGGTTTATTTCCTGACATAAAATCAGTTGGAGGGAGACAATATGGATTTAATTTATTTTTTAACAACGAATCCAAAATGATCTTGTTTAATTCTATCATTGAATTTTTTACAATTGCAACTCCTCTAAGATCATACTTTTTTTCTTTAGTGTGCATATCATATTTTACAGACCAATAATGTCCATAGGAACCACCACCATGAACAATAATCATTGGTTCATCAATTTTTTTTAGATTTTTGGCAAGATTATCTATTGTTTTTTTTCTAGATGATAATGGTTTTTCTTTATTTGTGATAATTGAACCGCCTAATTTTATTAGAATCATGCTGTCCCAAATTATCTAGTCAATTAAAAAGTATCCAGTCCTTTAAAATCAATTTTTACTGAAAAGCAATCATAATTTCTATCTTTGAATTCATTGAGTGTATGCTTCAAATTTGACTCATCTGTTAAAGAAAAGATACATCCCCCTCCTCCTGCACCTGTAATTTTTGCCCCAAAAGATGATTTTTGTCCCACTTGGATCATATCTCTTAGTTTATCATTTGAAATTCCTATTGATTCAAGATACTCTTGATTCTGAATGACTTTTTGACCTAATTCTTTGATATTGTTTTCTTTTAATAACTTCAAAACATCCTCAACTAATTTTGATTCATTATCACATAATTTGGAAAACTCTGCTTCATTTTCATCTTTGAATTGTCTTACTCCTGCAACTATTGATTCTGTATAGTGTTCTATGTTTGAATTTGCAATTACTAGATGAAAACTAGGCTCAGATTTTATTTTGGTAAATCCACTTTTTTTATCATATTCCATAATACCTCCATATGTACAAACAGTACAATCTGCTCCTGACGTATCTTGAAAAATTGTTTTTTCAGCTTCAATTGCAAGTTTAAGAATTTCTTCTTTAGCTGTTTCTGTAAATAATCTAGAAATTGCTGCAGCACCTGCAACACAACAAGCAGACGATGAACCTAAACCTACTCCCAATGGTATGTCTGATTCTACTATAATTTCAATCCCTGCGGTTTGATTTTGTGTTTGTATCATTTTGTTTGCTAAATAATAAAATGGTTTTAGTGGAGAATCAATTTCTGAAATGGATTTGTTTGGTTCTAATACTAAATCTCCTATGTTTGATTTGATGGAAATTTTCTCTTCTTCAATCTTCTCTGCAGTAACAGTAATTCTTTTGTTTATTGCGCAAAGAATTGCTTTAACTCCGTATACTACAAAATGTTCTCCAAAAAGAATAACTTTTCCTGGTGCAGAAGCTTTAGATTTCAAGTGAACACTTTAGAGCTCTGATTGATTTATTCGATTTCCTCTTCAGTGATCTTTGTTTCAAAATCATCGATTTCATATTTCATTGGTTCATCTTCTTTTAGTTCTCCTCTTTCAATGAGAATTTGACGTACCAATAACCAGTAAACTGTTGCTAGAGCTTTTCTTCCTCTATTATTTGCTGGAATAATTATATCTAGATCTGATGTAATGTTATCTGTATTTGCAATTCCTATGACAGGAATACCTGCATTAGTTGCTTCAGTAATTGCTTGTTCATCAACTTGTGGATCTGAAATTAAGACTAACTTTGGTTCAATATAATATGGAAGTGAAGGATTTGTCAAAGTTCCTGGCATGAATCTTCCAAGGAGTTTCTTAGAATCTAACATCTCACAGAATTTTTCAATTGGAGTTTCTGCATATTGTCTGCCTGAGCATACAATTAGTTTGTCTGTTCCTAATCTGTTGATAAATTTGGCTGCAGTTTGAATTTTCTCTAATGTAATGTCTAAATCAAGCATGTACAGTCCTTCAGGACTGGCTTTTGTGATGAATGGTTTCATGAATTTTGTCTTTACTTGGGTTCCTACTCTGATTCCAGTAGATAGGATCTTCTTTTTGATGTCTGTTGTTTCTGCTTGTTGGCTCATTGCAATTTTAAATCTCTGCCATACCACGTATTAAATCATGCTCTGATAGGCGTAATAGTTCATTGAGTTTTGCTATTCTTTCTCCTCCAACTACACCGACTTTGAGCATTTTTGATTTTGTTGCTATCCCTATGTGGGATATTTGTGAATCAGTAGATTCTCCCGATCTATGTGATGTAATTAATCTGATATTATTTTGACTTGCAACATTAGCAAATTCAAGAGCATCATAAAGACTACCAGCTTGGTTTACTTTTAGAATTGCTGCATTGCATGATTTTAAACCAATTGCTTTTGTTAGAATATCTTTGTTTGTAACTGTCAAATCATCTCCTGTAACCAATATGTTTGGGAATTTGGACGTCAATTCTGCCATATCTTCAAATGCCTCTTCATGGACTGCATCTTCTGCATAAATCAATTTGTATTTTTCAATAATATTTGCTGCAAAATCAATCTGTTCTCCGGTAGAATTTTCAAATCCAGCCCTATCATAAACATATTTTTGTTTTTCTTCATCCCATTGTGTAGATGATGCAAAGTCTACTCCCAATGAAACCTCTTTTCCTAAAGTAAATCCTAAATTTTCACAAGCCTTTACAGAAATCTCTAGTGCTTTTTGATTTTCTAATTTTGGTGCCCACCCCCCTTCGTCCCCTCTTCCGTTTGTGAAATTGGGATCTTCTTTTTCTAAAACACGGCGTAATTCTTTGTGTACTGTTAAATTAGTTTCAATAGCATCTTCTATACTCTTTGAACCTGTTGCACAAATTAAAATTTCTTGAATGTCTGGAGTTCCAGGTCCTGCATGTACCCCTCCTCCTAAAATATTTCCTATTGGAAACGGAAATTTGAATGAGGATTCTGATGATAGTATTTTAAATAATGGCTGATCTGATACTTTTGATGCTGACTCCATTGATGCAATTGTTACTGCAAATGCAAATGCTCCCCCAATTACTGCATAATTAGTAGAATTATCCAAACTTTTCAGAGTGTCATGAATTCCTTTAAGATCTGAAGATTCTAATCCAATAAATTTTTGAGAATTTTCATTTAAAATTCTAAGACTCTCTTCAGGTTTTCCATTAGGAAAACTAACTGCTTCATATTTTCCTACACTGGCACCAGAAGGCGCACAAACTCTTCCCAAAAACCTCCCATCAGATTCTACATCGACCTCGATTGTCTTACTTCCTCTACTGTTGTATAGAATACGTCCTTCAACTGAGGTAATTTTGGCCAAGTTACTCTAACTCAGATTGAACTTCTTGATTTCTTCTCTGAATTGCTTCATAGAATGGAATTACTTGTTGAATTGTCTCAACAGTAGTCAAAAGCATTCTTCTGCAACAATATCTTTCGATTCCCAAAGAATCAAGAGTTTTTGCTGGATCTTCCCCTGCTTTTACTTTATTTTGATAATCGTTGTATTTATCGGCAATCAAATTTCCGCATGTAAAACATCTAACAGGGATTAACATACGAACAAAAAAGTAACCAAGGATTATAAAAACCATACAAGGAAATTCTATTGCGGGCGTCGCCCAGCCTGGCCAAAGGCGCTAGCTTGAGGGGCTAGTCTCTCAGGAGTTCGTGGGTTCAAATCCCATCGCCCGCATACACAATTTTGAAAATTATTTCTCCAGTTTTTGTAAAGTTTTGATTAACTCAGTTCGTCTTTTCTCTTCTGTAATTGCAGATCTGACATCATCTACAAGAATTCTATTTACATCAATCTTTCTTCTAGCCTCTTTTACCACTTTATCATACATTGAAAAAGTGTAAAGCTGAAGATACAAATTTTCCATTACTTCAAAAACTCTTGTAGCCTCATCAATATCTCCTACTCTAATTTTATCAAATACCATCCTCTTCAATTCACCTACACAATCTAATAATCCTAAAACATATGATTCTGGCATTACTAGCAACTTTTTATCCGAAGGAATTTCTTTTTTTTCAACAACTGCAATAAGACATGCAGCTTCTACAAATTCCTGTTCTGGGGTGATTAGATATCTTCTGAGCACTCCTGTTGCTTTTTTCTTATATTTTTTCAGGAGTGTGTCTGCTTGCTTCAAATTATTTTTTCCAGTTGTTAGATCTCCTTTATGAACTGCAATGATTGATCTGCTACAGCGAATAATTATTTCTCTTGTATTTTTTAGTAGAAACTCTCTTGCATCTTGAATATCTCCTAAAGATTTTGCAATTTTATTTAGTGATGGTTTTACATGCTTTAGTGTCATGCTTGATAATGTCTAAAAACTAGGATAAAGCCGTTTACTAAACTCTTATTTTAGATATAATTTTCATATGAATTATGGAAATTACAGTTGATCAAATGTATAAAATTGAAAACAAAGGTCATGACATGGGATTTTTAAAAAAATTCATGATGGAAAATGCAGGTGCAGCATCAGTTAGACGATTAGTTGACAAACTTGGAAATGTAGAATCAAAAAATATTCTAATTTTTGTAGGATTGGGAAATAATGGCGGTGATGGGTTGGTAATGGCAAGACATCTTGCTGGTTATGGCGCAAAAGTTACAGTAATGCTTCTCGGAATTCCTGAAAAAATCAAAACTGAGGAAAGTAATTGGAATTGGTCTATCCTGCAGAAAATGCCATCTGTGAAACTAATGTTAGGAGATTCTTTTGATTTTGATTTCAAACCTGATGTTATAGTTGATGGTATCTTAGGTACTGGCATCTCTGGAGAGATTCGAGAACCATATGCATCTGCTATTAATTATATCAATCAAACAAATTGCTACAAGTTTGCAGTAGATGTTCCATCCGGATTAGATCCACAAACAGGAGAGACTGCAAACATCTGCACAAAATGTGATATGACAGTTACATTTCATAAGATGAAACAAGGAATTCCTAAAAGAAAAGATTTGACAGGTGAATTGTATGCAGAAAAAATTGGAATTCCACCTGAAGCTGAAGAGGGTATTTTATGAAAGTACATCAAATTCAAGTTGGAAACATGCAGAACTTTACCTACATTGTTGAAGACGATGATACAAATGAAGCAATCATAATTGATCCATCATGGGATCTTATAGAATTAGAAATGATCATAAAAAGAAATAATTTGAAAATAAAATACATTGTAAACACACATCACCATTTTGATCATACTTTGGGAAATGAAGCAATGACTGAATCAACAAAAGCTCCTGTTATTCAACATGAATCTTCTGAGTTAAAACACGACATAACAGTAAAGGATGGCGCTTTTATCGAATTTGGTAATTCAAAACTAAAAGTTCTTCATACTCCTGGACATTCTAAGGACAGTATATGTCTAATAGGTGATGGAAAAATTTTCTCAGGCGATACTTTATTTGTTGGAAACTGTGGTAGAATTGATTTACCTGGGGGAAGTGCAAAAGAACTCTATCATAGTCTTTTTGATGTTCTCTATTCCTTAGATGACAATTTGGTATTGTATTCGGGCCACAATTATGGCCATTCAGAAATATCCACAATTGGACAAGAAAAAATTACAAATTTTGTAATGCAAAAACGAACTGAACAACAATTTGTTGAAATGATGGGTCAGTGAACTTTTTGGAAAATTTTGAATTGTTTGGTAATACTGATAAGGCTCAAAATTTTCTTGAATCTGTAAAATCTGGAAGATTTCTTTTTTCATTTGTCATTTCATACACTGAAACTTGTGAAATTTCTGGAATTACTTTTGCTGGTGCAGACAAGGATTCAATACAATTTACTCCACCTGCTGATGCAGAATATCTTCACTACGGTTATTGTAAAACAATTGATAAAATTCCAATGACTCCTGATGGAAAACCGACTCCTGCATTATTAACTAAAACTGCCTTGGAATCCTCAAGCATTCCTCATTTGACAATTAATGCTGGCAGTAAAATTTCTCCCCAATTACCTTTCATTGAAACAGGGTTATCTTTTGGGAAAAATATTTCAATTCAAGATGCTATGACTGATTCTCAAGTATCTCACGCTATTGATTATGGTAGAATTGTTGGAAGAAGTATGGCTTCTCTAACTGATTGTTTGATAATTGGTGAGAGCATTCCTGGTGGAACTACTACTGCATTAGCTGTATTGAGAGCATTAGGTTTTGATGCTAAAGTAAGTTCTAGTATTCCAAACAATCCGATTGAATTAAAACATCAGATTGTTAATAGTGCCCTTGAAAGAATCAATTCTGATCATCCATACAGCATTGTTGCCAAAGTTGGAGATCCAATGATTCCTTTTGTTGCAGGAATGTTGAGTTCTGCTTCTGATGTTTCTAAAGTTATGTTGGCAGGTGGAACCCAAATGGCTGCAGTATTGGCATTTGCATCAAAAATTGGATTAAACCAAGAAAATACTGCAATTGGAACAACCTCCTACATTACAAATGATGAAAGTGCAAATTTCAAGCATCTTGTTCAGCAAATTGCAGATATTCCTGCAATTTCTGTAAATCCAGGTTTGAAAAATTCAAAATATTCTGGTCTAAAGGCATTCTCAGAAGGATTTGCAAAAGAAGGTGTAGGTGCAGGTGGTAGTATTATTTCATCTATGCTCAAAACGGGAAATGATTCTATAAAATTTTTAGAAATGGTAGAAGAAGAATATCACAGATTATTTACTTCACTGTAACTGATTTTGCTAAATTTCTAGGATAATCCGGATCTGTATCTTTTTCAAGTGCTGCATAGTACGATAACAACTGTATTGGAATAATTTCTGAAATTGGATATGATACTTCATCTGTCTTGGGAATTTCTATCCAATAATCATATACATCACTTCCTACGTCAGAAATTCCAATAATTTTTGCACCACGAGATTTAATCTCTCTTGCACTGATTAGAGTATCTGAATAAGTTGAATCATTTGGATTAATAATTATCACAAATGCATTAGAGTCCATCAGAGCAAGAGGTCCATGTTTTAATTCTCCTCCAGGAATACCTTCTGCATGAATGTACGTCAGTTCTTTTAATTTTAAAGCCGCTTCTATAGCAATTGGATAATGTATTCCTCTTCCAAGAACATAGATATCTGAAATATCTTTCAATTCTTTTGCAATCTGTTGAATTTTTGTAGGATTTTCTAATATTTTTGCAACTGATTCAGAAATCTTTTCAAAATTAATCCATATTCTATTATTGCTTAATTTTTGTACAATTTTGTAGAGTATTACAAGTTGTGCTGTGAAACTCTTTGTTGCTGCAACTCCTATTTCAGGCCCACAGTTCATACCAATCAATACATCTGCTTCACGTGCAAGTGATGAAGTTAGTAAATTAACAATGGATATTATCTTACAATTTGCTTGTTTTGCAATCTTTACTGCATCTAAAACATCTGCACTTTCTCCACTTTGAGATATTGCGATTAGAATTGAATTCTCTTCAATACTATCTGGTGCAAACTGGAGTTCACTTGATATGATTGATTCAGCCTTGATCTTGGCATATTTTGATAAAATTTGTTTTGCAATCAATGCAGAGTTATGACTAGTACCACTTCCTGTCACATAGATATTTTTTGCATGTCTGATATAATCTGCTGTTTTCTCAATTGTATCTGCTGTTTTTTCTCCAGCTTTCAAAATTGTTTCATGCTGTTCATAAATTTCCTTCAATGTAAAATGTGCATAATCTCCTTTGTATGCATCTCCAAATTCTTTTGAAACTTTTGTTATTTCATATTTTTCATGTCTGCCATTAAAATCAAAAATCTGAAATTTATCTTTGTCTAAAATCACAAAATTTCCATTTTTCATGTAAATTGCATCATCAGTATACTCAATGAATCCTAAAACATCACTTGACAAAAAGAAACCATCTTGTCCAATTCCCATGATTAGTGGCTCATGAAATCTTGCCGCTGCAAGTTGACCATTTTCAAACATTGCAACAAATGCATAATGTCCTTTAAGCTCTGAAACAGTTTTCATAATTAATTCTTTGATATTTCCTGTCAATTCATAATTTTTTTGAAGCAAATTTGCAATGATTTCACTATCTGTTTCACTTTTGAAACTATATCCTTCATTTTCTAATTTCTTTTTTAATTCCTCAAAATTTTCGATAATACCATTATGTACTATTGCAATTTTTCCAGAATTACTTGTATGTGGATGTGCATTAACATCAGTAACTTTTCCATGAGTTGCCCATCTAGTGTGACCGATGCCTACATTTCCTGGCAATGTATCTAATTGAACTCTTAAATTTACTTCATTTACTTTTCCAGTACCTTTCTTTAACTCAATTTGATTGTCTGATTCTGTTGCAACTCCAACACTATCATATCCGCGATACTCCGTTCTTTTTAATCCCTTTACAAGGATAGGTGCGGCAATTTCCTTTCCATAATAGGCAATAATTGAACACATAACTATTCTATCTGATAATTGTGGTTATTTACTGATAAGCCTATTTTTTCAATTATTCTGTTGAAGAACTTTCATCTTTTGGTGCTTCTTCAGCAGGTGTCTCAACTGCTTCAGCAGGTGTCTCAACTGCTTCAGCAGGTGTCTCAACTGCTTCAGCAGGTGTCTCAACTGCTTCAGCAGGTGTCTCAACTGCTTCAGCAGGTGTCTCAACTGCTTGAGGTTTTGATTTTGTCTTTTCTAGCATTTCTGGAATTTTAGATTCAGGTGCAAAATGAATGCCATCTTCTTCTCCCACCGTAACTGTGTATGATGGTATGTCTATTTTTCTTTCTCCAATCATTACGTGTCCATGAATTACCGCTTGTCTTGCTTGATATGGTGTTTTGAATCCAAGCTTCTTTGTAACAATAGTTTGTAATCTACGTGAAAGTAAATCATTCACATTTAGATTAAGTACATCATCTAATGTTGCATCACTACTTACTAATCCAATTCTTGCAAGTGATTTCATTAAGATTGGTTCTTTTTCTGCTCTAACCTCTTGTCCTAATGCAAGTAATGATCTTGCTTGATGTCTTACACGTGATAATTCTGTATGTGCTTTCCATAATTCTCTTTTAGTTCTTAATCCAAATGTACCTAGGGTTTTTAGCTCTTCCATCTTTAGTTCATAATTAAGTGGCCTCTTTGGTTTTCTCCAAACTCTACGTGGATATTTTGGATCTCCCATTTAAAACACTATTTAGCTTTCTCCTCTGGGGCTTCTTTCTTTTCTTCTGCTGCTGGAGCTGCTGCTGGAGCTGCTGCTGGAGCTGCTGCTGGAGCTGCTGCTGGAGCTGCTGCTGGAGCTCCCTTCTTTGCTGGAGCTGCCAGTCCGCCTTTAGCGACACCAACTGCTCCGCCTTTTCTACCTGAAGTTCTGGTTCTCTGTCCTCTAACTTTTAAACCGCTTAGATGACGATAACCTCTCCAACTTGCAGTTATTCTTTCTCTTTCGATGTCATTTCTTAATGTAAATGGAATATCTGATGTTAACAAATGCAAATTTCCTCCAGTTTCAATATCTTTTCTTCTGTTAAGAAACCATGTTGGAAAATTTCCTCCAATCGGGTCTGAAATTAATTTTTCAATTGCTTGGATATCGGCATCAGAAAGATTACCAATGTTGGAATTTGTATTAATTTTTAAAGTATCACAAATTGCTATGGCAAAGTTGTATCCAATACCTTTGATCTGGGTCAATCCTACGAGTATTTTCCTCTCTCCTGGGATATCATTACCCACAAT
>Ga0224508_10004058_pt1 | contig 12026 bp, 10 predicted proteins | sample SF_Jan12_sed_USG_4_FD_170157 | JGI IMG/M metagenome (GOLD analysis project Ga0224508, IMG submission 170157) | Sediment microbial communities from San Francisco Bay, California, United States - SF_Jan12_sed_USGS_21 | ecosystem: Environmental > Aquatic > Marine > Sediment | place: USA...
GAGCAGCTCGACCGGGCGCTCGCCGCGGGCGACGTCGCCTGCGTGCTGGCGGAGCCGGCGCTTACCAACTGCGGCATGGTGCTGCCCGATCCGGGCTTTCACGACGGCCTGCGCGGGACCACCCGGCGCCACGGCACGCTGTTGATCATCGACGAGACCCACACCCTTTCGAGCGGGCCGGCGGGCTACACCGGGGCCTCCGGGCTGGAGCCGGACATGCTGACGCTGGGCAAGCCGATCGCCGGCGGCATCCCAGCCGCGGTCTATGGCTTCACCGCCGAGTTGGCAGAGCGCATCGACCGGCGTTTCGAGGAGCTCGGCGACTTCAGCACCGGGGTCGGCGGCACGCTCTCGGCCAACGCCCTATCGGTGCGGGCCATGCGGGTCATGTTCGAGCAGGTCATCACCGAGCAGGGCTACGAGCATATGTTCGCCATGGCCGTCCGCCTGGAAGAAGGCATCGACGGCGCGATCGCGCGCCACGACCTGCCCTGGCACGTCACGCGCATGGGTGCCCGGGTCGAATACGGCATCAACCCGACACCCTGGAAGAACGCCAAGCAGGTCCGGGCCGGTTGCGATCCGGAGCTCGAGCGGCTGCTGCACCTCTACTGCCTCAACCGCGGCGTCCTGGTCACGCCCTTCCACAATATGATGCTGACCTCGCCGGCCACGACCGAGGCCCAGGTCGACCGCCACAGCGAGGCCTTCGAGAGCGCTGTCGCCGAACTGGCCGCGGGCTAGGCCCGGCCGAGATTCGACCGCGACAGACGGGCCATTCGCGCGATATGATCGTCTGCCGGTTTCTCGCAGGGGAGGGAGCCATGGAAATCACGGTGAGGCGGCTCACGGCGGACGACGCACAAGCGTTCCGCGCGCTGCGGCTGGAGGCGCTCGAGCATTTCCCGGAGGCCTTCCAGTCGACCTACGAGAGCTCGGCTGACCTGCCGCTCGACGCCTATGCGCAGCGCCTGCGCCAATACGCGGTGTTCGGCGGCTTCGGGGACGGCGAGCTGTGCGGCTTCGTCGGCTTCCACTCCTTGAAGAACCCGAAGATCAGGCACAAGGGGATCCTTTGGGGCATGTACGTGAAGCCGGCGGCGCGCGGCACCGGCCTGGCCGAGGCGATCGTCGAGAGCGTGGTGGAGCATGCCCGCGGCCGGGTCGAGCAGCTCTTGCTTTCGATCATCACGGACAACGAGCGGGCCAGGCGTTTCTACGAGAAGATGGGCTTCGAGGCCTACGGCCTCGAGCGCCACGCGCTCAAGATCGGCGACAAGTACTTCGACGAGGAATTCCGGGTGAAGTTCCTGAAGTGACGGGGCGGTCCGGCGTTCAGGAGTCCGCCAGCGCCTTGTCCAGCAGATCCAGCCTGTCCTGGCCCCAGAACAGCTCGCCGTCGTAGACGTAGGTCGGGGCGCCGAAGACGCCGCGCTCCAGCGCCTCCTCGGTGAGCGCCTTGTAGCTTTCGAGCGTTTCCGGCTCGCAGGCCCGGGCCATCAGGTTGATGCCGGAATGGCCGGTCGCGTCGGCGATCGTCTCGAGGGTGGCGGCATCCGCGATGTTGCGCTCCTCGACCCAGACGGCGCGCAGGATGGCGTGCGCCAGCTTCAGCGGCGCGCCGTCGGTCTCGGCCGCCGCCAGCACCGTGCAGGCGGCCAGCTGCTCGACCGCCGGGAAGAACTTGGGATGCAGGGTCAGGGGCAAGCCGAGCGCCTTGCTCCAACGCTGCAGCTCGACCAGGCGGTAGGCCTGGCGCTCCGGCGCCCGCTTGGCCAGCGGCAGGCCGCCGGTCTTCGGGAAGATCGTGCCGTAATCGACCGGCTTGACCCGCACCTGGGCGCCGTGAGCCTTTGCTATCTCCTCGAGCCGCGCGCTGCCCAGGTAGGTCCAGGGCGATATCAGCGAAAGGTAGTAGTCGATCGTCTTGGTCATGGAATTTCGATCCCGTCGTTTGCTTCGCCGCCGAAATTGATCTCGCGCCGCAGTATCGTATGTACGCAAATGACGCAACGGACACGTTCGCTTGATGTTCTTGTCGCGTCTACCGCGGGTTTAGACAACATTTGCCTCCTTCAACGGACGGTCTTCGGAGATCCGCTGATAGCCCAGGGCGGTCAGGTCGAGGCTGCGGTACATACCGTGAACGATGAGCTCGGCAACGGCGCGGCCGGCGGCCGGGGCCTGCTGCAGGCCGTGGCCGCTGAAGCCGTTGCAGAACAGCAGGCCGCCGAGCTCGGGGTGCGGCCCGATGATCGCGTTCTGGTCGAAGCTGTTGTAGTCGTAGAGCCCGGCCCAGGCGTTAGTCAGCTTGATTGCCTCGAAGGCCGGCACGCGGGCGGCGAGCGCCGGCCAGATCGTCTCCTCGAAAAGCTCGTACTCGGGCTCCAGGTCCTCGGTGTCGGGGTCCCGCTCGGCGGGCGGAGAGACGATGGCCAGGTACTGCCGCCCCTCGGGCCGGAAGGCGACGCCGGTCACGTCGATGGTGAGCGGCGCTTCCCCCAGGTCCTCGCGGCAGTCGAAGACGTAGGTCATGCGCTTGCGCGGCACCACGGGCAGCGCCACGCCGGCCAGGCGCGCCAGCGCCCCGGCCTGCGGTCCGGCGGCGTTCACCAGGGTGCCGCAAGCGACCGGGCCGCGCCTCTTCAGGGCGACGCCGGCCACGCGGCCGCGGTCCACGGTCACGCCGACCACCTCGTCCTCGATGATCTCGGCGCCCAGGTCCCGGGCCTTGCGCCGGAAGGCCTGCATCAGGCTGGCGGGGTCGAGCCAGCCCTCGTTGCGCGGGCCGTAGCCGGCGCCCGCCAGGCCCTCGACGTTGAGCCAGGGGCAGCGCCCGGCGATCTCCGCCGGGGAGAGCAGGGTCACCTCCGCGCCCAAGCCCCGCTGAAGACGGACGTTGGCCTCGAGCACCGGCAGGCCCGCCGCGCTCGCCAGGAACAGGTAGCCCCGTTCGCGGAACGCCAGATCCGGCTTGTCGTCGCCGACCGCCAGGGTCTCCGCCGCTTGGCGCACGAACTCGATGCCGAAGAGTCCCATGCGCACGTTCTCGGGCGTCGAGAACTGCTGGCGGATGCCGCCCCAGGAGCGTGGCGTGGTGGCGACGGCATAGGACCAGTCGCGCTCGACGACCAGGACCGTGCCGTCGAAGTCCGGATCGGCGGCCAGGAAATAGGCGACGGCGCAGCCCATTACGCCGCCGCCTGCGATCACCACGTCGGCGCGCTCGGTCATATCCCGGCCTCCTTGCCTAGAAGGGCGGCGCGGAAGCGGTCCTTCAGCAGGATCCCGTCCTTGGGCGGCATGACCAGCGGCAGGTCCTCGGCGCGCACCTTGATGTCGTAGAAGACCGGTCCAGTGGTGCCGCGGATCTCGGGAATGGCCGCTTCGAGCTCCGCCTGTTCGTGGACCGTGCCCGTCACCGGAAAGCCGAGCGCCTTGGCCGCCGCCGCCAGGTCCGCGGGGCCGGCCGTGTGGGTCGCCTGCATGCCGGTCTCGCCGTAGCGCTCGTTGTCCAGCACGACGATCGCCAGGTTTGCCGGCCGCTTGACCCCGATCGTTGCAAGCGAACCCAAGCCCATCAGCATCTCACCATCGCCGGTCACCACCAGGACGCGGCGCTCCGGCCGGGCCAGCGCCAGGCCGAGGCCCATCATGGCGGCCCCGCCCATGGCGCCCCAGAGCGGGAAGGTCAGTGGATAGTCACCGGCCGCCGCCACGTCCCAGGTGGGCGCTCCCAGGCCGCTCACGACCAGCAGGTCGCCGCGCGCCTCCAGCAGGGCCGCGGCCACCGCGCGGCGCCTGAGAGGATAGCGCTCGCTTCGCCCTGGATCAGTCATCGCCCGGTCCCCCGAATGTCTTCATGCCGACTACACGCTGGGCGATCAGCACCGCGGCCGGCGTCGGCCCATCGAAGGCCGCACGTCCGGCTGCCGCCACGGTCGCGCCGGCCTCGGCTGAGTCGTCCAAGGCGAAGACGCGGCAACCGCCCAGCTCGAGGACCGGCGCGGCGGTCTCGCCCATCGGCAGCTGCCAGGGATTGAACTCGCCGCGCTGGCCGCGCATGGTCACCAGCATGAGAAGCGGAAAGGCGCAGGTGCGCATCAGGGAAAGCATGTTGACGCAGTTGCCGACCCCGCTCGACTGCATCAGCAGCGCGCCGCGCTGGCCGCCCAGCCAGGCCCCGGCCAAGAGCGCGATGCCCTCCTCCTCGGTAGTGAGTGCCACGGTCTCCATCTCGGCCGCGCCCGCGCAGCGTTCGATCAGCTCCTTGTGCCCGGCGTCGGGCACGTAGGCGACCTGGCGCACGCCCTGGGCGGCAAGCGCCGCGAAGATCTCTTCAGGCCAGCTCCTCGAGGCGGCGGCGGTCATCCCCGGTCCCCCATGAACTCCCGATGTTTCCTTTTAGCCCCTTGGCCACGGCCTGGCCACAGGCGCGGCGCGCTTGCGGGTGCCACCCGGGATTTTCTACTGTGTCCCGAACGAGGGACAGGGGCCTCATGATCGAATCCGGAAAAACGGCGAGGCTCGCCATCGACATCGGCGGTACCTTCACCGACCTGGCGCTGGAGGCGGGCGACCGCCTGGCCACGGCCAAGGTGCTGACCACTCCGGCGCGGCCCGACGAGGCCGTGCTCGAGGGCATCGCCGTGGTCATGGCCGAGGCCGGGGTCCGACCGGGCGCGGTCGGCCTGATCATCCACGGCACGACCCTAGCAACCAACGCGCTGATCGAGCGCAAGGGCGCCAGGACCGCGCTGGTCACCACCGAAGGCCACCGCGATTCCCTGGAGATGGCCTACGAGAACCGCTTCGAGCAGTACGACATCAACATCGACCGTCCGGAGCCGCTGGTGCCGCGCTATCTGCGGTGGCCGCTGCCCGAGCGTCTGAACGCGCGTGGAGAGGTGCTGCGCCCGCTGGACGAGGTGGCGGTGTCGGCACTGGTTCCACGCTTGGAGGCCGAGGGCATCGAGAGCCTCGCCGTCGGGCTGCTTCACGCCTACGCCAACCCGGCCCACGAAGAGCGCGTCGCCGGGATCCTGCGGGCCGCATTGCCCGACCTGTGGATCAGCCTGTCGTCCGAGGTCTGCCCGGAGATCCGCGAGTACGAGCGGCTCTCGACGACCTGCGCCAACGCCTACGTTCAGCCACTGATGGCGCGCTACCTGACCCGCCTGGAGCAGCGCCTGCGCGAGGACGGCTTTGCCTGTCCCTTCCTGCTGATGACCTCGGGCGGCGGGCTGACCGGCTTCGAGACCGCGGTCAGGTTTCCGATCCGCCTGGTCGAATCGGGTCCGGCGGGTGGCGCCATCTTGGCCAGCCGGATTGCCGCCGAGTGCGCCTTCGATCGCGTGCTGTCATTCGACATGGGCGGCACGACCGCCAAGATCTGCTTGATCGACGACCAGCAACCCTTGACCTCGCGCAGCTTCGAGGTTGCCCGAGCCTACCGTTTCATGAGGGGCAGCGGTCTGCCCCTTCGGATCCCCGCCATCGAGATGGTCGAGATCGGCGCGGGCGGCGGGTCGATCGCCAGTGTCGATGCGCTGAAGCGCGTCGCCGTGGGTCCCGAGAGCGCCGGGGCCGAGCCTGGTCCCGCCTGCTACGGCCGTGGCGGCGAGGCGCCGACCGTGACGGATGCCGATCTGGTGCTGGGGCGCATCGACCCCGAGGCCTTTGCCGGCGGCTCGATGACCTTGGCGCCGCAGCAGGCCGCGGCGGCGGTTTCCCGCGGGGTCGGCGCGGCGCTCGACCTGGACGATCAGCTCGCCGCCTTTGCGATCAGCGAGGTGGTCGACGAGAACATGGCCAATGCCGCCCGGGTCCACGCCGTCGAGTGGGGCAAGGAGGTCGCCGGGCGCACGCTGATCGCCTTTGGCGGCGCGGCGCCGCTCCATGCCGCGCGTCTGGCGAAGAAGCTCGGGCTTGAGCGGATCGTCGTGCCGGCGGACGCGGGCGTCGGCTCGGCGATCGGCTTCCTTTGCGCTCCGATCGCCTACGAGGTCGTGCGCAGCCGCTATCACCGGCTCTCGGCCTTCGATCCGGCCTTGGTCAACCGCACGCTGGAGGAGATGAGCGAGGAGGCCCACGCCGTGGTATGCGGTGCCGCGCCGGAGGCGGTGCTCGGTGAGGTGCGCACCGCCTACATGCGCTACATCGGCCAGGGCCACGAGATCGCCGTCGACCTGCCGGTGCGCCCGCTGCGGGCCGAGGACGGCGCGCTCCTCCGCGAGGCCTTCGATACGGCCTACACCTCCCTCTACGGCCGCACGATTCCCGGCCTCGACATCGAGGTGCTGAGCTGGACCGTCACGGTGGCAACCAGGGTGCCCGAACCCCGGGCGGCGGCTGAGCCCGAGGCAGCAGCCCCGCCGCCGGAGCCGGCCGCCCGGCGCCCGCTCTTCGATCCGGAGCGGGCCGGTCCCGTCAGCGTCCCGGTCTACCGCCGCGCCGAGCTTGGGGCAGGAATGTGCGTCGAGGGCCCGGCGCTGATTGTCGAGGACCAGACGACGACCGTCGTCGCCGAGGGGTTCACGGCAGCGGTCAACGATCTCGGCTACATCACGATGACCCGGCACCGCGAGGAGGATCCGCGATGACCAAGAACAGCGCGCTCGAGCAGATCCGCCTGCAGATCATGTGGAACCGGCTGCTCTCGGTGGTCGAGGAACAGGCCCAGACGCTGATCCGCACGGCTTTCTCGACCTCGGTGCGCGAGGCCGGCGACCTCTCGGCCGGGGTCTTCGACCTCGATGGGCGCATGCTGGCCCAGGCGGTCACCGGCACGCCGGGCCACGTCAACGCCATGGCCGCCTCGGTCGGCTTCTTCCTCGAGCGCTTTCCGGCTGCGACGATGGCCGAGGGCGACCACTACATCACCAACGACCCCTGGCTTGGCACCGGGCACCTGCACGACTTCACCGTGGTAAGTCCGACCTTCCGGGACGGCCGGCCGGTCGCGCTCTTCGCCTCGACCAGCCACGTGGTCGACGTTGGCGGCCGGGGCTTCGGCCCGGATGCCCGCCAGGTCTACGAGGAGGGACTCAGGATCCCGATCATGCCGCTCGCCCGGCGCGGCGAGATGAACGACGCGCTTTTGGAGATCGTCAGGGCCAACGTGCGCGAGCCGGTCCAGGTCGAGGGCGATCTCTACTCGCTCGCCGCCTGCAACGAGACCGGCGGCCGGCGCCTGCTCGCCATGATGGCGGAGTTCGGCCTGGAGAGCCTCGACGCGTTGGCCGAACACGTCATCGGGCACTCCCGGGCAGCCATGCTGGAGGAGATCGGCCGGCTCGAATTCGGCACCTACCGGAACGCCATGCGGGTCGACGGCTACGAACACGAGGTCGACCTGGTCGCGGCGATGACGATCGGACCGGGCGGTATCGACGTGGACTTCACGGGGACCTCGCCGGTCTCCGGCTACGGCATCAACGTGCCGATCACCTACACCCAGGCCTACGCCTCCTTCGGCGTGCGCTGCGTGGTCGGCGGCGCGATCCCGAACAACGCCGGCTCGCTCGCGCCGGTGCGGGTCGCGGCGCCCGTGGGCTCGATCCTCAACGCGCCGCCGCCCTGCGCGGTGGCGACCCGCCACGTGATCGGCCAGATGCTGCCCGACGTCATGCTGGGCTGCCTCGCCCAGGCGACCGAGGGCCGGGTGCCGGCCGAGGGCACGTCCTGCCTGTGGATCCCGACGCTCTTGGGCGGCCACGGCCTGGCCGAGGGGGAGGCCGCCGAACAGGCACAAGCCTTTGCGATCTCCATGTTCCACGCCGGCGGCACCGGCGGCCGGCCCGGCAAGGACGGGCTTTCGGCCACGGCCTTTCCTTCCGGGGTCCGGAACACGCCGGTCGAGATCAACGAGACGATCGCGCCGGTCGTCATCTGGAAGAAGGAATACCGGCAGGACTCGGGCGGCGCGGGCCGGCACCGCGGTGGCGCCGGGCAGGTCATGGAGATCGCCCACGCCGAAGGCGCGCCCTTCGCGGTCTCGACCATGTTCGACCGGGTCGTGAACCCGGCGCGCGGCCGCGAGGGCGGCGGCAACGGCGCGACCGGTCGAGTCAGTCTGGCCTCGGGCGCCGAGCTGCGGCCCAAGGGCCGGCAGGGCGTGCCGGCCGGCGCGCGCCTGGTGCTCGAGATGCCGGGCGGCGGCGGCTACGGCGATCCGCTCGAGCGCGCACCCGCGCGCGTCGCCGAGGACGTCAGGAACGGGTTCGTGTCGCGCGAGACGGCGCTCCGCGACTACGGGGTCGAGGTCGGCGCGGACGGTACGGCCGTGCGGGCCGATTGACCGGGTGCTCCGGGCCTATGCTGCCTCCGCCGTTCCCGGCCCGCCGGACGACAAACGTCCAGGCCGGGGCAGGGCGGTCGCGTTCACCTGCGGCCTGTGCCAACAGACATCTCTCAGGCCACACGCGCCGCAAGGCGGTGCGGCGTGGCCGTGTGCTTCGCTGATCTGCCGGCAGGCGACAGAAAGGTCGCGCCGCTCGCTGAGCAGGTAGGGGCTGCAAGGATTCTCCAGATTCTGGGCCATGCGAACTCTCCATTCAGTACGCGGCACCACGATCCCCTGCACGTTTACGTTTACTATATTTTGGTTAAAATTCCGTTAACCATGCGCGGTCGTCCGGGCGGCTGCGTTAGGTGGGGCGCCGTTTTCTCAACTCGCGGCGCATGATCTTTCCGGTCGCGGTCATGGGCAGCGCGTCGAGGAATTCGACCTCGCGCGGGTACTCGTGGGCCGCCAGGCGGGTCTTGACGTGGTCCTGGATTTGGGCCGCCAGGGCCGCAGAGCCTTCTACGCCCTCCTGCAGCACCACGAAGGCCTTGACCCGCTCGCCGCGCTGGGCGTCCGGCACGCCGACCGCGGCGGCCAGCGCGACGGCGGGATGCCTCAGGAGGCAGTCCTCGATCTCCCCCGGACCGATCCGGTAGCCGCCCGAGGTGATCACGTCGTCGTCGCGGCCGAGGAAGTGGAAGTAGCCGTCGGCGTCCCGCCGCGCCATGTCCCCGGTCAGGAGCCAGTCGCCGGCGAACTTCGCGGCCGTGGCTTCGTGGTTGTTCCAGTATTCCAGGAACATGACCGGGTCGGGGCTTCTGACCGCGACGGTGCCGGGCGTGCCGGGCGAGACGGGATCGCCTGCCGGGTCGACCACCGCGACCTTGTGGCCGGGCACGGCGCGGCCCATGGACCCGGGCCGGACCGGCATCAGCCCGGCGCAGTTCGAGATGATCAGGTTGCATTCGGTCTGGCCGTAGAACTCGTTGACCGTGAGCCCGAAGGTCTCGCGCCCCCACTCGATCAGTTCGTCGCCCAGGGTCTCGCCGCCGCTGCCGATCGAGCGCAGGGCATAGTCCCAGCGCGCGCGCGGCCGCTCGACCCGGCGCATCATCTTGAGCGCGGTCGGCGGCATGAAGGCGTTGCGGACGCCGAACTCGGCCATGAGCGCGAAGGCCTCCTCGGGGTCGAACTTGGGGAAGCGGCAGGCGAGCACCGGCACGCCGTGGTGCCACGACGGCAGCAGCACGTCGATCAGCCCGCCGATCCAGGCCCAGTCGGCCGGCGTCCAGAACAGGTCGCCGGGCTGCGGAAAGAACTCCTGCGGCAGCTCGACCCCCGGCAGGTGGCCCAGGAGCACGCGGTGGCCATGCAGCGCCCCTTTCGGCGGCCCAGTGGTGCCCGAGGTGTAGATGATCAGCGCCGGGTCGTCGGCCGCCGTGTCGACCGGCGCGAAGGCGTCGGAGGCCCGGTCCAGCTCGCCGTGGAAGTCGAGCGCGCCCTCGCCCGCCCCGTCGATCGAGAGCACGATGGAGAGCGCCGGCAGGCGGTCGCGGACCTCGGCCACCTTGGCCAGCCCCTCCCGGTTCGTGACCAGGGCCTTGGCGCCGCTGTCCTCGAGGCGGTACTCCAGCGCCTCCGGCCCGAACAGGGTGAAGAGCGGCACCGCAATGCAGCCCAGCTTGTAGGCCGCGATGTGCGAGAGCGCGGTCTCCGGCGCCTGGGGCAACAGGATGCCGATGCGCTCGCCCCGCGCCAGCCCATGGGCCGCCAGCACGTTGGCGAGCCGGTTGGAGAGGCGCATGAACCGGGCGAAGGTGAAGCGCTCGACGCCGCCGTCGGCCCGCTTGTGGATCAACGCCAGGCGGTCCCCGTCGCCCGCCCACTTGTCGCAGACGTCGACCCCGATGTTGTAGCGCCCGGGCACCCGCCAGCGAAAACCCCGGGTCAGCGCCTCGTAGCTCTCGGCTCTCTCGAGCATGGCTCCTCCCCTCGGTCGCCGGTCCCTCGACCAGATTAGCCATTGCCGCGGCGAAGCGGTATACCTGCGCGCGGAACGGCGACATTTGGGGAGGACGGGATGTTCCAGGACGATCTCCTGAAGGACAAGAAGGTGCTGATCACCGGCGGCGGCACGGGGCTCGGCAAGTCCATGGGCCGGCGCTATCTGGAGCTCGGCGCCGAGCTGGTGATCTGCGGGCGGCGCGAGGAGGTGCTGGCCGAGACCGCGGCCGAGTTCGATGCCGCCTATCCCGGCAGGACCGGACGCTACGCCTGCGACGTGCGCGACCCCGCGGCGATCGAGGCCATGATGGACGAGATCTGGCGCGAGCGGCCGCTCGACATCCTGGTCAACAACGCCGCCGGCAACTTCATCGCCAAGAGCGAGACCCTGTCGCCGCGCGCGGTCGACGCGGTCCTGGGCATCGTGCTGCACGGCACCGCCTACGCGACGCTTTCCTGCGGCCGGCGCTGGATCGAGGACGGCCGTCACGGCAACGTGCTCTCGATCGTCACGACCTATGCCTGGACCGGCTCGCCCTACGTCGTGCCCTCGGCCATGGCCAAGGCGGGCGTGCTCGCCATGACCCGCTCGCTGGCCGCCGAGTGGGGCGGCAAGGGGATCCGCCTGAACGCCATCGCCCCCGGGCCCTTCCCGACCAAGGGCGCCTGGGAGCGCCTGGTGCCCGGCGGCGGTTTCGAGAAGGCCTGGCTGAACCGCATCCCGCTCGGCCGGGTCGGCGAGCACCAGGAGCTGGCCGACCTGGCCGCCTTCCTGGCCGCCGACCAGTCCGGCTACATCAACGGCGAGGTGGTCACCATAGACGGCGGCGAGTGGGTCAAGGGCGCCGCCCAGTTCGCCCTCTTGGAGCACCTGAGCGACGAGGACTGGGCGGCCATGCGGCCCAAGAAGAAGGGCGGTTGAGCGCGGCGGGCCGAAAAATCGGAACGAGCCCATGCAAAGAGAGCGGGTCTCGGCGCCCGTCGCCCTTGCCCAACGCAACGCCAAGAGTCGTCGGCGATGACTTCTGGCCCTACTGCTTCTTCGCCTTGCCGGCCTTCTTCTTGAGCTCCTCGCCACCGGCAGCGGCTTTCTTGTCCTTGGCGACGGCCTTCTTCGTCGCGCCTTCCTTGGCCTTTTCCGTTCCGATCATGGATTTGCCATCGGCCTGCTTGCGATTCTCGTAGTTCGATTTGGCGTTCCTGACGCAGTCATCCTTCTGGCCCGGCTCGGCGATCTTCTTGCACTCTTTCAGCTCGGCCTTGTATTCCTTCTCGGCCTTCTCTTGGCCGGCCCAGGCGGAACTCGGGCCAAGGGCCATGGCCGCCGTTCCGATCACCAGTCCGGCGGCGGCAATGATCAGCGATATCTTCATATCCAAGGTCTCCTTGCGTTGGCTGTCTTCGACCGGGCGGTTCCGGGACAACGGTCTCGACCGCCCCTCGGCTGCTTCTAGCGGCGATCGACACGAAAAAGATGTGACGACGGTCACAGATGCTCCGGGGCGGCCAACCTGCCAGATGGCCCTGTTGACAGGCAGCTTAAGCTCCCGCCCGCGCGGCGGCTGCCGCCTCGCGGTGCGTGATGTAGAGGCCGGAGAGCATGATGATGGCGGCGCCGGTCCAGACGAGCGGCTCGGGCTGCTCGCGCCACAAGATCCAACCCAAGATCGCCCCCCAGACCAGGGCCGTATACTCGAAGGGTGCCACGAGGGCCGCCGGCGCGTGGCGGTAGGCC
>Ga0224508_10004059_pt1 | contig 12026 bp, 6 predicted proteins | sample SF_Jan12_sed_USG_4_FD_170157 | JGI IMG/M metagenome (GOLD analysis project Ga0224508, IMG submission 170157) | Sediment microbial communities from San Francisco Bay, California, United States - SF_Jan12_sed_USGS_21 | ecosystem: Environmental > Aquatic > Marine > Sediment | place: USA: California...
CGCGCCTGCTCCATGGCTTCGCAGAGGCTATGATCTCGGCCTTTCCACGAGGAGCCCTTGATTGGATACCGACTTCGAGACGTGGCCCGCCAACCGCGGCTACCGCGCGCCGGCCGAGTGGGAGCCCCATTCGGCGACCTGGCTCTCCTGGCCGCACAACACGGAGACCTGGCCGGGGGGTGTGCTGAGCGCCGTGGAACGGGCGATGGTATCCATCGTCACGGCGCTGGCGGAGAGCGAGGCGGTCCGAATAAACATCCTCGACGAGGCCCACGAGCGGCGCGTTGCCGGAATGCTTCGGCCTCGGGTGGACTCGAGTGCAGTCACCTTCCACCGCTTTCCCACTAACGACGCCTGGTGCCGCGATCACGGTGCGATCTTTGTCACCCGGGACCGGCAGGATGCGCCCGTGATGGCGCTGGACTTCGAATACAACGCCTGGGGTGAGAAATATCCTCCCTACGATCTGGATCGTGTCATTCCGAGGTCCATGGCGGAGGCGCTGGCCATGCCTCGTTTTTCACCCGGGATGGTCCTGGAAGGAGGCTCGGTGGACGTCAACGGAGCCGGTGCCCTGTTGACGACGGAGCAGTGCCTCTTGAACCCGAATCGCAACCCCACGCTGGATCGCGCAGGGCTCGAGGTCCGGCTCAAGAATGCGTTCGGGGTGGCGCAGATCATCTGGCTGGGCGGTGGGATCGAGGGTGACGACACCGACGGTCACGTCGATCAGCTCGCCCGGTTCGTCAGCGTGGATCGTGTCGTGGCGTCAATCGAGAGCGATACCAATGATCCCCATCATGTACGTTTGCGCGAGAATCGTGAACGGTTGAGAGATGTACGCCTGCTCGATGGGAGGGCATTGGAGATTCTGGATCTCCCGCTTCCGACCCCAATCCAGCATCAGGGTCGGCGCTTGCCGGCCAGCTACGCCAACTTCTATGTGGCCAACGACATCGTGCTGCTGCCGGTCTTCGGTTGTGACCAGGACGGCCTCGCCCGGGAGATTCTCAGCGAGTGTTTCCCCAGTCGCAGGATCGTCTCGATAGACTGCCGGCAGGTACTCGTTGGCCTGGGAGCCGTGCACTGCCTGACGCAACAGGTACCGTTATTCGGCTAAACTCCGCCCTGCGCCCGGTATAAGGAAAAGACGAATGGGGCCTGTCAGTAGGTTCATCGAACATCACTATCGGCATTTCAACAGCGCCGTCTTACTCGATGCGGCAAAGGGCTACGCCTCGCTCCTCAGCAACGGTGGTTCGATGTTGGTCACGCTCGCCGGCGCCATGAGCACGGCCGAGCTGGGTCTTTCCCTTGCCGAGATGATTCGTCGCGGCAAGGTTCACGCCATCTGCTGCACGGGCGCCAACCTGGAAGAGGACCTGTTCAACCTGGTCGCCCACGATCAATACGTGCGCATCCCCCATTACCGCCACCTCACGCCGGAACAGGAGGAATCGCTGCTCGCGAAGAAGCTCAATCGCGTCACGGACACCTGTATCCCCGAAGAGGAGGCGATGCGCAAGGTCGAGGCCGCGGTCCTGGCTGAGTGGCGCGCCGCGGAGGCGGCCGGCGAGCGCCGTTTCCCACACGAGTTTCTCTACGAGGTCCTGCGTTCCGGGGTGCTGGAGGCCGCGTACCAGATCGATCCGGCCGACAGTTGGCTGGCCGCGGCCAGTGAGAGGGACCTGCCACTGTTCGTCCCCGGCTGGGAGGATTCGACGCTCGGCAACTTCTACGCCGGCCACTGTATCTGTGGCGATCTAGAGAACGTCGGCACCGCGCGCTCCGGTATTGAATACATGATGGTGCTTGCCGAGTGGTATGAGCGCTCGAGCGCTGCGGCTCCGGTGGGATTCTTCCAGATCGGCGGGGGCATCGCCGGTGATTTTCCCATCTGCGTCGTGCCCATGCTGGAGCAGGACCTGAAGAGAGAGAACGTCCGCAGATGGGGCTACTTCTGCCAGATCAGCGACTCGACGACGAGCTACGGAGGGTACTCAGGCGCGGTCCCCAATGAGAAGATCACCTGGGGTAAGTTGTCGGCGGACACGCCCAGGTTCATCATCGAATCCGACGCCACCATCGTCGCGCCCTTGATATTCGCGTACGTCATGGAGGAATGAGTTGTCTCAGCTTCTGGACATACCGGTAGACGAGCCCGACTGGACGATCGAGCAATCCGCAGAGCTTTATCGCGTCGACAGCTGGGGCGCGCCTTATTTCTTCATTAACCCGCAAGGGCGGGTTGCTGCGAGCACCGGTGCGCAAGCCGCCTCGCCCATCGACGTGGTCGCGGTGGTGGAAGAGGCGCGGCGGCGCGGCGTGGATTTTCCGGCGCTGATTCGCTTCCAGGACGTGCTGCGAGCGCAGGTTCGCCGCCTCAATCGGGCCTTCCACGCGGCGATCGAAGCTGCGGGCTACGAGAACGTCTACCGGGGCGTCTATCCGATCAAGGTCAATCAACTCCACGAGGTCGTGGACGAGATCCTGGACGCAGGCCGGGAGTTCGGCCTGGGCCTGGAGTGCGGGTCCAAGGCCGAGCTGATTGCGGCGTTGCCCCATCTCCAGGACGATGAGACGCTCTTGATCTGCAATGGGGTGAAGGATCACACCATGCTCGGTTTGATGATCGCCGCCCAGCGGCTCGGAAAGAACGTCATCCCGGTGGTGGAGAAACCCAAGGAATTCGTCGATCTCAAGGCTCAGTCGTGGAGCAAGGGCGTGGTCCCGAATCTCGGTGTACGCATCCGCCTGGGGGCGGCCGGCTCGGGGCGCTGGGCGGACAGCTCCGGGCCGCATTCGAAATTCGGGTTGTCGGTTGCGGAGCTGGTCCAGCTGGTCGATGAGCTGGAGCTCGGCGGCCTCACCGATCGGCTCAAGCTCCTGCATTGCCATCTCGGCAGCCAGATCGCCGACATCCAGGCACTCAAGCAGGCCGGGCGGGAGGCGGCGCAGATCTATGCCTCGCTGGTCAAGCGGGGCGTGGGGCTCAGGTACCTGGATGTGGGCGGGGGCCTGGGGGTGAACTACGACAAGGCCGGCGCCGAGGAGGAGATCGACGCCGGCGTCAACTACAGCATGCAGGAGTATGCCAACGCCGTGGTCGTCGGTATCAAGGAAGTCTGCGATGGCCAGAGCGTGCCGGTGCCAACGATCATCACCGAGAGCGGGCGGGCCATCACGGCTCATCATTCGGTCTTGATCGTGCCGGTCCTGGGAACCCAGACGAGGGAGGCCCTTGGCACCGAAACGGTGCTGCCGGCGGATGCCCATGAGTCGACCCGGGGCCTCTTCGAGCGCGCCAGGTTGACCACTCACCCCGCTGATCCGAACGAGGCGCTGGAGGCGTTCCATGAGGCCAAGCGCAGACATGACGAGACCAGGACGCTCTTCGCGCTGGGTTACCTGTCACTGCAGGAACGGGCCATCGCGGACCGCGCCTTCTGGAGTCTCTGTCGGGTGTTGCTGGGCATCCTGGAGGCCGCGGACCTGGAGCCGCCGCCGGCCGAGCAAGGGGAGCTCGAGGGCCTGCTGACGGATCAGATCCTGTGCGACTTCTCGGTGTTTCAGTCCATGCTCGATCATTGGGCTATCGGTCAGCCGTTTCCCATCATGCCCATCGATCGTCTGGACCAACGCCCCGCCCAGCGCGGGCTTCTGGTGGATCTGACCTGTGACTCCGATGGCAAGGTCACACACTATGTGTCGGCACGCCCGGATAAGTCCTTTCTTCCGGTGCGTCCATTCGACTCGGTGGGGCCCGAGTGCATCGGATTCTTCTTGATGGGCGCCTATGAAGACATCATGGGCGATGCCCACAACCTTTTCGGCCGGGTGTCCGAGATCCATGTCTACGCAGACGATGATGAGGAAGAGAACTTCTGGATCGAGAAGATCATTCCGGGCACGGCCGTGCAGGAGATGCTGGCGCAGGTTCAGTATTTCCCCAATGATCTGCACCGGCGAATGAGCGAGATCGTCCGGGCAAAGATTCAGGACGGGGTGGTACGACCCACCGTCGGTATGGGTATTCTCGAGCAATACATGGCGTGTCTGCAGCAGAGCACTTACTGCGATCCCGGCACGTTCGGCCAGGACGCCTCGTGACCGTTGCCGCGCCGCCGGAGCGTCTCACGGTTGGCGTTGTGCAGATGGGTATGACTCAGGATCCGGCGAGCAACCTGGCGCGTGCATCGAGGCTCATCTCGGATGCGGCCGGACAGGGGGCGAAGCTCGTCTGTCTGCCGGAGCTTTTCTCCTGGCGATATTTCTGCCAGACAGAGGACCCCGCGAACTTCTCCCTGGCCGAGCCCGTACCCGGTCCAACCACTCAGGCGCTGGAGGCGCTCGCGGTGGAGCTCGAGGTAACCGTGGTCACGAGCGTTTTCGAAAGTCGCGCACCCGGTATCTATCACAACACCGCCGTGGTCATCGACGGAAAGCGCGGTTATCTCGGCAAGTATCGGAAAATGCACATTCCCGATGACCCGGGATACTTCGAGAAGTACTACTTCACGCCCGGAGATCTTGGCTTCAAATCCTTCCACACGGCCGTCGGTGAGTGTGGCGTTCTGGTGTGCTGGGATCAGTGGTACCCTGAAGCGGCACGGTTGACCGCGCTGAACGGCGCCCAGATCCTGATCTATCCGACGGCTATCGGTTGGCACCCGGAAGAGAAAGAACGCCTCGGGGCTCGCCAGCATGAGGCGTGGGAGCTCGTGCAGAGAGGCCATGCGATCACCAACGGTTGCTTCGTCATCGCCGTGAATCGTGTGGGGTTCGAGAACGTTCCCGGAGAGTCGACCGGCATCGAGTTCTGGGGACAGAGTTTCGTTTCTGCGCCGGATGGTCGTGTGTTGGGCAGGGCCACCGCGGCTGAGGAAGCGATGCTCACCGTAGAACTCGATATGACCGAGCTGGTGGAGTCCCGGGTGGGTTGGCCGTTCTTCAGAGATCGTCGCATCGACGCCTATGGTGATCTCACGAAGCGATTCCTCGACGAGGACACGACCGCCATCGGTGACTGACCCAGGCAAGCAGAGTCGCAGATGACCAAGGACTGTATCCGTATTCGCGGGGCCCGCCAGAACAATCTCAAGGGCTTGAATCTGGACTTGCCGCTCAACGAGCTTATCGTCATCACAGGCGTGAGTGGCTCCGGCAAGTCTTCCCTGGCTTTCGACACCATCTACTCCGAGGGGCAGCGCCGTTACGTCGAAACCTTCTCTCCGTACGCTCGACAGTTCCTCGACCGGATGGACAAACCGCGAACCGACAGCATCGAGGGCATCCCGCCGGCGATTGCCATCGATCAAACGAATCCCGTGCGGACGTCGAGATCCACCGTCGGCACGATGACCGAGATCAACGATCACCTGAAGCTGCTGTTCGCCCGCGCCGCAACGCTCTACTGCCGTAACTGTGGCGTGGAAGTCCGCCGGGATGCGCCGGACGAAATTTACAGGGATCTAAAGAAGCGCTTTCGCGCTCGCGGCGAACGGGGCGCCCGAGTGGCAATTACATTCACGGTGCCCGTTCCCGAGAACTTTACCGGCAAAGAGATCGAGGGCTATCTGGCGGGTCAGGGCTACACGCGGATCCATTCCCGCACGCCGCAGCAGATCGAAGTGGTTCAGGATCGTCTGCGCATCAGGGAGTCGGATCGTGCCCGGATCCTGGAGGATCTGGAGGCCGCCCTGGAACACGGGCGAGGACACGTGACGGTGCGTTCTCTCGAGTCAGAAGAGATGGTTGTCCGATTCTCTTCGCATCTGCATTGTGCGGAGTGCGACATTCACTACGAACAGCCCAGCGCGAATAGCTTCTCTTTCAACTCCGCACTCGGCGCATGCCAGTCCTGCCGCGGGTTCGGCCGCACCATGGGAATCGATCACAGGCTCGTGATCCCGGATGAGCGCAAGAGTCTGGCCGAGGGCGCCATAAAACCGTTGCAGAGTAAGAGCTATCTGAAACGGCAGCGCGCGCTCGTCGAGCTTGCGGAGGCAAGAGGTGTTCCCGTGGACGTTCCGTGGGCCGAGCTGACTGGTGAGCAGCGAGACTGGATCTGGAGAGGCGAGGGTCCGCGACGGAAGGGGGTCTGGTATGGCCTCGATCGATTCTTCGCATGGCTCGAGAGAAAAAGTTATCGAATGCACATCCGCGTGCTGCTGTCGAAGTACCGGTCCTACGACTTATGTGCACAGTGTGGGGGGTCGCGTCTGAAAGCGGACTCGCTGCTGTGGCGCCTGGGGACCCTGAAAGACATCAACAAGATCATGCCGGCAGCTCACCGGTTCAGGCATCCAATCCTCGGGGTCGATGATCGGAAGTTTTCGAAGCTGCCCGGATTGACGCTACACGACGTCATGCTGCTTCCCATCGGTGACGTCTTCGCCTTCTTCGAGGGCGTGCACCTCCCCGGGGTGATGGATGAAGCGACGTCCCTTCTCCTGGAGGAAATCCTCAGCCGGTTGCGTTTTCTCAGTGAAGTGGGTCTCGGTTACCTGACGCTGGATCGACAGTCGAGAACGCTTTCCGGTGGCGAGGTCCAGAGGATAAACTTGACGACCGCGCTCGGCACTTCTCTGGTAAACGCCCTTTTCGTTCTCGATGAGCCCAGTATCGGGCTGCACCCGAGAGATCTGGATCGCGTCATAAGCGTGCTCCACCGACTGCGGGACGCGGGTAATACGCTGATCGTCGTAGAACACGACGCGCAGGTCATGCTGTCTGCGGATCGAATCCTGGATCTTGGCCCCGGGCCGGGGGCCGCAGGTGGTGAGCTCGTATTCTCCGGGACTCCACGGGCGCTTTTGAGGAGCAAACGCTCGGTGACGGCGCAGTTCTTACGCAGTGAACGGCGCATGGGCGCCGCTGGGGAATCCAGACCGGTAGATGCTGAATGTGACTGGCTGGAGGTCCTCGGGGCATCACAGCACAATCTCAAGGAAATCGATGTCCGAATCCCGCTGCGGCGACTCGTCTGCGTCACGGGTGTCAGCGGTTCTGGAAAGTCCACGCTCATTCAGGACGTCTTGTTCAACGCTCTGACCAAGCTCAAGGGCGCACCGAAGGATCCTCCCGGCGCCCATGGTGAGATTCGAGGGCATGAGCACATTGACAATGTCGTTTCCGTGGATCAGGCGCCCATCGGTCGCACCACGCGGTCGAATCCGGCAAGTTTTGTCGGCGTGCTGGATGGTATCCGGAAGCTGTTTGCGGCGGAGCCCCTGGCTCGAGCGCGCGGCTATACGGCCGGCACGTTCAGCTTCAACTCGGGTGACGGTCGTTGTGCGACCTGCTCCGGTAACGGCTTCGAACACATCGAGATGCAATTCCTGAGCGATGTTTATCTTCGCTGCGGTGACTGTAACGGGGATCGTTTCAGGTCGGAGATTCTCGAGGTCAATCTGCACAGAGACGGTGCCGGCGGTTCCAAGTCCATCGCGGACGTGCTGCGGATGACGGTGGCGGAGGCCATGGACTACTTCGCCGCGGACGCTGCGGTGATCAGGGGTCTGCAACCCTTGCAGGCCGTTGGCCTAGACTATCTGGCCCTGGGCCAGCCCGTCCCGACGCTGTCGGGCGGGGAAGCGCAGCGACTCAAGCTCGCAGGGCACCTGGCGAAAGCCAGGAAGCGGGCCAAGGAGCCCACCCTGTTTATCTTCGATGAGCCCACCACGGGCCTGCACTTCTCCGACGTCGAGAAGCTGCTTCTGGCGCTCTCCGAGCTCATCCATCAAGGTCACTCCGTCGTTGTCATAGAACACAATCTGGACGTCATCAGTCGCGCCGACTGGCTCATCGATCTCGGCCCCGAGGGCGGGGGAGAAGGCGGAGGCGTTGTCGGAACGGGCTCCCCGGGGGAGCTCGCCGGCATGCGTCAGAGTCATACCGGGCTCGCGCTCGCCGCCTGGCGTGACTCGGCCGGGGCTCCACTGAGGACGCCAGCGGTTGTACGTTCCGCCTCGAGAAAACGCTCGAGCGGCGGTATCGAGATCATTCAGGCTCGGGAGCACAATCTGAAGAACGTCGACATCTCGATCCCGCGCGACCAGTTCACCGTCATCACCGGTGTCAGCGGTAGTGGTAAGAGCACGGTTGCATTCGACATCCTCTTTGCAGAAGGACAGCGTCGATATCTGGAGTCCCTCAACGCGTACGCGCGCCAGTTCGTTCAGCCGGCGAGTCGCGCGGATGTGGATGCGGTATTCGGTATTCCTCCAACCGTAGCCATCGAGCAACGAACGAGTCGCGGCGGACGCAAGAGCACAGTCGCTACGTTGACCGAGATCTATCACTTCTTACGCCTGCTCTTTGTGAAACTCGGCGTGCAGCACTGTCCGGACTGCGAGATACCCATCAACTCCCAGAGCCCTGAGGCCATAGTGAGCCAACTATTGTCGCGTTATCGGGGCCGGCGGGTCATGTTTCTCAGTCCCCTGGTGATCGGTCGGAAGGGCTATTACACCGAGCTCGCCGACTGGGCCGCCAAGAAGGGATTCGAGGCGCTCAGAGTCGACGGCGAGCTTACGCCCACCGGCACGTGGCCGAAGCTCGACCGCTTCCGGGAACACGATATAGAGCTCCCCGTCGGTGAAATCAGGGTGGCGCCTGAGGATGAGCAAGCGCTCAAGAGCCTCTTGCAGCGGGCCATCGAGTACGGAGTGGGCATGGTTCGAGTCCTGCCGCTGGAGGGGCGAAGCAAGAAAGCGGATCTCTACTCGGTGCAGCGCGCGTGCCCGGGCTGCAACCGTAGTTTCAAGCTTCTGGATCCGCGCCTTTTCTCCTACAACTCCAAGCACGGCTGGTGCGGTCGTTGCTTCGGGACGGGTGTGGAGTTGGAAGACTTCGACGATGAGCAGACCGGAGAGGAGCCCTGGTGGTTGGAGGGCTGGGAGGGTGACCCGGAAGTCTGCCGCGCGTGCGCGGGCGGGCGACTTCGGCCCGAGGCGCTCGCGGTGAGTTTCAAGGGAAGCAACATTGCGGGGTACGCTGCGCTGTCCGTCAGGCGCGCGCTGAAGCGTTTCGAGGGCATTAAGCTCGGTGAGCGGGAAAGGCAGATCGCTCACGATGCCCTCGAAGAGCTCAGGAGCCGTTTGAGGTTTCTCGATCTGGTTGGTCTCGGGTATCTGTCCCTGGATCGTGCCGCACCGACCCTCAGCGGGGGAGAGGCGCAACGAATCCGCCTCGCGGCGCAGCTCGGCTCGAACTTGCGTGGTGTGTGTTACATCCTCGACGAGCCGACCGTAGGCCTGCATCCGCGCGACAACGGTCTGCTGTTGGACACCATGGAGCAACTTACGGCGAAGGGAAACACCGTGGTCGTCGTCGAGCATGACGAGGAGACAATACGTCGAGCGGATCATGTGATCGATCTCGGTCCCGGCGCCGGAGTCAGGGGCGGGGAGCTGGTCGCCGCGGGAAAGTTGTCTCGGATCCTGGCCTCGCCCCGCTCGGTCACCGGCCAAATGATGGCAAGTCCGCTGGCTCATCCGATCGACGGGAGAAGACGGCGTCCTCGTGGGGATGGGCTCGAACGGCTGCGCGTGATCGGAGCCACGCGTTACAACCTGCGGGGTATCGACCTGGAGCTGCCCTTGAAGACGCTGACCTGCGTCACGGGCGTGAGCGGCAGCGGAAAGAGCACGCTGATTCGAGACGTGCTCTTTGACAATCTCAAGCTGCTGCTGGCGCGAAAGCGGGGCCCGAAGCGCCTGCTCGGGTGCGAAAGACTGGAAGGCTGGCAGCTCGTCGACCGTGCCCTGGAGGTCGATCAGACACCCATTGGGAAGACTCCTCGGTCGTGCCCCGCGACGTATATCGGAGTCTGGGACGAAATCCGGAAGCTTTTCGCGAAGACTTCGGAAGCCCGCGTCAGGGGATATGGGCCCGGAAGGTTCTCGTTCAACGTGGCCGGTGGCCGATGTGACTACTGCGAAGGCCAGGGATCGAGGAAGATTGCAATGAGCTTCCTACCCGATGTTCGCGTCGGCTGTGATCAATGCAACGGAGCTCGATTCAACAACGAGACGCTCGAAGTCCGATATGGCGCCAAGAATATCGCACAGATCCTTGCGATGAGCGTCGACGAGGCGGTCGGCTTTTTCGAGGCTCATCCACGGTTGGCCTATGCAATGCAGCTGCTGCAGGATGTCGGGCTCGGTTATCTCACGCTCGGCCAGCAGAGCCCGACCCTGTCCGGCGGAGAGGCGCAGCGGATCAAGCTGGTTACCGAGCTCGCCAAGGCTCGCCCGCGCCTCGAGCGACTGAATCTGATGCAGCCACATGCGCTCTATGTGTTGGACGAGCCTACGATTGGCCTGCACATGGCGGACGTTGAAAAACTGATAAGAGTGCTGCATCGATTGGTGGACGCGGGTAACACGGTCATCGTCATCGAGCATAATCTCGACATCATTGCCGAGGCCGACTGGGTCGTCGATATGGGTCCAGAGGGCGGCGATGCCGGCGGTCGCATCGTTGCCGAGGGCGTCCCCGAACGCGTCATGCGCCGAAAACGCGGTTCTCACACGGCCATAGCACTCGCCGCGTTCATGAGCTCACGGGCGTCGGCGGCCTAGGGGCTAATCCAGGACGTGGCTCAGCAGGCCGTCCGCCAACTTCGGCTCGAACCAGGTGGACTTGGGTGGCATGAGCTCTTCAGCATCGGCTACCGACATGAGCTGCTCCATCCCGGTGGGATAGAGAGAAAACGCGATAGCTTGTTCACCCTTCTGGACACGGCGTTGGAGCTCGTCCAGCCCACGAACGCCGCCGACGAAGTCGATCCGCGAATCGGTTCGCGGGTCGCCTACGCCCAGGAGCGGCGCGAGGATGTGTTGGTGCAGAAGGCTGACATCGAGCTGGGCGACCGGATCTCCCGTTGGAATGAGCCGGGGGTGGAGCGTGAGCCGATACCATTGATCTGCGACGAACATCCCGAACGTTGCCGGGCCTTGCGGCCTGACAGCGCGCTCGCTGGCGACGACGTCGAAGGCCTCAGCGAGCTGGCCCATTAGCTCCGGGACGGACAGACCATTCAAGTCCTTCACGACGCGGTTGTAGTCGAAGATCCGCATCTCATCGTGTGGGAAAACGACAGTCAGGAAGTAGTCGAAACTTTCCTGCCCCGAAGACTCCGGGGTACGTCGCCTGGCCGCTACGCGAGCTGCAGCCGCTGAGCGGTGGTGGCCGTCTGCGATGTAAATTGCGTCCATGGTATTGAATGCCGAAGAGATCGCCGTGACCGCGTCGGCGTCGTCGACGCGCCAGATCGTGTGGACAACGTCGTGCTGTCCCGTGACTTCGAACAGGGCGCTTTCCCCCTTGATCCGATCCAGCAATTCTCTCAGTGACTGATTCGCGCGATGGACGCTGAGGACCGGCCCGGTCTGGGCGTTCAGGCTGAGCATATTGCGGACGCGGTCATCCTCTTTCGTCGGGCGCGTCAGCTCGTGCTTGCGAACGCGATTCGTCTCGTAGGCGTCGACCGAAACCGTGAGTGCGACGCCGGTTTGCTCGTGATTCCCCATCTTCATCTTGTATACGTAGTAGGTCGGCGTCGCGTCCCTGACCAACAGGCCAAGCGCCTCGAGTCGTTCCAGGTTCTCCCTGGCCCGTGCGTGGACGACGTCGGAGTAGGGGTCCGTATCCGGGGGGAATTCGATCTCGGGTCGCGAGATATGCAGAAAGCTATTGGGGCGACCAATCACCAGCTCACGGGCCTCTTCGGTGCTCAGCACATCGTACGGTGGAGCCGCCACGGCGGCGGCGTGGTCTGCGTCTGGGCGCAGCGCGGCGAAGGGTCTGACGAGTGCGTTCATTGCCGAATTATAGATTGCACGTCGCCCATAGATCATAGGGCCCGGCACGCTGGACCCGGGCGCGGACGATGTCACCCACTTCGGGAGCGCCGCCGGTGAGCAGGACTTTGCCGTCGATTTCCGGCGCATCGCCCTGGGAACGGCCGATAGCCTCATTCTCATCGACCTCATCGACGATCACCGATATCTCTCTACCCA
>Ga0224508_10004060_pt1 | contig 12024 bp, 12 predicted proteins | sample SF_Jan12_sed_USG_4_FD_170157 | JGI IMG/M metagenome (GOLD analysis project Ga0224508, IMG submission 170157) | Sediment microbial communities from San Francisco Bay, California, United States - SF_Jan12_sed_USGS_21 | ecosystem: Environmental > Aquatic > Marine > Sediment | place: USA...
TCGTGTCGCTTGGATGATCGCAATCTCCATCTCGGGGTTGCTCCTGTACCTGCTTGCACCGGTGCTGACACCGTTCATCGCGGCAGGCTTGCTCGCGTACATTGGCGATCCGTTAGCGGATCGCCTGCAGCGGCTACATTTTCCGCGCACGCTTGCCGTCGTCACCGTATTTCTGTTGACCTTCTTGTTACTCGGCTTGTTGGTTCTGCTGGTTGGTCCACTGATCAGGCAGCAAATCAGCGCGTTGTTTGCGGCGCTGCCGGCGATCACGAGCCAAATTGAGCAGGTGTGGCTGCCACGCGTGGCCGAAGTCTTGAATATTCAGCTCGGCGACGATGTTGGGCTTAGCGCATTTTTGGCGCGCTACAGCGACATGGCCGGTAGTTGGGCTGGCAAGGCGTTGTCGTCGGTGACGAGCACCGGCAGTATGCTCGCCGCGGCAGTCATGAGCTTGTTTCTGATTCCGATTCTGACGTTTTATTTGCTTCGTGACTGGGATTTCATTGTCACTCGTATCGGTGCACTGGTTCCCGAAAGCATGCGTGAGACTGTTTTTACGCTGGCCCGGGAAACGGACGAAGTGCTCGGTGCATTCCTACGTGGACAATTGCTGGTGATGTTTGCGCTTGCGGTCATTTATTCGCTGGGACTCAGCCTCGTTGGCATCAAGTTCGCGATCGCTATTGGCGTCGTGTCCGGCCTTGTCAGTTTCGTGCCATACCTCGGATTCGTATTCGGCATAGGCTTGGCTTCGTTAACGGTCGCACTCGAACCTGATCCGCTATGGCTGCTCGTAGGCGTGCTGGCGACATTCTCGATCGCGCAACTCCTCGAAGGTTCGGTATTGACGCCAAAACTCGTTGGCGATCAGATCGGGCTGCATCCCGTGCTGGTTATCTTTGCGATAGCGGCGGGTGGCCAGCTGTTTGGTTTTTTCGGCATTCTGCTGGCACTGCCGGCGGCCGCCGTGCTATCGGTTCTCGTCCGCTTCGCTTACGACCGCTACCTCAGGGAACATCCGGAGGTTGCGATGGACCTCGGCGAAGACTTGGGCAGCCCACAGGACTGAGACTAAGGAGTTCGCTTTGAGCCAACTGGCGCTGCCCCTTCGGCTTGACGATCACGCCGTGTTCGCAAGCTTTTTGCCAACGGGAAATGAGACGCTCGTCGGCCTACTCGCGAGTATTGCGACCGAGCCCGGCGGCAATGGTTGCTGGATTTGGGGCGCACAGTCGGTGGGCAAAACTCACTTGCTGCAGGCCGTATGTGATCGTGCCGGCGACCGCTCGGTGTATGTGCCAATGGTGGCTCTTGCCGACGCCGGCCCGAGCCTTATTGCCGGACTCGCAAATCGTGAATTGGTGTGTATCGACGATTTCGACCGGATCGCGGGAGACGCTGCCTGGGAGCGCGCGATGTTCACTTTGTACAATGACATCGTTACAGAAGGCGGTCAGCTTGTTGTTTCGGCCGGTATGACGCCGCGCGAGTGTCCGATCCAACTTCCGGATCTTGCAAGTCGGATGTCGCAACTGCCGATCTACAGTGTGCACGCACTCGCTGACGTTGATCGCGCCGCCGCATTGCAGTTACGCGCGTCGCATCGCGGCCTCGAATTGCCGGATGAGACCGCGCGCTATCTGTTGAGCCGAAGTCGCCGTGATATGGCGAGCCTCTACAGCTTGCTCGATACGCTGGATCAGGAAGCGCTGCGTGCGCAACGTCGGCTCACCGTGCCGTTCGTACGCGAAGTGTTGAAAAGCGCATCAGGTTGATGCATCAAGGCGTCGCGCCGTATCTGCGACGCGGCGACCGAGTGCCCTGGCAAGCTCCTTTTCCTCGTCGGATAGCGTGTCGGTGTCGCGATTCCAGCTGACATGGCTGGCCCCGTATGGAGTTCCGCCAGTCGTTGACGCCGACAGCGCAGGTTCGGTGTATGGCACGCCGACGAGCAACATCCCGTGATGCAACAGTGGTAGCGCCATAGTCAACAGCGTCGACTCCTGACCGCCGTGTATCGATGACGTCGACGTGAAGACACCCGCGGGTTTGCCTGACGCAGCACCTGCCAGCCACTCGCCAACGGTGCCCTCGAGGAAATATTGCAATGGTGCCGCCATGTTGCCGAAATGCGTCGGGCTACCCATGACCAGGCCTTGGCATTCGACCAGGTCGCGAACCGACGCATACGGTGGACCGTCATCCGGTATTGTGTCTTGCGTTGCTTCAGCGACAGTCGACACGGGCGTAACGGTCCGCAAACGTGCCGACATTGAATCGACCGAGTCGACGCCTTGGCAGACTTCGCGAGCGAGCGCCTCGGTAGCGCCTCTTCGCGAGTAATACAGGACCAGAATATCGCTCATCAGGGCAGAAGCTTTGCGACGTTCTCGGGCGGACGCCCAATCACCGCGATGCCATTGGCATCATCAACGACTATCGGCCGCTCCAGTACCTTCGGGTTTGCCGCAATCCACTGTGCCAACGCCGCGTCGTCGTCCAGATCGGGTAACGCGGCGGCACCCTTGAATTCCGCCTCGTTACGCCGCAGCAGCTCCCGTACTGACAGACCAAGCAGTGTCGCGAGCTCAAGGACACGCTCGGCGGCAGGCGGTGCGTTCAGATACTCGACAATCGCCGGGCTTACGCCGGCATCTTGAATTAACTCCAGCGTTTTCCGTGACTTGGAACAACGTGGATTGTGGTAAATCGTCAATGACATGGCATCCTCAGAGCTCGATACTGCGTTCGAAAGGGCGAACTCTAGCAGGCCCAGGTGGCAGCGTCAGCGCCGCCTTGACGCGATAGCCTGACGCTTGGTAGCGTAGATCGGCTACTTTATGCAATTAACTGATAAAACTATAAAAATCTGATGTCTACGCTCCGTTCAAAATTGCTGCTAGGCAGTGCGCTGTTCGCGACCCTGCTGCTGGCAAGCGCCTGTGAGACGGCCCCGGTGCAAGAAATGAGCGATGCCCGCCAGGCCATCGCTGTGGCTCGTGAGGCCGGCGCGGAGGCGCATGCAGCGGCGGAATTACTGGCGGCCGAGCAGTACCTACAAAGCGCCCAGGACAAGCTCAATGCGGAGAAATATGCTGAGGCGCGTCGCGACGCGCTGCAAGCAAAGTCGAAAGCCCAAGCGGCCCGCAAGCTCAGCGAAATTAATCAGCCTGACGGCAGCAACTAAAACCCGAATGTCTGGCGCACGTCTTTTTAGGGTCAAGGGCCGCGTGCAGGGCGTGTTTTTTCGTGACAGCACCCGTTGCGTCGCCGAGTCGCTGGGCCTGACCGGCCACGCGATCAATCTCGCCGATGGTGATGTCGAAGTGCTCGCTTGCGGTGACTCAGATGCGCTGGACAAACTTGAGATCTGGTTGCATGAAGGACCGCCGCTGTCGAGAGTAACAAGCGTGTTGGCCGAAGAGATTGAAACGCCTGAGTTTACGGGCTTCAGAACGCGATAACGCCGCGCTTAGGCTTTAAACCACTTCCTGCTCAACTTATTGATAACCTTATTCGGGTACTTACGTCTGCCAAGGCTGCCGTTGTAGCGTCCGAGTGCGCGCCTAAGATCGCCTTTTTCTTTGTCGAAATAAAAACGCAGAATTGTGCAGCCGTAACGTAGATTGGTTTCGAGATGCAGCAGGTTGTCGTTCGGGCGGCCGATTTCGTCGAGCCAAAATGGCATTATTTGCATCAGGCCGATGGCGCCAGCCACCGAGATCGCGTAACGGTCGAAATTGCTCTCGACCTCTATTACGGAAAGGATCAATTCCGGCGGTAGATCGACTCGATTCGCCTCATAGTGCACTCGTGTCAGGATCTTGATGCGTTCTTCGGGGTCTTCCACATGGCGGGCCAGCCGAGCCGACATGTCCGTCAGCCACACTTCGGCCTCAAAGCGGTCCGGAAAACTGTCCGCCTCTGACGCCGCAGCAATTAAAGCCTGTCTCAGTTCCGGGTCGACCTCAACCTGGGCAATCGCTCCGGCCGGCATAGAGAACGCCAGAGATAAGCTAATTAAAACAATAATTTGAGTCAACTTCTTGATTCAAATTCTCCTGATCACCGCTACAACCGTATCATGTTACAGCGGCACTCTTCAGCAGATTGAGAGCTTCCTCACGTTTCAGGTTCCGCGATTCGGTGTCCCGTCGATGCTGATATTCGAGCTCGTCATTGCCAAGGCCTCTGTCAGATACAACGATCCGATGCGGAATACCGATCAGTTCTGCGTCGGCGAATTTCACACCCGGTCGCGCATCGCGATCATCGAGAAGAACCTCGAGGCCCGCATCGGCCAGCTCCGCATAGATTGCGTCGGCGGCCTCACGGACTAAATCCGATCGGTGCATATTGATCGGCACAATAACAACATCAAACGGGGCTAGCGGATCGGGCCAAATGATGCCGTTGTCATCGTGGTTTTGCTCGATGGCGGCGCCTACGATTCGGGTAATGCCAATGCCGTAACTGCCCATTTCGAGGAGCTGTTCTTTGCCATCGCTGCCCAATACGGTCGCGCCGAGCGCTTCTGAATATTTGGTACCCAGCTGGAAAATGTGACCGACTTCGATGCCGCGCGCGATACTCAGCGTACCTTTACCGCCCGGAGTCGGGTCTCCTTCGACAACGTTACGCAGGTCAACAGTCTCCGGCGCATCAAGATCACGTCCAAAGTTCACGCCGGTGTAATGCATGTCAACCTCATTGGCGCCGCAAACGAAATCTGACAGGTTGGCCGTCGCGTGGTCAAAATACATGGTCATGCCGAGGCCCACCGGACCGATATAGCCGGGCTCGCAGCCTGACGCTTCGCGGACTGCGGCGGGATCGGCCATCGTCAATGGTGATGCGACGCCCGGCAACTTTTGCGCCTTTACCGCGTTAACCTCGTGATCGCCACGTAACACCAGCGCGACCGGCTGTTCAATTCCGTCAACAATGAGGATCTTGATCGATTGGTTTGCCGCGATGCCAAGCATGTTCGCGACCGCTTCGATGGATTTGGCGCCCGGCGTTGCTACCTTCTCGAGCTTTTGCGTCGGTTTCAGAGGTCCTTGGGCAGGGCACTCGGTTGCTGCGGTCTCGATATTCGATGCGTAGTTGTCGACATCGCTAAATACGATTGCGTCTTCACCGGAGTCGGCCAATACATGAAACTCCTGCGAGCGGTTGCCGCCGATTTCGCCAGAATCGGCGTCTACGACGCGAAACTTCAGCCCCAAGCGGCTAAAAATCGCAGAGTAGGCTGCGTGCATATTCTGATATGAGGCCTCGAGGCCCTCGGCATCGAGATCGAACGTGTAGGCGTCTTTCATTATGAATTCGCGCGAGCGCATTACGCCGTAACGCGGCCGAATCTCGTCGCGGAACTTGGTCTGAATCTGATACCAGTTTATCGGCAACTGCTTGTAGCTGCGAAGATCCTTGCGCGCGATGTCAGTGATGACCTCTTCATGCGTCGGCCCGAAGCAAAAGTCGCGTTCGTTACGATCCGACATTTTGAGGAGCAGGTCACCGTACATGTCCCAGCGACCGGATTCCTGCCACAGCTCCGCCGGTTGCACGGCCGGCATCAACATTTCGAGGGCGCCGGCGCGGTTCATTTCCTCGCGGACGATTGCTTCAACCTTCCTGATGACGCGCAATCCCAACGGCATCCACGAGAAAATGCCGGACGTCAGACGGCGGATCAGACCAGCGCGCAGCATCAGCTGGTGGCTGACAATCTCGGCTTCTGCCGGGACTTCCTTGAGCGTCGTCAGACCGAATTCCGAATATCGCATATATAACTAAATACCTGTTTCGATTAGCCGCGCATTCTAGCCTGAAACTCGGCGGATTGGCGCATACGTATTGACTCGAGGGACAAAGCAGGGGATCGTCGCGGGTCTTTGATCCTCTGAGTAGCCCCGCCGTTGAAAGGTAAACGAAACCCGTACATCGCTCGCGAGGGTATCCCGTTTCTGCTGTTGTCGTTCTCGCTTGCTTGGCTGGCGTTTTATTATCGCGAGCTGCCATGGTTCATCGCTGCGATCGCGCTGATGGTGCTGCTGTTTATGATTTTCAAGGACCCGCGCCGCCGCATTCCGGCCGTGCCGCTCGGCGTCGTAAGTCCGATTGACGGACGCGTCGTCGATATTGGCGTCACCGACAAGGCGGTGTTGCATGGGGAAGCCCTTCGCGTCGTTCTTAGCATCAATAGCCTCGGCACCTACACGGCACGCTGCCCGGTCGAGGGCAAGATCATGGACCTGAATTCCATCTCCACTGAAAAGATCATCGACTACCAAACCAATGCATTGTGGGTGCAGACTGATGAGGGCGACGATGTAGTGCTGCAGTTCACCGGCTATCGCTTGGGCTTGCCGCCGAAGTCCTTTCTGCGATTCGGCGAACGTCTCGGGCAGGGCAGCCGCTGCGCGTACCTTCGATTGACGCGCCTTGCGGAGGTCCACTTGCCCATCGACAGCAAAATCCTCGTCGAACCGGGCCAGCGGGTGATTGCTGGCAAGGACGTGCTTGCCAGGTTGCCGCCCCACTAGCGCATTGTGGCAAACTATCGGCTAGCCATGACCTTGCCGAATTTACGATGAACATGAGCGAACATCAGCGCCGCGCCTACCTCGAGGCTATGGGTATTGATGTCTGGGTTCCACGCGGGCAGGACGATATCGAGCCCGATATTGAAGTCCCGGAAGTCCGCGCCGGCGGTCTGGACTGGCAGGCATTGCGCGACTGTGTGGCCGGCTGCACCCGTTGCGAACTGCACGCGGGCCGTACGCAAACGGTTTTCGGCGTTGGTGACCCAGACGCCGACTGGATGATCATCGGCGAAGCGCCGGGCGCCGAGGAAGACCGTCGTGGCGAACCGTTTGTCGGCCGTGCCGGGCATTTGCTGGATGAAATGTTGCGTACTGTCGGTCTCAGTCGCGACAGCGTGTTCATCGCGAATATTCTGAAGTGCCGTCCGCCGAACAACCGCGACCCGAAGGTCGATGAAGTCGCCGCATGCCGAGCGTATTTGGAGCGGCAAATCGAACTGGTCGCGCCGAAAATTATCATTGCGGTTGGTCGAGTCGCGGCGCAAAACTTGCTCGGAACGGATGCGCCGGTCGGGCGGCTTCGCGGCAAGCGGCATCTGCTTGGCGAGGTGCCATTGATTGTGACGTACCACCCAGCGTACCTGTTGCGCAGCCCATCGCAAAAACGCAAGTCTTGGGATGACCTTTGCCTGGCCCGCAGCGTTGTTCGGGAATTGCACGCATGATTATGCCAATGCAGGAACCGCCGGTTTTCATACGCGCAATGTCGCACGAAGATCTGGCGCAAGTTTCGGACATCGAGCGCCGCAGCTACGAATTTCCGTGGAGCCACGGCGTGTTTCGTGACTGCCTGCTGGCGGGCTATCAGTGCATTGTGCTCGATCGAGAAGACAGCGTGGCCGGTTATGGAATCCTGTCGGTAGCCGCGGGCGAGGCTCACATTCTGAATCTATGTGTTGAACCGGCCCACCGAGCACACGGTTACGGTGAACTGCTCCTTGACGAGATTCTGGCGCGAGCTCGAGAGGCGGAGGTTGAGGAGATTTTTCTTGAGGTTCGACCGTCCAATGAAACCGCGATAGCGCTGTACCGAAAAAAAGGTTTCCATCAGATCGCGAATCGGGCGCAGTACTATCAGGCTTCACACGGCCGTGAAGATGCCGCAGTACTGTCGAAAAAGCTGACCGGTAGCTATTAGATAGGTTCTAGTTGCGCTAGACTTCGCGGCCGTCAAAATTTCCAGGCCGCACTGATTAGGCCGTAACCTTCCATGAGCGACATTCAACAACAGGTCGACAAACGCCGCACGTTTGCGATTATCTCGCACCCGGATGCCGGCAAGACCACTTTGACCGAAAAATTGCTGTTGTACGGCGGCGCGATCAAGCTCGCCGGCACGGTCAAGGGACGCAAGGCGAGTCGCCATGCGACGTCAGACTGGATGGCACTGGAGCAGCAACGAGGCATTTCCGTAACATCCTCGGTCATGCAGTTTCCCTACGCTGATCACGTCGTAAACCTTCTCGACACGCCGGGACACGAAGACTTTTCGGAAGACACGTATCGGACGCTGACAGCCGTCGATTCGGCGTTAATGGTCATCGATTGCGCGAAAGGCGTCGAGAAACGCACGATCAAATTAATGGAGGTATGCCGGCTGCGTGATACGCCGATCATGACCTTTATCAATAAGCTTGATCGCGAAGGTCGCGAACCGATCGAGCTGCTCGACGAGATCGAGGAGATCTTGAAAATTCGGTGTGCGCCGATTACCTGGCCGATCGGCATGGGCAGCTCGTTGAAGGGCGTTTATCACTTCGCCCAAGACCGAATCTATCTATATGACAAGACGGGTCGTGAGACGGCCTCAGACATTCGTGTTGTCGACGGGCTTGATTCGGATGCCGCATCAGAGGTGCTTGGTGAATTTGCCGCGGAATTGCGCGAAGAGATAGAGCTCGTCAAGGGCGCGTGCCCCGAGTTTAACGTGACCGAGTACCTCGCGGCCGAGCAATCGCCGGTGTTCTTTGGGTCGGCGTTATCGAATTTTGGCGTCAAGGAACTGCTCGACGAGTTCGTACGCTATGCGCCGGCGCCGCTCGCGCGCGACAGTGAGCAACGTATCGTCAATCCGGGTGAGAGCGACCTGACCGGGTTTGTTTTCAAGATCCAGGCAAACATGGATCCGGGCCATCGGGACCGCATCGCTTTCATGCGTATTTGTTCAGGTGAATACAGGAAGGGCATGAAGGTGACGCATGTGCGTTCCGGCAAGGAGATGAAAATTCCAGAGGCGATTACATTCCTAGCCGCTGATCGCCAGCACGCCGATAACGCTTATGCCGGCGACATCATCGGACTACACAATCACGGCACGATCAACATTGGCGACAGTTTCGCGGAGGGCGACCCAGTTCGATTTACCGGCATCCCGAACTTCGCTCCTGAGATATTTCAAAGAGCCGTGCTAAAAGACCCGCTGCGCCTGAAAGCGTTGCAGAAAGGGCTTGCACAGCTTTGCGAAGAAGGCGCGACACAGTTGTTTCGACCGTTGCGCAATAATGACCTGATTTTGGGTGCCGTCGGACCGCTGCAATTCGACGTGGTTGCTCATCGCCTGCGCGATGAATACAAGGTCGAATGCCAGTTCGAAAGCATCAATGTTGCGACAGCACGCTGGGTCGACTGCGACGATCCAAAAATGCTCGCGGAGTTTGAGAAGAAGGCGTATGACAACCTCGCACTGGATCATGGTGAGCAGCTGGTCTACATTGCTCCAACCAAAGTAAACCTGAGTCTTACCGAGGAGCGCTGGCCCGATGTCATGTTTCGCAAGACCCGCGAGCACTAGTCGCGTCTAATCGGCCACCGGTCGGAGATTGCGCTTGTCCCAATCCAGAATACTGAATAAGAAGGTTATCGCCTGGGCGTTCTACGACTGGGCCAATTCGGCATTCGCGTTGTCGGTGCTGGCAGTGCTGTATCCGCTATTTCTCGGCAGCTATTGGAGTGTCGGCGATTCAGGTGCCGCCGTTACACAACGGCTGGCGTGGATAACGGCAGGATCGAGCGCCATCGTTTGTTTGATCGCGCCAGTGTTCGGCACGATCGCCGACACCGGCGGTTACAGGAAGCAATTTCTTTTGGTACTTGCAATGCTTGGCGCGACGACGACGGCCGCCCTCGGTTTGATCGGCGAAGGAGAGTGGCCGCTTGCTTTAGGCCTGTATCTACTAGCGTCTGTCGGTTACTACAGTTCGACGGTCTTTTACGACTCGCTGATGATTGACGTCACCGAACCACGTTACTACTCATTCGTTTCGACGCTAGGTTTCTCGATCGGATATCTGGGCGGTGCGGTGCTACTCGCGCTGCACGTTTGGATGCTGCTGTCGCCGCAGATGTTTGGCTTCAGTGATACGACGGGTGTCATCAAGTTTGCGTTCGTATCCGTCGGAGCCTGGTGGGCCGTTTTTCTGCTGCCATTACTGCTGTTTGTCTCGGAGAGCAAGTCTGGCAAAGTTGCAACTGGGGGCGTCGTTAGGGCGGCCTATCTGGAGTTGAAGTCGACCATTGGCCATATTCGCCAATATCGCAATGTCGTTATCTTCCTGATCTCCTATTGGCTGTACATTGGCGCTGTTTTTACCGTCATTTTTATGGCCGTCAACTACGGTCAACGGCTTGGCTTCAGTCAGCAAGATCTGGTTACCGCTCTGATGATTACGAACTTCGCCGGTTTTCCAGCAACCCTTTTATACGGTTACTTCGGCCATCGATTTGGACCCAAGAAGGGAATCTACTTTGCGCTAGCGGTCTATATCGTTGTATCGAGCTGGGCCGTGTTCATGGTCGATGTCCGTCAGTTCTACATCATGGCGATAATCATCGGCTGCGTGCAGGGCGGCGTGCAGGGCCTGAGTCGCTCGCTATACGCATCACTGATCCCGCCCAATCAGCCCGGTGAATTCTTTGGCTTCTACAACATGATTACGAAGTTATCGCATGTGCTTGGTCCGTCGCTGGTCGGTATCGCAGCGATGATGTCGGATAATCCCAAAGTGGTACTACTCGCGTTATTGCCGCTCTTTATCGGTGGTGCGATGTTGTTGACCGTCGTGCGCGGTGGCAATGCGCCGGCTAGCGAATAGCGGCGACCTCTCTTTCCAGGCGTTCTATCGCGGATGGGTCGATGACACCGTAGCGCGCTACGAGATAGGTGTCCGTTATCGTATGGATAGCGTCATCAGCCAGATTCGATTCCGCGCTCGCGCGCAGCGCGAACGCATTCGGTGTCTCACCGAGTCTTGGCGACACTCCGGTCTTATTGACGAATCGTTGGTACAGCACTGCCGCGCGATCGCGAGGTGGCGGTCGGTAACGCAGCATCAGAATTAGGCTGATGATTAGCGTAAGAGCGACGACCAACCCAATGAGTGTCAGAAACTTTTTGCGCCAGCTCGGGTCTTCCATGCCTAGCGCTTCCATTAGACTGTTTTGATTGTCGGGGCCGTAACCGAGAATCCATTGATTCCAGCCGGCGTTCAGTGCGTCCCATGTCAGTTGCAGCTGATGCAGTAACTCGGATGGTGCGGACAAGCCCCATTCCATTCCAATGCCATCGAACATAGAGCCAGTGAAACCCATTTCGATGCGTTCCGGCGCGACGGCGGCGGTCGGGTCCACTCGCACCCAACCTTGGCCGGCGAACCATACTTCGGCCCAGGCGTGGGCGTCGGACTGCCGGACAATCATGTATTCACCGATCTGATTGATTTCACCGCCCTGATAGCCGAGTACAACCCGTGCCGGTATACCAGCCGCGCGCATCATCACGGCAAACGCCGAGGCATAGTGTTCGCAGAAGCCGCGCTGTGATTCGAACAGAAATTGGTCGACCGGATCGCGGCCAAGTGCCGGCGGCTGCAGCGTGTAATAAAACGACTCGTCGTGGAACTTCTTGAGCACCGCATCGATGAAGTCGCCGGTGGAGCCGGACTCTGCGCGTATTTTTCGCGCGAGTTCAGCGGTGCGAGGGTTACTGCCATCGGGCAGCCTCGCGAATCTGTCACGAGCGAGTTTGGTCATATCGACGTCGGCGCGATAGCTCGAGTACGACTGGACTTCATACGCGATTCGCTGATCGACGGGGAGAACGCGCTCGAGCTCCTGCATGCGACCCATGAACGTCTTTCGAAGATCCCACTCAAACGGAAGCTCGAGTGCCACAATCCAGTGTTGCCGCGTCGGCTCCATCGTTACTTGGTAACGAATCGGATCGCCGATAGGCTGTATCTGCGTTGACGGGCGGCTCATCGTTGGCTCGCTGCTCGACCAGGAACGACCGTTGAACCGGTACAAAACGATTGCACGCCAATACCGGTCTCTAGGTTCTGGTATCGCACCGAAAAAGCGCGCACGAAACGCAACTTTGTTCGACAGCGACAACGAACTGATGTCGCCGGGGCTCATTGAG
>Ga0224508_10004061_pt1 | contig 12023 bp, 10 predicted proteins | sample SF_Jan12_sed_USG_4_FD_170157 | JGI IMG/M metagenome (GOLD analysis project Ga0224508, IMG submission 170157) | Sediment microbial communities from San Francisco Bay, California, United States - SF_Jan12_sed_USGS_21 | ecosystem: Environmental > Aquatic > Marine > Sediment | place: USA...
GGCGAGATCGTGCACGTGCGGCGCTACCTGCTGGTCGCCAACCAGACTCTGGTGAGCCAAGCCCTCCACGAGCTCGTCGACGAGCGGGTCGCTGCCGGTCCGGCTGAGTTCCATATCCTGGCGCCGCAATCGACTCGGTCGGCGACGGCTCAGATCCTCGGCCGAGCGCCGGGCCCGTTCCACTCCCTGAGGCGATACGACCGCGACGCCGACCGGCAGGAGGCGGAGGAACGACTCCGCCTGTTCCGCCACGCGTTTGCTCGCCTCGGTGACGCACTGACCGGCGAGGTCGGCGGTCCCGATCCGGTCGCAGCCGTCCGCAAGGTCCTGGAGCGGGGCAGCTTCGACGAGATCATCGTATCGATGCTCCCCCCGAAGCGATCTCGGTGGCCGAGAGGCGAGGTAATCGCCGACCTCCAGCGGTCGGTGCCAGTCCCGGTGACTGCGCTCATCCACGACGAAGGCGACGACCTCGCCTCATGCCCGATCGGCTGACGCCTCCAGGCAGTACCACCTCCTGCCCGGCCGGTTTTGCTGCGGTTGCCAAGCCAGCACCATCGAGGTGAGCGACAATGGGTTCGAGTGAACGCCGAACGCAAGAGGAGGTCGGATGCACGCGAAAGTGGGAGACAAGATCACGGTCCGAGGGCGCAAGGTCGGCGATCGGTCGCGGCACGGCGAGATCATCGAGGTTCGGGGCGAAGAGGGGGCGCCCCCCTACCTCGTCCGCTGGGACAACGAGGAGGGTGACCATCTGCTCTACCCCAGCAGCGATGCGTTGATCGGCTGACGACCGTCCGGACCTCGGAGTTCTCGCCCAGACCTGAGTGAGGGCTCTCCCCGATATGCAGGACCCCGTGCTCCGTGGATGGTGTCCTCGATGCTGACCGTTCAGCTGTCCGCTCGATTCACCTCCGATCGAGAGCGGCGTCTTTGGCTGTGGACGTTGGCGGTCGTCGTGGCGATCTACTCCACGTTGGGCCTGGCTCGGACCGTGGCGGGAGAGCTCCGCAACCGCGAGCTGCTCGACACCGTCTTCGTCTGGTGCACGGTCCTGATCCTGGCGGCCACCGTGGCCGTCGCGCTGAAGATCCGGCCGGGTGGAGCCGAGATCGGCGTCGCGTTCGGCGTCGTTGCCGTCTACCTGATGATCTTCGTTCGCATGGCGATACCGGAGGAGCGCACCCACCTCGTCGAGTACGGCGTGGTGGCCATCTTCATCTATGAGGCACTCAAGGAGCGAGCGAGTCACGGTCGGCCGGTACGGTTACCGGCCGTGGTCGCCTTGGTGGCAGCGACGCTGATCGGTGTGGTCGACGAGGGCATCCAGCTCCTGCTCCCGAGCCGGGTGTTCGACCCGGCCGACATCTTCGTCAACTTCGTCTCGGCGCTGATGGCGATCCTGGCCACCCTGGCGCTTTCCCGAGCGCGCCGCCTCCGGCCCGATCGCTGATCGGTAGCCAAGCGGGAGAAGAGGGATTCGGAACGGCGCGCCGTAGTGACGTTGGGCCCTGAACACCGGGATCGACCATCGGTACGGTCGGGCCATGACAACCAATCGCATCGAGACCGTAAGTACGAGCGACAGCGGCACGTTCTCCTCCTACGTAGCGATTCCGGCTTCGGGACACGGCCCGGGAGTCCTCGTAATCCAGGAGGTGTTCGGCGTGAACGCCTACATCCGCGACGTGTGCGATCGGCTCGCCGCGGTTGGCTATGTCGCCCTCGCCCCAGATCTCTTCTGGCGCATCGAGCCAGGCGTCGAATTCGACTCGTCGGATCAGGCGACGATCGCCCCCGCCGTGGAACTGGCCGGCAGGTACGATCCGGTCGCGGGATTGTCCGATCTCGGTGATGCGCTCGTGCACCTGCGGGCACTGGAGGAGACGCAGGGCGCAACCGCCGTCATCGGCTTCTGTTTTGGAGGCACGCAAGCGTTCAGAGTGGCGGCCCACCTCGATCCCGCCTGCGTCGTGTCGTACTACGGTTCCGGAACGGCGGACCTACTCGGCGATCTCGACAAGGTCAGCTGCCCAGTTGTTTTCCACTTCGGCGACAACGATCCCTACCTGCCGATTTCCGACGTTGACAAGATCAAGGCCGCCGTGGCCGACCGGAACGACATCACCGTCCACGTCCACAAAGGTGGCGGTCACGCGTTCGACAACAGCTTTGCGCCCCATTTCTCTCAACCAGAGATCGCCTCGGTCGCCTGGACCGAGACGTTGGCGTTTCTGTACCTCCACATCGGAGGTCCCAGCCGTGGTGCCTGACCCCGATCTGCAGCCGTGGAGAAGGGTCGCGCTGACTCGAACGACGGCGGGGTCAAGACTCCACCAGGAGTAAATCTGGCGACAATCGGGCCTGACCGACGGTTCCTCGCGCAACAAATCGACGAGCTGGTCAACGACGGCCCCCAGTGGTAGCTGGTTCAGATAGTGGAGGCGGCGGATCCCTTGGGTCGAAAGGCCCTGCCGATCACGGGCCCCGATCGCCAAGAGTATGGAGAAGCGGGGGATCAGAGTTGATCCGTCGATAGCCCGAACCGAACGACCAAGCCCTGACGTTGCCGAGTTGGTGGCCTGTACAGGGCCGGAAACGAAAGGTTGTGATCGTGCGAAAGCTTCTCGTGTTTGCCGTGCTCACGGCAGTGTTCCTGGTGTTGGTGGCCGGACCGGCTGCGGCTCAGGGCTCTGGCTCCGACGACAGCGTGCTCGTGCGGGTCAACGGTGATGTCGACGTTCCCGCCGATGAGCGCCACGGGGTCGTCGTGATCGTCGATGGCGATCTCGTGTTCGAGAGCACCGCCACGACGATCGTCGTGGTCAACGGCAGGGCCGACCTCGTCGGGGCCACCGTCGAAACGCTCGTCGTCGTCGACGGCATCGCCAACCTCGGAGCCGGGACGCTGGTGACCGGCGATGTCCATCTCGTCGAGAGCGACATCATTCGAGACCCGACGGCCACCGTCGAGGGCTCGATCGAGAGCGGGGCCGGAGTGGGCTTCTCTCGGGGCTTCTGGGTCATCGGGTTCCTGTTCATGCTCGGCTGGGCAGTGATGACCGTCCTGGCGGGGCTGGTGCTGGCCGCCGTGGCCCCCGGGTTCGCCCGACTGGCGGGCAGAACCATCACCGCCGATCTGGGGCCGACGATCCTGGCGGGTCTGATCCTCTGGATCGTGGTGCCGATACTGGGGTTCATCCTGTTCGCCACGATCATCGGCGTGCCGACCGCATTGACGATCTGGTTCGCTCTGCTCCCGGCGCTCGGACTGATCGGTCTCCTGGTCGCCGGGGTCCGACTCGGCGAGTACATCACCCGTGGCACGGAGGGTATCGGCCATCCCTACCTGGCCGCAGTGGTCGGCGCGGTGGTCCTGGTGATCGTCGGTGCCATACCGTTCCTGGGGCCGCTCGTCGTCGCAGTGGCTGGGTTCCTCGGTTCTGGTGCGGTGGCTCTCCACGCTTTCCGGGCGATCCGCAGCCAACCGCAGGAGCCAGCCCCCTCCGTGCCGGCGGCGCCCACTGCGGCCCCCGAGGGCTGATCCGCCGAGCGACGGGGAGCGGGGTCCACCAGTCGCTCCCCGTCATGCGACCGCGTGTGGAGGCACGCGGGGTCCGCCTCTGCGCTCGGGGTTCGCGGCGGGTACAGTCCGGGGGTGCTTGGCCAAGCTTCGCGATCCATTGCTACGGCACCGGAGCTCGGAACTCTTGGCCCGGCGATGCAAGCGAGGCCGGTTCCACTGCCCGGCCTGACCGAGCGCGTGCTCGTCGTCGTCGCCCTCTTCATCTTCAACCATGAGACGCCGAACGCCTGGTTCGTCAACCGGGCGGACGTGACCGACCCTTCCAACCCGGTGCTCATAGTCGCCGAGCTGTCGCTGGTCGGCATCGCTTTCGCCCGCGTCGCCGGCTACCTCAATCTGTTGATCAGGACGTTCGAGCTCGAGCCGGGGGTCTATATCTTCGCCGCAATGACGGCGGCCTCGTTGTTCTGGTCTGCCGATCCGGGCGAGACGATGAACGGTGCCATCGTGTTCATCGCCGTGACGCTGTATGCGTCGTATCTGGTCATCCGGTTCTCGCTCGACCAGATCATCCGTTTGCTCGCAGTGATGTTCACGCTGAGCGCGGTCATCAATCTTGCGTTCATCGTGGCGTTCCCCCAGTACGGCATCGACGTCGACGGCCAGCTCACGGGTGTCTTCGGCCAGAAGAACGCGCTCGGCTATATCGCGGCCCTTGCGGTCCCTACGCTCATCATCGCCGGCCGAGCCTGGAGCGGCGGGCGCCTCATCTTCTATCCGAGCATCCTGATCCATGTCGGGTTGCTCATCGGATCGGAATCCAAGACGATGCTGGTCGCCACCGCCGTGCCGACGATCTCGATCTTCTTCTATCAGGCCTTCCGTGCCCGAAGGACGCTGCCGGGCGCCGTGCTCCTCGGACTGGTCGGGAGCAGCGTGTTCACCCTCGCGTTCGCGACCGCCAACATCGGGCTCCTCGCCCAGTGGCTCGACAAAGATGTCACCTTGACCGGACGGATCCCGCTGTGGGAGAGCCTGCTCTCGGTGGCGTGGGAGCGACCGTTGCTGGGTCACGGCTATCGGGCGACCTTCGGCGGGTTCTTCAGTCCGATACACGAGGTGTGGATTCAGAACCAGTGGAATCCGAGCCACGCCCATAACGCGCTCCTGCAGATCTCTCTCGAGATCGGCCTCATCGGCGCCGCCGTCTACCTCTTCGTCTACCTGCGGGCAGTGACCCGGGCGATCAGGATCGCAGCCGTCGTTCCCGGAGCTGTTGGACTCTGGCCCCTCGTGTTCTTGACGACGACGCTCCTCGTCTCGATCACCGAATCCGGCATGACGTCGGAGCTGCTGGGTTGGACGATGCTCGTGGTCGCCGTCTTGTCGATCTCCGGCCAGCTGCGGCACCGGCGCATGCTGGCCGACGGGCCCGGGGAGACGGGCACATTCGACCATGACGACATGGCCGACGGTCAGACGGCGCTTTCGGCCTCGCGTTGGCGCTGAAGCCCCGGTCGACCGGCGGCCCCCGGGCGAATGAGGATCGAGAAATCGACGGTCAGGGGACCCACCCTGTTCGACCTCACCCGGAAGTCCTTTACCCCTGCTTCTCGTAGGAGTCGAACGACTTCCCGCCGGCCCATCAGGTGCATGTAGCTCCCGGTTGCCCAGTCCTTTCCGATTCGCCGAAGCATCCAGTCGAAGACCGGCTTCGGGAGGTAGTGGAGGAAGGGGAGCATGGTGTGTGGCTCGATCGGGAACCATCGGTTGGGTGTGGTAAGCAGCGACTGTTCTGCGACCCGGTCGGCTTCGGCGAGGAACCGCCGGCGATCGGCCTCGTCGCCGACGTGCTCGAGCACCGCGTTCGACCAGCAGGCATTGAACTCGCGATCGGAGAACGGGAAACGGCCTCCGTCATAGCGAACGAGCGTCAGCCCGGGGTACCGATCCCCCGCCGGGTTCGGATCAGCGATCGTCAGTGCGGTCACCCGGCTGACATCATCGATCGATCGCTCGAGGGTGTTCTCGATGCCCCGGTGCTCGGTGACGGTGAAACCAACGTCGAGTACCGAAGCCCGGTCGTCGGGGCAGAGCTGTAGGAACTGCTCGAACTTGCGGGCGCGGTTCCATCTCTGGAAGCGATTCGCAAGGTTCGACGGGATGAAGCGGGTCAAGGGGTGGGGCTCCGGGCTCGTAGGGGACAGCCGGACCTGGTCAGGTCCTGATCGACGAGTGCTCGATCGGCTGCGGTCGTGAGGTGTCCGTGTGCGGCGGCAGCTCGGGTTGGTCGCCGCCGCTCACGGCGGGACGGGCACCGCTCGGAACGAAGTCACGGCCCACGTTGGCTATCGCCTTCACATACGCGTACTCCCGGAGCGCACCAGAACGCTCATGCGGGTTGATGGGCACGCCCTGTAGGAGTGGCTGGGACGCCAACGCCTCGGCGACCCGGATTCTGTGTCGTCGCCCGGCGAGCGCCGGACCGGTGCGCAGAATTCGCCGGCAACAGAAGGGCGAGAGCTCGTCGACGTAGTTGTCTTTCTCGGCGTAGAAGTCGCTCCCCCAGTTCGACATGCGCTGCTCCCAGTAGAACAGCTCATCGAGGTCGACGCGCCGCTCCGCGGGTAGGGACGCGAGAGAGGCGAACCACCGGTCGAACCGTCTCGATAGAACGTCGAGGGATGTGGGCCGAGACACAGCGATCGAACCAACCGCCGGCTGATCGGACGCGGCCCGGTGCCGTAGTAGCCACCGCGGACGATCTCCCCACCGTTGCCGTTGAGGACCAGAATGCGCTTGCCGAGCGAGGAGAGGTACTCGATCTCCGCCATCTTCGGCAGGTCGCGCCACGCACCTCGAACCGCCGTGACGTCATCTCTGACCGACTGGCTCACGCGCTCGGGAAGCGCGATGTTGGCGTGCTCGGCACCGAGTCGATCGGCGATCTCGGCACCGATCGTGGCGTCGGGGGTCGGCTCGTGGTCCGGGGTGAACGTGAACAGCAAGGGTTCTGCGCCGGCCACCGACGCCGCCACGGCCAGCCACCGGGAGTCGAGCCCCGCGGTGATTGGCAGCCACGACTCGCCTCCGTGAGCCAGCTGAAGGCCTCTGATCGCACGACCGAGCTCGGCGGTTACCTCCTCGAACGTGGCTCGACGATGTCGGAGAGGCAGCCTCGCGGCGCGACCGACCGAGAGCTCCAGCACGTGATTGGAGCGGACCCGTCTCGTGCCGGAGATCGGGCAAAGGTCGCCGACGCTCCGGTACTCGAGTGCTTTCGCTTGCGCCTCGTTGCGCGAGCGGGCCCGGTCGCACTGTGCCAGCGCGCCGAAGCCGAGGTCGCGCAACAGGCCGGGCGACGAGCTCACCGCGCTGGGGCCAGAGCGGGAGTTAGCCCAGAAGGCCTGCAGGCTGCCCCAGCCGTCGGGGACGACCGACAATCCGCCGTCGTCCTCGACGAGAACCAGGAAGCGGCCGACCAGTCGATCCGTGTAGTCGAGCAAACCGTCGAGCCCGCCGAGGGCGTACGAGCGCTCGAGTTCTGCGAATCGGACGGGCTCCGCCGATTCGACGTCGGCCGCGAGCCCGACCAAGCAGACGCAGCGCCCGATCTGGATCCGGGCCTCACTCCCGAAGTAGAGCCACCAGTTCCCCAGCCGCTCCGAGCACATCCCGCTCAACTCCAGCGGCGCCGAAGCCAGCAGGAACTGCCGACGCAGGTTCCACGCTCGCATCCGGCGAGGCTACCGGCCACTCACCAGCTGACACAACGATATGTCTTCACCGACAACCTAGTCGAGGGCGACGGCCCTGACAGCCAGACCGATGATGGCTGCGGCCCCAACCCTCCGCCGAGCGGTGATCTTGCTACCCTCCCTCAGGGGCATTCGGTTCCTGCCGCAGTGAAGGGCGGGTGTGGAGTTCGCGTGGGATCTAGATCTCGGTATGTAGTCGTGACCGTCGCGGTCGCTCTGGGCCTGGGATCGTTCCTCGTCGGCCTTCGCGTGTTCCGAAGTCCCGAAGCGCTGCCGCCACAGCAGTCCGGTACGACGTCGACGACCCTCGCAGCATCGTCACGAGCGGCGCCGACGACGACTGCCCCCGAGCTCCCGAACGCTGACCCGACAGAAGCAGAGGTCGATCAACGGGGGCTTCCCTCTGCGCTCCGACCCCTCACCGCAGGTTGCGACGATCCGGTTGTTGTGGCACCACCGGCGGCCGACCTCGAGACGGTGGTCGCCACCGCCGATCCGGGAACCTGCTTCATGCTCGAGGCCGGCGAGTACCGGTTCCACAACGTCGAGCCCAAAGACTTCATGACCTTTCTCGGAGCCAGCCGGGACTCGACGATCGTCGTCGGTTCGGCGAGCGCCGAGAACGCCTTCCACGGAACGGCGACGGGCGTGACGATTGGGCGCCTCACCCTCACCGGTTTTCAGGGCGACGGAGGAGAGAAGCGCCAGGAACAGGGAGCCATCCGGGGAACGTCGGCGCTGTGGGCGAGCGATCGCGGCGAGATGGCCCGAGATTGGCTGATCGAAGACATCGAGGCCTCCGACAACTTCGCCACGGGTGTCTTCCTGGGCGACAACTTCACCATCCGAGGGAGCACCTTCAGCCGAAACGGGGTCTCCGGTCTTGGTGGGAGCGAGACGGTCGGCGGGTTGATCGAGGCCAACATCGTCGACAACAACGGCGCACAGGCGGCAACCGGCGTGCTCGGCAACGGCGGTGGCATGAAGTTCACGCAGGCCGCATCGATCGACGATCCACTCGTGGTCCGGGACAACGAGATCTTCGGCAACAGCGGGATCGGTGTTTGGTGCGACATCGGCTGCGACGGGTTCGAAGTCATCGACAACTACATCCACGACCAGGAGAGCCGGGCGGTCATGTTCGAGCTGTCCAGCAACGCCGTGATACGGGGCAACCTCCTGGTCAACACCAACCAATGGTCGGACTTCTCCCGCGATTTCAACGCCGCCGCGATCGCCGTCGGCGAATCGAGCGATGTCCTCATCGAGGACAACTACATCGACGGTGCCGTGGCGGGGATCATCGTCAGGCAGACGCAACGACCGGTCCGTCCCCAGGAATCGTTTCTCGACGAGTACGAGGGCGTCACCTACCTGTCGCAGCGGGTCAGCATCCGCAACAACGTGATCCTGAACGCCGAGGCGATGGGCATCTCGACGGGGTCGACCGGGCGGGGGCTCATGCCCGACCTGGCGAGCATCCGGTTCGAGGGGAACGTCTACGACGATCCCGGCCGGATCGTGTTCTGGTGGGCCAACGGTGACCGCTACAGCTTCAACGACTGGCAAGCCTCGGGCCGCGATCTCGGCGGCGGCGTCAACATCCCCGCACGGCCGGTCTGGCCGATCGACTCCTGAGCACCATCGACGCCTGAGCCAGCTGCGACGATCGTCGCGGACGGTCACGAGCCGCGGCCCGGTCCCTATCAGCCGACGACGGGCCGCACCGGCCCCAGCGCCTGTTCGGCCTCGTCGACCTCCAGGGCGCCGGTCATGATGGCCACCGCGTCGTTCATGGTGTGGCTCTGAGGCGTGATGACCGCAGCTCGCTTACCGAGGCGCTGGACGTGGATCCGGTCGGCCACCTCGAACACCTGAGGCATGTCGTGGGAGATCAGGATGACCGGCATTCCACGGCCCCGCAGATCGTCGATCAGCTGGAGGACGCGGGCCGACTCACGAACGCCGAGGGCGGCGGTGGGCTCGTCGAGGATGATGACCCGGCTCCCGAAGGCGGCGGCCCGGGCCACCGCAACCGCCTGGCGCTGACCGCCCGACAGCGTCTCGACGGCCTGGGTGATGTTCTGGACGGTGCCGATCCCCAGGTCCTGGAGGTGCCGACCGGCCTCGGCCCGCATCCGCTTCTTGTCGAGGGTGCGGAAGACCTGGCCGAGGAAGCCCTCCTTGCGGATCTCCCGACCGAGATAGAGGTTGGCCGCGATGTCGAGCGCCGGCGACACAGCCAGCGTCTGGAACACGGTCTCGATCCCAGCCTCACGGGCGTCGTGGGTGCTGCGGAAGAGCACCGGTTGCCCGGCGACTTTCATAGCCCCGGAATCGGGCTCGTGGGCGCCGGAGAAGCACTTGATGAGCGTCGACTTGCCGGCCCCGTTGTCGCCGATGACGGCGAGCACCTCCCCGGGGTACAGGTCGATGTCGGCGCCGTTCAGCCCAACCACCGGCCCGAAGGTCTTGACCAGATCCCGCCCACTCAGAATCGGATCGGTGTCGCTCACGCCTGCACCCTTCTGATCCACTGGTCGAGGGCGACCGCGGCGATGACAAGGACGCCGACCGCCAGCACTCGGTACGCCTGGTCGAGGCCGGCCAGGGCCAGCCCGTTCTCCACCACGGTCACGATCAGCGCTCCGAGCAGGGTCCCGATCATCGTTCCCCGCCCGCCGAACAGCGAGGTGCCACCGATCACCACGGCGGTGATCGTGTCCAAGTTGATGTTGGGAGCCACATTTGGGCTGGCCGACCCCACGCGCCCGATGGTGATCCAGGCCGCGATGCCGATTATCAGCCCGGCCACGGCGTAGGTGCTGAACAGCACCCGCTTGGTGTTGATGCCCGACAGCTCCGCAGCGTCGGGGTCGTCGCCCACTGCGTAGACGTGGGTACCCCAGGCGGTGTTGCGGAGGATGTAGGCGAACAGGGCGTACAGCCCCAGCATGACCAGCACCCCGGTCATGATCTGGAATGGCCCGAGCTTGAACGAGGTGCCCATGACCTTCAGCCCCTCCGGCATCTCGGGCCCCTGGATCGTGCGGGCCTTGAACAGAATCAGCGACAGTGCGGTGAATACGCTCAACGTGCCAAGGGTGACGATGAAGGGCGGGAGCTTGAACTGGACGATCAAGTAGCCGTTGGCGGCACCGGCGGCGACGGCGATGAGTACGCCGACGGCGACAGCGAACGGCGCCCACCAACCGAATCCAGCCACGTTGGAGGCTTCGGAGCTGACGGCCAGGTTGGCCATCATCATCTGGCCGAAGACCATGATGGCGCCGATGCTGAGGTCGATTCCTGCGGTGAGGATGACGAGCGTCTGGGCGATGGCCAGCGTGCCGACGATGACGGTCTGCTGCGTCATCAGCGAGAGGTTGGTGGCGAAGATGAAGCGCTCGTTCAGCAGCGTGAAAACGATCATGGCGACGATGAGCACGATCAGCGGGCTGAGGTACGGATATTTGTGGAGCGTCGACTGGATCTTCGCTACCAGGCCCGAGTCGGTACCGAACTCCTCGGCCAGGTCTGGCGCGGCAGTGGTTGTCACCGGAGAGTCGTCCTTCGCGTTGAGAGAGTAGTGCCGGGAATAATGCCCGAGGGGCAGCGGCCCTGTCGACCGCTGCCCCTCAGATCGGGCTCTGTTGCGTCGTGTGCCGCTAGCCCCAGGCGTTGTCGATGCAGTACTGCGACGTCTCCTGATCGGCGGCGGTAACCGTGTCCATCGGATCGTCGGTGCACAGGGCGACGCCGGTGTCGAAGAACGTGCCGTCGGCCGACGTGTTGGCGGGCGGCTCGCCGCCTTCGGCGATCTCCTTGATGGCCTCGACACCGAGGCTGGCCATGCGCAGCGGATACTGCTGCGAGGTGGCCTGGATGCTGCCCCCCTGCACCGCCTGGACGCCGGCCAGTCCACCGTCGACCGAAACGACGATCACGTCGTCACCGACCGTCTTGCCCGCCGCCTCGAGGGCGGCCGCCGCACCGAACGCGGTCGGTTCGTTGATGGTGTAGACCACGTTGATGTCGGGGTTCTGCGACAGGCAGGTCTCCATCCCGGTCCGGCCGCCTTCCTCGTTTGCGCCGGTGGCCTCGATGCAGACGATCTCGTACTCGCCGCCGGCACCGGTGGTGTAGTTCCCGGTCTCGGGCTCATCGCCGATGACGGTCAGGTCGCCGATGTCGATGCCCATGCCCTGGAGGAAGCCGTTGTCGCGACAGTAGTCGACCGACACCGTCCGGTCGTCGAAGATGATCAGTCGGGCGATGGTCGCCTTCTCGCCGTTGAGCTTGCCGGCCGCCCACTGGCCGATGGCCTCGCCGGCGAGGCAGTTGTCGGTGGCAAAGGTGATGTCGACCACGTCGGGAGGATCGGTCGGCGTGTCGAGCGCGATCACGTAGAGGCCGGCGTCGCGGGCCTTCTGGATGGCGTCGTTGACATTCACCGACATCGGTGTGATCAGGATGCCGTCCTGGCCTTGGGCGATGGCCTGCTCGATCAGGTCGATCTGTCCTTGGTCGTCGCCCTCCGCCTGACCCGAGCCGATGGTGATATCCACGCCGAGCTCTTCGGCCTTCTCCTTGGCGCCCTCCTGCATGGCGACGAAGAACGGATTGGTGGAATCCTTGGTGATCAGAGAAATGGCGACCGAGCCGTCGCCTCCGCTTTCGCTTTCGCCTCCGCTTTCGCTTTCGCCGCCACCGGTGTCGGTGTCGGTGTCGTCGTCCCC
>Ga0224508_10004062_pt1 | contig 12018 bp, 8 predicted proteins | sample SF_Jan12_sed_USG_4_FD_170157 | JGI IMG/M metagenome (GOLD analysis project Ga0224508, IMG submission 170157) | Sediment microbial communities from San Francisco Bay, California, United States - SF_Jan12_sed_USGS_21 | ecosystem: Environmental > Aquatic > Marine > Sediment | place: USA: California...
ATCGGCGCCAGGCACCAGCACCATCGCCGGGCCCTCCCCCGTCACGATCAGATTGACCGTCTCGCCGTCCGAATAGGTGAACGGTATCGATGCGAGGGGCCGACCGGAGCCATCCAGAACGGGGGGGCGGCGGAGTCGAGAGTTCCGGCGCCCCATCAGCCACATCCAGCCCCCGACTCCGACCGGAAGCGCGATCAACCACAACGTCATGATCAACCACAACGTCATGCCGGCACTCGATACACGGGGTACGGGCCCTGGGCGCACTCGTCGCCGTCTCGATCGGCGAACCAGCTGTCCTCTGACCATGGTTCCACGATCGTGAACAGCAGGCGTGCGCCGACCTGGTTTGCTGGAATCCACCACGAACCGGCGGGAAACGTGCGGCTCTCAGGCTCGGCCAGCGCGGAGGCACCGACTGCCTGCGGGCACACGGGGTAGGCCCGAACAGTATGGACCGTCGATGCGTCCAGATGCTCGACCGAGAATCCGTGGCCGGCAAGCGCGTCGACCAACTCGGAACCAGCCGCTTCGATGATCCAGCCCACGGGCATCGGTAGGACCGCATCCACCTCGACGACCGAGCGCCAGGGATGCAGACGGGTCCGCACGCGGAGCCCCCGCTCGTTGAGCTTGACCCACGGGAGCTGTACCCCGGACGAATCAGCCGCATAGTTTGCCTCGATCGACAGTGCGTCCCCCGAGAACCCGGACGCCTGGTCTGCGACGCGCGCCAGTTCTACCGCCAGTAGCACTGCCGCGTCGAGGAACGCTCGCGTAGCCACGTACATCTGCTCCGTTCGGCGGGCGAGGCCCAGGACGTCGCGGCTTGAAGCGGTCTCCACGAGAAACGATACGGCGCCGGCCAGAGCGAATGCATTGCGTGCGTTCGCGGCTTCCAGTGGCGCAGGCGTGTAGTAGGGCTCGACCTCATCGTCCTCATCGCCCCACACGGCGACATATTCATGAAACCAGATGTCGGCGCGGGCGAGTTGGTTCGCCACCTGGGGAAGCATGTAGAACCGTGCAAATGTCGCCAGCTCGGGGTGCACGTTCGGGTGCGTCGGCACTCCGATCTGTACCGCGTACTCGGTCGGCCCCAACTCGTGCAGGTCCAGGACAAGGTGAGGACGCCAGTCGGCTACTTCGGCCCAGATGGCGCGCGTCTCAGCGGCGGCCAACGCTACATGATCCCGATTCAAGTCCACACCGCCGGCGGCGCCCCTCGTTCGTCGGGCCACACCGAGGGGATTGGTCATGGGGATCACACGGACGTCCAGCGTTCGGCGGAGGTGCCCCAGCTCCCCGTCCACCAGGTCACGAATCAGTAGCAGCCCGACTTCGAGGCCTGCCCGTTCCGTTCCGTGTTGTGATCCGAGGACGAGCACTCGAATGGCCGGCGTCTCACCGATCGCCGAGGCTGTCGGGATGCGGGCGACAGGGATTGGCACACCCATGTTGTCGCCGGCGTTGAGGACTACGAGCGTGTCGAGCTCAAATCCGCCCGACGCTTCGGCGAGGGCTGTCAGAAACGGGAACACGTCCTCCGGGGCGGTGAACGCCTGGAAGCCAAGCCGCTCGGCGGGCGTCGGTAGCGGGCGATCCCCGCCCGACTCCTGCGCGCGTCCTGTGCCCGGCACTCCCAACGACGCAGCCAAGGCTACGACGGCCGCCCAACGTCCGATCATCATCCCTCCAGTCGACGCCGAATCGACGCGGCAAGTTCGTCCGACACGAGGGCCGGTTCTCCGAGCTTGGTAGCCAATTCCCTAGCGTCATAGGTCAGGCCACCGGCCAGCCAGTCCCCGAGATATGGACCCGTGAGGGGATTCCGATACCAATCGTCGTCGAACCGCGACTCCAGTTCTCGCGTCAACAGGGCGGCCAGCATGCGGGCACGCAGCCGGCGGGCCACCCCGAAGCGCTGTCCCAGCTCCGCGAGAAAATTCCGTGGATCGTGTCGGAACCCCGTACTCTCCAACATCAGTTCTGCCCAGCGGGCTCCCATAGCGCCGGGACGATCACTCTCGGAAAGCTCGATGTCGAACGTCAGGCGAGCCACCATCCGGCGCACTGCGTAGAGCTCCAGAAACGCAGCGAACCGGACTTGCTCGCCAAGCTGTTCTCCTTCGATGCCCTGCACGTGGCGTATCCAACTGGCGGAGCGACTCAGCCCGCCGAACAGCGTCGCGTGGGTATCCACGACGGATTCGTCACCCAGCACCCGGAACTCGAACGGAAGACTCGGAGAGGTATAGGCCCAGTGCAGCGCCCGGCCAATTTCGCGGAGCAGAGTCCTGCATCCGGGCGCCGATGTGGTCGGTGTAACGAATAACCGGACCCGTTCAGGCACCCTGATCGCCGCGCAACTTGGACGCATGCCGGGGGATGGGAATGCTTCGACAGCCAATTCGATCCGACCTTCCGCCTCCAGCGGCAGACCGAGGGCGCGCAGGTCATTACCTACGGACGCGAGGATGGTCGCTTCGTCGCACAGCCCGTCGGACCAGGATTGGCGACCAAGCCACATCGCATCGTGACCTTCCGCTTCCTCGACCGACAGCCCCAGAATCTTCGCCAGATACTGTCCGAGGCTATCGAAGTAGAGGTCGCTCGTATCCTCAAGGAAGCGCCGCCCCTCCCGCAGAACGATGGCGAGGTTGAGACCGGTCAGCCGCTGCATCGCTTGCCGGTACTCGCCGAACCCGAGCTCGACAGAGGCGGTTCGCCACCGATTGAGCCGGTCGAGCTGAAGCGGCAGGGCGTTGTCCAGGGCCTCGGAACGGAGTGCATCGAGCTCGCGGCGTGCGGTGCGGTCTTCGGTCGTCCCGATCAGGCTCGGCAGCGTGCGCACCGAAACCTGGCTCCCCGCATGGGGCATGGTGGCACTCGCCGCCCACTGCTCGAACTCATCATCCAGCTCTGCATTCGCCGATCGGACGTGATGCTCTGCCAACCAGCCCAGAAGGCGTTCCAGGCAGCGGAATTCGTCCCCGCCGGCCGAGGCCAGCTCCCGCTGAATGACGGGCATTGAAGTCGAGAACTCGAGCACACCCTGGGACGCGTAGAGCGGTCGCACCTGTGGCCACGTTTTGCGACCTGCGCGGGCCTCGAAAACCTCCTCGGCCAACGCGGCGTGAAGACGTTCCGCCCGATCGCGGATCTCCCCGACTGTCAGGCTCATGGGCGCAGTCTACTCGCCGAGCGGACCGTGCAGCCGCTCCTGTAGCACACCCCGCAATGCGTCAGCGGACACCCGGTCCTGAGAGAGCGAGTCGCGATTCCTCACGGTCACGGTCCCGTCTTCCATGCTCTGACCGTCCACCGTGACGCAGAACGGCGTGCCCGTCTCGTCCTGCCTCCGATACCGCCGGCCGATCGACCCTCCGGCATCGTAGAAAACTGATAGAGAAGGCCGCAGGTCGGCGACGATGCTCTCGGCCATCTCGGGCATCCCGTCTTTCTTGACGAGCGGGAATACGGCGGCCGATGTTGGCGCGAGCGACGGCTTCAGGCGAAGCACGACGCGTGTCTCGCCTTCGACTTCCTCTTCGTGGTAGGCATCGGAGAGCACGGCGAGGAGCAGCCGGTTCAGGCCGATGGCCGTCTCGATGACGAACGGAACGAATCGCGAGTTCGTGGGCGCATCCACGTATTCGAGTTTCTTGCCCGACGCTTCCTGGTGCCGCGACAGATCGAAGTCCGTACGGTTGTGGACTCCCTCTAACTCGTTCCAGCCGAACGGGAATGAATACTCGAAGTCGATCGCCCGTTTCGCGTAGTGTGCGAGCTTATCCTCGGCGTGCTCGTGTATCCGCACGCGTTCATCCCGCAGTCCGATTTCCGCGAGCCACGCGCGACGGCGCTCTTTCCAGGTTTCGAACCACTCTTCGTCGGTTCCGGGCTCGACGAAGTATTGCATCTCCATCTGCTCGAATTCGCGGGTTCGAAATATGAAGTTCCCGGGGGTGATCTCGTTGCGGAAGGCCTTGCCCACCTGTGCGATCCCGAATGGTACCTTCACACGCGAACTGTCGAGGACGTTCTTGAAGTTCACGTAGGCGCCCTGTGCCGTTTCCGGCCGCAAGTACGCCACGGCACTGTCATCGTCGAGCGGGCCCATGAACGTCTTGAACATCAAGTTGAACTGACGCGGCTCGGTGAACTTTCCCTTGGTGCCGCAGACCGGACAGCCCTGCTCTTCCGGCCGGCCCGCCTCCATCTCAGCCAACTCGTCCGCCCTGAAACGGCGGTGGCAGTTGAGGCACTCGACGAGAGGATCGGAGAAGGTGCCCACGTGGCCACTCGTCACCCAGACCTGCGGGTGCATCAGGATCCCGGCGTCCAGCCCGACGATTTCGTCATGCTCACGAACCATCGCCCGCCACCACGCATCGCGCAGGTTCTGCTTCAACTCGACGCCGAGAGGGCCGTAGTCGTAGACGGATTGCACGCCGCCGTAGATGTCGGAAGACTGGTAGATGAACCCTCGTCGTTTGCACAACGACACCAGCTGGTCCATCGCGACTTGTTTGTTCTCGGACGTCATCTAGGCCTGCTCCCAGGGCAATCGTGCGTTAGAATAGAGGCCGCCAAGGATACCGCCGCGCGTGGCAGCGCGGCAAGAAATCTGGCCGGATCGCGTAGATCGGCGGCGCGTTGCAACGTACTGTAGTCAGATGTTCGGACCAGGGAGCCCCATCAGAATAGTCGGTCACCGCGGAGCCGCCGGGGTCGCGCCCGAAAACACGGTCGAGGCCATCCAGCACGGTCTGGCGGGCGGCGCCCAGGCGATCGAGGTCGATGTCCACGTCACGACCTGCGGCGCTCTCGTGACGATCCACGACGGCACGCTGGATCGGACGACCGACGCCGCTGGGCCCGTCGAAGTGCGTGACCTGGAATCTCTGCGGGGCATCGATGCGGGCTTTCGCTTTACGCCTGACCGCGGCCGGAGCTTTCCTTATCGGGGCACGGGCGTTCGCATCCCAACTTTGGACGAGGCGGCGGAAGCCGCGGGCGACACGCCGCTGATCATCGAGGTAAAGACGCCCGGGGCAGGAGTTGCGCTGGCGGACTGGCTGCGAAAGCGGAAAGACTCCGAGCGCTTTCTCGTGGGCGGTTTCGACCGCGCCGCGGTGACTCCCGCGGCCGGCGAGGCTCGATGGACGTGCGCAGCGAGGGAAGACCTCAAACCGTTCGTCCTGCTCAGCAAGCTGGGCGCGCGGCCACGACTGCGACCCGAGATCACGGCATGTATGGTCCCGGTGCGAGAGCGGGCATTGCGGATCGTGACGCGCCGCTTCGTCAAGCAGGCACATGACAGCGGCGTCGGTGTCTACGTCTGGACGGTAAACCGGCCATCAGAGATGCGGAAACTGCTGAATCTCGGGGTCGACGGACTGATCAGCGACGTACCGGCCCGCGTGCGGCGCATCCTTCAAGAACAGTCAGCCGCGGGTTTGAGTTCCGGCAAGGTTGCAGCATCGGGATATTCGGACTAACGTCTTGGCATTACAGGCGCCCCGGCCCCGATTGCTGCCGTCTCGCCCTTATCGCTCTCGGTCCCCAACGTGGAGGATACCGATGCCCAAGGTCGTAAGATTCTTGCGATTTACCCGTCGCTCACTTGTCCCCGCAGCAGCGCTTCTTCTCCTCTCCCTCGTCAGTGCCGCAGATCTCGCCGCCCAGGCTCAGGCCACTACCGGAATCATCCGTGGTATCGTGCGGGACCCGGCAGGCGCGGGCGTTGGTGGCGCGGCAGTGATCCTGGAGCAGCGGGAGACCGGCTTCCGAGCGGAGGTTGCCACGACTTCGACCGGCGCATTCATCAGGACCCTTCTCCCTCTCGGTACCTACGACGTGACTGCCCAGGCGCTCGGCCAGTATGGCGACGAGCGCATCGAAGGCCTCGTGCTGCGCGTGGGAGAGACCGTCAACCTGGTGCTCGACTTCAAGCCCGTGGCTCTGGCCGGAATCACGGTGACGGGCGACAGACCGCTGGTGGACACCCAGGACGCCACGCAGGCGCAGCGTCTGACGGGCGAAGCCATCGACGCCCTGCCGAGCAATGGTCGCAACTTCCTCGATTACGCCCTGCTGACGCCTGGTGTCCAGATCGGTCAGGGGCCTGACGGAGAAGTCCTGAACATCAGCGGCCAGCGTGGCATCAACAACAACGTCATGGTGGACGGGGCCGACTTCAACAACCCGTTCTTCGGTGAACAACGGGGCGGACAGCGCCCGGCATTCACGTTCAACCAGGACGCGATCCAGGAGTTCGTGGTGGTGGGACAGGGCGCTCCGGCGGAGTTCGGTCGTTCTTCCGGCGGATTCGTCACGGTGATCACGAAATCAGGCACGAATGAATTCGAGGGCTCTGCTCACTACTTCGGCCAGTTCGACGGGATCGTTTCAGAATTCCCGTCCGATCGGGGCGGCGGCAAGCCCGAGCTGACTCGTCACCAGTTCGGACTGACGCTCGGCGGCCCGATCGTCAGGGACAAGGTGTTCTTCTTCATCTCCTATGATCACCAGGAGGCAGAAGAGACCAAGCAGTTCACACGCCAGGGATTCGATCAGGCCGAGCTCACCAAGCTCGAGAACTTCCTGACTTCTGAGTGGCCTGGACTGTTCGACAACGAGTTCGGCCCGATCGCCCGGACGGACGACAACCGGGCGCTGATCGCGAAGCTCGACGTCAATCTCAGCGAGAATCACCGAGCGTCGCTGAAGTACAACTACACGTGGTCTGAGCAGCTCAACGGGACGTTCGACGTGGACGCATGGGGAGCCAGCGCTAACGGGCTGGAGAAGGATTTCTCTCATGCGATCAATGGAGCGCTGAACTCGCAGCTTTCGAACACGCTCTCGAACGAGTTCCGCTTCCAGTGGGCTCGTGAGGACAGGCCAAGGGCGAATGTGGGACCGACTTTCCCCGGCGGCGACATTCCGGCCCAACCGGCGTATGACGGCGTGAAGCCATTCCCCGATACCGGGATGGGTTTCGCGGACGGGTTCCGGATCGGCCAGCCGTTCTTCCTGCCGATCGATCCCGGTTTTGATACGCGCCTTCAGCTAGTGGACAACATCACCAAACTGAGCGGCGATCACCTGTTCAAGTTCGGGGTCGAGTACAATAAGACGAAGGTCGAACAGCAGTTCGTGGGATTCAGTAACGCCCGCTACCTCTTCGACTCTGTCGACAGCTTCATCGACTTCGTCCAGAACGACAACAGCGACGGCGTCGTTCTCTTCCTGCAGTCGGCTACCGTAGACCCATTCGGGCAGGAAGAGTTGGGTTTGCAGGACTTCACCGTGAAAGAGGTCGGCGTCTTCCTGCAGGATACCTGGACACCGAGCCCGAACCTGACGCTGAACCTGGGCGTTCGCTGGGAAGGCACCTACCATCCGGACATGTTCATCGCGCCGGAAGACACGTATTACGGCGAGTACATCGCGGATTCGGCGTTTGACTTCCCGTCGGATGGCACGATCCCGAATGACCTGAACAACTGGCAACCGCGATTCGGCCTGGCGTACGACCTGAATGGCGACGGAGAGACCGTCCTCCGGTTCAACGCTGGCTCGTACTTCTCGCGGATCCCGATGCTCGTGTTCGCTCAGCATCGCACGACTAACGGTGCGTTCCAGCAGATTCTCGCTGGCAGTGGTGCTAACTACGACAATTTCGGGACGATCCCGTCCTACGGTGACCTCCTGGCACCGAGCGGCACGCCGTTCCTGCCGGACATCCAGGTGGCCTCTCCGGATCTTCAGCTGCCGCGAACCTGGTCGTTCAGCGCCGGGTTTGAGAAGAAGCTCAGCGACAACGTCGCGATCGAGGTTTCGGCTCAGCATGCGTTGACGGACAACCTGTTCCGGTTCACCAACGCGAATGCCCCTGAGCTCGGCACGCCGTATGCCATCGGTACGCACTCCGGCGGCGGAGGTATTGGCGCGCTGACCGTTACGGAAAGTTCAGCCCGCTCGCGATACACGGCGGGGACGGTCGGGTTCAAGGGTCGAAACGCACTGGACGGTATCCTGGACTTCGAGCTCAACTACACGCTCGCGCAGGACAAGTCGGACGACGACAACGAGCGTGACCCGTTCACGATCCGGATCGCGGACCACACGATGATCGACAGGGAGTATGGATTCTCCGATCGTGATCGACGGCACTCTGCGAACGGGTACTTCCTGTTCCACCTGCCGAATGGCGTGAACGTGAACAACATTCTCCGGTTCGCTTCGGCGACGCCCGTTTCCGAGAACTGCATCGCCGGTGGCCGGGCCGGCTCCCCGGCTGATCGGATCTGTGCCGATGGCTCCGTTCTCGAGCGCAACACGTTGAGGCGGGACAACGGGTTCTTCGCGTGGGACCTGCGGATCTCGAAGGAATTCGAGGTGGGAGACGGCACCACGATCGAGCCGATCCTCGAGGTGTTCAACCTGACCAATGCCGACAACTTCCTCGACACGTCGCAGGGCGGTCTCCTGTTCAACTTTGACGGGACGATCCGCAGCGGTCTCGGCGACACGAGGCGGGCACAGGTGGGGATGAGGGTTCGTTTCTAGACTCTCGCTTCGCCCGCAGTAACGCTTGGGGAAGGCCCGCGATCCGTCGCGGGCCTTTCTCGTTGGGGCTAAGTTGGAAGCATGACCGTCCCCTCTCCCGCGCCCCGCTCGATTCTGCACGTCGACATGGATGCGTTCTTCGCAGCCGTGGAGGAACGCGAGAATCCGGCGCTCAGGGGCAAGCCCGTCGTCATTGGATCGGATCCGCGGGACGGAGAGGGCCGCGGCGTCGTTTCGACAGCCAACTACGAGGCCCGTAAGTTCGGCATCCACTCGGCCATGCCAATTTCTCTGGCGTGGCGCCGCTGCCCGGACGCTGTGTACTTGAGGCCCCGAATCAGACTGTACGCCGAAGTCTCGCGCGACGTGTTCGAGGTGTTCGCCCGGTTCACGGATGCGATCGAACCGCTCGGCATCGACGAGGCATTTCTGGACGTAACGGCCAGCCGGCGCCTGTTCGGGCCGGGCCCCGAGATCGCTCGCCGGTTGAAGGAAGCCGTGCGCGACACGACCGGCCTGACGGCCTCGGTCGGCTGCGCAGCCTCCAAGTTCGTCGCGAAAGTTGCCAGCGATCTCGAGAAACCGGACGGCCTGGTGGTCGTTTCGGCCGGCTCGGAGGCGGAATTTCTGGCGCCGCTGCCGGTACGCCGGTTGTGGGGAGCCGGGCCGAAAGCACTCGCGGTACTGCGTGGGCTCGGCTGCCTGACGATTGGCGACGTCGCCGGCCTTGAGCCGGAGGTCTTGCGACGGCGTTTCGGAGAGGCGCTTGGTGAACGATTCGCACGGTTGAGCCGCGGCGAAGACACGCGTCCGGTGCACACCGGGCGGCAGCGAAAGTCGCTCGGCAAGGAAGTCACGTTCGGGCACGATGTAAGGGATCGAGCGGATGTCGATCGTACGTTGCTGGGCCTGTGCGAAGGCGTCGCCAGCGCCTGCCGGCGCAAGGACATCGCGGGATCCACCGTGGCGATCAAGCTGCGTTTCAGGGGCTTCGAAACGGTGACGCGACAACGGGCGGTCGCGCATCCCGTGTGCACGGTGGAGGGGATATGGCCTGTGGCCCGCTCCCTGTTCCGAAAGGCGGACCGGCCCGGCGTGCCGATACGACTCATCGGGGTCACACTCTCGGGATTTGGCAGCGCGGGTGAGCCCCAACTCGGTATGTTCGACGAGCCCGGTACCCGGACCGACCGGCGGGTGGCGGACGCGGTGGACCGGCTGCGCGAGCGGTTCGGGAGAGAGAGCGTGCAACGGGCGGTTCTGATGGATGACGGGGATCGAGCCTCCCGGCGGAGGAGAGGATGACCCAGTTACCGACACGGGCGGAAGCGCTCGAACTGATGCACGAGTACACGGAGAGTGCCAGCCTCCGAAGGCACATGTATGCGGTGGAAGCCGCGATGCGGGCCTACGCGGAGAAATATGGCCAGGACATCGAGCTCTGGGGCCTCACGGGCCTGATCCACGACTTCGACTACGAGCGTTGGCCGAATGACGCGCACAGTCCGACCGAGGAACATCCGTCGTCGGGTGTGGCGATTCTGCGGGACAGGGGCTGGCCGGAGGAGGTCCTTGACGCCGTGATGGCCCACGCGGACTACACCGGCGTTCCGGCTACGACCCTCATGGCAAAGACGCTGCGAGCCGTCGATGAACTCGCGGGGTTCATCACCGCCTGCGCTCTCGTTCGGCCGACGAGGATATCAGATCTGGGTGCCCGGTCCGTCAAGAAGAAGCTGAAAGACAAAGCATTCGCGGCGGCCGTGAGCCGGCAGGATATTCGGGAAGGGCAGGAAGCCCTCGGTGAGGACGTTACCGAGCACATCGAGTTCGTCGTCGCCGCCATGCGAAACATCGCCGACGAGCTGGGGCTGCAAAGCAATGCGTAGACCTCGAAACATCAGCACGGTCATCGAGCCGTTTCGGATCAAGAGCGTGGAGCCGATCCGCATGACCAGGCCCGAGGAGCGCGAGGCGTTGATTCGCGCGGCGGGGTTCAATGTTTTCCTGCTGGACGCCGACGCGGTCCTGTTGGACTTCCTCACCGACAGCGGCACGGGCGCGATGAGCGCGGCCCAGTGGGCGGGAATCATGCGAGGCGACGAATCGTACGCCGGCAGTGACAGCTACTACCGTTTCCGGGATGCGGTCCGCGACATCACGGGTCTCGAGCACGTGATCCCGACGCACCAGGGGCGCGCGGCAGAGCGGATTCTGTTCAGTACGGTGTGCCGGCCGGGCGATGTGGTCCCGAATAACACGCATTTCGATACGACTCGGGCCAATATCGAGTTCATCGGTGCGACGGCGGTCGATCTACCGTGTGCCGAAGGTCAAGACCTTGCGACACCCGGACCCTTCAAGGGCAACATCGACCTCGAGGGGCTCGAGAGAGTCCTGAAGAACGGCGAGCACCGGATCCCGCTCGCGATGATCACGGTCACCAACAACTCGGGCGGCGGACAGCCGGTCTCGATGGCGAACATCCGGTCGGCATCGGAACTCTGCCGACGTCACGACGTGCCGTTCTATCTGGATGCCTGCCGGTTCGCCGAGAACGCGTACTTCATTCAGCAGAGGGAAGCCGGCTACGGGGATACGTCCCTGATCGAGATTGCCCGTGAGATGTTCTCGTACGCCGACGGCGCCACGATGTCGGCGAAGAAGGACGGGATGGCGAACATCGGCGGATTCCTCGCCACGCGTGACGCCGAGCTGGCAGCGCAGGAAAGGGATCTGCTGATTCTCACCGAGGGTTTCCCGACGTATGGAGGCTTGGCCGGCAGGGACCTGGACGCCGTGGCCATCGGACTCTATGAGGCACTCGAACCCGACTACCAGAAGTACCGCATCTCCTCGACGGCGTATCTCGGCGATCATATCGCCGAGGGCGGCGTCCCGATCGTTCAGCCGCCCGGCGGACACGCCATCTACATCGATGCCGCTGCCATGTGCCCACAGATCCCGGCACTGGAATATCCCGGGATTGCACTGACGGTCGAGCTGTACCGGGAGGCAGGAATCCGGGCCGTCGAAATCGGCAGCGTCATGTTCGGAGCCCTGGACCCTGAGACGGGGGAGCGCGTTGCTGCGCGCAACGAACTGGTCCGCCTGGCAATTCCGCGGCGGGTCTACACGCAGAGCCACGTCGATTACGCGGTCGAGGCGATCCTCAGCGTGTACGAGCGGAGGGAGGCGATGGCCGGGTACGAAATCACGTACGAACCGCCGTTCCTGCGCCATTTCACCGCCCGATTCGCCCCGTTAGCAGACGGGTCGGACGAAGGGTAGTTTTGGGGGACTGGTCGCCGGCCCGAACCGAACACGGAAGAAGACCATGACAACTACGGGAATCGTAACGATGGTTGCTATCCTCCTGTTTGTGTGGGGAGGGTTGGGGATGTTCGTCCTCAAGGCCATAAGGAAAGAACGCTCGAA
>Ga0224508_10004063_pt1 | contig 12016 bp, 11 predicted proteins | sample SF_Jan12_sed_USG_4_FD_170157 | JGI IMG/M metagenome (GOLD analysis project Ga0224508, IMG submission 170157) | Sediment microbial communities from San Francisco Bay, California, United States - SF_Jan12_sed_USGS_21 | ecosystem: Environmental > Aquatic > Marine > Sediment | place: USA...
CGCAATCAAGAGGTACCCGGCATGGGCGATCGAGGAAAACGCGAGCAGGCGTTTAATGTTGGTCTGCGCCAGGGCGACGAGGTTTGCGACGGTCATCGTCAGGACGGCGAGCCAGAAGACGAGCGGAACCCAGATCTCGGAAAAGCCGTCGAATGCGCCGAGCAGGAAGCGCAACAGCACGGCGAACGCCGCGGTCTTGGTCGCGGCGGCCATGAAACCCGTCACATTGGTTGGGGCGCCGGTGTACACGTCCGGAACCCATTGATGAAACGGGACCACGGCAATCTTGAACGCGATGCCGATCAGTACCAGCGCCATGCCCGCCCACAACAACGGGTTGGTCGGTTGGCCTAGCGCGGCGCTCCCGATCCCACCCATGTCCAGCGTTCCGGCGGCGCCGTAGAGCAACGCCATCCCGTAAACCATGAACCCGGACGAGAATGCACCGAGCAGGAAGTACTTGAGTGCCGACTCCACCGAACGGATTCGCCCCCGCGTCAGCCCGCAAACCACATACAACGACAGCGAAAAGATTTCGAGACCGATCAACACCATCATTAGATGGCTCGTTTGCACCATCAGGAACATGCCGGCCAGGCAAAACAACATCAGGGCGTAGAACTCGCCCTGATCGGCGCCCTCGCGTTCGAGGAACGTGATCGACATGAGGATCGCCAATGCCGTTACGGCCAACAGGATGAACGAGACGAACAACCCGAAGCCGTCGATGCGAACCATCCCGAACGCGGTCTCCAACGGACCGGCGTGTTGCCACTGGCGCCACAACGAGACGAGCGAGATGCCGGTCATCACGATCGCGCCCAGTAACGGAAGGCCGAGCAAGCGAGTGTTACCGCGTGAAAACGGCGACAACACCATGATCAACAGCCCATAGGCCGCCAGGCAGACGACCGGCAGCACCAGGAACCAATTGAAATCGCCCATCGTTCCTCTCGCTAGATCGCGCGAATCACGTAGTAAAGAATGACGAGAACGCCGAACATGAACATCAGTGCGTAATTTCTCACGAGCCCTGTCTGGAACAGTTTGATCACCTGGCCGCTGATTTCCGCCGTCACACCGGTGGCGTTGACCAACCCGTCCACGACCCAGCGATCGACGGCGGCAAAGAACCGGGACGCTGCGTAGAACGGGCGCAGCACGACCAGTTCGTAGAACTCATCGACCCAGTACAGGTTGCGCAACAGGTGATGCACGGGGCCGAATCGTTTGGCCCAGGCCGCCGCCGCACCGTCCTTGCGGTAGACCATCCACGCCAGGGCGATACCGAGGAGCGCGACGAAGGTGGCGACGAGGATCAGCATCGTCTCCATCCCGGCCTCGTGGGCGACCTCGGCCCCATGCCCGGCGCCATGCGGTTCGGTCAAGGCGGGCGCCAACCAATGGTGCAACTTGTTAACGTCGCCGAGCCCGACCCAACCGGACATCACGGCCGGCACACCGACATAACCGCCGACGACCGACAGCGCGGCGAGGATCATCAAGGGGATGGTCATCAGCGCGGGCGATTCGTGCGCCTTGGACCCTGTCGATTCGTCCCCGCGGTACTTTCCGAAGAACACGAGCCAGGTCAGCCGCATCATGTAGAACGCGGTGATCAGCGCGGCGACACTGAGCACGACCCAGACGACCCTGTTACCCGAGTTCCACGCGCCGGCGAGGATTTCATCCTTGGAAAAGAATCCCGCAAGCCCGGGGATCCCCGTGATCGCCAGCATCGCCACGAAGAACGTGACGAACGTGGCGGGCATCTTGGAGCGCAGGCCACCCATCTTACGGATGTCCTGTTGCCCGTGGAGCCCGTGGATCACGCTCCCGGCGCCGAGGAACAACAGCGCCTTGAAGAAGGCGTGCGTCATCAGGTGGAAGATCGCGGCGACATAGGCACCGACCCCGGCGGCGGCGAACATGAACCCGAGCTGGCTGACGGTCGAGTACGCCAGCACCTTCTTGATGTCGGTGGCCGTGATTCCCATCGATGCGGCGAATAACGCCGTCGCGGCGCCGACCGCGGCGATGATCGCCATCGCCTCGGGGGTCGCGCTGTAGAGCGCCGACATGCGGCACACCATGTAGACACCCGCGGTCACCATGGTGGCGGCGTGGATCAGCGCCGAAACCGGTGTCGGACCGGCCATGGCGTCCGGTAGCCAGACGTAAAGCGGGATCTGGGCGGATTTACCGCAGGCACCCAAGAACAGCAACAGCCCGATCCCGGTGAGCATCCAGCCCGGTGCGTGGTGGCCGGCCAGCGCCGTGTTCAGCTCGGTGAACTTGAGCGTACCGAACTCCAACACCAGGTAAAGCAGGCCGATCAGGAATGCGAAGTCGCCGATACGGTTGACGATGAAGGCCTTGCGCCCGGCGTCCGCGCAAGTCAACCCGGTGCGTTCGTCGAAGGGCCGGTCGTAGTAGAAGCCGATCAACAGGTAGGAGCACAGTCCCACGCCTTCCCAGCCGACGAACAGCACCAGCAGGTTGTTGCCCAGCACGAGCAACAGCATCATCGCCATGAATAAATTGAGATAGATGAAGAATCGCGCGTAATCGCGTTCGTGACTCATGTAGCCCACGCTGTACACGTGAATCAGAAAACCGACCCCCGTCACGACGAGGAGCAGGACCGAGGACAGCGGATCGAGCCCGAAGCCCCAGGGGATCGTCAGGTCCGAGCCGGTACCCAGATCGCCGAGCGGCAGCCACGTCGCGACATCCGTCTCGAACTGGCGCACACCCTCGGGCAACTCGGCCAGCTCGAGAATCGCGCCGATGGAGATCCCGAACGCGGCCAGCACCGCCAGGCAGGCGATCGTCCCCACGGCCTTGAGCGGCAAACGGCGACCGAACACCCCGTTCAGGATCACGCCCGCAAGCGGCAACAGTGGGATCAACCAGATCAGTTTCAGCATCGCACGCCTACCACTTCAGCAAGTTGAGCTCGTCCACGTCGGTGGACTCGCGTAAGCGGAACAGCGCGATGACGATTGCCAAGCCGACGGCGGCCTCGGCCGCGGCCAGCGTCATCACGAAGAACGCGTAGATCTGTCCCTCGGCCTGATCGAACTGGCGCGCGAAAGTGATGAACGTCAGGTTCGCGGAGTTGAGCATGATCTCGACGCACATCAGGATCGTAATCGCCCCCCGATTCCACAGGACGCCGAATGCGCCCATCGTAAAGAGGACGGCGGATAGCACCAGGATCCACTGGGGTTCCACTTAGAGTCTCCTCTTGGCCAGTAGAACGGCCCCGATCATGGCGACGATGAGCAACAACGAAATCGCCTCGAAAGCGTAGAAGAACGTTGTGAACAGATCGGTCCCGATGGAACGCACCGTGCCGAAATCGGCCGAAGAGACCGCGAACCTGCCGTCCGCCGAGCCACGAAACACCGCGACCCCCAGCGCGACAGCACAGCCCAGCGCGATCAGCGGTGCCAGCACACTGTGGATCCTTCCCGATCGGTGCAGCCCGCCTTCGCTCTGGATACTGAGGAGCATGATGACGAACAGGATCAGCACCATGATCGCGCCGGCGTAGACGATCACTTGCAACAGGGCCAGGAACTGGGCATTGAGCAACAGGTAGAAACCGGCGATCGCGACCAGGTTGAAAGCCAGCGCCAGCGCCGAGATGATCGGGCTCTTGTGGAACACCACAACGGTCGCCGAGGCGAGCGCCAGGGTCGCCAGGAAGACAAAGCCGACGGTTTCGAGACCGATCATCGCTTAACCCTTGATCACGTCGAAGGCGACCAGCAGCGCGGTCACCACGAGATTCGCCAGCGCGAGCGGGAACAGACGCTTCCAACCGAGGTCCATCAACTGGTCGTAGCGGAAACGTGGGAGAGTCCACCGAACCCAGACAAACAGGAACATGAAGAAGCCGACCTTGGCGACAAACGCTCCGATCTGCAATCCCCACAACGCCCACCCCGACAGGTCTCCTGTCGGGAAGCCCGGTTGAAAGCCGCCCAGGTACAGGGTCACGGCGAGCGAGGACATCGTCATCATCGCGAAGTATTCGGCCATCATGAACATCGAGAATTTCATCGACGAGTATTCGGTATGGTAGCCGGCAACCAACTCCGTCTCGGCCTCGGGTAAGTCGAACGGAAGACGGTTCGTCTCGGCATAACCCGCGACCAGGAACAAGATGAATCCGAGGAGTTGGAAACCGCTGAACGCGTTCCAGTTCCAGAACCAGCCCGCCTGTGCCGCGACGATCTCGGTCGGACGCAGGGTACCGTTGACCAGGAAGACGCCGACAGCGGCCAGACCGAGGGCCAGTTCGTAGCTCACCATCTGCGCGGAGGCCCGCAGACCGCCCATCAACGCGTACTTACTTCGCGAGGCCCAGCCCGCGCACACGATCCCGTAGACGCCGAGGCTGGCGAAGGCCAACGCAAAAAGCATCCCGCCATCGAGGTCGAGGATGACCAGGTTGACGGTGCGGCCGAAGATCTCGACCACCGGGCCGAATGGGACGACGGCGAAAGCGCACAGAGCCGTCACGAAGGCGATCACCGGCGCGAGCATGAACAAAGTCTTGTGGGATCCCGCGGGGAGCGTTTCTTCTTTGAGGATGAACTTGATTCCATCGGCGATCGGTTGCAGCAGACCCATCGGACCGACGCGGTTCGGCCCCAACCGGAACTGGATGATCGCGCTGACCCGGCGCTCGACCCAGGTCATGAAGGCAACGCCGACCATCAGCACCTGTGTGACGATGAAGATCTTGACGAAATTGATCAGCAGCGGTTCGATTTCCACGTCGTCTCGCTCAGGCCCCGGCCGCAGCCGGTGTGCCGGTCGAAAGGCCGAGAAGTCCGATCGCCGCCGAACTCGTTCCGCCGAAGGCGTCCAGGTCGTCGCGCATTGCGTCGTACACCTCACCCCACTCGGACCAAGCGGAGGACTCCACGCCCGCGGCCCGCATCAAGTCTTGAAACACCAACCAGCCTGGCCGGCCCTCGCCCCGCGGCCGATGGCAGCGGCGCACGAGTTGGATACGGCCATCGCAGTTGACCATCGTGCCGTCTTCTTCGGCCCAGGCGGATGCCGGAAGTCGCAGGTGCGCCGCTTTCGATGCCACGTCGACAAAGGGCCCGACAAAAATCAACTGCCCCACGTCTTCGGCGGCGCCGTGGAGATCGATCGTGTCCGCGGGGTCCAGCGAATCCCCCATCACGACCAGCGTGTCCAGTTCGCCGTTCCTGGCCGCGAGGGTGACCGCTACCGCATCCTCGGTACCCAGGATCGTGGCTGCACCCGCGGCATTCGCGCCCTTGTCGGCGCGAATCAGCAAGTTGTCGTCCTCGCCGCGGTGGTTCCGGTGAGTCCCTATACGGGCGCCACCGATGCCATCGACCAATTTCTTCAGGGCGTACAGCGTCTCGTTCGTCGCGCGCGGAGAAGCGATGATTCCGAGCCGCCCGGTGGCCGCGGCCGTTTGCATGCTCTGGACCGCGAGCAACGTCGCAACTTCCCAATCAAGTTCCACACCATCGCCATCCTGCGCGTAGGGGAGGCGTTCGGCAGACTCAAGTTTGAGATAAGACAGCCGACCCTCGTCGCAGATCCAATGTCCGTTCACGTCCTCGTTGACCCGCGGGACGATACGCTTGATGCCGTCGTCCATTTGTCCCGGCGATGTCATTAATTCCTGCTTGCGGCCCACGGCGACCATCACGTTGCAACCCTTCGAACAACCCGCGCAGACCGAGGGTGTGTTCTTGAGGTACCAGACGCGTGTTGCGAAACGGAACTCCTTGACGGTCAAGGCACCGACGGGACAGATGTCCGCGACGTTACCCGAGTAGAGATTATCGAGACTCTTGCCGGGGTACAGACCGATTTTCGTCCTGTCTCCACGCTGGAAGAAGTCCAGTTCCCCCGTCCCGGTCACCTCGTTACAGAAACGAACGCAACGGCTGCACTGGATGCAGCGCTCCTGGTCCAGCGTGATATGCGGTCCGATGTCGACCGCCTTGCTCTGGGCCACCTTGCCGACGTCGTGGCGGCTGACTCCGGTCCCGTGCTCGACGGCGTACTCCTGCAACCGACACTCCCCTGCCTGATCGCAAATCGGGCAGTCGAGCGGGTGGTTGATCAGCAAGAACTCCATCACCGAGGACTGTGCCTGCTCGACGCGTTCATTGCGCGTGTTGACGACCATGCCATCGGCGACCTGGGTCTGGCAGGCGATCATCAGCTTCGGCGCTTTTTCGACCTCGACCAGGCACATGCGGCAGTTGCCCGCGATTGAAAGACCGGGGTGGTAACAATAGTGTGGGACTTCGCGGCCGCGGCTCAGCGCCGCCTGCAACACGGTCGTTCCGGGCTGCACCTCGATCTCGACGCCATCGATCGTGACCTTAGGCATAGGTCGCCCCCTGTACCGTGCAACGCTTCTCATCGATGTGCGCCTGGAATTCGTCGCGGAACTTCGTCACAAAACTCTGCACCGGCCAGGCCGCCGCATCCCCTAATGCACAGATCGTGCGACCCTCGATGTTATCGGCGATGTTCTTGAGCAAGTCGATGTCTTGCTGGAGCCCGCGGCCCTCCTCGATGCGCAAAAGGATACGTTCCATCCAGCCGCAACCCTCGCGACACGGCGTGCATTGACCACAGGATTCGTGTGCGTAGAAATGCGAAATCCGCTGCAGCGCCTTGACCATGCAGGTCGAGGTATCCATGACCATGATGCCGGCCGAACCCAACCCCGTCTTGAGCGCCGCCAGCGAATCGAAATCGAGGTTGCAGTCGCACTCCTCGGCGCGCAACACAGGCACGGACGAACCGCCGGGGATGCAGGCCTTGAGCGGCCGATCGGGGTGAAGCATCCCGCCACCGAGATCGTTGATCAGTTCTTTCAGCGGCAAACCCATCGGGGCTTCGTAGACGCCCGGTCGTTGGATGTGACCGGATAGGCAATACAACTTGGAACCGGTGTTTCTCTCGTCGGTACCGATCCCCGCAAACCATTCGGGACCGCGGACGATGATATCGGGGACGCAGGCCAACGTCTCGACGTTGTTGATCGTGGTCGGCATGCCCCAGACACCGAATTGCGCCGGAAACGGCGGTTTGACACGTGGGTTGCCCCGCTCGCCTTCGAGCGAAGTCATCAGCGCCGTCTCCTCACCGCAGATGTAGGCGCCGGCACCGCGGTGCACGACCAGGTCACAGTTCCACCCGGTCCCGCACACGTTTTTTCCTGCATAGCCTTTCGCATACGCCTCGGCGACGGCTTCATCGAGCATCCGGGCCCCGAACACGAACTCACCACGGATGTAGATGTAGCAGGCGTCGGCCTGCATCGCGTAGGCCCCGATCATGCATCCCTCGAGGGTCATGTGCGGGTCCTGTTCCATCAGGAGCCTGTCCTTGAAGGTGCCGGGCTCGGACTCGTCGGCGTTGCACAACAGGTAATGTTTCTTGGTTTTTTCCTGCGGCATGAACGACCACTTCAAACCGGTCGGGAAGCCGGCGCCGCCGCGACCGCGAAGGCCCGATTTTTTGACGGCGTCGACGACTTCGGCGGGCGTCATCGAGGTGACTGCTTTGCGCAGGCCCTCGTAACCGCCCCCAGCCAAGTAAACACCGATCGACTGGGAGTTTTCCTTGTGGATATTTCGAGTGAGGACTCTTTCCATGGCTATTCCAACCCTTCGAGCAGGCGGTCCACCGACTCGAGTGTCAGGTTTTCGTGGTAGTCGTCGTTGAGTTGAAACATCGGCGCCGTTCCGCAGGACCCCAGGCATTCGACGCGAACAAGCGAGAACTTCCCGTCCGCTGTGACCTCGCCCGGCTTGATTCCGAGTTTTTGTTCGAGATGTCCCATCAATTCGTCGGACCCCCGCAGCATGCACGACAGCGTCGTGCAGACCTGGACATGGTGCCGGCCCATCGGCTTCTGTTTGTACATGGTGTAGAACGAGACGACGCCATGTACCTGGGCCGGGCTTGTGCCGAGCCTCTTGCCGACCCAGGCCTCGCTCTCTGAGTCGATCCAACCCTTTTCCTTTTGTACTTCCCACAACACCATCAACATGGCGGCCTTGGGTTCTGGGTAGCGTGCTACGAGGGCGTCGACCCGGCGTTCGAATTCAGGTCCGTACATCGTTATCGATCGACCTCACCCATCACCGGATCGAGGCTGGCGATGTTGGCGACAACGTCGGCGACCAACCCGCCCTCGACGAGGTGAGGCAACGTGGACAGGTTATTGAAGCTTGGAGAACGAATGCGCAAGCGGTAGGGCTCGCGACCGCCGGTCGATACGATGTAGAAGCCGAGCTCGCCCTTTGGCACCTCGGTCGAATGGTAGATCTCACCGGATGGGCATTCGAAGCCCTCGGTGACGATCATGAACTGGTGAATCAGTTCCTCCATCGACGTCAGAACTTTTTTCTTTTCGGGGAGGAAGATCTTCGGATCGTCGATGTTGACCGGACCGTCGGGAAGATCGCCCGTGACTTGCTCGAGGATCTTCACCGATTGCCGCATCTCCTCGATTCGCACGAGATAGCGATCGTAGATATCACCCTGTGAGCCGGTCGGGATTTCGAAGGTGTATTTTTCGTAACCGCAGTAAGGACGCTTTTTTCTCAGATCGTACTCGACGCCCGCGGCGCGCAGCGACGGACCGGTCATGCCGAACGCGATCGCGTCGGGCCCCGTGATCGCGCCGACACCCTGGGTGCGTTGCAGCCAGATCGTGTTTTTGGTCAGCAGCGATTCGTAATCGTCGATGCGTCGCGGCATTTCGGCGATGAATTCACTCAGCCGACCGAGCCATTTCTCTTCGACATCGTGGAGCATGCCTCCGACACGCGTGAACGAAGTCGTCAGCCGGGCGCCGGTCAAATCCTCTACCAGGTCGTAGTGCCACTCTCGATCCTTGAAGGTGTGAAAAAAGACCGTCGCGGCGCCGAGATCGAGCGCGTGGGTCCCGAGCCACAACATATGCGATCCGATTCGAGCGAGTTCGCAGCAGATCACACGAATCGCATTACAGCGCGGAGGAACATCGACTCCCAGTAGATTCTCGATGGCCAGCGCGATCCCGACATTCGCCGCCAGCGGCGACAGGTAATCCATCCGGTCGGTGTAGGGGATGAACTGCAGGTACGTTCGATTCTCGGCGATCTTCTCCATACCGCGGTGGAGATATCCCAGGTGCGGTACACACTCGCGAACCCTTTCGCCCTCCAACTTGAGCACGAGCCGCAGCACGCCATGGGTCGCGGGGTGTGACGGACCCATGTTCACGGTCACGATATCGGGGTTCTCTTCGGAACGCTGGATCGTGGAGTCCATCGAGTCTCTCAACCGCGGTAGAGCGGAAACTCTTTTCGTAACGGAAAATCGGTGTAATCGTCGGGCATCAGGATGCGCCGCAAGTCAGGGTGCCCGTCGAACAGGATGCCGAACATGTCGTAAGTCTCGCGCTCGTTCCACGACGCGGAGCGCCAGATTCCCGCAAGGCTCGGCACCGGACCCTCGTCGCCGCAACGCACCTTGATCCGTAAGCGATCGTTTCGTTCCAGGCTGTACAGGTGGTAAACCATTTCCATCGGCTCTTCTTCGTCGGGCCAGTGGGTGGCGGTCACATCGAGCAACAGATCGTAGGAGGTTTCGGCGTTTTCCTTGAGTTCTCGACACACGCGATCGAGGGCCCTGCGCTCGATTTGAACCCAGTGCTGCCCACCGTACTCACCACTCGACACCAACGCGTCGGGTTGGTTTTTCCGGATCCACTCGATCGCCGTTTGGCCGTCTTGCATCGCCTAGTCCCACTCCAGGGCGCCGCGTTTCCAGACGTATACGAAACCGAGCACGAGAATCCCGAGGAACACCCCCATTTCGCCGAGGACGAACATCTTGTCCGCCGCGAAATCGCGGAACGTCACGGCCCAGGGGAACAGGAACGCCGCTTCGATGTCGAACAGGATGAACAACATCGCGACGAGATAGAAGTGGATCGAGAAACGGTGGCGTTCGACGCGACCGTAGGGTGCCATCCCGCATTCGTACGGGGAATCGTCGATTTTCTTAACCTTGGCGCGATTGACGAGTTTCGGTAGCAAATGCGTCAGGATCATCAACCCGCTCGCCAGGCCGATGGCGGTGACGATCAACAAAACGACGGTGAGTCGGCTTTCGGCCATGTGGCAAGGAATCCCCGGAAATGGGCCAGGAATTTAACATAGGGGTGGGCCGGGTGTCAAACCGACCCTAACGAGGAAAGTCTTTATTTTTCAATTACTTAGGTCGGTTTGGCGGCCACAAAAAAGGGAGGCCGAAGCCTCCCTTTTTGAGATCGTAGATCGTGTTTCGAAAGAAGCCTAGTCGTCTCGCTTACGCTTGGCGTCTTCCCACTCTTTCTGTTTGCGCAGTTCTTCCTCGTACTCGGCCTTGGCTTTCGCGGCTTCGGCGGCCGATTCCGCTTCCCTCTTGTCCATCGCCGCGTTCTGGCTGGCGACCTCGAGGTTGTTCCGGCAGGTCTGGATCATTTTCTCCGTACTGCTCGACGGCTTGATCTTCATGGCCTTGTCGAACTGCGTGATCGCCGGCTGGAGTTTCTTTTGTTTCATCATGGCGAAGCCGAGGCTCTCGTAGACGACGGCCATCCTGGGGGCGCACGTCGCGGCGTCGTTCAGGATGCTTTCGGCATCGGACCAGCGCTCCGTCGCAATGTAGACCTTGCCCAGGTTGACCATCGCGTAGCAATAGTCGGACTTCTGGGCGATGACCTTCTTGAACGCCTGTTCGGCCTTGGGGAAGTTCTTGGCTCCAAAAGCAGCGCGGCCGACGAGATTGGTGACCTCGAAGTCGTTGCTCTTGACGGCCTGAAGTTGTTCGGCGGTCGTCAGCGCTTCCTCGAAGTAGCTCGTCTTCCTCGCTTTATCCGGCGCTTCCGCTCCGAGGTTGAGCAGCGAATTCGTCATGCGTTTGAGCAACGATGCGTTCTTGTCGTTAGCCGCGATCGCCTTGCGCAGTACCGGGACTGCCTTGTCATAGTGCCGCAGCTTGTAATACGCGATCGAAAGGCGGTCGAGCACTACGGAATCGCCCTTGATGTCCTTGGCCTTCTCCAGGTCCTGCGCCGCATCGCCCCATTTCTCCAGGGCGATGTAGGACAGACCGCGTAAACGGAAGAGCGCGAACCGGGTCGCCGCATCGGCCGCTAGACTTTCTGCGGTCTTCAGAGCGGCCACGGTCTTGGCGTAGTTCCCGGCCTTGTAGCGCGCATTGGCCAGGCCGTGATGGTATTCGAAACGCTCGCCGTTCAGATCGACGGCTTTCTGGATACTCGATTCGGAATCGTCGTACTTCTTCATCTTGAGGAACGACATCCCCAGGAGGAACCAGCCGTAGTCGTATTCGGGCTGTTGATCGACGATTTCCTGGAAGCCGGCGGCGGCTTCGACGTACTTTCCGCGCTTGAAATGATCGAGCGCCTGTTCGAAATCGGCGTGTGCGACGGGAGCCAGCGCGATCGCGGCAGCGACGGCCAGCAACATTATCGGCGAGGTTTTTTTCTTGTCGGTCCGGAGCATTAGGCCCCTCCTTACTTGCGCCCCCGCTTCTACTTATCGCAACAGGCGTGCCAGCGGGTGAATTCCTTGTCTTAACATCCTAATAAGGGTTTTCCCTTAGGGCAACCTGGCTGCAATGTTCCCTTTATAGGCCTCCTGGTGTCCTGTTTTGGGGACGCTTTTAATGAAGCGAGAAATCGACCACGACGGTGAAATAGACCTCCACCGGCTTGCCGTTCTGTAGCGCGGGTTCGTAACGCCATTGCGCCACCGCCGCGACGGCCGAGTCCTCGAAGCCGAGGTTGGGGCGATTGACGCGAATCACCGAGACATCGCCCACGGAACCATCCTTGCGGACAATCGCTTGCAGGATCACCTGCCCATCCACGCGCGCGACACGGGCCAGTTCGGGGTACTCGGGCTCTGTCTTCGTCTCTTCGATCAAGACC
>Ga0224508_10004064_pt1 | contig 12014 bp, 9 predicted proteins | sample SF_Jan12_sed_USG_4_FD_170157 | JGI IMG/M metagenome (GOLD analysis project Ga0224508, IMG submission 170157) | Sediment microbial communities from San Francisco Bay, California, United States - SF_Jan12_sed_USGS_21 | ecosystem: Environmental > Aquatic > Marine > Sediment | place: USA: California...
CTCCCAATTCAGGACAAACGCAGCACCCATTTGGCTGACACGATAATTGTCAAAGCCGTCGGTTGAGCCGATGACGTACTCGAGCATCTTGTTTCCTCGCAGTCGGTCGAGACTGCGCTGGATCTGAGCTGGACGCAGCGGTAACTGCTCGGCCAATTCGGGGGCAGACGTCGTGAACCCGGGTCCGCGCGCCGCTGCTGATCGCAGCACGGCCATATCGCGGTCGTCGAGTTCCACTTCCACAAGCGCAGCAACATCGTGCGATCGACGAGGAATCCACTGCCGAAGTTTGCATACGAGCTTCGTCTTGAAATTGGCCAGCGCCAGTGAAATGCGAAAGACCAGAGTTCGTAGCGTTGAGCTGACGATTCTGACGAGGTTTTGCAAGAGCTTGAGGGTCCTGCGAAGGACCAGGACCAGCAATACCCATGCAGCAGTCGAAACAAGGACCAGCAATACGACTGAGCGATCAGCGTCGACAAATCCGAGACTTGCCGACAAGGCCGGAGCAAATTCGACAAACTTTGAAAGAATGAAATTGCCAGGCGATAAGAAGGCGCCGTAAATGGTGCTACCAAGTTCCTGCACGATTGAATTCAAGTCAATAATCCTGTTTCACGCCGAATACTATGATTCGGCAGCGCCATAAATTTGTGTCGCAGTTCACAGATAAAGCAAATCAATTCCTCAACACTATTGATTGCCCGCAGCGCTGCCGCAAGGTCTCGCCGTGCCGGCATTTACAAATGGATTATGTAAATAAAGGGACTATGGAGATGTCGACACCGATACGCACATTCGTGCTCGCGCTGTTGGTCGCCGGATTAGCCGCCGCGGCAAGCGCGCAGGACATATCCGGCGACGAGCTACGCAGCCTGGACGGCCAGGTTCAGGAAATCAAATCCGATGTGCTGAATATCGCGTCGGAGCTCAGCAACCTCGAAGAACGATTGCTGTATCCATCGAACACGCAAATCGCGGTCTTCGTCTCGATGGCCGAGGATGAGACGTTTCGACTCGATGCCGTGCAGATTGAAATCAATGGCGAAATGGCTACGCACCACATATACAGTTTTCAGGAGCTGGAGGCGTTGCAGAAAGGCGGCGTGCAGCGTGTCTATACCGGTAACATCGTCACCGGCGACCACGAACTCCGCGTCACGATGATGGGCAAGCTGAAGAGCGGTAAGGACTTCAGCATGTCCGACAGCTTTGGTTTTTCCAAGAGCGTCAAACCGAAAGCTCTCGGCATCACCCTGGCCGGGCCCGGCCTCGGAGCGAGCGGAATTCAGGTCGGAGACTGGTAGACCATGGGTCGAGCACCGCTCTCTGTGATCGGGCTCCTGCTGTCTGCAAGTCTGGCAACGAGCCCAAGTCGAGGTGAAGCACTGAAGGATTTGTACTTCGGTGAAGCGCTCTATTATGCGCACCAGGGGCAGTTCTTCGAAGCGCTGGAACGACTTGATACTGAAGTCAAACAGCACGACGAGATCGACGAACCCGAACTCGACAGCCTCTATTATCATATCGACGACGCCGAGTTCTCGCTCGGCGATTTCGAGCTGCGTTACAGAATGCACCATCGTGCAGGCCGTGCCATCAAGGCGGTTCTCGAAGGCGCCGTCGATGAAGTCGTACGCAACGATGCGGCGTACAGACTGGCCCGGATCCATTTTCAAAAGAATCAGATCGCCGATGCGCTGCGAGCACTCGATCGTATCGATGGCAAAATCCCCGCCTCGATTCGTGACGACATCGAATTTCTGCGGGCGAATATCTATCTTGCAGAGGGGCGTGCAACGGACTCGATCGACGTTCTCAAGAGCCTGCAGGATTCGGACGGATTCGGTGCTTTCGCGGCGTACAACCTCGGCATCGCCTATCTGCAGGACAACCAGCGGCAAGCAGCACTGGAACAACTGGAGAGAGCCGGGCAGGTCACGACCGATGACCCTGCCGAAATGGCAATCAGGGACAAATCCAATCTCGTGCTCGGGACAATATTTCTCGAAGACGGCGAGTACGACAAAGCCATTCCGTTTCTGAATCGCGTACGCCTCGACGGGCCGTTCTCCAACCAGGCGCTGCTGAGTTCGGGTTGGGCAAACATGTCAGTCGACAATTTCGACCGAGCCGTGGTTCCGTGGAAGATACTGGCCGATCGCGAAGTTACAGACCGGGCTGCACAGGAAGCCATGCTCGCGTTGCCGTATGCCTACGGCAAGCTGAACGTGCACGGCCGCGCCGCCGTGTTCTACGGACGCGCGCTGGATTCATTCGGCGCCGAAGTCGACAAGCTTAATGCATCGATCGAGAGCATCAGGGAAGGCAAGTTCCTCGAGGCATTGATCCGGGAGGAGATCCGCAAGGACAAGGATTGGGTTATTCGCCTGCGCGCGCTACCCGAAACTCCGGAAACGTACTACCTGATGGAATTGCTCGCATCGCACGATTTTCAGACCGGATTGCAGAACTACCTGGACCTTGCCGACCTGCGTCGCAAGCTTCTCACCTGGAGCGGGAGTTTCGATTCCTTCGACGAAATGGTGGATATCCGCAACTCTCATTACGAGCCGCTCTTGCCCGATGTAGACACAGAGTTTCGCGAGCTCGACTCGAGAATGCGCCTGCGTATCGAGCAGCACAAGATGCTCGTGCAGCGTCGCGACGACATGCTCACCAAACCGCAACCAAAGTTTCTGGCGACCCGGGAAGAGCAAGCAATCATGCGGCGGATCGAGCAGATTGAAACGCAGCTGCATGGTTCAACGTCATCATCTGCGGAGTCCTCGAGACGGCGGCTGGCGCGCCTGAAGGGTCTGCTGACCTGGACGCTCGAGACCGAGTTTCACGATCGGCTGACAAAATTCGACGAGAACCTGCGCGGCCTCGATGCCGCGATGGCAATCCTGCAAGATGAATACGACCAATATGTGCGGGCTCGACAGGCTGCCACACACAGCTTTGTCGGCTATGAGAAGCCGATCAGGCGCCTCCGCGCCCATGCGCAAATGGCGGTTGAAAAAATTGACCGACTGATGGCCCGTCAGGGACATCTGCTGGAGGTCGTGGCCATTGAAGAGCTGATTGCGCGCCGTGGCCGTCTCGAGAGCTACGGGGACAAGGCACGGTTCGCACTGGCGGACAGTTACGACCGTGCGACGCAGGCGCAGGCAAAAGTGGGCGAACAGTGATGCGGCCGCGCAACGTCATCATCTCATTGGCCTGCCTGGGTCTCAGCGCCTGTGCAACGACCGGCTCGCAGGGCACGCTCGCCGAACTGCAACATGTCGCCGCGGATGTCGAAGAGGTATACCTCGAAGACAGCCTCGATCGTGCGGCACAAAGCTACCGCCGCTATCTTGAAGAGACCTCGGAAAGTGCGCGAACGCCCGAGGCAATGCGACGCCTCGCCGACCTGCAGATCGAGCAGGCCTACGGTGTGCTCGGTAGCGGGGAAATCGTCGAGATGGCGGCGCCCGATGCCGCGCAGCAAACCGCAGCGATCGTGGCTGGAGGAGCAACGAGAGGACCGCTCGAGCCGTCGGAATCCGAGCAAGAATTCGAAAGACGAGCGACAGGCAGGGAGCAACTGCTGTCCGCCAAGACGCAGTTCGACGTGCAGGTGCCGGATGCCGAAAGTGCCACGGTACCGACAGGACCGCGCGAAGCGATCAAGACTTATCAGCAGATACTCGAGAAGTATCCGACCTACGAGCGTAACGACAAAGTGCTTTATCAGATGTCACGCGCGTACGACGAAATCGGGCAGCCTGACGATGCGATGATCGTAATGGACCGCCTCGTCGCGGAGTACCCTTATTCAAATTACGTTGACGAGGTCCAATTCCGGCGTGGCGAGTATTTCTTCGTCCGAAAGAAATTTTTCGACGCAGAAGCCGCCTACGGTGCAATCATCGGGATGGGCAGAACCTCGTCCTATTATGAGTTGGCCTTGTACAAACTCGGATGGACGCTATACAAGCAGAGTCTTTATGAGGAGGCACTGCACAATTATATGGCCATGCTCGACTACCGGTTGTCGATAGGCTACGACTTCGATGAGGATTATGCAGAAGACGGTGAACACCGCGTAGCGGATACTTTTCGGGTAATCAGCCTCAGTTTCTCGAACATCGGTGGCGCGGAAGTCGTGGATGAATACTTCTCGGTAAACGGCCAGCGCAGCTATGCCGACAAGATCTACGGCAATCTGGGTGAGTTCTATTTCGGCAAGCTTCGCTATGATGATGCGGCGTCGGTCTACAAGTCTTTCATCAAGCTGAATCCATTCCACAAGGTTGCGCCACACTTTGGCATGCGCATCGTCGAAATATACGGCGAGGCTGGATTCCCGCTGCTCGTCGTCGAGGCGAAGAAAGAGTTTGCGACGAATTATTCGCTGGATGCGGACTACTGGAATTACTTCGATGTCGACGAATCGAATGAGGTCGTCGGCTTTCTCAAGACGAACCTGACAGACCTGGCCGGGCATTACCATGCGCTTTACCAGAATGTGAATCTTGCTGACGATCAACCCACGAACTTCAGTGAGTCGCAGCGCTGGTACCGACAATTCCTGTACTCATTTCCAATGGATGAACAATCGCCGCAGGTCAACTACCAACTCGCCGATTTGCTACTCGAGAACGAAGACTTCGGCGACGCGGCCATAGAGTACGAACGAACAGCCTACGAGTACGATGCGCATGAGCAAGCCTCAGCCGCCGGCTATGCTGCGGTTTTTGCACATCGTCAGGATCTCGAACAGGCAAGCGGTGCGCGGCGCCTCGAGGTGAAGAAATCGACGGTGACGAGTTCGCTCAGGTTCGCCGAGACGTTTGCGGAACATGAGCAGGCGCCGGTGGTCCTTGGCGCTGCCGCCGACGACCTTTACGAGATGAAAGATTTCGAGCTTGCGATAGCGTCGGCGCAGAAACTCGTCGACCGGTATCCGGGCGCGGACACCGTACTACTGCGTTCGGCCTGGGCCGTAATTGCGCATTCGTCGATCGATATCGCCGAATTCCAGAACGCAGAGCATGCTTATGTGAATGTGCTTGCATTGACGCCCGCCGAAGATGAATCGCGAGCTGCGGTTGTTGACGGACTGGCGGCTGCTATTTACAAGCAGGGTGAGCAGGCCAACCTGCTGCAGGACTATCGTGCGGCCGCTGAACATTTCCTGCGGATCAAGGATGTCGCGCCCACGTCGGCTATACGTACGGCCGCTGAATACGATGCCGCGGCCGCTCTGATCAAGCTGCAGGACTGGGCCTCGGCGTCCGGGGTGCTGGAGGAGTTTCGGCTGAGCCATCCAGAGCACGAGTTGCACGCAGACGCCACGAAACAACTTGCGTTCATTTACCGCGAGGACGGGCAGATCGCACGTTCTGCAGCCGAGCACGAAAGAATCGCCGCCGAAGCAACGGATCCGGTTCTGAGTCGCGAGGCATTGCTCACCGCGGCTGAATTGTACGACGAGGTCAACGTCATTGACGACGCAGTTCGTGTGTACCAACGTTACGTCAGCGAGTATCCGCGACCGCTCGATATTGCAATGCAGACCCGGACCCGGCTCGCGGAGATATTCAAGTCCGAGTTCGACTATTCGCTATATCTTGCGCAACTGAGCGAAATCATTGCGGCAGACCGTGATGCCGGGGACGAACGGACGGACCGCAGCAGATACCTCGCAGCGAAAGCCGCGCTCGTCCTCGCGGAGCAGAGCTATGAGCAGTTCGCCAGCCTCAGGCTTGTGCAGCCCTTCGAGCAGAGCCTCGCCCAAAAGCAGCAGCGTATGGACACTGCAATGGACGCCTTCGAGAATCTGGTTGCCTATGAAGTCGCGGAGGTTACGTCAGCAGCGACATTTTATATCGCCGAGATCTACATGGAGTTCAGCACCGCTTTGATGGAGTCGGAGCGTCCGGCAGGCCTCAGTGAAGCAGAGAAGATTGATTATGAACTGGTAATCGAAGAGGAAGCTTATCCGTTCGAGGAGCAGGCCATCGATGTCCATGAAGAGAACTTCGAGTTGCTTGCAGGCGGCATTTACAACCCCTGGGTGCAAAAGAGCCTCGAGCAGCTGGCGGTACTGATGCCCGGACGCTATGCGAAGAATGAGATCAGCGGTGGATTCCTGCGATCGATCGACACGTATGCTTACCGTATGCCGATCGCCGCGCCGCTCGGAATCGAGGAACAAGATAACGTTGACGCCGCGGAGTCGGGCGAAACGGCAGAGATTGCGGAAGCTGCGGCGCAATTATCCGCTGGTCCGGAAAGCGGCCAGGACTAGTCGCCGAGGGTTTTATCATGGACGCAAGGAATCCAGATCACTATCGCCCATCGGCAATACGCGTCGCGGTACTGTCGCTCGCGGCGCTGATGATTTCTGCGTGTGCCACGACAGAATCATCGCGCACGCGTGCGGCCAAAATCGAGATTCAGGAGGCAGTCGGTTTCACGATTACCGAAGAGGCGCGCATCAGCAGCAATGTTCGCGTCGATTACGACCAGGCCTTGAAGTTGCTTGAGCAGGGTGAGATCCAGCAGGGCATTCAAATGCTGGAGGCAGTCATCGAGGTAGCGCCAGGTTTGAGTGCACCGCGAATCGATCTCGGCATCGCCTACCATATTGCAGGTAATCTCGATGCTGCAGAAAGCAATCTGTTGCTCGCGCTTGAGTCGAATCCCGAACATCCCATCGCGCATAATGAGCTCGGCATCGTCTATCGAAAGACCGGACGCTTTGACGCAGCACGGCGTAGTTACGAGGCCGCACTCGCTGTCTATCCGGGCTACCACTACGCACGTCGTAATCTCGCGGTTCTCTGCGATCTGTATCTCGCTGATATGAGCTGCGCGCTTGATAACTACGAAGCTTACCTGGCGACGGTACCGATCGATGACGAAGCCTCGATGTGGATAAGGGACCTCCGCTATCGAATGGGACAAGGAGAGCGATAATGCCGAGATTGTTCACGATTGGAACGATACTGCTACTCGTGTGTTTCGCCGCAAGCGCTCAGGAAGCGGCGACCGAAGAAGCTGCAAGCGATGACGTGCAGGCAGCAGAGGAGCAGGGCGACGGCATCGAGAAGCCCAAAACACTGTCGGGCATGTCGATTCTCGGCAACGAGGAGGCACCCAAGTCGCTCGTTATCGTCCCCTGGAAATCGTCTGAACTCGGCGACGACATCAGCCTCTCCGACACACTCGACGATCGCGCGCGGCCCGTGGATAAAGAGGTCTTTCTGCGCGAACTGAGTTTTTACGAGATTCGCGCCGGCGAAGATGAAACGCGGGCGGCAAATTAGTCCACTCCGCTGCGGATTTCGCGTGAAAAAACCATCAAACCTGTGAGCCACGTCAAGTCAACAGCCATTGTTAGCCGACATAAGGCCTGAACGTGCGCTGCGTCACATTCTCGACCGTGATCGACAACTATTCTTACTCGTGTCCTGGGAGTGACTCAGGGCTTATTGTCAAATGAGGACTTGGTAATGGACTTCTTCTATTCGATTGTAGGTTTCTTCGCGTCGGGCGGCGTATTCATGTATCCGATACTGATCGTGTTTGCCTTCGGCGTTGCGATTGCAGTCGAACGCTACGTAACACTGGCCGTCGTGACCAACAAGAATCAGGCGGTATGGGACAAAGTTCAGCCGCTGCTTGCTGACGGCAACTTCGACCAGGCACGTGATATGACGAGTGAGGACGAATCGACAATCTCTCAGGTTCTGAACATGGGATTGTCGCTGCAAGGTGCAGTCCGACGTCGTGAAGATATAGAAATCGCGATGGAGGAGAGCATGATGGAAATCGTTCCGCGTCTTGAGAAGCGAACGCCGTACGTTGCCCTCGCTTCGAGTATTGCTACGTTGCTGGGCCTGCTCGGCACAATCATGGGCCTGATCCAGGCGTTCACCGCAGTCGCAAACGCAAATCCTGCTGAAAAGGCCGACCTGTTGTCCGCGAGTATTTCGGTAGCGATGAACACGACCGCGTTCGGATTGATGGTTGCAATTCCTCTGCTTGTCGTTCACGCGATATTGACAAGCAAGACCGGCGACATCGTCGACAGTCTCGAGATGGCAACGGTCAAAGCCCTCAACGTGTTCTCAAGAAGGGCGATGCGACCGGTTGAGGCCTAGCCGACATGGCCAGACGGCATCACTACAAGCGCCGCACGAAGCCTGCGCACGAACTGGATGTAACCACCTTCCTGAATCTCATGGTGGTGCTCGTTCCGTTCCTGCTGATTACGGCCGTGTTCTCCAGGCTTACGATTGTCGAACTCAATCTGCCGAGTGCGGCCGGGGGCGCAACCAACAAAGAGGATGGTTTTCGTGTCGAGGTCATCGTCCGCGAGGCTGGCATAGAGATAACCAATGGCAAGAACGTTATCGCGACGATTCCCAAAAAAGAGGACGAATTCGATCTGCAGACCCTTTCAGATTACATGGTTGAGCTGAAGCAGGGATACCCGCAACACGACGCTGCGTCTGTGTTGATGGAGGCACGCATTCCTTATGATTACCTGATCCAGGTAATGGATGTTGTCAGAAGTATCGAGGTCGAGGCGGAGACCGAGGGAGAGTTCGAACTCGTCGCATTGTTCTCCGAGATTTCCGTGGGAGACGCGCCATGAGAAACTCGCGCCGCATTAAACGCATGTCGCGGAACCGCGTGAAGATCACGAAGATGAATCTGACGTCATTGATGGATGTTTTCACGATTCTCGTGTTCTTCCTGCTGATCAACTCCGGCTCCGTCGAGCTGGTCGAAGCGCCGAAGAACGTCAAATTGCCGGAGTCGCGTGTCGAAACCAAACCTCGTGAAACCGTCGTAATCTTCGTAAGCAAGGACGACGTGTTTGTGCAAGGCGAGATCGTTGCACGCGTGGACGATATTTTCGAAGGAGCTGCGGGAACTACGGACCAGATCAGCGCGCGGCTCGAAGAACTGAAGGAGAACATCGTCGGTCCAAGCACGATGGCGGTTGCGGGCAGTCAGGAGGTCACCATACTGGCCGACAAGTCGGTGCCCTTCGTAGTCATCAGGAGGATCATGTCGACCTGCACCGATGGGGGATATGAGGATGTGTCCCTGGCGGTTATCCAGAAACCAACGCAGGTAGCTTCGGGCTAACACCTGATGGACCAAGGTGACACTGTGAGTTCGGACCACGCTGAAGAAGAACAGCTACTGCGGGAGCAGGTCGAGCAGTCTGAGCGCGAGCTCAATGGCCTCGAATCTGAACTGCGGGAAGTCGATTCTGAACTCGAGCAGCTTGCGCAACGAAATCACCAGTTCGATGTTCTGGCCGATGTCTGCCGCTCGCTCGAGGAACTCGACGGTATCGGTGCGACGCACCTGTTCTGGGATGAGCACAGCGGCCCGGACAATCCGACCGAGCATCTTCGCAATGCGCGCCGCAAGATAAACGAGTTCGGCGAAGAGGTTGCGCTGGTCGAAGAACGACGGGATGCGATTCTGCAAAAGGTCGGGAGACAGAATGACGTTCTCGATTATCTCCACTACGATCTGCAGGACGCTATCGAACGCGAGGAAGCGCGCAAGAACGAGTGGCTCGTCGAGCGCGAGGCTGACGAGCTGCCGCATCGATCTCAGGTCATGCCATGGTCCCGCGGATGCGAGGAGGATCAGCGGTTTCGCAAGTCTCTCGGCACCTCGCTTGCAGCCTCACTCGTCGTCGCGTTTCTTGTCAGCACTATCGCGCTGCCGATCATGGAACGTTCAAAAGTCAATGAACTGCCGGAGCGTGTTGCGAAACTCGTCCGCCAGGAGCGTGCGCTGCCGCCCCCGCCTGTAGCAGAGCCGACCATTCCGGAGGAAGAACCACCGGAGCCCGATCCTGAGGTCGCTGAAGAACAACCTCCCGAGGAATTGCCCGAGTCCCTCAAGGAACCGAAGCTTGCAAGTGCCGAGCAAACCGATAGCAAGGAACAGGTCAAGTCGAAGGGCATCCTGGCTTTTCGCGATAGCTTCGCCAGTCGCGCAAATCTCAGGCCGACTGCCAAGCTTGGTTCCCAGGCCCGCGTCAGGCGCGCGGGCGAGGATGCCGTCGGCCGTCCGGAGCGCTTGATGGTTGCGAGTCTGGCGCCGGGCTCGAGCGGCGGAATTAACCTGTCGGATATCAGCCGGGACGTCGGCGGTGGCGGCGGAGATGGTATCGAGGGCGTGCAGTTGACGCGCGTTGCGAGTTCCATAGGCGGCGGTGACGGGCCGGCCCGGCCGCTGAGTGGCGGTGCAATGGCGGGCCGCACCGACGAGGAAATCCAGATCGTATTCGATCGTTACAAAGCTGCGCTGTACCGGCTTTACAATCGCGAACTGCGCAAGGATCCGACGTTGCGCGGACAGCTGGTCCTGCGCTTGACGATAGAGCCGGACGGTTCCGTATCACTGTGTCAGCTGCACTCGTCGGATATGGATGCCCCGACTCTCGCGCAACAGGTAGTCGAACGCGTGCAAAGCTTCGACTTCGGCGCCAAGGAAGACATCGTCGCGATGACCATCATCTACCCGATCGACTTCCTGCCCGCTGCCTGACCCCACCTTTATTCAACATAATCACGATTTGGGGCATTGCGCCGTCAGTGTTGTCACTTCAGTTCGTCAGCGGACTGAGATCGATACCGACGTGTCGCACGGAGGCCCCGCCAGTGCTGGTGTTCAGACCTGCACATTGCGACCAATTTGGTGTCGCAATTCTTTCGCCGCTGGCTACCGAAGGTGTGATGCAGTTCACCTATTGCGCACAGGCGTTGAGCGATAGTCTCGTTCTGATTAAGACAAACGCAGATCTGGCTTAAGGTGGCGACGGAACGTCACCGGGCTGCAAGGCAAGCAGGTTCTGCGGCAGCGGGGACCACTCGTATCTCGAGAAGCGATCGAGTCGTCCGCGCTGGTGAGGAAAGCGCACACGGATAAGTAGCGACTGACCATGGCCCAACCTGATAATAACTCACGAGCTTCGTGTGACAGGGGTTCGTTAACCAGACGATTGATTTCCGTGCGTCGGACCGTCGCGCTGTTTGCCGTTGCCTTGTTGTCGCTGGCCGCCGATCCGGCGCAGGCGCAGGCAGTGGATTGCTCGTCATTCCCGAATGCCACGCTCGACGGGTTTGTCGATCCGGTTCCGCCGTCGAACATCAACATCGATACGAACTGCACGGTCAGGAACTTTCCGGCAAGTAATCCGCTCAACACGAACTTCTCCTTCTTCACGCAGCCCGGCCAGACCAACGAACGCTGGCTCATCGTTTTTGATAATGTCGTGCATACGGGACAGATGTCGTGTAACTCTGTCCTGGAGCACAAGATCTGGTTCACGAATGGCTCCTCCACATCGATCCAGGAAGGCTGCCAGAACCTGCTGATCCCCGTCGAGAAGATCGACAAGCAGAATCCTGCCGGGCAAACGACAGCCGCAATCGGCGTGCCGTTTACCTACTCGCTGACGAGCCCGGTGCTGTTTGACCCGGCGACTGCAACCGTGATCAACGTTGCAGGTTCGGTCAACGACCTGCACGGCATCACGATCTGGGACGACCTTAACGCGACCGGCGTCGACATGACGTTCGTCGGCTACACCGCGTACTGGCGGGGTAGCGGCGCGCCGATACCGCACACATTTTCGAACGTCGGTGGCTTCCTGACCTTCGACAACTTCCCGATCGTCCCGGCGGGCGAGCAGTTCATCGTCGAGATCACGGTGGTGCTCGACGACACGCCGGCGAACGCACCGGGAACGCAGTTCATCAACACCGCCAAGTGGGATTTCGGACGCCTCATCGAAGGCGTATTTTACGAGCCCCTCCCGGGCGAGTGGGGCATTACGGAGCCCATGACGATTGCCGCGCCGCAACTCATCGTCACGAAGACCGGTCCGGCAACCCTGGGAAGAACGCTCAACCTCGGCGAATGGGGCGACTTCGCGGTCGACGTTCACAACACCGGGCTCAGCGATGCCTGGGACGTTA
>Ga0224508_10004065_pt1 | contig 12014 bp, 10 predicted proteins | sample SF_Jan12_sed_USG_4_FD_170157 | JGI IMG/M metagenome (GOLD analysis project Ga0224508, IMG submission 170157) | Sediment microbial communities from San Francisco Bay, California, United States - SF_Jan12_sed_USGS_21 | ecosystem: Environmental > Aquatic > Marine > Sediment | place: USA...
ATTGATGACCAGACTAAGTAAAATTCTTCGCAAGCCTGTTTGGCAACATCTGGCATTTTGGGCAGTAGCATTCGTCTTATTGCTAAAGTTGTTTGCCGAGCACTCGCTATGGAACAAGACAGACCTGATATACACCCTGCTCTTCCTACTGAGTTTGATTGTGGGTGTGTATATCAACTTAAGGATCCTTATTCCTCGATTTCTCAATCGCAAACAATGGCCGTTGTATGTAGGACTGGTCTTGGCTGTGATATGTCTGACGGTACTATGGAACGAATTCATTTTTGAAGTATTTGCCGATTGGATTTTTCCAGGCTATTTTTTCATTAGCTATTACACCTATTTTGAGATTGCTCAATTTGCAGTGGTGATCTTGTTATTAACCACATTGATAAAACTTTCGAAATCCTGGTTTGAATTGCAAGAAGCACAATCGAGGATGATGGAATTGGAAGGAGTACAGAGAAGAACGGAATTGGAGGCTCTGCGGGCCCAGGTCAATCCGCATTTTCTCTTCAATAATCTACACAGCATCTACTCGTTGGCTTTGACCGAAGACAAATCCACTGCTGAGGTGATTCTTAAATTGTCGGATGTACTGCGATTCATGCTGTATGAGAGCAATGCTGACCAGATCGAGCTCCATAAAGAGTTGGATTGTATACAGCATTATTTTGATCTGCAAAAGGTGCGATTGCAAGACAATGCAGAGATAGATTTCCATCAAGAAGGTGACCCAAATAGGTTAAAGATTGCGCCTTTACTTCTGATGCCATTGGTCGAGAATAGCTTTAAGCATGGGATACTTAGTAGTAGCAATAAGACCATCGTCCGTGGAAACATACAGATCAAGGATAACCAAATCGAATTCTCTTTGTACAATCGAAGGATGAATAAGGAGGGAGAGCCGGCTCATTCTGGTATTGGTCTTCAAAATCTAAAACGCCGGCTGGAGTTGATTTATCCGGATAAGCACAATCTGAAGATTAGTAGCAATGACGAATCCTATGAAGTGTATCTTCAATTGACTTTGGAATGATCTTGCATTGTCTGATTGTCGACGATGAGCCTTTAGCACAGAAACTAATGGCACGATTCGTGGCCGATACGGCCAACTTAGAATTGGTTGCGATTTGCAGTGATACTAAGGAAGCCGCTCAGCACCTCGAACATGAACAGGTCGACTTGATTTTCCTGGATGTGAAAATGCCAGGTAAGTCTGGTGTTGACTGGTTGCGATCATTGGATCAACCACCACTTGTGATTCTGGTGACAGCTTATCCCGAATTTGCGGTGGAGGGTTTTGAATTGCAGGTCGCTGATTACTTGCTCAAGCCATTTTCCTATGACCGGTTTCTAAAAGCCGTGCAGAAAGCATCGTATCTTTTAGCAGTAGAGCGTACCATGGCTCCTCATAATCGAACCCAAACACACCTTCTGGTCAAAGCGGATCGAAAATTATTCCAGGTTCCATTGGAGGAGATTTTATATTTCCAGGCATATGGAGATTACGTAAAGATTCACCGGACCCGTAGTAAACCCCTATTGGCCAAGGAACGGTTAGGCACTTTTGAACATCAAGTTGACAGTGCGCTTTTTATCCGTATTCACCGTTCTTATATAGTGTCCATCGGAGCGATTCAATTTATCGAAGGCAACCAGGTGAGCATCAATGGGGAGTTGCTGCCAATCAGTCTAAGTCACAAAGAGAATTTACTAAAGCGCTTGGAGGAACGTTCTTAATTAGTTGGATTCAGCAATCCGGTTCAATCCTGCTTTTGCCTTTTGATGCAGGCTACTCCGGTACTCATCTGATTTGATCTTCAATGTCAGTTCATAAAATGATTTGGCTTCATCCCACGCTTTATTTGCTTCGTGGATTTTGCCGCACATGAGCGCAGCATTGCAGGCAAAATAATACCCCTCATATCGGCCTTTCTCGATCGTACGTTCGTAGTAATCCAGCGCATCTGTGAGATGGCCCATTTCATGGAGAATCCGCCCTTTCCGATAATAGTATTCAAGTTCAAGCGCAAACTCATTTTTCAGATTATCCGGTTTCAACGTGAGTGATTGGTGGGCCCGCCTAAAATATCCGCCATCGAAAAGCACCCGGGCAGCAAGCAATTGTTTGACCGGTAATTCATTTTGACGGGCTTCACGCAGGGCGGATAGGTCTTCATCGATGATCGCGGCACCATGCATTTTGCATGCCTCCATGTACTTTGGGTATTTCTGTTCCTGATCAAAGATCACTGCATGCCAGGCCAACTTTTGGTAGGCTTCTTTTATATAGTTACGGCCTTTTGTTTGGCGTAAAAAAGAGACAAAATGTTTGTCGGCATCCGGATCCAAACGATTTAATTTTGCCGTTCCCAGCATAAATTCCAGATGCGGAAATGGAAAGTAATGAGGACCCAGAGGTCGGTTATGGAGGATGTCGATCGCCAAATCGTTGCGCCCAGTGCGCATGGCCAGATTTGCCTTTACAAAACAAGCCAACGGGTTGGTCGTAGGATCAATTTGTGCCTTTTCGATTATTTCCCAGGCTAAGTCTTTCTCGTTGCTTAGGTGAAGCAACAAATATGCATACATCACTTGGGTCTCTGCCAGATAGATAAAATCATGTTGCCTGGCATGTGACAGTACTTCTTCGATCTCCCCTTTGCCCTCATCGATGGAGCCGTCCATGCCAAGCAATTTCACGCCCCACCGATATTTATCGGGAACGGTGCCTATCAGGGCATGCATGAGCCCCAGGTTCTTTTTGTTGGGCATAAACTGTGGAAAAAGTTCGGCGTTTTTTTCCAGTAGGTTGAAAGCACGCCGCATCTCCATTACAGCCTGGAAATATTCCTCAAATTTGATTCGTGTGATCGCCCATTGCAGGTGTATTTCCGCCTGGGAAAACAGGAAGTAAGGCGAATGAGAATCACCCTTCCTTATTTCGTCGAGTCGCAGTTGTTTGTTTTGCTTCAGTCGATTGAAGACTACCTCATCCTCACTTACGAAAATAGTCAGGCAATCGATGTAATTACTGAGCAACAATCGGATTAGATTGTCCGGTTCTGATATTTTCAACTCAAGGAGTTTGTTTTGGGCTTCGACAAATCGGAGGGAGAAAATCAGATCGTACGCTTGCTCAGCTGTCTTCGAAAATTCAAAATACTGGACCGCCCTAAGCGGATAGGAGCCAAATATTAACAAACAAATGATCGTAAAATACCGCAAGGGTCAGGTTTAAGAATATAAAGCCTCCCTGGCCAATTTATTGTCCCACTGATCAATCTGCCACCAGCAGATCAAGCCACAACTTCTTCACTGACGCTGGCATCAATTAATATTCTGCCGCAGTGTTCACATGCTATGACCTTCTTCTCCAGACTGATCTCCAATTGCATTTGAGGTGGGATCTTGTTAAAACATCCACCGCAAGAGTTCCGCTCGACGGTTACTACGGCCAAACCATTTCGGTAAGAGGTACGTACCTTGTCATAAGCTTTGAGCAATCGCTCTTCGATGGTCTTGCGATGTGTACCCGTCTTCCTCACCAATTTGGCCTCTTCTTTTTCGGTTTTGGCTATGATCTTGTCAAGCTCCACTTTCTTAATATCGAGGTTTTTGTTCTTTTCTTTCAGTTTGTCCTTAGCCTCTTTTATCACCTCTTTTTTGGCATCAATATTTACATCCGCTTCTTTAATGCGTTTTTCAGAAAGTTGGATGTCCAATTTTTGTAGTTCAATTTCTTTAGTCAGCGCCTCGTATTCTCGATTGTTTTTTACATCATCCAGCTGTTTTGCATAGCGGGCGATCAACGTCTCGGATTCCTTCATTGTAGCTTTATGCTGGGATATGGAGGTGTCGAACTCCTTCTTTGACTCCTCCAGTTTAGCCAAGCGGGTTTCCAATCCTGCAATCTCATCCTCCAGGTCACTTACCTCAATGGGTAATTCACCTTTTAAGACCTGGATCTCATCGAGTTGAGAATCAATCTTTTGCAGCTTGAACAGTTCCATTAACCTGTCGTGTACACTTAGTTCTTTTTTTGCCATCTCTATATGTAATTGATTGGATTGGTGGTTGCGTTAGCGCAATAGGCCGCAAATTTAGAAAATTTCCCCTGTATCAGGGACTGTAACAGGTCAATTGTAAATCTTTCACTTTCAAAATGCCCGATGTCAGCTACCAAAATTTGATCATTGGCTTCAAAGAACTCGTGGTACTTAAAATCAGCTGAGATGAATACGTCGCACCCCTGATGCATAGCTGTCTCCAACAGGAACCTTCCACTGCCTCCACATAGTCCGATCTTACGCACTGACTCCTTTATGATCTTGGTATGCCGAACTATAGGAAGTGCCATCTTTTCCTTCAGGTAGTCCAGAAAATCAGAGGTTGCCATATCATCACTCAGCATGCCCATCACACCGCTTCCTATCGATGTATCATTTGCACCTTCCATTTTTGGCGAAAGAATTTCCACATCCTGCAAAGTAAGCTGCTGGGCAATTCGTTCATTTACCCCGTGATATAAAACATTGTCTAGATTGGTATGAATAGCATAAATGGCAATATCGTTTTTGATGGCTTTTATTAATGCTCGTTCTACATAGTGATGTCCGGTGATGCTTTTGAGCCCACCGAAAATAATGGGGTGGTGCGCTACAATCAGGTTGCAGCCCTTCATGATGGCTTCGTCGACGACAACTTCGGTTGAGTCGAGGCAGGCCAGCACAGCCGTCACATTCCACGTGGGATCACCACATTGCAAACCAGCGTTATCATAAGATTCTTGCAGGGCGAGTGGTGCAATTTCTTCCAGATATTGGATCACATCTTGCACTTTCATAACGGTAGATTTTGAATTTTTTCAATGATCTTACTGGTAGAGTGTCCGGCTTCAAACGGAATCACTTTCACTTGCCCTCCGTAGCCCGTGACAAAGTCTGCACCGATGATATCTGCCGGCCGATAGTCACCGCCCTTAATGAGAAAATCGGGCCGCAACTGAATAATGAGATCCAGCGGAGTTTCCTGATTGAAGAAAACTACCAGATCAACCATTTGCAGTGCAGCCAGCTTGAGCGCACGGCTTTTCTGATCAATTACAGGCCTGGATGGTCCTTTAATTTTTTGAACAGACGCGTCAGTGTTTAGGCCAACGACCAGTCGATCAGCAAGGGACCTGGCAGCACAGAGATACTTAATATGGCCCTGATGCAAAATGTCAAAGACTCCATTGGTCCATGCAATGCGTTCCCCATTCTCTTTCCAGGTTGCAACGATGTGCTGTGCATCGGGATGAGAACTGATTTTTTCTTTAATAGCTTCTAACATCAGGAGCGAGCGGGATGGTAATTCCGGTTGATTCCGGGTAACAAAAGTAAGGCGATTAGGCCAAATAGAATATTGCCAAAAATATTGACAGTAAAGAAAATGATCATTGCGAAAGAGAATGCATCATCGCTGTGAATGCCATAAAGTATCAAACCACCGACGACCAAAGCGTGGTAGCTGCCCATGCCACCTGGTGTCGGAATAATCATCCCTAGGCTTCCAAATACAAAGACCAGTAATGCAGCGTGCAGACCCAGGTGAGAAGTTGGCTCGAAAGCATCGAAACAGAAGTAAGTCATCGCATAGTACATGACCCAGATTAAAATGCTATGGAAGAGAAAGGCCGGCAAATTTCTTACGCGCCGCACTGACTTAATCCCTTCCAGAAAACCATGCGTTAAGTTCCAAATTTTTTGAGCCAAGGGATGAGTTTTAAGTTGCTGGCGATACCGATAGATCAGGAAGGGTAATATTGCCAATATGGCGAGAATCACCCATAAAACACGGGAGGTGAAAAGCTGACTGGAATCTATGCTCAGCATGTTTGCGGAGAGATAGGACCAAATCGTATCAAACTCTAGTGCCAAGGCAAGTAGAAAGACCAGAAAAAAACTGATTAAATCAATGATGCGATCTGCAGTCACTGTGCCCATGACTTTTTCGACCGGTATATCTTCGTATTTGGCAAATGTTCCGGCCCGAACAATTTCTCCGATGCGGGGAAAGCCCAAGTTGGCAAAGTATCCCAACATGATGCACAGAAATCCATTGATAAGACGGGCTGGGTACTCCATAGTATCTACTAAATATTTCCATCGTAATGTTCTGCTGATGTTGCTTACCAGGAAACATAGCACGATCACTAAGAGCCAGAAGACATTTGCTGAGGCGAAGTCAGAAAGCACTTTATCAAATAATGAACAATCTTCAATGGGGATACCTTGCAATGCACATTCCGACTGATAGTCTTTGTTTAGCTTGTTGTACAGGATCCAGAGGATAGTAGTACCGATGGCTAAAAAGAGAAGGATTCTCAGCGTGTTGGCCAGTATCTTATTCAAGTCTCAGATTATCAAGTGACTATTTTCATGGGGCAAAGACGGGTCTGTTGTATGACCGGGCAAAAATAGAGATTTTAATTCCAGCAAGAATATTCTCATAGTCAGGAGTGGCTCGCCGGCTCCTGCAGAATGAGATTGTCGATCAACCGAACATTCCCAAGCCAAGCGGCGACACATATTACTATGAAATCATGTTGATCCCATTCTGATATACGATCCAGGCTATAGCCGTCTACTACCGCGAAGTATTCCGGTCGAAATCCGGCATCTCGCAAATGTGCCATGCCGCGCTCCCGCACCTGTACTGGCGACGCATATCTCCATTTCTTTTCAGCTTCTTTAAGGCATTGGTAGATAGCATTGGCTCCACGCCTTAGTGTCGGATCAATCCGCACATTACGCGAGCTCAAGGCCAATCCATCAGACTCCCTAACGATGGGATTGGCTACCAATGAAACGGGCAGCTTCAATTGTTCAATCATGTGTCGGATGATCGTGACTTGCTGAAAATCTTTCTGGCCCATGATCAGATAATTCGGCTTGACGATATCGAGCAATCGAGATACCACCTTAATCACCCCTTCAAAATGTCCGGGACGATAGACACCTTCCATTACCTGTGTTAATTGATTGAAATCAACGTTTACTTGAAGATCTATGCCGGGTGGATAAATATCCTCGGTGCCAGGCAAGAACAAAGTGTTTGTTTGGTTGTCTTCCAATAGTTTTAGATCCTGAAAGAGTGGCCTGGGATAATGCTCCAGATCTTTGACATCATTGAATTGTGCAGGATTTACGAAGATGCTGGCCACTACTTTATCAGCTAATTCATGAGCCTTGTCAATGAGAGATAGGTGACCTGCATGCAAGGCGCCCATGGTGGGTACAAACGCAATTTTGTGCCCTTGATCTCCTTGACTGAGCAGATGATCTTGTAATCCCGGGATTCTTGTGAAAACCTGCATCTATTAGCTAATGATTCACCATGGTAAGACGATCACGACTGGTACGAAGCAATAATAAAGAAACGATTTTGAGTAGTTAACCTCTGAACCAGGCTATTAGCACTTTTTCTCCCAATTTTCCCTGAGGGGTATAATCCTTTTCCGGGTGGCCTTCATGGCCCTGCATATTAGGAAACCACTTCCAAAGAAAGCCGCCTTCCCAATAGGGCTCGTTCCAGAATGCCGTGTACAAGGCTTCTAATGCATTGGCCTGTGCAGCTTCATTAATCGATAATTCACCCAGACGATCTTCCAGTTCCCAAGTCCGATGTGCACAGGCATCTACACTCAGATAGCCATACTCGGTAAATAAGATCGGTTTATTTACCTGTCTTTGAAAATTGCCAATATCAGTTTTCGGCTTTTGCCAGGCTTTAGCTAATGCCGTGACTGTTGGAGTCGAAGTCTCTTCAAGCGGGAAGTATGCGTTGATACCTACCAGATCCATCCGATCCCAAAAAGGGATATTTTGATAATTGTCCCAATTGGCAGCATAGGTGAGGGATCCATGATACACTGTCCGCACCTTATCGATCAGCTGATACCAAAATTCTGGTCTCTCTCGGATACTGGTTTTAAACTCTGTTCCCATACAGAAAAGCGGGATACTTAGTGAGTCTGCCATATGGGTGTAGTACATAATGTAGTCCTCATATGCATTTTCCCACTTCTCCCAATCACTGTTTGTGGAGAAGTTATAGTCTCCAGTCCACCACTGATGACTCCATACTTGGGGTTTTAGCATGACTTGTATTCCGGCATCCTGAGCCAGCCGAATCGTCTCCAGTACTCCAGCCGGTGTTTCGCCCCACCACTGCCAATCAGATAGATTAAAACGTACCTCTGGCTTGCCACCGGGAGTATATGCATAAGGGACCACAGCGATCCAGTTAGCGTGAACTTGCTTCACATGATCCATCGGATTTGTTGGGAAAGGTTTGGGTGGAGCTACCAATGTGAGCCCTTTCACGCGCTCTTCCAGGTTTCCTGAGTCAGAAGGAAGATTCTGGTCTGTAAAACAGCTGCTGAGACCAAGGATTACCAGCAAATAAAAGACGCTCATGCTATCCCATTGAGACATATTTACTTTCTCTGATTTGAAAATTACTAAAATCCCGGGGATTCATTTCAGAAATTTTCCACATACTTAACGAATATGTGATTTCACTGCAAAATATGTAAAAAATAAGTTTTTTACATGTTATATTTGCATAAAAAGAGGAAATCTATTTACATTTGTCATAGAATCGAATAAAAGAATTCTTTTCTTTATAAAGATTGACAAGAATGTGAGATGACGAAACCGGTAGACGTGCCCTCCTGTCTCGGGGGTGGGGAAACGGAATAAACGTATCGTAATGCTCTGCTTAGGCAGACCGCTTAGGCGGAACTAGGGTTGACCACTTTCCTGTTGCGATATGGCTAACCGCCTCGTGAAGGTTCGAATCCTTCTCTCACAGCAAAATCAAAGGACTTACCGGCGACTACCGCCGGCAGGTCCTTTTTATTTTATTTCGTCAAGCTTGCCTGTAAGATGTCTATGAAATGCTCTCAGAGAACCTTACATCGAAATTGGTTGGATGCAGTAGGGTGCCTAACCTCCACTTCAGTGCCTTGATTCACAGATCCAGTATAGGTGGTTTTTATTTTCAGTACTCAAAGGTTTTCCTAATTTTCCCATATGAAAGCCAAAAGCTTGTATGTCGCAGCAACCAATCAGCATGTGGGGAAGACTACCAGCACACTGGGTTTAGTCTCTGTTCTGAAACAGCAAGGTATAAACATTGGGTACTGTAAGCCGGTCGGTCAGCGGTTTCTAGACCTCGATAATATGCGTGTTGACAAAGACACGTTGTTGTTTGCAGACCTCCTGGGGTTTGAGATTGTGCCGAGTTGGCACTCACCGGTGATTCTAGGTCCCGGTGCTACCACCTCTTTCATTGATGATCCTTCAAATTTCCATTACGATAAAGATATTGAAGCAGCAGCCCAGTACCTCACAGAACACCATGAGTACGTGATCTATGAAGGCACAGGGCATCCGGGAGTTGGCAGCATTGTGGATCTATCTAATGCAGATGTTGCCAAAGCAGTTGATGCAGCGGTGATCATGATTGTGGAAGGCGGTATCGGTAACACTATCGATCGATTGAATGTCAGTATAGCCCTGTTTAGAGAACAGCGGATACCCATCCTTGGAGTTATTGTAAATAAGGTAAATCCAGAGAAGATGGAGAAGATAAGAGATTATGTTGGTCGTAAACTGAAGCAAATGGGAATGCCATTGCTCGGGTGCCTACCCTATGACGAAAGGCTGGCTCATCCCATGATGCGCTCCATTAATAAAGCTGTCAGCGGATCGGTCATTTTCAACATCGATCACATGGAAGGACAAGTCGAGGACATCATGGCTGGTTCCTTGATTGATGCCAACAGACTAAAAGCTTCGAAAAATATCCTTCTAGTGGTGGGAGCGGATAGGCTCAATAACGCGATTCACAAAGTGGATCTGCTTTCACAAGTCAACGACCTGCCAGAATCGCCCTTGGCCGGTATCGTCGCGACGGGAGAAGGTACACTAGATGAGCAGACCACTAATTACATTGAGAAACATAAAGTTCCCACGATACGTACACACCTTGATACTTTTGGATCTGTAATCAAGATCAGCCGTATTGAGGTGAAGATTAATCGGCATACGCCCTGGAAGATCAAGCGGGCCATCGAATTGATTCGTGAAAATGTCGATCTGGATAGAATTCTAGATTCAATGGAGATAAGAAAGGTACAGGCAAAATAAAAAGAGTGAAGATGGTGTTAAAGTATCACAGGGAACTAGTTTGATACTTCAAACTGTTGTACTTTGAAATGACTTTAGAAAGATAAGAATAGGTGAGCAGCCCCTAGTTTTTTCAAACTTTCAATTCCCTTCAAATAAGTAGAATTATAGCAGTAGAGAGTTTTTTCAGGGGGCTGCTTTTTTTTCAAACGTTCAACTGCCTTTTTTTGCTGCCTCTCCTCCTATTTTTTTATCAATACTCCTGTAGCCATGAATTTTAATTCCTCAGCCGGTTCGGTAATCTGGGCGATTTCCTCCTTGCTCTTACCTTCATCCTGTGCATAGTGGCGCAATTCTTCAACAGAGGTCGTTGCTTTATAGGCGATGCCTTCGATGATCACTTCTTCTCCGGATAGATCCTTAGGAACAAAGAAGCCATAGTCCTCAAATTGAACGAAAGTGGATGGAGCATTCTGATCCGTTATATTCATCCAGCAACCTTTCACCTTACATACTCCTTGGACTGAGGCCTTGACTTTAGCCTCTACAGAATCTTTGTCTTCCAACAGCATCATTAGCTCACTGTAATCCATAGCTCCTTCCGGACTAATCACAGCACCAAAATGATCATAGTCAGATTCTGTGGTCGGTTGTTGAGCCTGCAGGGCAACTAGTGTAAACAAAAAGATGCTCAGCGTAACAAATATGTGTTTTATCATGATGTGTACCATTTGATTCCAAAACTACGAACTCTTTAACGTTTATGATGGCAATATATTCAGGTAGGTAAAGGTTAAATCCACAATAAACGCTAATCGCATACGGACACGGGTACAAGTTTTCATCTAACTCTTAAGACATGCGATTCTACCTATTTGTACCAGTGTTACTATTCCATTTATATAGTTCAGCGCAATGTATCAAAGGCAATTGCCGATCGGGCAAGGGTGTGTATAAGTATCAGAATGGAGCCACATATTCCGGTGATTATAGGGATGGCAAGCCAGATGGGTTAGGTACGCTTCTTTTTGCCAATGGTAACAAGTATGTAGGGCAATGGTCCAGAAGTCTGCGGCAGGGTGAGGGCAAGATGATCTTTACATCGGGCGAACGATATGAGGGACAATTCGTTGGAAGCCGATTTGAAGGCTATGGTAGGTACCGGTTCAACAATGGTAATATCTATGAGGGGTACTGGAAGAATAACAAACCTAATGGCCAAGGCTCTTTGAAGAAATCTAACGATACGGATGTAAGTGGAATTTGGATCGACGGAAAGCTGATGGAGTCTCAGGATATCTCATCCGACCCCGTAGTCTACGAGGAATTACCTGACTGTAATCTGGCTGATTGTGCAAATGGTCTGGGTCAATACACTTATGATAATGGATCCCGGTATGAGGGGGAGTTTCTCAATGGACTTCCGCACGGTGAGGGAGTTTGCTACTATAGTAATGGAGACCGGTATACGGGTCATTGGATGAAGCACCAACCCAACGGAAAAGGCGCTATGGTCTATGCCAATGGTGACCGACTTGAGGGCATGTGGCGCGAAGGTTCTTTTGTGCACGGCAAAAAGCTGCTAAAAAATGACCAATCCACTACAAATAAAATCTATGCACTGCTGGTTGGCGTGTCCCGTTACGAGCATTTCGAAACCCTGAAATACACCGACGACGATGCATATCGCATGTATGCTTTTCTGAAGAGTCCGGAAGGAGGGGCCATCCCTGACGACCAGATACACATCTTAATTGATGAAAGCGCCACCAAACGGAACATCATGAAAGCCATGGAGGATGTCATGCAACGCGCTGATGAGAACGATGCAGT
>Ga0224508_10004066_pt1 | contig 12012 bp, 10 predicted proteins | sample SF_Jan12_sed_USG_4_FD_170157 | JGI IMG/M metagenome (GOLD analysis project Ga0224508, IMG submission 170157) | Sediment microbial communities from San Francisco Bay, California, United States - SF_Jan12_sed_USGS_21 | ecosystem: Environmental > Aquatic > Marine > Sediment | place: USA...
GAACCACGGCCCGGCCGAGGAAACCGGTGCCGCCGGTGACCAGAACGCAACGGTCGTGCAGCGGTGTCGACATCTCGGCGAAGGCTACTTGGCCGGATCGCCGGTTGGCATGGCAAGGAATGCCGTCGTCCTGCGCCCGCGTGCATCGTGGAAGACTCCGTGGCGATGATGCAGGTCGCAGCAGTGGTCGAACAGAGCTGGCACCGAGTTCCCGGGGGCACGGCTCGTGCCACCAACGAGACACTGGCCGCGCTCACGGCGCACCCTGACGCGCCGGGCCTGATCGGTGTCGCGGCGCGGCACCGCCATCCCCCCGAGCCGACGTGGGAGCCCCCGGTGCCGGTGCGTCACTTCCGTCTGCCGCGGCGGGCGCTGTATGCGGGCTGGCTCATGACGAGGTGGCCTCCGGTCGAGGACGCGGCCGGGCCCGTCGATGTGATCCACGCGACGTCCGCAGCTGTTCCGCCCCGAACCGCCCCGATCGTGGCGTCGGTGTACGACCTCGCGTTCTTGCACCATCCCGATCATGCCAGCCGGGTCGGCCAGCGGTTCTTCGAGCGGTCCTGGTCGATCATCCGCGACGAGGTCGACATCGTGGCCTGCCCGTCGGCGGTCACGGCCGACGACTGCGTCGCCCACGGCATCGACCGCGAGCGGGTGCGCGTCGTCCCTCTCGGCACGCATGCGTCGCCGGCGAGCGACGAGGCCGTGGTGGACGCGCGCAGCCGGTTCCGTCTGCCGCCCGAGTTCATCCTGTGGGTCGGCACGATCGAACCCCGCAAGAATCTCACTCGGCTGGTCGAGGCGGTCGCGCTCCTCGGCGACGCCGGACCGCCCCTCGTGCTGGTGGGGCCGACGGGATGGGGCGAACAGGTCGAGTCGTACGGACACCGGCTCGGACGACGCCTGCGGGTGCTCGGCTTCGTCGACGACGACGAGCTCCGTGCGCTGTACCGGGCCGCGTCGGTCTTCGCCTACCCCAGCCTTCTCGAGGGCTTCGGGCTTCCCGTGCTCGAGGCCATGGCCCAGGGAACCGTGGTGGTCACGTCGGCCGGGACGGCGACCGAGGAGGTGTGCGGCGGCGGGGGTGTCTGTGTCGACCCGCTGTCGGTGCCGGCGATCGCCGACGCGCTCGACCGCCTCCTGGCCGACGAGACCGAGCGCGGCCGGCTCGGAGCGGCGGGTGCAGCGCGGGCGGCCGAGGCCACCTGGGAGCGGACTGCCGAGCTGACCCTTGCGGCGTACCGCGACGCCGCCCGCGTGTAGTCGATGCGAGTCCTCGCCATCTGCCCCCATTTCGTGCCCGACACGGCGCCGACCGGCACGGTCATGACTCGGCTCGCCGACGAGCTGCGGGAGCTCGGTGTCGACATGGAGGTCGTGACGTCGCTGCCCTGGTATCAGGACCACCGCGTCGAGCCGGGCTGGGGTGGCCGGTTGGTTCGCCGGGAACACCAGCCGGGTCGGAACATCACCCGTCTGCATCCGTTCCCGACCGACAAGAGCAACATCCTCGCCCGAGCCGCCGCGTTCGGCGCCTTCACCGCCGAGGCGATGGCGTGGTCGGTCGCCACCGGTCGACGACCCGACGTGGTCTTCGCGATGTCGCCGCCGCTGACGCTCGGGACCGCAGGGTGGCTCGCGGCGAGGAGATGGCGGGCACCGCTCGTCTTCAACATCCAGGATGTCTTTCCCGATGTCGCCGTGGCGACCCGGGCCATCACCAATGAGCGGGTGATCAACGCGGCGAGAGCGTTGGAGCGGTTCACCTACCGGCGCTCGGCTGCCGTCACGGTGTTGTCCGAGGATCTTGCCGCCAACGTGCGGGGCAAGCTCGGGCGGTCCGTCACCGACGCCGGGACCGGGCCGACGGTGCGGGTCATCCCGAACTTCGTCGATGTCGCGGCGATGAGACCGAGCAGCCGGGCCAACAGCTATCGCGACGACTTCGACCTGGGTGACCGCACCGTCGTCATGTACGCGGGAAACGTCGGGTGGTCCCAGCCCCTCGATCTGGTCATCGACGCCGCGGAACGACGGCGCGACCGCGACGACGTGGTGTTCGTCGTCAACGGTGGGGGAGCGGCGCTGGCCGATCTCCGGGCGCGGGCCGGACGGCTCGACAACGTGCGGTTCGTCGACTTCCAGCCGGCCGAGCGACTTCCCGATGTGCTGGCGGCGGCCGACGTCCACCTGGTCCTGCTCCGTCGAGGCCTCGCCCGGGCCAGCGTGCCGTCGAAGCTCTACTCGATACTCGCGGCGGGCCGACCGGTCCTGGCGGCGGTCGACCCCGGCACCGAGGTCGAGCGGACGATCGCAGACGCAGGCGCCGGTCGTGCCGTCGCACCCGACGACGGGGCCGCGTTCGAGCGGGCGCTCGATGAGCTGGTCGACGATGCCGACCGGCGCGAAACCATGGGCGCCGCCGGCCGACGGTTCGTCGAGCAGTGGCACTCGCCGGGCGCCGTCGCCCACGAATACTTCGATCTTTTCACCGAGCTTCTCGCCGCCCGACGCTGAGGACCGGGGCCGTATCCACGCGGCCGAGCCGCGCTGTGAAATCAGGTCGACGCCAGTAGCGTGAAGCTCCTATGGCGAAGGCATCATCTGTCAAGAAGGTCGCTCGCGCTGCCAGCGCGGGCCAGTCGCGCCGAGCCGGCGACCGTCGAGCGCTCGGCTTCCCGGCTGCAGTGATCATCACCGTGTTGTTGGGCATCGCCCTCGTCGGATTCGCGGCGGCGACCCGCGATGCCGTGGCCCAGCCGACACTCAGCGACCACTGGCACTCCGCCTACGGGGTCTACGACTGCCAGTCCGAGTCGTTCGAGCCGCCGTTCACCTCTACGGCGGATCCCGACGGCATCCATTCCCACGAGGACGGCCTCATCCACATCCACCCCTTCACGTCCAACGTCACGGGCAAGGGAGCGACGCTCCAGGTGTTCTTCGACGCCATGGGGGTCACCCTCGAGGACGACGTCATGACCCTGCCCGGCGGCGCCACGCTCGCCGAGGACGGCGCCACGTGCAACGGCGAGCCTGCCATCCTCCAGGTGGCACGGTGGGACCTAGCCGCGAACATCGACACCGAAGACCCCGAGATCTTCACCGAGGATCTCGCCGGGGTCCGCTTCATCCGCGACGGTCAGGCGTTCACCATCGCGCTGCTCCCGGAAGGGGCCGACGTCCCGGCGCCGGAGACGGTCGCGCGGCTCGCCACGGTGAATCCGACGCTGCTCGATCCCAACGCGGCCGACGACGGCACCGGCGTCGATCCCGACGCCGACGGCCACAGCGACGCCGAGGGGTAGCCCGACCGCTACCGGAAGAGATCGTCCGCGGGCGAGCGGACCACGTCGTCCGCCACGCTGCCCGTCCCGAGCCAGGCGGCGTCGACACCCCGGATGACTGCGACCGGGATGCCGGCCGCCTTGCCACACGCGAGGTCGGCGGCAGCCGCGAGCTCGTCGACGACTGCCACCTCGGTCACCTGCATCTCGCGTCCATGCGCATCGGTCGTGCCGCGCAGGTCGACTATCGGCAGGATGCCTGCCGACCCGATCGCCACGTCGGTGACACCCCGGCGCCAGGGCCGTCCGAACGTGTCGGACACGATCACCGCCACCTCGACGCCGGTCCGTCCCCGGACCCCGTCGCGGATTCGTCGCGCCGATCGGTCGGAGTCCTCGGGAAGGAGTGCCGCCCGCCCTCGTTCGACGTTCGAGAGATCGATTCCTGCGTTTGCACAGACGAACCCGTGTTTCGTCTCGCTGATGATCAGGTCGCCGCGCCGCCGGAGCACCCGGACCGACTCACGTTCGACCAGGGGTTTGTGGCTCAGCGGGTCGTCGGGGTCGACGACGGCCATCGCGTTCTCGGCCTTCGACACGATCTTCTGGGTGACGACCAGAACGTCGCCGGGGTGCAGATCGGCATGCTCGCAGATGATGCCGGCGAGGTCTGCGCCTGCGGCTATCTCGGGCATCCCTTCCACGCCGAGGATCTCGAGTCGGGTCATGGTGATGCCTCCAGGACACTCCGAGCCACCTGCTCGCTGCGGGCGGGATCGCTCATGATCGTGTCAGCCACCACCGGCGTCACTCCCGTCGCCGCAACGGCCGTCTCGAGCTCGGCGTCGACGGTGTCGATCACGATGGTGGCCGCGAGCGGGGCGTAGATCGCCGCCACGCCGGCCGCGGTCGGCTCGTGCCCCAGCTCACGCATGAGCCGATCGGCGGGGCCCTTCAACGCCTTCCCGCCGACGATTCCCGAGACGGCGACCACATCGGCCCGGCGGTCCACGATGGCAGACCGGAGTCCGGCGATGGCCAGCATCGGCCCGATGGAGACGATCGGATTGGACGGTGCGATGATGACGCGCTCGGCCGTCCTGATCGCGTCGACGACCCCTGGCGCCGGGAGCGCGGTCTCGGCGCCGACGAACCGAACATCGGTCACCACGACATCGTGGCGGCGACGGACGAAGTACTCCTGGAAGCCGATCTCGCCCTCGTCGACGACCGTCACCCTCGTTTCGACCCGTGCGTCGGACGCCGGCAGCAACGTCTGTTCGAGACCCCAGGCCCTGGTGATCTCGGAGGTCACGGTCGACAGCGCCGCGCCCTCGGCAAGCCGTTGCGTTCGGTACAGATGTGTGCCGAGATCGCGATCGCCCAGGCGGAACCAGGACGTCCCGCCATACCGCTCGACCGTGGTCATTGCCTGCCATGACTCGTCTCGCAGACCCCACCCCGTCTGAGGGTTGATCTCGCCCGCAAGCGTGTAGGTCACCGTGTCGAGGTCGGGGCTGACGTAGAGCCCCTGCAGGATCGTGTCGTCGGCGATGTTGACGACGGCGACGAGGTCGCCGGGATCCACGACACCGGAGAGGGCCGACAGCAGCTTTGCGGCGCCGACACCCCCCGACAGCACGCAGATGCTCACGAGATGGCGCGGAGCTTGCCTTCGAGCAGGGCGATGTCGGCATCGACCATGTCGGCCACGAGCGCGTCGAAGCCGGTCCTGCGCTGCCACCCGAGAACGTCCTCGGCCTTCGTGGAGTCGCCGATCAACAGGTCGACCTCGGCGGGCCGGAAGAACCGCTCGTCGACGACGACGTAGTCGTCGTAGTCGAGGTTCACCCGTTTGAACGCGAGATCGACGAACTCCCGCACCGAGTGACTCTCGCCCGTGCACACGACATAGTCGTCGGGGGAGTCCTGCTGGAGCATGCGCCACATCGCGTCGACGTAGTCGCCGGCGAAACCCCAGTCGCGTTGCGCGTCGAGGTTGCCGAGACGCAGTTCGTCCGCCCGCCCGAGTGCGATCTTGGCCGCCGCGTGCGAGATCTTGCGGGTCACGAACTCGAGCCCGCGGCGGGGACTCTCGTGGTTGAACAGGATTCCCGACGATGCATGCAGCCCGTAGCTCTCGCGGTAGTTGACCGTGATCCAGTGGCCATAGACCTTGGCGACGCCGTAGGGGCTGCGGGGGTGAAACGGTGTCGACTCGCGTTGGGGCACCTCGGCGACCTTGCCGAACATCTCGCTGCTGCTCGCCTGGTAGAAGCGGATCGACGGGTCGACGATCCGGATGGCATCGAGCATGCGGGTGACGCCGAGCGCAGTGGTCTCGCCCGTCAGGACGGGTTGACCGAAGGATGTCTGCACGAACGACTGGGCCGCGAGGTTGTAGACCTCGTCGGGTTCGGTCTCGCGCAGCGCTTCGATGATGGAGACCTCGTCGAGGAGGTCGGCGTTGACGAACTCGATGCGGTCCTGGACGTGGGCGATCCGCTCGAAGTTGACCGTGCTCGACCGGCGAACCATGCCGATGACCCGGTAGCCCTTGTCGAGCAGGAGCTCGGCCAGATAGGAGCCGTCCTGGCCGGTGACCCCGGTGATGAAGGCGGTTGGCATGATCAGTCTCCGGTCGGTGGGAGGACAGCGCTTCTGCGCTCGGACAAGACATCGGCGAGCGTCTGCTCGAGGGTGATCTCCGGGACCCAGCCCACGGCCGTGGTGATCCTGGTCGGGTCGCCCTGACGAAGCATCACCTCGACTGGTCGGACGAGGTCGGGATCGACGACCGCCCGGAGGTCGACTTCGGCCATTGCCATGAGGTGGTCGAGAACGGTTCCGATCGAGACGTCGCGGCCCGAACAGACGTTGTAGCACTCTCCCGGCTCGCCGGCGGAGACGAGGGCCCGGTAGGCACGCACGACATCGCGGACGTCGGTGAAGTCGCGCCGGGGCTCGAGCGACCCGACCTCGACGACGTCGGCACCGCGCCGTTCGGCGTCGAGCACCCGCTCGGCCAGCGCCGGGATCACGAAATCGGTGCGCTGTCCGGGGCCGGCGTGGTTGAAGGCGCGGGCCCTGATGGCGGGGAGCCCGTGGCCGAGGAATGCCTGGATCGCCAGCATCTCCGCAGCCGCCTTGCTGGCCGCATACGGGCTCTCGGGCCGGAGCGGCGCCGTCTCCGCGATGGGCTGATCGGCGTCGGCGACCGAGCCGTAGACGTCGGCGCTCGTGACGATCAGCACCCGGCCGACATCGTTCGCAATGGACGCTCGCAGGATCGCGTCGGTGCCGTTGACATTGGCCCGCAAGGTCTCCGCCGGATGGCGCCACGAGGCGCCGACGTCACTCCAGCCGGCGAGGTGGTACACGGCTTCGGGCCGGGCCCGCTCGAGAACCGGGCTCACCGAGTCGATGTCGGTGATGTCGATGCCGTCGACCGACCGGTCGATCGTGGTGACGTGGTCGCCCATCTGTTGCAGATGAACGACGAGGTGCCTGCCGACGAATCCGGCGCCGCCGGTGACGAGCGCACGCATCAGCGCGCGGCGTGGGGGACGGCAGTCATCGCGCTCGATTGTACGGCTGCGCCCGACCGTCAGACACTGTCGATCGCCCCCTCGTACAACTGGCACAGACCTGCCGCCGTCCGTTTCCACGTGAACTGGCGGGCGCGCTGCGGTCCGGCCGAGGCCAGCGTGGCCGCGCGGTCGGGCTCGAGCGCGCGTGACATCGCGCCGGCGAGCGCGTCGACGTCTCCGGGGGGAGCGAGCTCCGCCGCGTCCCCGACCACTTCGGGGATCGAGCCGACTGCGGTCGCGACGACCGGTATCCCGAGCTGCATCGCCTCGAGCGGCGGAAGCCCGAAGCCCTCGTCGAGCGATGGGTAGACCAGCACATCGGCGCCGGTCAGCAAGGCATGCCGCTCGGCGTCGGAGACGTATCCTCGCCGCTCGATGCGGTCGGAATGGACTGCATCGGCCAGCGCCCGATCGAACGGGCCGACACCCCAACCGTCGGCGCCCGCGACGACCAGGCGGAGCTCGGGATGGTCGCCCGCCAGTCGATCGAAGGCCGCGACGAGGGTGGGGTGGTCCTTGCGAGGCTCGATGGTGCCGAGGGCGAGTAGATACGGCGCCGTGGTCTGGCCCCGGGGCGCGTGGTCGATCGCCGCCGGTGCGTCGGCGCCGAGCGGCACCGAGACGACTCGTTCCGGCTCGACGTCGAATTCGTCACGGATTGCCGCGGCCATGTGCTCGCTGTCGGCGTGGACCCACGCGCCTCGGTCGATCGCCTTCTGGATCAGCACCGGGAACTGCCGCACGGGCGCCGTGCACCATTCCGGGTGGTGAACGCTGACGAGGTCGTGGACGCTGACGACCATCGCACGTCGAGCCGATGGCGGGACGACGTAGTTCGTACCGTGGTAGAGGTCGGCCCTGCCGGCCACCAGTTCGGCCGGCGGGAAGGGCGCCCGGGCCCACAGCCAGTGCGTCGCGCGGGCGGGCACGGGCCAGCCCCGTCGACCGATCGAGGCGTCGATGCCGTCGGCGAGACGATGTCGGCCTCGCCAGGTCACGGTGAACGCCGTCAGATCGACGTCGTCGCGGGCCGTGAGCTCACGTGCGATCGCGGCGGTGAACACGCCGATGCCGGTGAGCGGCTGGAGCAGCGGAGTGGCATCGATCGCGACCTGCATCCGTGCAGTCTGGCACCCGGACGGGTGCGATCCCCGCACGCGAGCGAGCCGGCCACCAGGGCCGGCTCGCGATCGGGCTCAGGGCGTGAATGGGGGTGTCAGGCGCCGAGCCCGATGAACGAACGCACCTGTGCGTTCGAGTCCTTGACCGTCTCGCGCATGGTGGAGACCATGAACTGCGCCGGTGTCGGGAGTTTCGACTCGACGGTGTCGAGCACGTCGTCGACTCGTTCCTCGGCGGCCAGCATCTGACCGTCGATGGCCCGCACGGCCGGGATCTCGCCGAGGCGACCGGCCTGCTCGCGGAGGTTGTCGATCCTGCTCCGCCGGGCATCGGCGGCAGCGTCGGCGAAACCGGCCCCTGTGAGCTCGGGTGTGGCCTCGCTGATCCGTCGCTGGATGTCCCGTCGGGCGACCTGGGCCCGCTGGAAGGCGAGAACGCTCGAGCCGACTGCGATGTACATGCCGTCCTTCGCCGCCGCGACGATGTCGTCGAAATCGAAGCTCGGAAGCTCGAAGTCGCCGGGAAGTTCAGGCATCTTCATCTCCGACAGGTTCAGTTCGGGCATCTTCAGTTCGGGCATCTTGAGGGCTGGCATCATGTCTCCGGGGAGTGAAGCGACTGGTGGGGGTCTGCTTGCAATACTAGCGCGTGTGTTTAACAGTTGCAAGCACTTTTGAGGACTTCGGGGTCGCGGACATCGGCAAGGTGGGCAACTACCCTGCGGCGACAGTGGAGAATCCCGTCCCGTCCGACAACCCGGACGATGGCGGTCGTGCCGAACGGACGGTCGCACCGGCTGTCACGGCCGTCGTCGTCGCACACAGGCCCGGAGTCTGGTTCGAGGAGTGCCTCGCGGCGCTCCGGACCCAGGACTACGCGCGACTGCGAGTCGTCGTGCTGGCACCCGGCGGCGGATCCGAGATCGAAGAGCGGGTCACGGCTGTGCTCCCCGATGCCGAGGTCCGGTTGCTCGAGGACGACGTCGGATACGGCGGAACGGTCAACTCGATGCTCGAGGACACACTCTCGCCCCTCCTCATGTTGTGCCACGACGACGTCGCGCTCGCCCCCGATGCCGTGCGCCGTCTCGTCGAGGAGGCCGTGCGTTCGAATGCGGGCATCGTCGGTCCGAAGCTGGTCGACTGGGACGACCCGCAGATCATCCGCGACGTCGGATCGACCATCGACAAGACCGGGGCTCCCGTCGCATACGCCGAGGCAGGCGAGCTCGATCAAGAACAACACGACGCCGTTCGCGACGTGTTCATGATCTCCGGTGCCTGTCAGCTCCTCCGCTCCGATCTGTTCGTGGCGGTCGGAGGATTCGACTCGGCCATCAGCTACCGGGGCGAGGACCTCGACCTCTGCTGGCGCGCACACATCGCGGGAGCGCGGGTGCTCATCGCGCCGGCAGCGGTCGGTCGCCACCGTGGGGGCCTCGAGGCGCGCCGCCCCGGCGACGAGCCACTGCGACTACGACGGCGGCACCAGGTGCGGGCAATGCTCGCGAACTACGGCGTCTTGCATCTCGTCCGGGTCGTACCCCAGGCGCTCGTCGTGTCGCTGATCGAAACCGTCCATGCGCTGCTCACCGGACGGGTGCGTCGTGCCCGAGCCGTCGTGGCGTCGTGGACATGGAACGTGGCTCGGTTGGGCTCGTTGCACCGGCGGCGGGCCATGGTGAGCGCACTGCGCCGGGTCGGTGACGCCGATATCCGCCGGTTCCAGGTCTCGGGTTTCGCGCCCGTGACCACGTACCTGAAGACACGGCGGGAGGCGGGACCCGGCGAGCGGCGGGGCCGGGATATGTTCGCCAGCCTCCGGTCGACCCAAGCCCGCACCACGCTGATCGCATGGGGCATCATCCTCATCGTCTACGTCTTCGGCGTTCGCCATCTGCTCACCCGCGGCATCCCGGTCTTCGGCGAGCTCGCAGCATTTCCCGAGGGTGCGTCCGATGCCTTCGACGAGTGGTGGAGCGGGTGGCGCGACGAGGGCCTCGGTCGTGAGGCTGCGGCTCCGATCGGTCAGCTGTTCGTCGGTCTGTCGGGTCTGATCGTGTTCGCCAAGATGTCGTTGTTGCGCACGATCGTGGTCGTGGGCGCGCCGCTGGTCGGCGCGGCGGGGATGTGGCGGCTGTTGCGCCCGTTCGCCTCGGGCCGCGTCCAGATCGTCGCCGTTGTCGCCTTCCTGAGCGCCCCGCTGCCCTACAACGCACTGGCCAACGGCAGCCTGTCGGCGCTGTTGACGATCGCCGCGGTGCCGTGGCTGCTCGGCGCGCTGGGTCGTGCCGCGCAACAGTCGCCCTACGGCCTGTTCGACGGGGGCCGCGGTCCGGCGGTGCCGGCGCCTTCGGTTCCGAGGGAAGTGCTCACGCTCGGGTTGACACTCGCCGTGCTGGTCGCGTTCGTGCCGTTCGGACTCATGGTCTTCGCATCGATGGTCATCGCCGTGTTCATCGGCTCGTTGATCACCGGTCACGTGCTCGGTGGTGGCCGGCTCCTCGTCGTGGCGGTTCTGGCCACGCTCGTCGCCATCGCCCTGCAGTTGCCGAACGGTCTCGATGCCGCGACCGGTGAGTGGGCCCTGCTCGCGGGCGGGCGCTCGGATGCGGCCCGACCGGTCGATGTCAGCGAGCTGCTCCGCTTCGAAACGGGTCCGGTCGGAGGTTCGATCCTCGGCTGGGCGCTTCCCATCGCGGCGTTGCTGGCCCTCGTGTTGGCGCGGGGCGCGCGGTTCGCGTGGGCGGTTCGCGGGTGGATGCTGTACCTCGGTTCGGTCGCGGTCGTGATGACGGCTTCCCAGGGACTGCTGCCCGTCGGGTTGCCGCGTCCGGAGGTGCTGCTCGCCCCGGGCCTCGCCGGGCTCGCGCTCGCGGTCGCCATGGGCATGGCTGCATTCGAGAGCGATCTCCGCAGGTACCGATTCGGGTGGCGCCAGATCGTGCCGGTCACCGGCCTCATCGCGTTGATGATCGCCACACTGCCGACGATTGCCGGGACGTTCGACGGTCGGTGGGAGTCGCCGCGGCGAGACTTCGCGCAGGTCCTCTCCATCGTCACCTCCGACGACTCGGCCGGCGCGTCACGCATGCTGTGGCTCGGCGATCCCGACGTCGTGTCGGTCGGGGGCTGGGAGTACGAGGACGGTGTCGTCTATGCCACCACCGACGCCGCCGGTGGGACGGTTCTGGACCGCTGGTCCGGACCGTCGACCGACGACACGCGCCTGCTCGCCGAAGCGCTCGACATCGGTCTGTCCCGCCGGACGAGTCGACTCGGGGAGCTGCTGGGACCGCTTGGCGTTCGATACGTGGTCGTGCCCGAGCGGCTGGCGCCGGCCCCGAGCGGCGCCATCGACGCGCCCGCGCCGGCGGCCCTCGTCGCCATGTTGGGCGAGCAGCTCGATCTCGAGCGCATCGAGCTCAGCCCCGGGCTCATCGTGTATCGGAACACGGCCTGGATCCCGGTCCGGGCGAGCGTGCCGGTGGGCATCACGAGCGCCGGTGTCGACGACTTGAGCGACATCGTGCGCATCGACATCGAGGGCGCAGCCCCGGTGCTCTCCGGGAGCGGCCGCGACTCGTTCTCGGGTCCGGTCCCGGGCGATCGTGACGTCTACCTCGCGGCCGGCGGTGACGGCTGGGAGCTCAGCGTCGACGGCAGTCGAACCCTCCGGGCCGATGCATTCGGTTGGGCGCGGGCATTCACCGTCGATGCCGCCGGAACCGGCGAGCTCAGGTACGACACGCCGGCCGCGTCGCGGCTGTCGCTCGTCGCCCAGGTGCTCGGCTGGCTGCTCGTCCTCGCGATCGCCGTTCGGCTGGTGTCGCTCGAGCGGGAAGGGGCGTGACCTCGTGAACATCCCTCGCTGGCCGGCACTGGTGATCCTGCTCGGTGCGCTCGTCGGGCTGGTGATCCTCGATCGACGCGATCCCGATGTCGAGCTCTCCACCCTCAGCATCGAGGGTGTGGCCGCCATGCCGGTTGCGGCCGGCGACGGTGCGCTCG
>Ga0224508_10004067_pt1 | contig 12010 bp, 10 predicted proteins | sample SF_Jan12_sed_USG_4_FD_170157 | JGI IMG/M metagenome (GOLD analysis project Ga0224508, IMG submission 170157) | Sediment microbial communities from San Francisco Bay, California, United States - SF_Jan12_sed_USGS_21 | ecosystem: Environmental > Aquatic > Marine > Sediment | place: USA...
GAGCACTCCGGCGATGATCCAGCGGTTATCGATTTTGGCCAGCGTAATCGCAGCAGCAGCGGCCGTGCCGGCGACAAGCCCGGTCTGGGATGCGATCAGCCAGTGGCTCAGGCCGAGCGCCAGGATATTTCCCTGCACCATCGTTACGAGGCAGGCCGCGCCTGATTCGGCTATGTTTTCGATAAACGGGGTTATTTTGTTTTTCATCGCTCGTGGACAAATCCGGCAATGGCCCGGCCGTCAGGCCGAACGGAATCGGTGCTTGCCTGGCGCTGCCCCTGGTTAACTGCCGTAGTTTGCGCAAGAAGTATAGCTGAGCGACACGCTGCGTTGCAGCGATATCTCACTTAGCGACGAGCCGCAGCGTCAGCGGCAAAACAGACCACGGAAATTGCCACAGCTTTTCTTCTTGCGTCCGGATTCCGGTACGAATGCCGCTGGTCGCCGCGAAACACGAGCATGTCCCTGGTTTCGAGCAGCCAGTGCTTGCCAGCAGCTATCAGCTCGACACGCCCGCGCTCGCAGGTCAGGTACTCGCGGGTGCCTGCCGTGTGCGGCACACCGACCATGCGCCCATTGGGCTCGATTTCCATGCGCGAGAATTCAAGCCCGGGCAGCGCATCAGGAACTAACGCCCGAATTCGCGCGTCCTGCCGCTTGCGCTCTTTAACGGCGGCCGCGGGGATGTGCTCGATCTCGTTCCGCGGCGCACCGATCAGCTCTTCTATCGAAACCTGCATGGCATTCGCCACCTTGCTAAGAACGCCCAGCGTCGGATTCGCAGCACCGGATTCGAGACTCGCCCAGGTCGCACGAGGCAGTCCGGACAGGTCCGCCATGCGTTGCTGTGACATATTGTGAGCCTCGCGCAGGCGGCGCATATTATCGGCGAGATTTTTCTGCGGCACGCCCATGTCGACAGCGTAGCATTCTGCTATTTTACTGGCAATCTTGTTGTTTTACTGGTAATTGCAAAGCATCCTCTGGCGCATCATCGAGGAGAAACCCATGACTATTCGTATTGAACACGTAAACATGATCGTCCGGGATGTTGATGCAACCGCCCGTTTCCTGAAAGCGGCTTTTCCGGAGTTTCGAATTCGCAGGCAGAATGACAACGGCCAGCAACGGTGGATGCATATCGGCACGGATGACACCTACATCGCGCTCAGTGAAGCGACTGCGGAGCCGGCGGAACCCTGGATACCCTATGCCGGGAAGCCGGGCGTCAATCATCTGGGCTACGAGGTAGATGATGTCGAAGCATTACGCAAGAGACTGAAGACGGCCGGTTACGACGACTCCACCGTGCCAAACAGCCATCCGTTTCGGCAACGCGTCTATTTTCACGATCCTGACGGTAATGACTGGGAATTCGTGCAGTACTACTCCGACGAACCCGCGGAGCGTAATGATTACGAACTGTCCGATTTGGGCTGAGCCGGCGCGATAGTGCACTGCAGCAGTACCACCGCAATGCCGCCCAATATCATCAGCGCCGCTGTCGTTTTTGTGGACCGCTCACGCCGATGTTGTGCTTCGAAACGGCTGTCCGCAACAAATCAATGGCGCAGCATGCTGCCGAACTGCCGAGCAGTCCCTTGCCAGCGCATATTCGAGTCGTACACTCGGCGACGTCATGAGCACGGCAGAAAACAGCCAGACGTTCGAGCGTCTCGTACGGCCGCAATTCGATCGGCTTTATCGCCTGGCCTGGCGTCTTACGGGCAGCAAGGCCGAAGCCGAGGACCTGTTCCAGGAACTGCTGATCAAGGCTTTCGGCAAGCTTGACGACCTGGTCAGGATCGAAGAACCGGGCTCGTGGCTGTGCCGCGTCATGTATAACCTGTTTATTGACGAACAGCGGCGTTTCAAACGCCGCCGCATGCATACCGTGGAAGAAAGCCAGCTGCCGGGCGACGGCCTTGCCGGCCTGCCGGGCCCGGGCAACCCCGATTATGACAACGAGCGCCTGGAGAAAATCAGACGTCTCGATCGGGCGCTGGCGCAGCTCAGCGACGAGCATCGCATCGTCGTCCTTCTGCACGACACAGAAGGCTATAAAATGTCAGAAATTCAAGATCTTATCGGAGTTCCGGTTGGCACTGTGAAGTCCCGCCTGAGCCGCGCGCGGGCCCGACTGCGAGAAATTCTCACGGCTGACGGAACCGTTTCCTGATGCCGAGCGTGTAAGGGGTCAAGCAGGACGAAATCATGCAGAAAGACGAAATGACACAGCAGGATCAGGAGATCCGGGATCTGTTAAGGGACTATCCAATGCCACACGCCGATGCAGGATTCTACGACCAGGCGCTGGCCCGAGCCACGCACGAAGGCTCGCGCCGACAGCGCAATCGCTGGCTGGCTGCGGGATTCGGTGCCGCGATGGCAGCGGGTCTTGCGCTCTGGATGATCGGCGCGACGTTCTTCGCCGGCCCGGATATGCGGGAAGTTGATACGGCAATTCCGGGCATCACGATGGCGCTTGAAGAGCCGCGTACCGTCAATCTCGTGTTTTCATCCGCAATCCGGCTGGACACCGCGACGCTGACGGTTTCGTTGCCTGCCGGCGTCGAACTCGCCGGATTTCCCGGGCAAAGCGAAATCAGCTGGGAGACCAGTTTGGACGAAGGCAAGAACGTGCTGCCCCTGACGCTGATCGCATTGACGCCAGTCGGCGGGGAACTGCTGGCGCACCTCGAACATGACCATCGCGACCGGACGTTCCGTTTGCGGTTGAACATATCCTGAATAACGGCCGGGAAGGAATTCCGGTGATTTTTAACGGAGTAAAACCATGAATCAGCTAAGCATCTTTTTCGCGACGGTCGTACTGACCTGTTTCGCTCTATTTCCGGTCAGCGCTTTTGCTGACGATCTCGATGATCTCGATGTAACGATGGAAGTTATCGATGACATTACGCGTATCGAAGATTTTGCGTCCGAAATGCGGGGCCCTGAAGACGATGACGAAATGGACGATGACGACGAGGACGTCGAGACCGACGAAATCGAATCCCATGAAGACGAGTCGCACGAGGAACACGATGACGAGTCCGATGAGGAAGGCGCAGATTTCGAGGAACGTGATGATGACGTCGATGATGCAGGTGACGATTTCGCCGACGAAAGCGACGAATTCGAGGAAGACCGCGACTTTGATGAAGACGATCTCGAGGAAGAGGACGACTTTGAAGAAGAAGCGGGCGAAGACGTTGACGCAGACGAGTTTGACGAGGACGAGTTCCACGAGGACGAGTCAGGGGACGACGCGGAAGAGGAAATGGGCGACGACTCAAGCCTCGAGGACGAGCTCGACGAGGAAGCATCCGGGGACATCATCGAAGAGGAAATGGGCGACGACTCAAGCCTCGAGGACGAGCTCGACGAGGAAGCTGCCGGGGACGTCATCGAAGAGGAAATGGGCGACGACTCGGTCCTCGAGGACGACCTTGACGGAACTCTCGATGACACTATGACGGACCAGAGTGACGGAGATGACAGCCTCCTGGAGCAGGACGGCGGCGAGGAACCTGACCCGGTCTGAACGATCGCGGGCACGCCGCTACTCGCGCTAAATCGACAAATCCCCCCGATCGGCCTCCTTTCGGGGGGATTTTTATGCGCCACGTCATAGTTTTGCCGGGCGAAATCGGTAGTCTGAAAGTCTCACCAGACCGAACACGGGAGCTTGGGCAATTTTCTCGATGTTTGATATCCCAGGTCGTCGACGTATCCGCGCCGCGCTAGTTCTGCTGTCGGCGTTACTGGTACTGGCGCCTGTACAACCAAGCGTAGCGCAGTCGGCTAACGCCTCGTTCGCGGACGGCAATCGTCTGTTTCGTGACGATCTGTATTGGGCCGCGTTGCTGCGCTATCGACAGGCCGCCGACGCTGGCATGGATACACCCTTGTTGCACTACAACATGGGCGTCGCGCACTATCGGGCCGAGCAACACATTCGTGCACGGGCGGCACTGCTGAAGGCTGCGCAGTCACCTGATCTTCGCGTATTGTCACATTACAACCTGGGATTGAACGCCTACGGCGCGGGGGACGTGGACGATGCCCTGAACTGGTTTCGTCGGGCACGCGACCAGCAGGAAAACCCGGATATCAGCCGGCTGTCGCGCATTGCGATTGCAAGGCTGCAGGCCGTCAAGAGGGAATCTGAGCCGCCGTTGCTACGGGTCGAGAAGCGCGCTCGGGAACGCAAGCTGACCAGTCTCGACCTGTTTGGCAGCGTCGGCTTTGGCAATGACGACAATGTCTTTCGCGCACCCGACCAGGCGTACATCGACGTCTCCGATCCCAACCTTCCGCTCGTCATCCCGGTCGCGGTATCCGGCGCGTTCATGCCAGTAGACTTTCGCGCCAAGTATTCAGTCAATAGCCTGAAGTTCGAGAACTTTTTCGGCGCCTACCGGCTCAGCGGCCGCTATTACCAGGACAAGGGACTGGATAACGCGAACGAATTTACTCACGAGGCGCGCTTCGGCAGCGAATTTCGCAAGAAGACCGAGACGCGCGAACGCCGCGTCTACAGCGCGTTCACGTTTGCACAGCACAGCGAGACCTACTATGACCCGGACGACGGCAGCGAACGCGTGCTTAACGGTGAACCGATAGACGATCGCCTGGATTACGTCCGTTACGGACCTGAAATAACGTTTCGTCAGGCGTATGAAAAGCTGTCGCTCGGACTGCGGATGAAGGGTCAGCTGTGGAACTACAAGGAAACGGACCTGGTCCCCGAATACGACCATGAATATTTAATGTTCGGCGCCAACGTCCAGTATCGATTTACCTCGACGTCGCTGCTGCGCCTTACCGTTGACAAGTCGAGCCGCCGTTATGGCGATCGGCCATCGTTCGACCTCAACGGCCAGCAGCTGATCACGAACCCGACCGTTCGTTACGATTACCTCGAGGCGGGCTTCATAGCCCGACAGCGAATCACCCCCAGGATGTGGTTCGGCTTCAGCTATTCACGTACCGAGCGCACCGATCGCTATCTCGGCTACAACGATTACACTCGCGACCAGTACGGCCTCGACTATCATTGGCGCGCCGGCGACCGCTTCAAGGTGGAGTTCAGTGGCTATTACCGCAATTACGACTTCCCTGATGCGTTCGCCTTCCACAATCCCATTGCCGGAGTGAAGACGCTGGAAACGCTGCGCGGCAAGTTTCTCGGCCGTTTCCGCATGAGCCAGAACCTGAGCCTCGTCGCTGAGGCGGTGTTCGACGACTCTACGTCCAGCGACACCCGGATCGCCTACGACCGCCTGCGTTTTTCGCTTGGGGTGACCTGGCAGCAATAGACTCGTTGCGGGCTCCTTGCCGCTTCGATCAGTTTCGAGAAGCCAGTGCGCGGAGTTTGTCTGCTAGAATTCCGCGCCTTATGGACGTCACCCCGATCCTCGAATCTCTGAATGACGCGCAGCGGCAGGCTGTCACTGCACCGGCAGAACCGACGCTCGTCATCGCTGGCGCCGGCAGCGGCAAGACCCGCGTCCTCGTGCATCGGGCCGCCTGGCTGATTGACGTGGAGGGCGTGTCGCCGCAGAGCCTGCTCGCCGTAACCTTCACAAACAAAGCCGCTGCCGAGATGCGCGGCCGCATCGAAGCACTGCTCGGTATGCCTGTCAATCACCTCTGGATTGGCACTTTTCACGGCCTCGCGCATCGGCTGCTGCGGCGCCACTGGCGCGAGGCGGGCTTGCCGCAGAACTTCCAGATCATTGATTCGGACGATCAGCTGCGGCTGATCAAGCGATTACTGAAGAATCTCGAGATTGACGACAGCCGCTGGGTACCACGAGAGATCCAGTATTTCATCAATGGGCAAAAAGACGAGGGCTTGCGCGCCAGGCATCTCGACGACGAAGGTGACCCGAATCGTCGGCAAATGATCGCCCTGTACCGCGCCTACGAGGAGGTTTGTGAGCGCGGCGGGCTGGTCGACTTCGCAGAACTGCTGCTGCGTGCTCACGAGTTGTGGCGCGACAACGCGGAACTGCTCGCACACTACCAGCGCCGTTTCTCACACGTGCTCGTGGACGAATTCCAGGATACGAACGCCATTCAGTACGCGTGGCTGCGCCTGCTGGCCGGGACAGATGGCATACCGTTCGTCGTCGGCGACGACGACCAGTCTATCTACCGCTGGCGCGGCGCGCGAGTGGAACACATCCACCGGTTTCAAAAGGATTTCCCGCAGACCACTTTATTGAAGCTCGAACAAAACTATCGTTCGACAGCAACCATCCTCAACGCGGCGAATGCGGTCATCGCCAATAACAATGCGCGCCTCGGCAAGAATCTCTGGACCGAAGGAGCAGAGGGTGAGCCGATCAAAGTCTATGCTGCGTACAACGAGCGCGACGAAGCCGACTTCGTCATCGGACGGTTGCGCGACTGGATAGACCAGGGCAACCTGCGAGCCGACGCGGCCATACTGTACCGGTCGAACGCGCAATCGCGCGTCCTCGAGGAAGGCCTGATAAACGTCGGTATTCCGTATCGGGTTTATGGCGGCCTCCGCTTCTTCGAGCGGGCCGAGATCAAGGATGCGCTGGCGTATCTGCGCCTGATCTCCCATCGCGACGACGACGCGTCGTTTGAGCGCGTTGTCAATCGACCAACGCGAGGCATCGGCGCCCGTACCGTGGAAATGATGCGCGCCTATGCACAGGCAAACAGCTGCTCGATGTGGCGAGCTGCAGGGAGCGTCGCCAGCGACGAATTAAACAGCCGGGCCGCCAATGCCGTGCTCGCATTTCTGAACCTTATCGAACGCATGGACCGTGATGTTGCCGGCCTCGACCTTGCCGATCAGATTGACCATGTCATTTATGCCAGCGGTCTCATCGATTTTTTCAAGAAAGACAAGGGCGAGAAGGGTGAAACCCGCGTCGAGAACCTGCTCGAGCTGGTCAGCGCGGGTCGCAGCTTCGAGGCGGACCCGGCCGAGGAAATGTCACCTCTGGACGAGTTTCTTTCACACGCGGCGCTCGAAGCCGGCGAGGGACAAGCCGAAGCCTGGGAAGACTGTGTCCAGTTGATGACCATGCATTCTGCAAAAGGACTTGAATTTCCGCTGGTCTTTATGAGCGGTCTCGAAGACGGGCTGTTTCCGCACCAGCGTTCCATCGCCGATCCGAACGGCCTCGAAGAAGAGCGACGGCTATGCTACGTCGGCATCACACGCGCCAAGCAGACGCTGTATATCACTTATGCCGAGCAGCGCCGGCTCCACGGCATGGACAATTTCTCGCAGCCATCGCGGTTTATAGCCGAGATACCCGACGAGCATGTCGAAGAGGTTCGTCCTCGCGTGCAGGTTTCGAGGCCACTGCGTGCGCCCGGGCGCGGCACAACGGCAACGACCGCCGGCAGCGAAATCGGCATTCGTCTCGGTCAACGCGTCCACCACGGCAAGTTCGGGGACGGCGTAATTCTCAACTGCGAGGGGCAGGGCGCACATGCCCGGGTTGAGGTCAATTTCGAGACTGCCGGCACGAAATGGCTTGTTCTAAGCTATGCAAATCTCGATCTGATGTAGACTATTGCTACTGAGGTAGCCACTTTTTGCTACGCTCTGAGGCCCGTCAAGAAAAATGAAAATTCTTATTCTGGGTGCAGGCCAGGTTGGCTCATCGGCCGCTTATCACCTGTCACGCGAAGAGGCCAACGAAGTTACTGTCGTTGACATGCATCCCGAGGTTCTGCGCGAGCTGCAGGACCGCCTCGATATACGTACGGTCGTAGGACACGCCGCTTATCCTGAAGTACTGGCGCGCGCAGGCGCCAACGATGCGGATATCGTTGTCGCGCTGACCGATACCGACGAAACCAACATCGTCGCATGCCAGGTCGCTTACACGAAGTTTCATACACCGACCAAGATTGCCCGTATCCGCGCAGCCGAGTACATGAACTCCAAAGAGCTGTTTACTCAGGATGCTATACCGATCGATGTCCGCATCAGTCCCGAGCAGCTCGTATGCGAATACGTCGAGCAGTTGATTCTCTATCCGGGCGCCTCGCAGGTGCTGGACTTTTCCAGCGGCCGGGTCCGCCTCGTCGGTGCAAAAGCGGATCGCGATGGCCTGCTGGTCGGCCAGCGCATCTCGACGCTGAAAGACCATATTCCGAATACCGAAGCCCGCATTGCTGCAATCTACCGCGAGGGCAAGGCCATGCTGCCCGAGGGTGATACCGTCATCCAGGAAGGCGACGAAGTATTCTTTATCGCCGATCGCAAGGACATTCGCGTGTTCATGAGCGAAATGCGCCGCCTCGAAGACCCCGTACGCCGCGTCGTGATTGCCGGCGGCGGCAATATTGGTGCGCGGCTGGCGCTTGCCCTCGAACATACCAATCAGGTCAAAATCATCGAGCGGGACGGAAAACGCGCGCGCTATATCTCAGAGCAGTTGAACAAGGCCATTGTTCTCGTCGGCGACGCCGCCGACGAGGAGCTGCTGCTCGAGGAGAACATCGACAATGTGGATGTATTCTGTGCGCTAACCAATTCCGAGGAGGCCAACATACTGAGTTCGATGCTTGCAAAGCGGCTTGGAGCAAATAAGGTGATGGCGCTCATCAATCGCGCTTCATATGTCGACCTTGTCGAAGCCGGTAGTATCGACATCGCCATCTCGCCGCAACAGGTAACGATCGGCTCGCTGCTCGCTCATGTCCGCCGTGGTGATGTCGTCAAAGTACACTCACTGCGACGCGGCGCCGCTGAGGCGATAGAAGCCATAGCTCATGGCAGCGCTGATGATTCGAAGGTCGTCGGCCGCGCCATCGAAGATATTGATTTGCCGAAAGGCGCAGCAATCGTGACGATCGTGCGCAATGACGAAGTCATCATGGCGCACCACGACACGGTCATCGAGAGCGATGACCATGTCATTCTGTTTCTCACGGACCGCCGCAGAATCGAAAAACTGGAGAAACTTTTCCAGGTCGGCGTGTCTTTCGTCTGATTTCGGCTCGCGTCAATGAACTGGTCAGTAGTGCAACGCGTTCTCGGTCTGCTGCTGATGATGTTCAGTGTCACGATGCTGCCCCCTGTCATCATCAGCCTGGTTTTCGAAGAGCATTCATGGTTGCCATTCGTCGAGGGTTTTGGCTTGACGCTTGCCGCCGGACTTGCTTTCTGGCTGCCGGTGCATCGATCCCGTAAAGAGCTTCGGCTGCGCGATGGCTTCGTCGTTGTTGCCGCTTTCTGGACTGTCCTCGGCACATTCGGCGCCGCGCCGCTGTATTTTGCCGACAGCTTGTCGCTGTCGATTACCGATGCGGTATTCGAGTCCATGTCCGGGCTGACAACGACGGGGGCGACGGTACTCACCGGCCTTGATGAGTTGCCGAAGGCAATTCTTTACTATCGGCAGCAGCTGCAGTGGCTCGGCGGCATGGGCATCATCGTACTGGCCGTCGCCGTGTTGCCGATGCTCGGCGTAGGCGGCATGCAGCTGTATCGAGCCGAGACGCCCGGACCGGTAAAAGACACAAAGCTGACGCCCCGCATTACGGAGACCGCAAAAGCGCTCTGGTACGTCTATCTCGCCTTTACGATCGCCTGCGCCGCCAGCTACCTGGTGGCAGGTATGGGCTGGTTCGACGCCATTTGTCATGCATTCTCGACGGTTGCGATCGGCGGATTTTCCACGCACGACATGAGCATAGGCTATTTCAACAGCACGACCATCGACCTCGTGGCTGTCGGCTTCATGTTTGCTGCCGGTATCAACTTCTCGCTGCACTTTTTTGCCTGGCGCTATGTGTCGATAAGGCACTATTCGCTGGATCCGGAATTCCGCGCCTATACGGCCGTCCTGCTGGCGCTTGCGGTGCTCGTTGTGGCTGGCCTGTTCTGGCACCAGAGTTACGACTCGGTCAGCGATACGCTGGTCAACGGCCTGTTTCAGGCAGTGTCTATCGCGACTACGACGGGCTTTACGACCGCAAATTATGCGCTGTGGCCAGCGGCGCTGCCGGTCATGCTGATTTTTGCAAGCTTCATCGGCGGCTGTGCGGGCTCGACGGCTGGTGGTATCAAGGTTATTCGATGGCTGCTGATCTACAAGCAGGGCGTGCGCGAAATAGTGCGCCTGGTGCACCCCAGCGCCGAGATCCCGGTCAAGCTCGGCAACAAGGCTGTGCAGTACCGGGTCGTCGATGCCGTGTGGGGCTTTTTTTCGGTCTACGTCGTCGTATTCAGCATCATGCTGGTTGCGATGATGGCCACGGGTCTCGACCAGGTGACCGCGTTCTCCGCGGTGGCGGCGACATTGAATAATCTCGGTCCGGGTCTGGGCGACGTATCCGCGGGGTTCATGACCTTGAGTGATACGGCCAAGTGGATCTCGGTTGCCGGCATGCTTCTCGGCCGGCTCGAAATTTTTACGCTGCTCGTGCTCATCACGCCGACGTTCTGGCGTCACTAGGAATTTTCGTTTGCGCAGCTCCCCGACGTCGGCAGCATCGTTGAATCGCCTGGATCGGTTTAGCAGCATGACGGGCAAAATCACCGCCTGGCTCACGCTCGCGATGGTAATAATCACGGTCGTCGTCGTAATCATGCGCTACGTTTTCGATGCCGGCATGATCTGGCTGCAGGAGTCGGTGATATGGATGCACGCCGCCGTGTTCATGCTGGGCGCTGCCTATACGCTGTTGCATGAGGAACATGTTCGCGTCGACATTTTCTATCGCAAAATGAGCACGCGGCGTCGAGCATGGACCGATCTGCTCGGTGTCATTTTTTTTCTGCTGCCACTGTGCGGTTTTCTCGCTTATGTCTCGATCGATTTTGCGGCCGCATCGTGGTCGATGCAGGAATCGTCGCGTGAGCCGGGTGGCATGCCGTACCCTTTCATTCCCATTCTGAAATCGATCGTGGTCGCGATGCCTGTCGCAGTCGCTTTGCAGGGCATGTCGTTACTGCTACGTTCGCTTGCCCACATTCGTCAGAGCTAGCGATGGAATGGGTAGCCGGTCTTTTGTTCATCTCGGTCATTGTGTTGCTGCTGGCCGGTTTCCCGGTTGCCTTCACTCTCGGTGGCACGGCGCTGATATTCGCGGCTATCGGCATAGCCGGTAACGTCTTCACTGAGGCGTTGCTGTTTGGTCTGCCTAATCGCGTGTTCGGCATCATGGTCAACGAGACTCTGGTTGCAGTGCCGTTGTTCGTATTCATGGGTGTGACGCTGGAACGCGCACGCATAGCCGAGGAGCTGCTCGATACGCTGAGCGCTTTGTTTGGCACGCTGCGGGGCGGGCTCGGTATATCCGTCACGCTGGTCGGGATGCTGCTCGCTGCAAGCACGGGCATCGTCGGCGCAACCGTTGTCACGATGGGACTGCTGTCACTGCCGACGATGCTAAGACGCGGTTACTCCGCCGAAATAGCCACAGGCACGATTTGCGCGTCGGGCACGCTGGGCCAGATCATTCCGCCGTCGATCATCCTGGTAATGCTCGGCGATGTCATGACCTCGGCCTACCAGCAGGCACAACTCGATATGGGAATCTTTTCGCCGAAGACGGTGTCTGTCGGCGACTTGTTTGCAGGCGCATTGATTCCCGGATTGCTGCTGGTAGCGCTGTACGTGCTGTACATCATCGCGCTGGCGTTCTTCCGCCCCAAGGTCATGCCTGCTCACGTTCGCGGCGACGACGAGCGCGTCACGGTGCTGCAGATTCTGCGGGCGATTGCACCGCCTTTGCTGCTGATCTTTGCCGTCCTCGGTTCGATTCTCGCCGGCATCGCTACGCCGACCGAGGCCGCCGGCGTCGGGGCCATGGGCGCTTTGCTGCTCGCGCTCTCGCGTCGTGAGCTCGACATAGAGCGTCTGCAGGCAATCATGCGGAGCACCCTGAAAATCAGCAGCATGGTGTTCATGATCCTGATCGGCGCTTCGGTATTCTCGCTGGTATTCCGCGGCTATGGCGGTGACGACGGCGTGCGCGCCATCCTCGAATCGCTGCC